>Ga0335085_10002168_pt1 | contig 37701 bp, 39 predicted proteins | sample Lox_Sample_45_FD_206712 | JGI IMG/M metagenome (GOLD analysis project Ga0335085, IMG submission 206712) | Soil microbial communities from Loxahatchee National Wildlife Refuge, Florida, United States - Lox_Sample_4.5 | ecosystem: Environmental > Terrestrial > Soil > Wetlands | place: USA...
GAAAAGGCGCACGCCGAAGTCGAAACACTCGGTCAACGATGGCTGGCCGAGGGCCGTCTTTCGACCCGGGAGGCGAAGCGGCTGTCTCAGGTCCTGGATGATTTGAAGAAGACGTACGAACGGCATATCGCCGTGGAGGATTCCGATATCTTTCCCCTGGCCGGCAATGTTTTGGAGAAATCCGACTTGGCCGAGGTCGGTCGTGAAATGGCCGTGCGGCGCGGCATCCGGCCGGGCGGCAAAATATATTAGTTGACATCTCCGGTATTCTTCTGTTACATTAACCCCAGCTTTGTTTCGGGAGTTTTGAAGGTCTGATCAACCGCAGAGTCTTTCACACGAGGCCCTGCGGTTTTTTTATGTCGCTTTCACGAAGTCTGAAGTAAGGCGAATTTAATAGGAAGGGAGGGATTAACAAGATGGCAAAAGGAAAAGTAAAATGGTTCAATGCCGGCAAAGGCTTTGGATTCATCGAGCAGGAAACGGGCGGAGATGTTTTCGTCCATTTCTCGGCGATTCAGGACGAAGGCTACAAGTCTCTTGACGAGGGCCAGGCCGTGGAATTTGAAGTGACCCAGGGACCGAAAGGCGCCCAGGCCACGAACGTCGTTAAGATATAGTACTCTCGACGCGCAAACGAAAAGGCCCCCCGATTTCAATCGGGGGGCCTTTTTTGTTTTCCTCCGAATTCCGGACTCATTCAAATCCGGGAAACATTCGAGGCGGCTCTTGACTTCCGGCATTCCTTGAGTTATACGGATACATATATAGGGACGATCATTGGAAATCTCGAGCGAGGCGCGTGATGGAACAGGTGAACTCGATTCTGCAGTTGCTCGGCGGCATGGGCGTCGTGGGAACCGTGATCATCGGCGTACTGGCCGGCATCGCGGCCACGATCATCATGCCGGGAGACGATCCAAGCGGGATCATCGTCACGCCGCTGATCGGCATCGCGGGGGCGGGCCTGGCGACTTATCTGGGCCAGTACCTCAACGTCTCCATCACCGGCGAGCTTTCCGGATTCATCGCCGCCGTGGTCGGCTCCATCCTGATTCTGCTGGCCTATCGGATCATCTTTCGGAGAGCCGGGTGAGATCGAGTCACATTCCGGCGTAGTCGTCGAAATTGTACCCCGCCCTAGTCATGGCCCGACGGACCGCGTCCAACACACGGGGATCGGGATTCGGAGGCATCGCCTCCAGGTCCGGCGCGCGACGCAGCCGGATCAGCAGATCGCCGATTCCATCGCCGATGAGCCGTTCACACTGATCATACACCCCGCCGGGCACTTCCTCGAGGCGGTCGTGATCGGTCAGGATTGCGCGGAGTGCGGCGATGACGCCGGGCGAGGGCGGCGGGACGGTCAGCGCGGCGAGGGCGCCATGATCGAGACGGAGCTTGGCCGCCATCGGAAACGGCGCTTCGCCCAATACCTGCTGGGCCGCCGGAAGGAGAATTTTCTCCTCGAGGCCGATATGTTTTAAAAGGCCCCGACGAAATTCATCATAGGCCGAGGTGTCGATCGCGGCCGGGTCCGTCGCGGCGCGATTCAAAAACTCCTCAAGCCGCCGGTGATCGTCGGCAAAAAACCGGTAGAGGGGTCCGTTCATTTTTATCCCAGTGTTTTATTCTAGGAAGCCTGACCCCGTCGTGTGATGGCGGATTATATCCCTTTGGAGCCAACGGGTCAAGAAAGCGTGGGAAGTAACGGGCAATGGGTGAGGAGGAAAGCGCAGAGTCCGGAGGGAGGCGATACTAACGCGAGGCCATGATTCCGCGCACTCGGCCGGAACTATCCTGAATGGGAATAATCTTTCGAAACCGGTCGTCGCCGGCGAGCCGCTGAAAGATCGCCCGACCTTGCCCGAGGCCGACTTCGAAGACCGCCCATCCGCCTCTGCGGAGAAAACGCGGCGCATCCTGGATAAAGCGGTTCAGGACATGGATTCCAAAGGGCCCCCCATCGAAGGCCAGGCGAGGCTCGTGCTTGAGGATTTCCTCCGGCATGGCCTCCAGCTTCCCGCTCGAAATGTAGGGGGGGTTGCAGGTGATCAGGTCGACATTCCCATGGAAGAACGGGTCTTCAAAAGGCGCGAATAAATCTCCCGCCCTTATTTCCACTCTCTTGTCCAGTTCCAGATACCGGACATTCCGTCTCGCCACCTCGACTGCTTCGGGCGAAAGGTCCGACGCGAAGACACGGGCGTTCGACACATAATGGGCCAGCGCCACCGCCAGATTTCCGGAACCCGTGCAGACATCCACGATGGTTAAATTTTCCTTCCGGCTCGCCATGCGACGTAATACATCGATGGCCGATCGACAAAGAAGTTCCGTTTCCTTGCGCGGGATCAAGGCTCCCGGGTCCGCCTGCAACTCCAATCCCATGAAACGCTGACGCCCCGTGAGATAGGAAATGGGAACCCCGGCTAGGCGTCGGGCCACAAGGTCGCGCAGCTTTGCGACGGCGGATCGATCCAGCGCGGGAAGCGCAAGCTCGCCCGCATGCTCAACGGAAACGGAGACGCCCGCGGCCTTGAGCCATAGCGCGTGTATGATGCGGTCCGGAGTCTCCTCCGGTTTATCCGGAAGTGAAGGCAGACGGGTGGAAACGATTTGTAAGAAGTCACGATATAGGGGCGCGGAAATCATATGCGGGATATTTGCAGAAAGCATACCATTTTCTTAGGCCGAATTTCACGAAGGCTGCAAGGCCTTGATCTATCTGTACAATTGTATGATTATCGGATCTGTCAAACCCGATTTTCGGGGGGTGATAGCGCCAAGTGTCAATTTTTCCGTCACAAAAAGAAAAAAAATCCTAACAAAGAAACCGGAGCCTCGGGAGTTCAGCTTCCTGATCCTTATGAGAGAACGGGCGGTGTTCAAGGAAAGGAAAATCGCCCATTGTGAATATCGATCCAAGGCCGATCTTTCATTGACCGGCGTTTGAAATTTTCTCTTCGCCGACGCGACGCACCTGGGAGGCATGAACCGTGGTGACGCAAACCGGATCGCCCTCGGGCGTTAGAAATTCGACCTCGTAAGCCCCGGCGCCTTTGAAAACGCGCACGACCGTGCCCACGTTGCCGGTTTTCAGCCCTTCCTTTGGGATATCGGCCGTTAAAACCACCCGATCATTTTCTTTGATGCTGTCCGGGCCCATCAATGGCGGTCGTCCCCGTCGTGTCCCCGCCCGCGCGGTTCCCGGACCGGCTGGGGAACATAACCCGGAAGGTCGTTGTCGTCAAAGGCAAACACATAAAATTGGTTCGGGTTGGCGACGAGACCGCGGGTGGGATCGTTCGGGAGCTTGAGCGGGTCGGCGATGGCGGCGAGGAAGTCGTCGTCGTTGGCGATATACAAGGTGTGCTTGGTCGCCCCGTTGAAGATCACATCCTGCCCGAACGCCACGCCCTCCATCTTGGACGGGATAAGGAAGCTGTCGATGCCGGCGGCATTCAGCTTGCCGACGATGTCGAGGAACAGGCTCTTGGGGACGGCGTAACCCGAGAGATCGCCGCTCAACGCGGTGACGTCCCGGGCACCGTCGAGATCGATCAGGAACATTTCCTTAACCTGGGCCGCGGAGGCCGTATCGGTGAGCAGGGGCGTGTCGGCCATGCCGGAGCCGTCCCGTTCATCCACCAGGAACTGGTGGTTGTTGACCGCGACGATTTCGCTGACGCCCGATCCGTCGGTGAGAAGGTAGGCGTACTCGTGGACGACACCGCTCCGGATGGCGATGGTGACGATCCGCAGGCTCTTTTTCTTATCCTGCTCCAGGTTGGCCTGCATGATCCCCACAAGCATCTCGCCGTCCGGGGTAATCGCGAGGCCTTCCATGCCCTTGTTGGTGACGCGGCCGACTGTATTCGAGCCGATCTCGACATCTTTCTGCGGGCTAAGTGTGGCTATGGCCAGGTTGTCGGGCAGGGCATAAGACCGGATGCGCATTCCGGTGGCGCGGTCGAACTGGTAAACATAGGGGCCGTATTCGTCCGAAATGAAAACGCTCCGGCCGTCGTTCGAGACGCGCACGCCCTCCGGATCCAGACGGGCGTCCCCGGGATAGGTCGAGAGCCTGGACGGATCGAAATTGTCCGAACGGCCGGTGAAATAATGCGTGTGATTCACGGCATTCAAAACGGGCGCGCCGCTTTCCAGTCCCAGACCGGAACCCGTGCCGTAGACGAGCGGGCTACGGCTCGACAACAGCGTCGTGTCGGTGAGCATGGGGGTCAGCGTGAAAGGGAGGGCCGAACCCGGATCGCTCGGCGAGAGGCTAAAATTAAAGGTCTGAAACCGGTCAATATAGGACACGGTGTCGTCGACCAGGCTGTTGTAGGGGTTGGCATTCGGACCCCGGTCCGGGATGGCGATGAAGGTCGTCCCCCCGGCATAGGCCAGGCCGGAACCCACCCCGCCGAGCCGGTTACCCGGCACGCCGTTTTCCAGTGGAGCGGCCGTTTGGGTCGAGAAATCCTCGTAGGCGCCGTTCACCGTCCCGATCGCGATGAGGTCGGTCGCGTGGGCCGCGGGTGCGTACAGGAGCGAAGCGAGCAAAAGCGCCGTGATTTTCTTTTGGCTCATGACGGAATCTCCTTATCTGTCGATGAGTTGAGCGGATTATGATTCGTTCAGGCGTGATTATGCCAGACGAAAGAGACGAAATGATCAAGGCGGGGTTAAATGAGTGTTAAATCTTTTTTTACTTCTGCCCTTCCTGCCCCGAAAAATATTCGGCGCGGCTGACGGCGACGTCCGAGACGAACATGACCCCGGTGTAGCGGTCGAAAACCGGCTTCAGTCCGGCCAGGATCGGCTCCACCTTCTCCTCCGGGACGACGGTCATCAGCATCACCAGGCTGTCCATCTCGTTGAACATCGGATGGGCGGTGTGGAAACCGTGGTGGCCCTTGCCCGAGATATTGTGGATGATTGTGTAGCCGGTCGCCTTGATGGCGTCCAGCAAATCGGTCGCAAATTTCACGTGTTCGCCTTGAATGACGATCCGGATCTCTTTCATCGGATGAAGCGTGAGGCCGGTCATGCGCAATACTCCTCCTGATTAAGACGGGTTTGTCTTCAGGGACGGCCTTCGACTCCGAAGGGCGTCCATCCCTGCCTCGGAACATAACGATAGAACATTTTTTCCTCCGGATCAAGCGCGGCCAGGTGCACCCATTGATTGTCGTACAGATGCTGAAGAAACCGCTGACGTCCGATGATCCGGATGATCCTATCCCGGGGCGCCTCGATCAGCGTGAACATCCGGACCGGCTCATGGAACGGCCGCGGCCCGTCCATCACGGTCTGCCGGGCCAGGCCCGTGCGAAGATCGCTCTGGGGGCCCGACATCACCCCGAAGCGGCCGACGACGTTGTGGTAAATTTTGCTCCCGCTGCCGTACACTTCGGGATCGACCGTGGAGAAATAATGCTCCATGTTGATCCATTCCCCGACGACTTGCGGACCGGTCATCACGATCTCCAGCAGCCGGCCGGCGGGATCGTCGCGGTAGTCGTAGGAATGAAGAAAGACCCGGCCTCCAAGATCGATCCCCCGGATCAACTCGCGGCGGCCGACGAGAAAGGCGGCGTTGCCCGACAGCCCCCACTCCGGCCGGACCTCGCTCCAGTCGCCGCTCCGCCGGCGCGCCTCCCGCGTCGCCCGGCCCGGCGGGAGAATGGCCGCGATCTCCGGAAACCGAGCGCATCGCTCCTGGCTGGTCCGCCGGCCGGCCTCTTCGAGGTCGCGGCTTAAACGGAGCAGATCTTTGAGGTGGGTGTGTGGAAGATCCTCAAGGTCGAAGAGCCGAACGGCGTCCGTCGTCGTATCGTGCAGGCCCGCGATAAAGTAGGTATCCTGGGGAATGACGATGCCGTTCCGGGCCAGCGCGTCACGGACCAGCGGTTTGTTGGCCATGGCCGCCAGGACCCGCGCATTCGGTTGACCCGAATTCCCGCCGCAGGCGCCGCAGTCCAGCGCCGCCTCGAAGGGATTGTTCTCGGTCGTTCCGCCGTGGCCGCAGAAGAGGACGAGCCGGGCGAAGTTCCGGGTCAGTCCCATCATCCGGAGAGCGGTCTCGACCGTGAAGGCCTGCTCTCCGGGCGTGAAGCCGATCCGGGTGATGCGCTCCATGCGGGCGAAGGCGCCGCCCGGGTTGATCCGGTACTGATCGCGCAGCGCCCGGACAAAGTCCGCCTCCTCCCCGGCCGTGAGCGATCCTTTCGGGGGATGCTGTCCCGAATAAGGTTCATCCAGGGCCCGTTTGCGCAGATAATCCAGCCGCTCGAGGGAAAGATTCAGATCGCGGTCCCCGAACCGTTCCTGGAGCGCACGGCGGATGACGGAGCGCTGCTCGGCGGCCAGCATTTCCTCGACCTCCTCCCGCAACAGCTTGTCCACGGTCACGGCGGTGGCGACCGTCGGCACGAAGGTGCGCCGGAGCCAGTCGGTCCAATTTTGATACCAAGCGGTGAAGACGGTTTTGCCGAGCAAGGGTAAACCGTAAAACCAGCCGAGCGATTCCACCGCCACATAAGGGGTAACCACATTTTCCTTCAGGTCATGAAGCAGCTCATGCCCCGCCTGGAGCAGCCTGGTCCCGGCCTGGTGCCTGGAGAGCCGCTGCCCATGATAGGTCCGGGGAACTTCGCGCACGACGTTCTTGGCCTTCATGATCACGGGAAACTGGTCTGTCTCGTGGAGATGGCCCAGGGCTCGGTACCGGATGAAGACGCTGAAGAAACCCGCGAAGCCGTAGGTTTCATAATCCCCGACCGCCTCCAAATGGCGCCGGAACGGCTCGGACCTTACATCGATGCAATGGACCGCCTGCGCTTGAGGACGAACGGTCGTCGGCGCCGGCGGCGGGCCGGATAGATTGGACCGGAGTTTATCGATTAATTGCTCCTGATACCCGGCCTCCAACGCCTCCAGCCACACCGGCCCGTGCTCCGACTCCGGAAAGGCGTCGAGCCATTCCAGCAGGACCTTCAGCGTCTCGGGCGGGGTTTCGATTAAAACGGGGACATCGATCTCCAGCGCGTCCGCGAGCGACTTCAGCCGCCAGGCGGAGGATCGGTGGCGGGAATCCCCGCGCGGAAGGGACGCTTCGCGAAGCCCCGCTGCTTTTTCCATGGCGCCCGCGTTCCGCGCGACCGCTTCGGAAATGGACTTCAGATTCCCGTCGACCCCCAGTTCCTCCCGGCAGGCCTGCCGCACCAATTCCCGCTCATACCAAAGCCGCACGGCGAGGTACTGGACCAGATCGGCTGGATAGACCTGCTGCCACTCATAGTCGGCCTGCTCCGAACGCCACTTAATGAAACCGGCCCAGCCGGGCAGCGCCGCCAGGTGCCGCGAAAGATAGTCCGGCCAGGCCTCGGATGGAATTCCGAGCGCGTCGAGCGAATCCAGCAGCGCATCTTCCGGCGGGTCCGGCAGACGGGCGATTTTACTTCGGCTGTCCGGGATCGCGCAGGGGGACCATTCCCGCCCGGCCAGCCATTTCCACGCGCCGTAGAATCCCCTATCCCGACCGGGCATCCACCAGGCGGCGTGCCCTTCGTCCAAGAAGGCCTCGCACCATTTGATCAATTCCCGATCGATGAGCTCGGTGGTCTTCGCGCCGAGGGCGCGGTCGCACCAGTCCGCCAGGGTCGAACTCCGGCCAGGGGGCGCGGGGACGACGGGCTCCGGGTGACCCGGCAAATCCTGCAGGGGCGCGAGCCGCTCGGCCAGCGCGTCGACCAGGGACCGATCCGCGCCGCGGCCGATCCGGGCCTCGAGCGCGCCGCCTTCCGAGAGGGGCGCGGGGTCGGAGATCCCCCGAAGCAGACGGGCCCGGAGCACATCGATGTGCCCGACTTCCCTGCGGCCCAGCGCCACCTTTCGGTCCTGCGCCATCGGCCTGAGAGCGGCGTCGACCTGGCGAGGAAGGATCCGGCCCGAGCGGAAATAATCCCGAAAAAGCGCGTTGGAGAGATAACCGTTTCCGCCCAGAAGTTCCCGCCCGCGCCGTACCGCCTCCCCGAAAGGAAGATCTTCCAGTGCATGCAGCGGATTGTGATGGACAAAGGTTCGCATCGGCCAGTACGGGGCGACGATCTCGCCGGCAATCAGGATCACCCCCCGGAGCCGCATCCGCTGGGTGTCGTTGTAGTGTTTGGGCTCTACGGGTTCCATCGGCTCCATTCCATCGCGGTGCGATAACCGTCGGCAAGAAACGAGGCGTCGAGGGAGCCGTGCGGCGCAAGGCCCAAGCCGATCAATAACGCCAGCACGATCATGAAGGAGGCGACTTCGGTCGGGCGGAGGTCTTCATAGAGGATTTCCGGCCGATGGGGACCGAAGAGGAGTCGCTGCATCATCCGGAACAGATACCACGACGCCCCGAACCAGGCGAGGAGGATGACCAGCAAAGCCCCGGGCGTTTCGATCAAGCGGGTGACGGGCGGGTTGAGCAGCATCCCGATGAAGCCGGAAAATAGGCCGAAGGGCGGCAGGCCAACGGTCGCCATCACCAGGAAGCCCAGCATCGTGGCAAAGCGGGGCATCGGCAGAGCCAGTCCCCCCATCCGGCCAATTCCCGGATCAGCGCCGAGATCCCCGTACCGCGCCTCCAGGCGATTGAAGGCAAAGAAGAGACCGCCGGTGAGTAGCGCCGCCGAGCCGGCGTAGACGCCGGCCTGGGGCGTCGGGCTTCGGGCCGCGGCCAAATGCCACCACAGCACCGAATAGAAAACCAGACCGGCATAGGCCGTCAGGCGCTTCGGTCGGTCCTGCATCAGCGCCCTGAATGTGCCGTAGAGGGCGCCGATCAAGGCCAGCCGGCTCACATTTCCCAGGAGCTCCGGCGGAAGATCGGGAAGGAGATGGACCAGCCCGTAGAATCCGGCCGCGGGCAGCAGCAGGGCGACGAGCACCGGCCCGTAACCCGGCAGACGGGTCAGGGCGGTGACATAGACCCCGTGAAAGGGGAAGAGCGGGAGCAGGAGGGCCGACGCAGCCAAGATCGCCAGGGTCGGCGCCGGCAGATCCGCCGCCCGACCCAACGCGGGCCAGACCAGGCCGAGCGCGATCAGGGACAGCACGGGGGCGAAGAGCCGGCTCCGTTCCGGCCAACGGGCGGCGCGGGCGAATCGGCGGCCGAGTCGAAGCAAAAGGGCGTCCATGTAAAGCCGGTTCATGCAGAAAAGATAGAACCGGACATGCAGTTCGCCGACCCATTCCGGCAAACGGATCGAGCGTCCGTGGCTCCTCGCGTAGATGAGGGTCCATCCCAGAATGACAAACAGCGCGGTCGCCAGGATCACGGCATCGAACAGTCCCCCCGGCAATGCGGCGGCCTGGAAATAAGCGGACACACGACCCGGCGCCGGATAGAGAAAATAGGTGAAGGCCTCCGCCGCGAGAAGATAAGTTGAGACGACCAGCAGAAGCGTGAGAAGCATGAGCGCCGCCACCTTTCGGGAGGCGACCGCCCGAAAACGGTAGAGCGTCAGGATGGCCTGGGAAGAGGTGACCCAGCTGAAGAACAGGAAGATCACGACCCCCTGCGAGTCCCTGAAGGTGATGTTGAGCACCCCGTGCGCGGCCAGCAGGATGATCAGCGGGAGGATGAGCGTCGTCGTAAACCCGGTCAGCCAGGTCAGGAGCGAAAAGTCCGGCGGCTCCGACGTCTCGATTTTCGGCGGAAACCTCGGATCGAGCCGGGCCGCATGGATCACGTTGCCGCAATGGAGGAAGATCGTGGCCTTGAACAGCCCGTGCGCGATCAGATGAAAGACCGCCAGGGCGAAGGCCCCCAGGCCGCATTCCATGATCATGTAGCCCATCTGCCCGATCGTGGAGTAGCCCAGGGTTTTTTTGATGTCGTTCTGCGTCAGCATCATGGAGGCCCCCAGGAGGGCGGTGAGCAGGCCGACGACGAAGACCGCATGCAAGACCGCGGGACTGAGGCCGTAGAGCGGGGCGAGACGGTTTAGGAGGAAGCCGCCGGCATTGATGATTCCGGCATGCAGAAGGGCATGAACCGGGGTCGGCGCGTAGAGGGAATCGGGCAGCCACATATGCAAGGGAAACTGGGCGGACTTGCTCATGGCCCCGACAAAAATCAGGAGGGCGACGACCGTGGGGCCGCCGACTTCGATCCCGCTTTCGGGCCCGAAGAGCGACAACAGCATCGGATCCCCCGCGGCCCGGCTGAAGAGCGGATCGAAATCGAGTGTGCCGTAGAGACCGTAGGCCAGGACGATCCCGGCGAGAAAGGCGACATCCCCCAGGCGAAGCATCGTAAAGGTCCGGAAGGCGCCCTGCGCCGTGGGCGTGTGCGAATAGTTGTAGGCCAGCAGGCTGAGAATCCAGCTCAAGAGCTGCCAGAAAACAAAGAGCATCAGCAGATTGGCGCTGGAAACCATGCAGAGAAGCACGAAGACGGCCAGGGCCAGAAGCGTATGGAACCATCCGCGTCCCCGTTCGGACTGCATGTAGCGAACGGAATAGAGATAAATCAGCGCCCCAATACCGGTGATCAGAACCATCATCACGGCGGCCAGGCGGTCGATTGAAAGTTCGAAATTGACCAGGCGGCTCCAGGGGGAGGGAAAGAGGAAAATGCGGAAGGGATCGTGGCCGGGCGTCCCCACCTCGCGAAGGACCCATACGGCCAGCCCGAAAGCCAGCACGTGGGCCAGAACCCCGATCCCGTACGCCCTCCGGCCGATCCAGGCGGACGGAAACGCGGTCGGAAGGGCCGCGGCCAGGGGCGCAAGCAGTATGAGCAAAGGGTAGTCGTGGAGCATCGTCACCAGTCGTCGCGGGACCTAAAGACAAAAAAATGCCGACCCATTCCGAGTCGGCTTACAGCCCGACCGATCCGGCGGAGCGGGATCCTTCGGGCTATCTTCCATTTCCATTATTGAACACCAGGCCAAGTCCCTTGGTCAAGTATTATTGTTGCGGGATCGCTCCTCCAGATTTTCGTTCAATGAAAAAATAATGACCCGCTCCCCTGTTTTTGTACTGATGTCGGTGTGGAGGCTGACCACCTTGAGCCCCGTAATTTTTTCGATCACCTCGGTCAACAATCCCCGGGCCTGTTCCAGGAGGTTGGAGCGTATCTCCTTGATCAGGTCCGTCCCTTTCGGATTCTTGGCCAGCTGTTGCTCGGCCGGGGTCAGAACTCCTTTGAGGCGCACAAGGATCATATCGTCGATAATACAGGTTTTGCTCTCCTTCGGACCCCGACCCATGTAATCCTTTTCGAATTGAATCATGGCGTTGCTGATTTCGGACTCGACCTGTCCCTTGCTTCGTTTCATTCAAAAGGCTCCCGTTCGTATCCTGTGGTGTCATTATAATAAAATCGTAACCGATGCGCAACCGCCGCGAAATGAACCGAAAAACCCACTTTCGAGGGGGGAGATCGGATTGACGGACGTCGACGACGTGATACACTTAAATTGTGCCTCCAGGAAGCGCCCATCCGATGAAAACCTCATTAGAAAAAAAAGACATTTTCATCGCTCTCTTGGCGGTCATCGCCCTGTTCGTCTTTCTGAGGTTCTACGACGACGCCTCTCCGACGGCCACGATGAATTCCCACATATCAAGAAATCACGCATTACGCGAGGCACGGCAATTCCTCGAAGCGCAGGGATTCAACCTGGACGGTTATGTGGAAACCGTCCTTTTTTCCGAGGATAGCGACGCCGCACTTTACCTTCAGCGATCGATGGGGATGGACCGCTTCAATGCCCTGGCGCAAGATCTGCCCCTCCGGTATTGGAAGGTCCGCTTCTTGAAGGAACTTCAGTACGAGGAGTTCAGAGTTTATGTAAACCCCAAAGGCCGGATCATCGCGTTTAACCATTACATTCCGGAGGATACGAAGGGAGCCCGCCTTAAACAAAGCCGGGCCCTGGAGCTGGCCGAAACCTTTATCCAGAATCAGAAGGACGTTGATTTCTTGAGCTACGACCTGATCAACGCCTCGACCAAGCAAAGGGAGAAAAGGACCGACCATATCTTTACATGGAAGGCGTCCACGCCCTCCCTCGGAGAGGCCCAACTGCTGATGACCCTCGCCGTTCACGGGGACGCGGTGGACGGGTATGAGCAATCGATCAGCGTTCCCCAAAAATTTGCGGAGATGTACGAGGGGGAAAGCTCGAAGGGGGAACTGCTCGCGAGGCTGAGCGGATTGTTGACGGTTTTCCTTTCCCTGTCCGCGCTGGTCATATTTCTGACCCACCATAAATACAGGACCATCCCCTGGAAAGGGGCCTTGTACCTGGCCCTGGCCATGGTGACGGCGAAAGTTCTCGGGGAGATCAATGCCATTCCCAACATCCGGTCCTCGTACTCCACCGATTCCCCCCTCTACACGTTTTGGGGCGGATGGATCTTCGACACGATCGAAGCGACCCTCTGGTCGGGTGTTGTGACGTTTTTGTTCGCCGTCGCCGGATGGGCCGTCGGCCGGGAAGTTTTCACGGCCAAGCGGGTGGATCAGATCACTGGAAGACGCGGCTGGCTTTCCCGGGATTTCACGCGCGCCCTGTTCATGGGCTACCTGCTGGCGTCGATCAGCCTGGGTTATATGACGGTTTTTTATCTGGTGGGCCAACGCTACTTCGATGTCTGGTCGCCCGTTCCCAGCAGCTATTCCAATATGCTGGGCACCTGGCTTCCCTTCCTGGAACCCATCACCAACGCCTTCCGGTCTTCCGTCTCGGAGGAATTGATCTACCGGTTCTTCGCGATCGCCCTGATGATTAAATATTTTCGGTCGCGAGCCCTGGCCCTCTTCGTCCCAGCCCTGATCTGGGGATTCGCCCATTCGGACTATTCCGTAATGCCCTTTTATACCCGGGGAATCGAACTGACCGTGGACGGCCTGGTCTCCGGCTATTTCTTCGTCCGTTACGGTCTGATCACGGTCATCGTGGCCCACTACGTGTTCGACGCCGTCATCGTGGGGATGCCGCTGCTCCAATCGTCTCATTTGTATTTCTTCTGGTCCGGAATGGCCGGCGTGGCCGTGATGGCCGTCCCCATCGTCTTGAGCCTGGCCCGATCCGTCCGGAGAAAACCGACTCACCATGCGGTGGATCATCCGCTCCGTTCGGAGGAGAGATCGCTGGTGGCCTCCCCCACGGAAAGCCGAAAATAAAGCGAATGGATTATGGCTTGCCCTCGCACCGGATTCTGTGCAAAAATAGGTTCCTAAGACAGGACCATGTCCGGGTAGAGCCATGCAAGCGAAAACGATGTTCGAGAAAACCTGGGAGGCGCACGTCGTCCACGAAGAGACGGGCCAGCCTTCCCTTATCTATATCGACCGCCACCTGGTGCACGAGGTCACGTCTCCCCAGGCCTTCGAAGGCCTTCGCCTGGCCCGCCGGCGGGTCCGCCGGCCCGATCTGACCTTCGCCACGATGGACCACAACGTCCCCACCACCGACCGGTCGATTCCAATCGAGGACGCGATCTCGGCCCAGCAGATGGAAACGCTGGTCCGAAACTGCAGAGAGTTCGGGGTCACGCTCTTCGATCTCCGCAGTCCCGACCAGGGGATCGTCCACGTCATCGGGCCGGAGCTGGGCTTGACCCTGCCCGGCCAGACGCTGGTCTGCGGCGACAGCCACACCTCGACGCACGGCGCCTTCGGGGCGCTGGCCTTCGGGATCGGCACCAGCGAGGTGGAGCACGTGATGGCGACCCAGTGCCTCCTCCAGGACAGACCCAAGACCTTTTTGATTGAGGTGAACGGACGGCGGCCGTTCGGCATCGAGGCGAAGGACATCATCCTTTCAATCATCGGCCGGATCGGGACCGACGGGGGAACGGGTCATGTGATCGAGTACGCCGGGGAAACCATCCGAGGGCTTTCGATGGAAGAGCGGATGACGGTCTGCAACATGTCGATCGAGGGCGGCGCCCGCGCCGGGATGATCGCCCCCGACGAGAAGACCTTTGAGTATCTCAAGGGCCGGCGATACGTTCCGGCCTCCGCCGACGGCGGATTCGACGCGGCCGTTGAACGGTGGAAGCGCCTGCCCACCGACGCGGGGGCCCGCTTCGACCGCGCCCTGAAAATCGACGCGGCCTCCCTCGCGCCCCAGGTCACGTGGGGCACCAACCCCGGACAGGTCGTCCCGGTCGATGCCCGCGTGCCGAACCCGTCCGATTTTGCGGACCCCAACGCGCGGAAATCGGCCGAGCGGGCGCTGGACTACATGGGGTTGAGGGCCGGAACGGCGATGACCGACATCCCGATCGACCGGGTCTTCATCGGCTCCTGCACCAACGCCCGGATCGAGGACCTCCGCCACGCCGCCCGATTTGTGAAGGGGCGGCGGGTCGCTCCAAATGTTTACGCGATGGTGGTGCCCGGCTCGCAACGGGTGAAAAAACAGGCCGAGGAAGAAGGGCTGGACCGGATCTTCAGGTCGGCCGGGTTCGACTGGCGGGAGTCGGGCTGCTCGATGTGTCTGGGGATGAACCCGGATATCTTAAAACCCGGCGAGCGCTGCGCCTCGACCTCCAACCGAAACTTTGAGGGCCGTCAGGGAAAGGGCGGGCGGACGCATCTTGTCAGCCCGATCATGGCGGCCGCCGCCGCGGTCGAAGGCCGTTTCGTCGACGTGCGACAATACGAATTGGAATCGAAGGATTAATGTAGGGGCAGGCCCCCGTGCCTGCCCAGGACGACCCCAGGGGGTCGCCCCTACAATAACGCGTGTGAACCATGGACCCTTTTAAAAAACACACCGGGATCGTCACACTGCTCGACCTCCCCAATGTCGACACCGATCAGATCATCCCCAAGCAGTTTTTAAAGCGGATCGAGCGGACGGGCTTCGGACGGTTTCTGTTTTACGATTGGCGCTTCATCGACGGCCAAAAACCGAATCCGGAATTCGAGATGAACGCCGAACGCTATCGCGGGGCCACCATTCTGGTCGCGCGGGCGAACTTCGGCTGCGGGTCCTCCCGGGAACACGCGCCATGGGCCTTATTGGATTACGGTTTCCGGTGCGTCATCGCGCCGTCCTTTGCCGATATTTTCTACAATAATTGTTTTAAGAACGGTATCCTGCCGGTGAGGCTTTCGGAAGGACAGGTCGAAACGCTCTTTCAGCGCGTCCGCGGGACACCCGGGTACCGGCTGACCGTGGACCTCGAGATAAAGAAGGTGATATCGGGCGACGGCCTGGAGATTGGATTCGAGGTGGACGACTTCCGCCGCAGCTGTCTGCTGGGCGGCCTGGACGACATCGGCCTGACCTTGCAGTATGAAGGCCAGATACGGTCTTATGAATCCGCTCACCCGGAGGCGACCCCCCGTCCGGCCCGGCCTTAAAACACCCTCAGAGGATCGCCCATTCGAAACCAGCCCCGTAAAAAAATCGCCCTTGTCCTTTCGGCTGGCCTCTTATTTCCGGTCTTTTTATCTTCCTGCATCATCGTCTACCGGGATTTCCCGGTCGATATGATCGGAAAACCGCCCGAATCCAGATCCTACGACCTGCTCTCCTATCATATCAATCCCTTCCCCTTTCCGAACGAAGGGGGCAAGACCGCCTTGCAGGCGGTCTTTAACAATGAAACGCCCTTCGCCAATACGGCCGACGTCATGGAGATCCCCCGGACGGGCGTGTTTTGTCTGGTGGATGTGGAATGGAACCGCCCCCATACGGCCGCGACGATCTTCCATTACCTTTCCTTGGTGACACTGACGGCCCTGCCTTCCTGGAGCGTCCAGGAAAGTTATAAAGTGCACTACCGTTTGTTCGTGGATGGCGAACAGCGGAAAACATTTTCATACAAGATCACGCGCAAAATGGGACTCTGGCTCGGCCTGCTGCCGGTCGCCTGGGTGAACTGGTTGACCTATTCCCAGGCCGAGGCCTTCGAGGCGACGGCCTTTCAGTTCTTTGAAGATGCCAAGCCGATCCTCTCGACCCTTAAACCTCATGAACGGATCATCGATTGAATGGGAGCCGCCGGCGCCATCCCGGCGGAGACCCGGCGGTCCTCTATCGGGTCCGGCCGGGATGAGCACGGGCGGGGGCATCCGATGGACAGCGACGTTCTGAATTTATTCCTGACCGTGCTATTCAGCGCGGTCGGCCTTGGCTATTTCGTCTACGGAAAACGCCAACGGGCGGGACCTTCCCTGGCCGCGGGCCTGTTCCTGATGATCTATCCCTATTTCGTTTCAGGCACCCTCGGCATCGTCGCCGTGGGCCTGGCGTTGATGGCCGCTCCGTTCCTGGCCAAACGAATGGGATGGTAACGGCGCAATTTTTTTCTTGGCATCGATTCCCGTTTGCGCTAATCTTATGAAGATTTCTATGGAGGGAACTGGGTTGATTGCCGACAGACAAAAAGGTGAAGGCCCCTCCGAAAACGAGGCCGCGGCGCCATGAAAGTTCGGGACTGTTTTAACGACCGGCGTCCGGTTTTTTCCTTCGAGTTCTTCCTTCCGAAAACGCCGGAGGGGATGACCCAGTTCAAGTCCACCGTGCGGGACCTGAAGGGGCTCGCGCCCTCCTTCGTCACGCTCACCTACGGGGCCGGGGGATCGAGCCGCGACCGGACGATCGAGACGGCCGGCATGATCCAGAACGAGCTGGGGCTCACGACCGTCGCCCATCTCACCTGCATCGCCCACACCCGAAACGAGATCGAGGCGATCGTGGAGAAGATCCGCGTCCTCGGGATCGAGAACATCATGGCGCTCCGGGGCGATCCGCCCAAGGACGGCCATCTTCCTCCCGAAAACCGACGGGAATACCGGTACGCGGTCGACCTGGTCCGCCACATCCGGAAGATGGACGGTTTCTGCGTCGGCGTCGCCGGCTATCCCGAAAAACATCCCGAGGCCCCCACCATGGAGGAGGACCTGCGTCATCTCAAGGAGAAGGCGGAGGCCGGGGCGGATTTTATAACGACCCAGCTGTTCTTCAACAACGAAGACTATTTTCGGTTCGTCGAGCGGGTCCGGGCCTTGGGAATCACGCTTCCGGTCCTGCCCGGCCTGATGCCGGTCACGAACTACGGCCAGCTTCATAAATTCGCCGCGATGTGCGGCGCGCGCGTCCCGGCCGAGATCGTCCGGACGTTGGAACCCCGTCAGACCGACGCGGAGTACGTGATCCGCTACGGTATCGACTGGACCTTTCGCCAGGCCCGCGATCTGCTGGACAAGGGCGCGCCCGGAATTCACTTCTACACGCTCAACAAATCCCGCTCGACCGAGATGATCCTCTCCCGGCTGCTGGGACGGTAGAGAAATTTTGCGGGGGCGTATTGCAATATGCCCTAACTGCTGCTAAGATTTATGGGATGTCTGTTCGGGTTTTCAGGGGAGTCACTCCTCCCCGAGTCTCCCGGTATGCGGGAGGCGGCTCGTCGGGCCGGCAGCGGCGGCCGGTTCGATGGGACGGGCGGACCTGGGTCCGGCCCGGCGCGGTGGAACGCCGCATAGGGGCGGGGCCCGCGCGTAAGGGGGTTCGATCCTGACGCGTGGGAGGGCCCCCGTTCCGAGGAAGGAGGTGGTCCAGTGGGCAGTTGTATTAACCCTACGGCGAGTGAGGTGGCCGCGTCCTAAGCGCCATACCCTTCTCGAAGGTGAAGCCTGGGATGCAATCCCAGGGCCACCAAAACCCGGAAGCGCGGACGTCGTAGCCGCTTTAGGATGAAGAATCCGCTTCCGGGTTTATTTTTTTAATTTATAAACCATGACGAGACCGGGACGAAAACATTATCCCCACATCGGGCGGAAGGAACAGGAAGTCGACGCCGCGTTCTGGGCGGAGCTGTACAGGAACGGCGACACCGGCTGGGATCAGGGCGGGGCGTCGCCCGGCCTGGTCGATTTCCTGAAAAACGATTCGGGGTCGGGTCGGGCCGTGCCGTTCCGATACGGCCGCGCGCTCGTCCCGGGTTGCGGGCACGGGCATGACGCGCGCGCGCTGGCTTCCGCAGGGTTCGATGTGATCGGTCTGGATGTCGTTAAAAAAGCCGTCGAGGAAGCGACGCGGCTGGCCGATTTGGAAGGTTTAAAGAATGCGCGGTTCGAACAGGCCGACTTTCTTCATCTGCCCGCCCGTCTGCGCGGACCCTACGATCTTATTTTTGAAAATACTTTTTTCTGCGCGATCGATCCGGATCATCGGGACCGCTATGTCGAAGCGGCCGCGAGCCTCTTGAAGCCGGACGGCATCCTGCTCGGCGTTTTCTATGCGATACGGCCCGAGACCGGCCCGCCGTTCGGCGCGACGCGCGATGAGCTGCTGGACCGATTCAGCCACCGCTTTAAATTGGTCTTGGATCGCGTTCCCAGGTCCATTCCCCGTCGCGAGGGAAAAGAGCTTTTGATGCTCTGGCGGCGAAAGAAGTAATAGCGGCGGGTGGCCGCAGGCGGGGCGCCCCAGCCAGAGCAGCCGGGGTCCCTACGCCGGGCGGAGTGGCGAGCACGCTGGGGCTGCCGAAGGACAGGACCCGCCGATGCACAGGATTAAAGTCGTTTTTTTATTTAATTTTAGATCGCTTCCGCCGGCCGTTGAACAGCTTCAAAGCCTCAAACCAGAGAATGCCGCTCGCCCCGGCCGCGAACGCGACCGCCACATCCATCGGACGCAGCGGCGCAAAATGAAACAGATTTCGCAGAAAGGGGATATAGAAGACGAGGCCGAGAAAGGCCAACGCGCCTCCCACGACCCACCAGAGCGCGGGACTCGGCCTCCGCAGCGTCTCCAGAATGGTGCGGGACCAGGAACGGTTGGTGAAGATCAGTCCAAGGTTGGCGATGACCAGCGCGGTAAAGACCAGCGCGCGTGCGTCCGACTCTCCCTGCCCGCGATACAGGGCGATGCCGTAGACCGCCAGGATGATCAACAGAACGATGATCCCCTGCAAAAGACTCAGCCCGACAATCCGGATGCCGAACAAGGGCCGCTTTGGATCCCGGGGAGGCCGGGTCATCAGATCGGCCTCCTCCGGCGTCGCCTCGAAAACGATCGAGCAGGCCGGGTCGATGATCAATTCGAGAAACATAATATGGACGGGGAAAAAAACAAGGGGCCAACCCGTCATCAACGGGATCAGCGACATGCCGGCGATCGGGACATGGATCGCCAGGATATAGGCCATCGCCTTCCGAAGGTTGTCGAAGATCCGGCGGCCCAGCTTCACGGCCTGGACGATCGAGGCGAAGTCATCCTCCAGCAACACCAGCGCCGCAGCCTCGCGGGCGACATCGGTGCCGCGGCCCCCCATTGCGATGCCGATATGCGCCGATTTCAAGGCCGGCGCGTCATTCACGCCGTCGCCCGTCATCGCCACCACCTCGCCGTTCGCCTTCAAGGCCTCGACCAGACGCAACTTCTGCTCCGGGAGGATCCGTGCAAAGAGATTGACCTTTTTGATCCGCTCGCGGAGCTCGGAGTCACCCAGTCGCTCCAGCGCGTCGCCGGTAATCATCGCATCGACCGGCCCCAGCCCGATCTGCCGTGCGATCGCGCGGGCCGTTCCCGGATAGTCTCCGGTGATCATCACGACCCGTATGCCGGCGGTTTCGCATTCCCGCAGCGCCTCGGGAACAGACGGACGGACAGGGTCGGTCAACCCGATCAGGCCCAGATAGACAAAATCGAAGTCATGTTGGTCACCGGGCCAGGCGGTCCCGCCGAATTCGGCCCGGGCCAGGCCGAGCACCCGAAGACCCTCGTCCGCCATCGAACCGACCCGGCGGGCGAGCTCTTCCTTTGCGGCCGGATCGAGATGGCACAGGTCGGCGATCGCCTCGGGCGAGCCCTTGGACGCCACAATACAGGCGTTACGGTCGGGCGATTTCCAGACATGCGACAGCGCCAGGAGTTTGGAGGTCAGGGAATAATCCTGAACCAAAGTCCAGTCCCGGTGAAAATGTTCGGACCGGGCCAGAGATCGATCGCCCAGTTCCCGGATGGCCCTCTCCATCGGATCAAAGGGATCGATCTCGCTGGCCAGTAGGGCGAATTCCAGAATTTCGTGAACGCTCTCCGGCAACGGTCCCGGCGACTCCCCGATCTCGCACACCTCCCCCTTCGAGAAGATCCGGCGGACCGTCATCCGGTTTTGCGTCAGCGTCCCGGTCTTGTCCACGCAAAGCACCGTGGCCGCGCCCAGCGTTTCGACCGTCGTGACGTGGCGGGTCAGCACCCGGTGCTGTGCGATCCGCCAGGCCCCGATCGCCAGAAAGACGGTCAGCACGACCGGAAACTCCTCCGGCAGAAGCGCCATCGCCAGCGTGATCCCGGCCAGAAATCCGTTCAGCCAGTTCCCCCGCGTCAAGCCGTATAAAATCACGACGAGGCCGCAGAGGGAGAGGCCGGCGATCGCGAGGTTCCGAACCAGGCGGCCGGTCTCCCTCTGCAGCGGGCTTTCTTCCGCTTCAACTTTTTCCAGCACCATCCCGATCTTCCCGATCTCCGTCCGGTCGCCGGTCGCCCGCGCACGGGCGATGCCCTGTCCCTGCACCACCAGCGTGCCGGAATATACAAACGGCCGATCGTCCCCTCCGGGACGGGACAGTTCCATGACGCCGTTCCAGACCGACTTTCGAACCGGGACCGACTCGCCCGTCAGCAGCGATTCATCCGCCGACAGATCGTTGGCCGACAGGACCACGGCGTCGGCCGGGACACGGTCCCCTTCGGACAGCACGAGAAGATCGTCGCGCACCACTTCCCGGCCGGCGACGCGCCTTCGCAGGCCGTCCCGGATGACCAGCGCCCGGGGGCTCGACAGGTCGCGCAGCGCCTCCAACGCGCGCTCGGTCTTTCGCTCCTGATAGAGGGTGATGCCGATGACGACCCCGACGAAGGCTAGCAGCATCAGCGCCTCATTGCGATTGCCCAGGATCAGATAAATCAAACCGGCGGCGGCCAGCAGAATAAAAATCGGCTGACGGACGATTTCGAAGGCAATGGCCGCAGTCCCGCGCCGTTTGGCCGAGGGAAGCTCGTTATATCCCTCCTCGCCCAGCCGGTCGGCGGCCTCCTTCTCGGACAGACCGCGAAGGGTTTTTATATCAAACGGAGGATCCTGGACGGACATGGCGGTATCATACACGAAAGCCCTCTTGCACATCCATCCTTGAACCGGTTATGCTGGAGATTCAATTCGGCCGCGCTCCGGAGAACCCGATCTTGAAACCGCCTTCTTATCATGAAACTCTACCCGGCAACGTCCAGGTCCTGCGCTGGCCGCACGCTCATCCGCTTCCGGAGGAAGAAATCATCAACTTCTTTAAGGCGAGAGGGCTGTCGCCCAGCCGGTGGTCGAACGGCCCGGGCGATGTCTATGCCGCTCATGCGCATCCGTATCGCAAAACGCTCTTTTGTCTCGAGGGAAGCATCGTCTTCTCATTGCCGGACAGCGGCCGCGAGGTGGAGCTTCATCCCGGCGATCGCTTGATCATCCCCGCCGGAACGAGACACGGAGCGATCGTCGGACCCCGGGGCGTCGCCTGTATCGAGGCCGGGGGAAATTAGGCGGGCGGCCGGAGGCGGGGCGCCCCATCCGCCCGCAACGACACAGCCAGGGGATCTCCCGTGAGGGTGAACCGCAGACTGTGTAAGCCCAGAAGTGAGGACGGATGGGGCTGCCGAAGGACAGGACCCGCCGGCTCAAAACGAAACTAATACGGAGCTTCGCATATGCGCGAGCGGCGGTGGGAATCAAAAGCGACGTTTCAATGGGGTGAGGTATCGGCGTTGAGCGGACGCTTGGCCGGACTCGGATTAAAACCGGCGACACGGGATAAAGAAATGATCGGCTACGTCGAGGAATGGCCGGTGGCCGCACCTCGTGAAATCAATCAACTGGATATCTGGCCGAAGGAAGACGTCACGTTGGTGCATATCCGCGAGGGCTGGCGCGGGGATTTCTTTCTACTGGCCGGCGCGTATCATACCTGTTTTCAACGGCACAAGCGATCCGGAACCTACTGCTCGGTCAGCCATCCCTGCAAAATGCAAGGGCGCTGGGTGACCCATCTCCCGGAGGGAATGTTCTGGATCGGATTCCGCGACCAACATTCCTTCATTCGAGTTCGCCTGCAGACCGCCGAGGTAATCACGCCGGACGAGACGCGGGGAAACGACCGGCGGGAACTCTGGCTTGATGAACGTCGGCGCGCCTTCCAAACCGCCGTATCGCTCCTTGATCTGCCGATCGAAACCCGTGTGAAAAACGAAAAGATCATTCTCGAGACCGGCGAGCCGGACGCGGCCTTGCTCTGTTCCTGGCCGGATGCGTTCGGCCCTTGTCAATTTGAATACAACCTCCCGGATGCGTACGAGTTTCTCGTTCCGGCCGGACGTCTGGCCGCGACCTGGGGCGGAGAACCGGCGGAGATTCGGGCCTATCTCACCGGATTCTCCGAATCCGCCCTGGACGATTTTAAGACCGCCGGGCCGGGGGCGCGGTATGCGTATCGTTGTTCCGTCCATTGCCGATTCAACGAGTTGCCCGAGATCTTCTCCGTGATTTCGCCCAACGGACGGCTCTACGCGACGCTCTGCGAATTTCAGACTCAGGAGCTCTATCCGTGGATGGAAAACGCGTGGGTGATCGTCGGCATGGTCGGGACAAGCGGCGGATTTGCGATCGAGGCCCGGCTGAACCGCGCGCCGCTGCCGGAGAATGAAATGGCCGGCTGGCTGGAGACGCTCCTGGGTTTTCCGGTGTCCTACGCCCCCCTGCCGCCGTTTCCGTAACGGGATCGACGCCCGACTCCTCGGCCCAATTATTTCAGTTCGTTCAACACCCCTTGAATATCCGAAGGCACCAGGACGATCTCGATCCGGCGGTTCTGGGCCCGGCCCTCGGGCGTGTCGTTGCTGGCGATCGGCCGATGCTCGCCGTATCCGGAGGCGACGAGCCGCGCGCCGTCCACTCCCCCCTCATCCTGAAGAAACCGGAGAACGTTCGTCGCCCGCTGGGTGGAAAGCTCCCAGTTCGTCGGAAACTTGCTACGGATCTTCTCCCCGATCGGGACGTTGTCCGTGTAGCCTTCGATCCGTATGTCCTTGTCCTTGACGTCCTTCAGGATGTTGCCGACTTTCTTCAGAACCTCCTTGCCCCCCGGCTTCACTTCGGCCCGGCCGGAATCGAACAGGATTTTTTCGACCAGGTCCACCGTCAACTTGTCCCGGACCTGGGTCACCTTGATCTCACCCCGCTCGATCTCGCCCTTGAGATCCTTGACGAGGCTTTCGTAGGTTCCCTTTAGTTGCTGGATCTCGGCGTCCTTCTGCGCCGCCAATGCGGCCGACTGTTGCAGCTGCCGCGTCAGCTTTTCATTGAGGGACGCGATCTCCGTCTCGGCGGTCTGCTTCTCCTGACGGAGCGCCGCGAGATCCTTGTCCAGCCCGTCTTTCTGCGTCTGGAGCGAGGCGATCTGCTGCCGGAGTTTTTCCTGCTCGGCCTTCGACGACTCCTCCAGGGTGTGATATTTCGATGAGGACACACAACCGGAAAGGAACAGGAAGGCGGCGATCCAGACCATAAAATGGTTCATTGATCGATTCAGGACGGTTCCTTCTCGTGGAGATGGATGAATGACAGCATATGGACCCAGAATGTACACCATCAACGGGGAGGCCGTCAATTCGGTCCGGGGCGACTCACTCTTCCACGGTGAGGATAAAATTCGGGTTCACATAAACAATCGAATCGGGCTGGAATATCGCGAAGAACCGGGTTGACTGATTGAAATAATCCTTCACGCGGGAGGATTCTTCGGGAAGGTTGACGAAAATATCTCCCGAAATTTCTTTGTCCTGGGTCGTCTTGATCCGAATCGCGTACCGCTTTCCCAGTGTCATCAGATCGTCCTTCTCGGATTTCGAGGGAACGGCCGCGGTGACGATCTGGACCGCGTTGAGAAGCACGACTTTCCCGGCCGCCTTCACCGGAATGAACGGGACGGCCTCGTTCAGGAGATCCCCGACGGTCTGACGCCCGGTGTGATGCGATTCGTACTGCTGGAGGAAGACATCGCCGTCCAGCCGGCGGCGGTCCGCCAGCTCGAAGGAAACCGGCTGCGTGACCTTTTCGACGCGCCGTTCATCCATGGGCCGGCGATCCCGTCGCGGGGGACTGGAAAAGCGACTTGTTCGCGGCGAATTTCTGGGCCTCCTCGACCGTGATTTTCTTCGCGGCCAGGAGCGCCTGGATCGCCTGATCCATCAATTGCATCCCCTCGGCCTTTCCGGTCTGGATTACGGACGGGATCTGGAAGGTTTTGCCTTCGCGGATCAGGTTGGAGACGGCCGGGGTGACCGACAGGATTTCCAGGGCGGCGCACCGTTTGCCGTCCACGGTCTTGAGAAGCTGCTGCGCGATCACCCCCCGGAGCGACTCGGCCAGCATCGCCCGGATCTGCTCCTGCTGGGCCGTCGGGAAAACGTTGATGATCCGGTCGACCGTCTTGGCCGCGCTGTTGGTGTGCAGCGTGCCGAACACCAGATGCCCGGTCTCGGCCGCGGTGATCGCCAGCTCGATCGTCTCCAGATCGCGCATCTCGCCGACCAGGATGATGTCCGGGTCCTCCCGCAGGGCGGCCCGGAGCGCCGTCGCGAACGATTTCGTGTGATGGCCCACCTCCCGTTGATTGATCAGGCAGCCCCGGCTGACATGCACGAACTCGATCGGATCCTCGACCGTGAGGATATGTTCCTTTTCAGTCTTGTTGATGTGGTCGATCATGGCCGCCAGCGTCGTGGACTTCCCGCTTCCGGTCGGACCAGTCACCACGACCAGCCCCTTTTTGAGGCGCGTGAACTTCAGCACGGCCGGAGGAAGCCCGAGTTGCTCGACGGTCAGGATCTGCGTCGGAATGAGCCGGAAAACGGCGCCGATGCCCAGACGGCCGTAGAAGATGTTCGCGCGAAAGCGGGCCTCCAACTCGGCCACCTCGTACGCGAAGTCGATGTCGCGGGTCGCCTCGAACTGCTTGCGCTGCGGCTCGTTCATCATTTCGAACAGCAGCGCGTGATTTTCTTCGTGGGTCAGTTTCTGGGAGGCCATCGGGACCAGATCGCCCGCGACCCGCATCAGGGGCGGATTGTCGGGCGACAGATGGAGGTCGGACCCTTTCTTTTCGCGGAGAATTTTAAACAGTCCGTCGATTCGCGCCATGGGACTCCCTGAAATCCGGTCGACAGAATTAAAGGTAGCACCAAGATGACTTTTCGGCAAGTTCCGCTTATAATCGGTTTCGACCCGTCGTGGATTCGGTCCGGAGGGAAAAACATGGGTCCGATCACCATCATCGCGGCCGATGCCGTGGTGGTTATCCATTTCGCCTGGATCCTCTTCTTGATCGGAGGCGCCCTCATCGGCCGACGGGTGCGACGGGTGATGTGGCTTCATTTGGGAGCGTTAACGTACAGCGTGCTTCTGCAATCCTTCAACTGGATCTGCCCTCTCACCTATCTGGAGCTTTGGCTCTGGAACCGAACACCGTCCGGCTCCTATTCCGGCTCCTTTATCGCCCACTATCTCGAAAAACTGATCTACATGGATATTCCGCGCGGTTTGGTTTTTGCCCTGACCGTCGCGGTGATCATCATCTCGGCCGTCGTTTATCGCCTAGCCGCACTTAAGACGCCAACGCATCCATAACCGTTTATGTCATCCCCGGACAACATGACCATCCGCCAACGCATCACGGCCGAGCTCGAGAAGGGCCCGATGACGGCGCGGGATCTCTCCAAGAGGATCCGGATTTCGGAGAAAGAGGCGATCGCCCACATGGAGCATGTCGCGAAGAGTCTCCATCCCCCGAAGCGGCTGATCATCGAGCCCTCCGTCTGCAACCGCTGCGGATTCGTTTTTTCCGACCGCCGGCGGTATTCCAGCCCCAGCCGCTGCCCCCAATGCCGCCATGAGGGGATCAGCCCGCCCGCCTTCCGAATCGTATCGGACTGATCCGGACCGGCGCGACTCAGGGAAGTCCGTTCAGGAATTTCCGCCAGGCCTTCCAGTACGGCGGACCGCCGACGACAAAGGTATCGTTGTGGGAGGCGCCGGGGATGGGGTAGAATTCCTTGGGCGGGTTCGCGGCCTCGAACAGCCGGCGGCCCTGATCGATCGGAACGATCTCGTCCCGATCCCCGTGTAAAATCAGAAGCGGCACGCGGATCCTCCCGATCTTCGAAAGGGAATCATACTCGGTGCGAATTAGGGGGCCGAGCGGAAGGGAAGGGTAGTGCGCCCTGGCCATCTCCCGGATCGAGGTCATGGGCGTCTCAAGGATCAAGGCGCGGGGCGGGGCCTTCAGCGCCAGCTCGACCGCCACGGCGGCCCCAAGGGATCGGCCGAAATAGAGTATCCGGTCTGCGGGAAAACCGGTCCGGGATTTTACATAATCCAAGGCGGCTTCGGCGTCCCGGTACGTTCCTTCCTCCGAAACCGATCCCCCGCTCCGCCCGTATTCGCGATAGTCGAAGATAAAGACCGATACGCCCAGTTCGTCGTGAAACCGGAGGAGATTCTCCACCCGGTGGCCGATATTCCCGGCATTGCCGTGAAACCAGATCATCACGGCATGCGATCCGGATTCCGGTCCCGGACCGGCCACGAACCAGCCGTTCAAGCGCACCCCGTCGGCCGTCTTGAAATAGACGTCGTCGTAGGCCAGGCCGACCGACGCCGGCGTGGCCTCGATCTCGCGGCTGGGAAAATAAATAAACGCCTTGTCCACGCGACACCCTGTCAGGCAAACGAAGAGGACCACCGCTTATCGTGAAACCTACAAACGACCGGTCATTCGAGGCGGTCCAAAAATCGCTTCCAGGCCTTCCAGTACGGTTGACCGCCGGCGGTGAAGGTGTCGTTGTGATGGGCGTCCGGGATGACATAAAACACCTTGGGAGGATTGGCGGCCTCGAACAATCGACGGCCCTGATCAAACGGAACGACCTCATCGCGGTCGCCATGGAGGACCAGAAGGGGCGCATGGACCTTGCCGATCCTGGAAAACGCGTCATACTTGTCGTGGATCATGAACCCGACGGGGAGGTACGGGAGCTTCACACGGGCCATATCGTCGATCGAGGTGATGGGGGACTCCAGGATCAAGGCGCGCGGGGGAGCTTCCACGGCCAGATGGACGGCCACGGCGCTTCCGAGCGAGTGGCCAAAATAGATGATCCGATTCGCCAACAGCCCGGTGCGGGTTTTCAAATACCGCAGGGCCGCCTGGGCGTCCTGGTATGTGCCCTCTTCCGAAACCGATCCCCCGCTCCGGCCGTACTCACGGTAATCGAAGAGAAAGACCGAGAGACCCAGCTCGTCGTGAAACAGCCGAAGCCGCTTGACGCGATGGCTCATGTTTCCGCCGTTGCCGTGAAACCAGATCATCACCTTGGACGGATCCGGGCCGGGGACGAACCACCCGTTCAGGCTGACGCCGTCGGCAGTTTTGAAATAGACGTCGTCGTAGGATAGCCCGACCGATTCCGGGGTGGCCTGGATTTCACGTTCGGGATGATAAATGAAGGGTTTATCGATACCGCAGCCCGCGACTAAGAACAATCCGACGGCCAGCCATCGCAGCCCGCCGCACAGCCATCCGTCGATCCGGATGATGCGGGGCCCGGCTTTGTCGAGCACCCGGGCCGGATCAATGCGCATCATCATAGACCAGGCGATAAATTCCCTTGGGGGTCGTGAAATAAAGAAGCCCGTCGGGGCCCGCGGCCAGACCGACCACCCCTTCGCCGCGATGGCGGAAGAGATCCTCCGCCCCGCCGGCCGCGGGGACCGAATCGCGACCGGCGAGGGTCACCATGCGAATCCGTCCCTCGTTCCAGTCCGCAAAAAACAGATGCCCCCGATACCGTTCCGGATAACCCGCGCCGGTGTAGTAGACGATCCCGGTGGGCGCGATCGTCCGGCGGTAGACCAGGATCGGATCGACATACCCCGGTTTGTTTCGGATCCCGCTGACCCGGTCGTCATCCCAGCCGTAATTTTTCCCCGGCTCGATGAGATCCAATTCGTCATTGGTCGCGGGACCGTTCTCGGTGGCGAACAAGCGGGCCTGCCCGGGAGGACCGGGCCCGAAGGTCAAACCAAAACTGTTCCGCAGACCGAGCGCGTACACGTAGGACCGGGGCGAGGTCGGACGCTTGGGATCGTAGAAGGGATTGTCGGTCGGGGCCGTGCCGTCCGGATTCAAGCGCAGGATCTTCCCGGCGAAGGAATCCAGATTCTGGGAGTTTCCGGGGGTGGCGAGTTCCCCGATGCTGAGGTACAGCTTGCCGTCCGGCCCGAAGACCAGGATGCCGCCGTTGTGATTTCCGGCCCCCGACTCGGAGTCGCTTCCGATCGGAAGGCGGTCCAGGAGGGCGACCGGCGCATCCCCGCGATCGCCCTTCACCGTGATCCGCATCAGGCGATGGCGGTAGGGATCGGTCTTGGAATTCCGGCCCCGGTGGGAATAATAGACGTAGAGGCGACCGTTGGTCTGAAAATCGGGATCGAGCGCCAGCCCGAGAAGGCCCCGTTCGAAAAAGGTCGAGACCGGACCGAACCGGTAAACCGCGCCGGGAAGGAGACGGGGATGGGCGGAGGTGGGGTCCGCAATCAGCCGGACCTGGCCGGAAAAACGCTCCGTAAAGAAAAGACGACCGTCGGGGGAGAAGGCCATCGCCACCGGAAAATCGAGACCCGTCGCCACCGGCCGCTCGGAAAACCCGGCCCGGCCTTCCGGAACGGACAGAACCGAACCGAACAGGACGACGATCGCGACGATGAGGACGAAACGGCTCGGCTTCATCACAACCCGTAACGCCGATGGAAATGGACCAGCGCCGCTTGGAGGTCGGGCCCTTTCAAGCCCAGATGGATCCCGGCAAAATCAATCGCGAGCTTATCGGCGATGATCCGGCCGACCCCGCCATTGTCCCAGTAATGCGCGTGGCTCAACGGGTTCCACCGTGTGAGGAAATCCCCGACGTCCACGGTGAGATCCGCCGTCACGGCCTCCCGATAGAAACGGTTGATCGTCTTGATCGGGTAACCGATGATATCGTTGTCGTCAACGAGGTTCAGCCAGCAACCCGTTTCGGATTCGACCCTCACCGGCCGGTCAAAATGATCCAGGAGCCTGCCCGGACTGAAGGCCTCCCCGTTGGCGGAACGCATGGCGTAGAGGACCAGCGGAGAGCCCAGCGTGAAGAAGTTCGAGAAGGAGACGCCGAAGCCGTCCTGGAAGGTTTTTCCGATCTTGAGCGTGTGATCGTACACGAAATCGGAGGCGATCACGCTCCCGAGGCTGTGGGCGATGATCGTGAGATGCCCGCTCCCGGATTTGAGATGGGCGCGGAGCGCTTCGGCGAGATGTCGGTGAATCTCGTTGTAAACGGGCCGGCCCTGATACGCGACCACATCCCCCATGAAGCCCATCCCGAATTTCCGGAGAAAGGGAATCTTCTTATTATAAATTCTCCTCTCCAGCTCCTTCTGCGTCGCGTCCATGACCGGGGCCCACCAGCCCGAGATGAAATTCATGGGCTCGGCCCCGGAAGGCTTCGAAACCGCATAATCCTTGGCCAAGTAGGCCAGGGACGTGTTAAATTTCGAAAGGAGCTCTTTCTGAAAGCCGATCGAGAAATCCTTGGGCTGATCGCCCATCCCATGGATGATCAGGATATTCAACGGATCGTGCGCCATCGCCGCCCTTCCTCACATCCCCTTCTTCGAGTGGAACAGCTCCTCCGTAAGGGGGGCCCAGTCGCCCTTGGCCGAGCCTTTATACAAATGCCGCGCCGTGCCGGCATAGATATGACCTTCCCCGTCGATCACCATCGATTGGATGTTGAGATCCTCCAGCGCCCCGTTGATCGAGTTCCAGCGGGTGTCTTTCGGTGAGCGCGCGAAGACCCCCCGGCCGGTGCCGAGATACAACACGCCGTCCTTGCCGATGAGGATCGCCCGGATGGACTGATTGACCAGACCCTGGTTCAGGTCGTTCCAGCTTTTTCCTCCATCCCGGGATGTGTAGATCCCGCCGTCGAAGGTTCCGGCGTAAACGGTCCCGTCCGCCCCGAGGGTCAGGACGCGGATAAAATTCTCCAGAAGCCCCCGCTCGCCCTCGAACCCCCGGGACAGCCGCTCCCAGTTTTCCTGACTGAGTTTGCGCTTGTAAAGTCCCTTGCCTCCGGTCCCGGCATACAGGGTTCCCTCGCGATCGATGATCAGGGAGCGCACCAGGACGTCGCTCAGTCCGGTGTTGTGGGCCGTCCAGTGATCGCCGTGATCCTCGCTTCGAAACACGCCGTCCCCCGTGGCGGCGTAGAGCTTGTTCCTGGAATCGTAAAGCAGCGCCGAAACCTGGGTGTTGGCGAGGCCGGCGTTCACATGCTCCCAATGAAGCCCGGCATCCCGGCTCCGGAAAACGCCGAGCCGGGCCGTCCCGGCGAACATGATCGTTTTCGAAACACCCGGCTTTTTCTCGGGAGACGGCCGGATCAGCAGGGTCATGATGTAAGGATCGCCCAATCCCTCCGAGATCGCTTCCCAATGAAGGCCGCCGTCCCGACTCTTATAAATTCCGTTCCCAAACGTCCCCATGAACAGGGTCCCATCCGGGTCCAGCGCCAGGGCCTGAACGCTGTTTCGGGGATCCGGCATTTCCGTCTGGCTTATCGCGGTTGGAGGATGGCCCGCCGCGATCCAGACGATCAAACCCAACCCTAAGAAGGTCATGATGATACGGTATCGTCGTTTGAAGAACCCCGGCGTTCCGGCCGGGGATTCTTCGATCCGGGTGGACAAAATCTCCATTTTAATTCGCTCGCTAACCCCGCCTTCCAGGCGGGGATTGTGCTCGCTATGCGGATTCAAATTCCCCTCCTCTGGCATCAGGCCTCGCCCTTGGCCTCCTCGGCCACCCCGGACCGGATCGGTTTCCGTCCGAAGAGCCGGGCGCCCCAGATCCCCAGTTCGTAGAAAATCAGCAGGGGGACCATCATCAGCATCATGTTAAAGACATCCGTCGTGGGGGTGAGAATCGCGGCGAGGATCGCGTTCACCAAAATCGCGTAGCGGCGCCGGCGCGACAGAAACTGCGGCGTCACGAGCCCCAGCTTGGCCAGGATCGTGATCGCCAAGGGCAGCTCGAAAACCAGGCCGAAGGCCAGCAGAAACTTGAGGAGAAAGTCGATATAAAGCCCGATCGAGAAGACCGGCTTCAAGCCCTGCTGCACCCCGAACCCCACCAGGAAATTCAGCGCAAACGGCGCGACGACGAAATAGCAGAAGGCCAGTCCCGCTACAAAAAACAGACAGCCGAGCAGCACGAAGGGCGCGGCCAGGCGCCGTTCGTGGGAAAGGAGGCCGGGCGAGACGAAGCGCCAGATCTGGTAGAGCGCCACCGGGAGGGACAGGAAAATTCCCGCGAAAAATGACACCTTGATCGTCACCCAGAAGGCCTCCATCGGGGAAAAAAAATACAGATCGGCCGCCAGCGGCCGCTTGAGCCATCCGACAAGATCGTCCGAGACCGTGTACGCGAGCGCCATTCCGACGAGAAGGGCCCAGACCACCCTGAGCAGCCGGCTTCGGAGCTCTTCCAGATGGCCGGTGATCGGCATCCGAGACGCTTCATCGGGACGGCCGCGAAGGGCTGTCATGACGGTTTCTCCTCGGAGGATGGGCCGGAGGCTCCGGATTCCTGAGACGGCAGGGCCCTCCCGCCCGTCGGCAACGGCCCATGCGACTTGGCCTCGACCGGCTCATCCATCTTTCGGGCCTCGGCGTCGAACTCGTCCTTGAGGTCCTGTGTGGCGCGCTTCAACTCCGCCATGCCCCGGCCGAGGGCGCGCGCCACTTCCGGAAGGCGCTGGGGGCCCAGGACCAGCAGGGCGATGACCAGGATCACGATCAGTTCCGGCAGTCCGATCCCAAACATTTTCCGCCTCAGGAAGGTGTCTCGTGCTGTTTCAGATAATCGCGAAGGATCGCTTCCATGCGATCTTTCGTGTGCAATTTTTCCACCTGGATCTGTTTTTTGTGCGACTCCTCCTGCGGCGTCAGGGTCTTGCGTCGGGTCAAAGCGTTCAATTCCTCCTCCAGGCGATGATGCACTTCCTCCAGCTTCTGAAATTCCGAATTCCGTTGGCGCAAGACTTCTCGAAACTCCATCCGTTCATTCAGCATGGCCGATCTCCTTTCCGGGATGCTCATCCCTCGGACCAATTCATGATCAAGGCGTCCTCGCTCGGATCGCGGTAATAGTTGCGCCGAACCGCCACGAGCTTAAAACCCAGTTTCTCGTACAGCCGTTTCGCGGCCTCGTTGGAGGCCCTCACCTCCAGCGTGATCAAAGAAATGTCGTTTTCCCCGGCCCACGTCAGGGTCCAACGACCCAGCGTTTCCCCGATTCCCAGACGCCGCCGGTCCGGATGGACCGACAGATTCATGAGATGCAGCTCGGAAAACACCTTCCAGAAACAGACGTAGCCGACCACCGCACCCCGCTCGGAATCCCGGGCCACGAAGAACCGGGCGAAGGGGTTGCCCTGCAGATCCGACTCAAACATCGACCGCTTCCAGGGCGTGGTGTAGGACGCCTGCTCGATCGGCATCACCTCGTCCAGGTCGGCCGGGGTCATCGGCCGTATCGATATTTTTTGATCCCGGCCCACCTCCCCGTGTCTCATCACCGGTTCGACCGGCCCGACACCCGTTTGAGATTTAATTTTCGCGGGGTGACGCCCTTTTCCCAATTGACCTCCGCATCCGACCGCCGGACATAGACCGGGACCAGGGTCCCGGCGTCCGACGCCTCGCCCCGTTGAATCCGCTGGAGACCCAGCCGGGCGACCATGGAGGGAAGGGAATCCGACAACGGCGGGGGAACAAAGACGGCCCGGTGACCGAGTCGTTTTTGCAAAACGTCCCGGTATCGCGCGGCCCCGTCTCCCAGAAAGACGGTCGGAGGACCCGGCGACCTTGACAGGTGCTCGCACAGGGCCTCCGCCGAAATGACCCGATCCTCCATCACGCGCTTGAGCGTCCCGCCGGCCTCGCTCGAGAACAGGGCCGCGTACACCTCCTGCTTCTTGGCGTCAATCATCGGACAGACGGCATACCCCCCGGCCGAGGCGTTCCAGGCCATGGCCTCCAGGGTCGGCACCGCCGCGACGGGAATCGGTCTTCCGAACAACAGACCCTTCACCGTGTTCACCGCGACGCGCAGTCCCGTGAATGAGCCCGGCCCGATCGAAACGGCCAGGGCGTCCAGATCATCCGGACCCCGGCCGCTGTCCCGGAGCACCCGGTCGATCAGGACCATCAGCCGCTCGGCATGCGCCATCGTCATGTCGATCCGGTATTCGGCCCGAAGCGTCTCGCCCTCGATCAGGGCCACGCCCCCCAGGCCGGTCGCGGTCTCTATGCCCAGTATCCTCATCGCCCTTCCTTCACGGAATCCTGTACTCCTCGGGAGAAATCGCCGCGTTCGGATGGACCTCGACAAAATCCAGTTCGAGACGGTTTCCCCGGCCGGCCCCGTATCCGGGCCGCGTGACGATCACCCGGCCGGGCCAGTCGATCTCCGCGCCCGCCGGGACCGATCGAGGTTGATAATCGATGAATTCCACAACGGTCGCCCCCTCCTCGCTCGCGGCCCCGGAATGGAGACCCTCCGTCGAAGGGGCCCGTTCAAATATTTCTTCACGGATCAATCGGAAACGGCTGCGTTCGATCCAAAGCCGCTTCGTCAGGCGGCCTTCCCCGCCCGAAACGCGGATCAAATGGATCAAATAGTCCGACCCCGTCTCCTCCAGGACCGGAATTTCACCGGGCTCGACAAAGGGACCGACCATCGCCGAGACGGCCAGCCGCAGCTCGGCCGCTTCCAGTCCGAATTCGGGCGGCAGCGACGGCCCCCCGCCCTTTTCCGGCCCGCTCTCCAGCGCCCGTCCTTGGCCCGGAATCGTCAACAGGACCCGGTTGTTCGACCAAACCAGGTCGAACAGGGTCCCCCCGAACGGATCAAACCCTCTCAACCGGAGGGACGGCGGGACGCCCTCGGGTGAACGGGAGAAATGCAGGCTCGCCGTAAGGCCGGCCTGCCTTTCCGACCGAATCTTCATCAGGGCCTTGAGCGTGTCGATCGCCTGCGTCCGGCGGTCCAGGCCATTGAGGAGGTCCTGGAGGGACGCCGAGCGAAGCGGCGGTCCGGGCGCAACCGAATAACGCGGAACGCATCCGGCGATCAGGACAATCATCAAACCCGGGATCAACCGCGACCCTCTTCCCCACCCTCTATTCACTCGGGAAAGCCCCTGATCGTTTCAGCCGCCGTTTATTTTCCAAATAAATTCTCCAGGGCTTGGCGGAGGGTCCCGATGCCGATCAAATCGATTCCGTCGACGCCGCTCAGCCGCGCCCGGTTCCGCTCCGGCAACAGGCATTGCTTGAAGCCCATCTTCGCCGCCTCCCGAAGCCGGACCTCGGGTTGATGGATCGCGCGCACCTCTCCCCCCAGCCCCACCTCGCCCAACACGAGAATCTTGGGATCCAGCGGCCGCTCCCGGAACCCCGACGCGACGGCCGCCACGATCCCCAGGTCCACCGCGGGCTCGTCGATCTGCATTCCCCCGACCACGTTGATGAAGACATCCTGTCCCTGGAGCTGCAGCCCGGCGCGTTTTTCCAGGACGGCGAGAAGAAGCGAAACCCGGTTGGGGTCCACGCCGATCGCCATGCGTCGGGGCAGTCCGAAATTGGTCGGGCTGACCAGCGCCTGCAACTCCACCAGGATCGGCCGCGTCCCCTCGATGCTGGAGACGACCACCGAGCCGGCCGTGTTCGACGGCCGTTCGCTCAAAAACAGCTCGGAGGGATTCGAGACCTCTTCCAAGCCCAGCGATTTCATCTCGAAAACGCCGATCTCGTTCGTCGAGCCGAAGCGATTTTTCACGGCCCGGAGGATCCGGTACGGATGCCCCTTGTCTCCCTCGAAATAAAGCACCGTATCGACCATATGTTCCAGGATGCGCGGACCGGCGATCGAGCCGTCCTTGGTGACATGGCCGACCAGGAACGTCGGGGTGTTGGTCTGTTTCGCGTGGACCATCAACTGGGCCGCCGATTCCCGGATCTGGCTGACGCTTCCGGGCGCGGAGGTGATCTGGGCGGTGTAAACCGTCTGGATCGAATCGATCACGATCGCGCGGGGCCTCATCGACTGGGCGGTTTTCAATATTTCTTCCAGCGACGTCTCGGAAAGGATCAGCAGGTTCCTGGAATCGACGCCCAGGCGCTCCCCGCGCATCTTGATCTGGTGCGGCGACTCCTCTCCGGAGACGTAAAGTACCGGCCGATCCCGGCTGATCTTTTGAAAGGCCTGGAGGAGCAGCGTCGATTTACCAATGCCCGGATCGCCGCCGATGAGCACCATCGAGCCGGCCACGACCCCGCCGCCCAGGACACGGTCCAGCTCTCCCATCCCGGTGCTGAAACGATCGTCCGCCGCCTGCGGAATCTCGCCGATCGGCCGGGGCTTCTGCGGTTCCCGATTCGAGGCCATCCAGCGGGACGCCGCGGCCGGAACCGCCGACTCCTCCTGAAGGCTGTTCCATTGATCGCAGTCCGGACATTTTCCAAGCCATTTCGGGGAAGAATAACCGCAGTTCTGGCAAACAAACGACGTTTTGGAACGGGGCATAATTCACCGGTCAATTAAAGAGGTGAGAAGGCTTATCATAATCCATCGGGGGTTGAAAATCAACCCGCCGAAACACCCGCTGCCTCGGATGATGCATGGCCCTCGACAAGGGATTCCGTCACCGATCCTATGCGTCCGAGGGGGATTGGGATCCAGGGCGGGTTCGGATGGGCCTGGGACGCAGCCGTTACGGCATCCCGGGGGGTCGTTTGGATTTTAATTCGTCCTCGGGCGCCCGATCGGTTTCTCCACCCCTGGCCTTCGGGTCATGTACGGAAACAAGGAACCCCCGGAATTGTTTGACACCCGCCGCAGGAATGTGTTCATCTTATACGCTCGGAGGAAGATATGAAACCGCGCTTGCGCGTCGGAACTTCGGGGTGGGCTTACGGGGAATGGGACCGGCTGTTCTATCCGGAAGGGGTCAAGGCGACTCAGGACCGCCTGGCGTTTTACGCAAAGCATTTCGATACGGTCGAGGTGAATTATTCCTTCTATCACCTCCCGAAGGTTTCGACCTACCAAAAGTGGGCCGGGGCCGTCGCGGAGGACTTCCTTTTTGCGGTCAAGGCCAGCCGTTATATCACCCATATCCAGAAACTCTTTCGAGCGGGAAAATCATGGAAAAAGTTCTCGGACGGCGCGCGAACGTTGGGAGGGCGCCTGGGCCCTGTGCTGCTGCAGTTCCCTCCGGGGTTTCGCGCCGACTGGAAAAGACTGTCCCGGTTCCTGGATCTCCTGCGGAAGGATTCCTCCCCGTCCCCGGTTCACCCGGTTTTCGAATTCCGGCATGCCTCCTGGTTTACCGAGAAGACCTATTCGATACTGCGTGAGGCCGGGGCCACGCTTTGCATCGCCCAATCCTCCCGCTACCCCTGCGTCGAGGAGGTCACGGCCGACATCGTCTATTACCGATTTCACGGCCCCGGGGACCTTTTTGCCTCTCGCTATTCCGATAAAGAACTCCGGGCCTGGGCCGGGCGAATCCGGCCGCTTTTAGACGACGGTAAGACGGTCCATGTCTATTTCAACAACACGCTCAACGGCTACGCCGTCCAAAATGCGAAGATGATCAGAACGCTGATGGCGCTGTAAACAGACCGGCGGATTGGAATCGGATGCCAAACGAATCGGACAGCGGCGCTATAAGTTTTCCGGCCGCCTATGTTCAGGGGGCCCTGCTCCTCCACCGGGGGGACCTGGAGGGCGCGCGTCGATGTTTTGAGACCGCGCGGGAGGAAGTCCGGGGATCAAACAACCCGCGGCTGCTTGCGGCCGTGATTGGAAACCTCGGAAACGTCTATGCCGCGTTGAATGAAAAGGAAAGGGCCCGGTCCCTCTATCGGGAAGTCCTGGAACAGCTGCGAATGAATCCGGACGCGCGTCTGGCGGGCCAGACCCTGGTCAATCTCGGCAACCTGTCGAGGGAACTCGGCGAGGCGGAACGTTCGCGCGCCTATTATCTGGAGGCGGAGGAGCTGCTCCGGTCCGTCCGGGACGACTTCTCCCTGGGCTTGCTGTACGGAAATCTGGGGCTGCTGGAAATGGACGGCCGGCGCCCGGGCGAGGCGGTTTCATTTCTCAAACGCGCGATCGATCTCCACAAAAAAACCGGCAACGAGGAAGGCCTGGCCGCCGCATGGGGCCAGCTCGGCCGCGCCTATCGCCAGCTGGGGAAGGACCGCAAGGCCGAGACCTGTTTCAACTATTCCTACACCCATTTCGGCCAGGTGGGAAACCCCTCGGGGGAGGCCGAGGCCCTGAGGGGCCTGGCCGACATCTACGAGGACCGAAAGGAGCCGGAGCTGGCCCTTCGCTGCGTGACGAGAATCCGCGAGACGTTCACCCGATTCGGCCTCCGACTTTCGGAGGTCGATTCCGATCGGGAGGAACGGCTCCGCCGCGCCCCCCGGCCGGACGCAAAATGACCGAGGGAATCACGG
>Ga0335085_10002169_pt1 | contig 37698 bp, 33 predicted proteins | sample Lox_Sample_45_FD_206712 | JGI IMG/M metagenome (GOLD analysis project Ga0335085, IMG submission 206712) | Soil microbial communities from Loxahatchee National Wildlife Refuge, Florida, United States - Lox_Sample_4.5 | ecosystem: Environmental > Terrestrial > Soil > Wetlands | place: USA...
GGCAAAAAGCGGGGCTTCGTGCGGCTGGGCGGCAGTGCCGCGCTGGAACCGTCCGAAGCCCCGCTTTTTGCCCGGGAATTCCGGCATCTTCTGCGCGACCTGCAACTCACCGACATTTCGGTGGACGGTCCTGATGTCGACTGGTCGCCGGCGATGCTTCGCAACGTGCTGACGCACAAGCTGCCGGGCGCCGAAGTCATCGTCGTCTCCAACCGCGAGCCTTACATCCACAATCACGAGGGCAACGACATCGTCTTACAGACCCCGGCAAGCGGGCTCGTAGCAGCGATCGAACCCATCATGCGCGCCTGCGGCGGCACCTGGGTCGCGCACGGCAGCGGCAGCGCCGACCAGGAGACCGTCGATCGCTTCGACCGTATCCGTGTGCCGCCGGATTCGCCGAGCTACGTCTTGCGCCGCGTCTGGGTGACCGACGAAGAGCAAAACGGCTACTATTACGGGCTCGCCAACGAGGGTCTGTGGCCGCTGTGTCATATGGCGTTCGTGCGGCCCAACTTTCGCGAAGGCGACTGGAACCTATACAAGCTGATCAACGCCCGGTACGCCCAAGCGATCGCGGCCGAGGCCAAGAACCCCGATCCGATCATTCTGGTGCAGGACTACCATTTCGCGCTTTTGCCCGGCCTGCTGCGCAAGAAGCTGCCGAATGCGACCATCATCACGTTCTGGCACATCCCCTGGCCTAATCCCGAAATATTCGGAATTTGTCCGTGGAAGGAGGACATCATTGCCGGGCTGCTCGGCAGTTCGGTGATCGGCTTCCACACCCAATTTCACTGCAACAATTTCCTCGACACCGTCGACCACCTCATGGAGGCGCGGGTCGATCGCGAGCAGTCGTTCGTTACGTTCGGCAGCATGGAGAGCTATGTCCGGCCCTATCCGATCTCGATCGAATGGCCGCCGGCCGGCATGAAGGATCAGAAATCCGTGGCCGAGTGCCGGACTGCGGTGCGCGCGCGTCTGGGTCTCTCCGAAGATGTGCGGCTCGGCGTTGGCATCGAGCGCTTCGATTACACCAAGGGCATCCTCGACCGCCTGCGCGCTGTCGATGCGTTTCTCGACAGTCATCCGGAATGGAAAAACAAATTCGTCTTCCTCCAAGTTGCCGCACCGACCCGAAGCAAGCTTGCCACATATAGCGCGCTGCAGGCCGAAGCCGCGCAGCTTGCCAGCGAGATCAACGCGCGGCACGGCAATGAGACGTACCAGCCGATCATGCTGATCGTGCGCCATCATCAGCCGCAGGAAATCTTCGAACTGTTTCGCGCCGCCGATCTGTGCATCGTATCGAGCCTGCATGACGGGATGAACCTCGTCGCCAAGGAGTTTGTCGCGGCTCGCGACGACCAGCAGGGCGTTCTATTGCTCTCGACCTTTGCGGGCGCTTCGCGGGAATTGACCGAGGCGCTGATCGTCAATCCGTACGACGCGCGCAGCATGGTTGTGGCGATCGAGCAGGCGCTGCGTATGTCCGAGGCCGAGCAGCGCGAACGGATGCGGCTGATGCGCGAAATCGTCCGCCTGCGTAACGTCTACCGCTGGGCGGGACAAATGCTGCTCGACGCCGCCGATCTGCGCAAGCGCAGGCGCATCATCCAGATCATGTCGCGCCAGCGTGCGCCTGGCGAAATGCCGCGGCTATCCCGCTCGGGTTAGCCGGAACTCATAGATGGAGTTGGCAGCGCCGAAGCGCGTCATCATGACCAGAAGCGATCAGATAAAGTAATTGCGGCTGAGGCGCGAAGGGGTCGGTCAAACCGACAAGGTTTGGGTCGGCCGGTACGTGTGCCAGCTGCCAAAAGTGCCTAGATTGGTATCGTCTTGCCGATTTGTCCGAAGATCACATCATGAGAGATATGAACAAGCAACCGCTGGGCCGGCGTGAATTCAACAGACTTTGTGCGGCGGTCGGCCTGTCGCTCCCGGCAGTCAGCGCGATGATGGCGGCGCTATCCGATACATCGGCTCTTGCGGCGGACCCTGCCGTGGCGACCAGCGGCGCGGGCCGCACGGTGAGATTCCACGACGGCACCATCGTCCCGGCGATCGGTCAGGGCTCTTGGCATCTTGCGCAGGGAAGACATCCGGCAGCGGTTGAAGAAGAAGCATTGCGCACCGGCCTTTCGCTCGGCATGACCCTGATCGACACCGCGGAGATATACAGCGACGGCCGCTCTGAGGAACTGATCGGCCGTGTCATTGCCGGTCAGCGCGACCGCGTTTTCCTGGTTTCCAAAATACGCCCTGATCACGCCACCGGAGACGGCATTGCTCGTGCTTGTGAGGCGAGTCTCGCCCGTCTCGGCACTGATCATCTCGATCTGTACCTGCTGCACTGGCGCAATCCGGACACCGATCTCTCCGGCGTCGTAGCGGGCTTCGAAAGTCTGCGTGCGGCGGGCAAGATCCGCGCCTGGGGCGTCTCCAACTTCAAGGTCAGCGACATGGAAGATCTGTTCCATGTTCCAGACGGCCAGCGCTGCGCCACCAATCAGGTCCGTTACAATCTCGATAGCCGCGGTATTGAGCGTGATCTGCTGCCATGGTGCGAGCAGCGCGGTATGCCCGTAATGGCTTATTCTCCGCTCGGCGGTGACACTCTGGTGCACGACCCCACGCTGGCGCAAATCGGCGCGGCCCACGGCTGTTCGGCGACTGCGGTCGCGTTGGCCTGGGCGATCCGCAGTGGCAACGTCATCGCAATTCCTGAATCCGGCCTGGCGGCGCACGTCAAGGAGAACGCGGTGGCGCTGTACCTGACGTTGACGCCGCACGAGCTGGAGGCGCTGGACGCAGCGCATCCAGTCCGGCTGAAAGATGTTTTGCGGTCTCTCTTGGATCGGAACAAACGATGGCTGCGGAGCTTCGGCAACGCCCTATAATTGTCGTTGCCGGCTGCATTGGCCCAGGCCATTCATGAGCGCCAAAGCCATCGCGCCACCAACACCGCGACCGCCATCCCAAAAAGCTGGGCGGCGATAAAGGCGGCGACGCCCGCCGGTGCGATGCCGGCAAATGTGTCGGAGAGAGAACGTGCGATTGTCACGGCCGGATTGGCGAACGAGGTTGAGGCCGTGAACCAGTATGCTGATGTGATGTACAGGCCGACGGCATAAGGCACTGCCGCTGGCGTACGCGCGACGCAGCCGAAGATAGTCAGGAGCAGGCCGAACGTCGCGATGCTTTCAGCAAGCCATTGCCCGGGCCCTGTTCGCGCTGTGGCGGAAAACTGCCACAGCGGCAACTCGAACATGAGATGAGCCGCCCACACCCCGGCAATAGCGCCCAGAACTTGCGCGCCGATGTAAAGAGCTGCTGTCGGCGGCGGCAACTCTCCCCGAAGAGCAAATGCAATCGACACCGCCGGATTGAAGTGCGCGCCGGAGATCGGTCCGAAAGTGAGGATCAAAACCGCGAGAATGGCGCCGGTCGGGATTGTGTTGCACAAAAGCGCAAGCGCGGCATTTCCGCCCGCGAGTTTCGCAGCCATGATTCCAGACCCGACGACAGCCGCAAGCAGGAACGCCGTACCCAACCACTCGGCGAATGCACGTTGCGCAAGGGACGGCATCAACTCGGCTCAACCGCCCTGGGCGTAGCCCCTTGCATGCGGCCGATCTCGCGCAGCTTCTTTTGCAAGCTCAGTTGATCGAGCGAGCGCAGCGGCAGCGCCGTGAAAATGCCGATGCGCTGATTGAGCATGCGATAGGCATCTTTGAACGCGAGCGCGATTTCCGCCGGATTACCCTTGGCCTCCGCGGGATCAGGGACGCCCCAATGCGCCGTCATTGGTTGTCCGGGCCACACCGGACAAGACTCCCTTGCCGCGTTGTCGCAAACCGTAAACACGAAATCGAGAAGCGGCGCGCCGGGCTTGGCGAACTCGCTCCACGACTTCGAGCGAAAGCCCGACGTGGCGTAGCCAAGCGTTTGAAGAAGATGCAGCGCCTCGGGATGCACCCGGCCCTTGGGTTGGCTTCCCGCGCTAAAGGCGTGGAATTTTCTCCCGCTCAGCTTGTTCAAGATTGCCTCGGCCATGATCGAACGCGCCGAGTTTCCGGTGCACAGGAAGAGCACGTTGTACGGTCGATCGGCCACGGCACATCCTCAAGCGGCCTGCGGCGCGCAGCATGCCTTGGCGTGAGCTACGCGCGCATCGCGCTCGCCGGTGCCGTCGCCATAGTCGATGCTTTCGCCGGTGGTCAGGAAAGTTTCCCAGGCGATGCCGGCCGGATCGTCGATCCAGGATTTCTCCGATTTGGCGTAGCAGCAACTGGTCTGCCCCTGCTCGATAACGTCGCCACCGGCCTCGCGCAGGCGGCCGTAAATCTCCTGCAGTTCGCCTTTATCCTCGACCTGGATCCCGAGGTGATCGAGGCCGGCGCGCCGGCCACGGGTGGAAATCGCGAAATTCACCCGCGGATCATCGAGCATCCATTTGGCGTAGTCGGTCTTGACGACTGACGGCTGCGTTGCGAACAGCGCCGCATAAAAGCTGATTGCCTGTTGAAGGTCATCGACCGCGACGTGAACGTGCATGCGTTTCATCAGTGGCTCCTTCAGGCTGATACCTTGGCGCGCTTGTTGCGCGCCGGCTTGCAGGTCGCCACCGGCGCGCACCCCTCCGACGCACCCTGGCAGCAATTTTCGGTGAGGAACTCCAGCAGTCCGTTCATGGTGTCGAAGCGCGCTGCGTAAATCATCGAGCGGCCGTCGCGGCGGACGGTGACCAGTCCGGCCCCGCGCAAGCGGTCGAAGTGGAAGGTCAGTGTGTTGGGAGCGAGCTTGAGTGAGGCAGCGATTTCGCCAGCGGGCATTCCCTCCGGTCCCGCCTGCACCAGCAGGCGGAACACGTCGAGGCGGCTGTCCTGGGCGAGCGCGGCCAAGGCCGCGACGGCATCGGTTTTTTCCATATTTCAACGAATATGGAATTATGGCTCAGCCGTCAAGAGTTATTTCAATGAAGCTTGAAATAACTCCGCTGTGCAGTTTTTGCGGCTACGAGGCGCGAAACCAGCAGTACCTTGTGAAAGACCGAGAGGCGAAGGCTTCTCATTTGCCTCCGCCTCTTCAGTAAACGTGCTTCAGGGGGACGCTCGCAACACCCCGCGGCTATTCGAGGGCGATGGTCATCCCGCCCAGACTGAGAGATGCCTCAAGACCAACTTGCACGCCGTGCAATTCGAGAACAACGCCTCTCTCGTTCTGAAGCCGCGCAACCTTTGCACCACCAATGATGGCGACGCTTGCCGATCCCGCCCCGTAGGTGCCGGCGATATCCGCCGGATTAAACAAATTGTGGGCAGTGCCTGCCAGCCTCACCCCCGCGATGCCGATCGTGCCGGCGCTAATACCGCCGACACGCAGCCGATAGGTGTGGCCGTGGTAAGTCAAGGTGCCGCTACCGCCCCCAAGGCCGACAATGAAACCGATCTTGAAGATTTTAATGTGGACCGTGCCGGTCTGCGCATGAGACTGCGCAGGCAGCCCAACCACCATCACCAATGCCGCCGTAACGACTGCAATGAACTTCCACGCCCGAATCAAACCACGCATTGTTGGCCTCCGTTTGCCATGTTTATGCCTGCACCAGTCAACCCGACCCAGCCTGCTATCGATTTCTCATCGCCATACAGTCATCGCGCTTTCTTCATGATCGCGCTCATCAGCGTTTCCTTCTTATGTTTCTTGCAATAGGCGCCGACGACCTTTTTGTTGTACTCGACATACTGGAAATCCAGCAGATTGAGATTCTTCGAGGCGCTGAAATAGCCGCTCATCCATGCAGCAATCATCGCGCGCCGCTCGGGATCCGAGGTCATATATTGTTGGCAGGTGATTTGCGACATTTCGAGGATGACTTGCGCCCTCGCGGGCAAGGCCGCAGCGCCGGTCAAAAGCACGACGAAAGCAAAGATGATCGAACGTCTCATTGCGACTCTCCAAGTGGTCATGGCACTTAATTCGCGGTGGCGCGTTCCAGCGTTGCCATGACCGTTTCCTCGGGGTGGCCAGCGCAATATTGCCGGACGTTCGCGACATTTCGCGCGTAGGCCTGCAGATTGATGTAGGTGTAGCCCTTCTTCTGATTAAACCATCCGCTCATCCAAGCCTCGAACACGCTCGCCTGATCTGACGGCATCGCGACATATTGCCCGCAAGTCACGCGCGCCATGTCGATTTTGATTTGAGCGTGGCCGACAGCCGGAACCATCGCGCCGGCGAAAATCAAACAGCAGACCAACTTCCTCATACGATGATTCCTTTTTGGATTAAGACGTGCGCAGTAAACCCGGCTGCTCCCCGATCTCGATTTGCTAAGGATGGCCCAGTCCCGGATCCGAGAAGTGACACGACGAAGCGCAAAAGCAAGTCTGCTCTGCACCGATGCTAGATAAGCGAAACGAAAAACACCTGTTCAATATTGAACGGTTTACGAAAAATCTCCGGCGCTCGCAACGCGTTTAATCGACGTCGCGAGACAGCCAACGAGGGGCTTCCGCGATTTTTTGTGCGGTGCACGAGACCGGAAGCGGCATTTAGCGCAATCCCTCGATTTCGCCACAAAGTGGCCTTGAGGAGCAAGCGCGGCCCAACCAAACTTTCAGCTGCCGCGATAGGTCGAATAGGCCCAGGGTGTGACCGACAGCGGCACGTGGTATTTGCCCTCGGGTTCGGCGACCGCGAAGCGGATCGGTACGACGCCGAGGAAAGGCGGATCGGACATTGCTGCGCCCTGTCCGGCAAAATAGTCGCTGACCGCAAAGCGCAGCTCGTAAGTGGCGATCGGAATCGGCGTTCCGGAAATCAGCGGCTGGTCAGTGCGGCCGTCGGCATTGCTGATGGCGCGTTTGATGGTGCGTGAGGTGCCGCTCGCCGCCACTTCGCAAAGCTCGATCGCGACGCCCTGCGCCGGATGACCACCGTGCGTATCGAGCACATGCGTCGATAAATGCCCATACACTTTGAGGTGGTCGGATGCCTTCACCCGCTGGTCGAGCCGCAATGCGGCGATGCGAAAGATTTCTTCCAGCGCGATTTTTTGTTCGCCGGCGGCATCGTTGTTCAGCCGCCGTTCGAACTGCCTCAGGATCGACTCCTTGCCGTGACGGCGCACGCACACAATGAAGGGCATGCCGAACCTGGCGCGGTAGCCGTCGTTGAGGCGATGGAAGTTGGCGAACTCCGCCTCGCTCAGCCTGTCGAGGCCGGCGCCGGCCTGCTCGGCGGTAGAATCGGCGGTGAGCTTGCCCTCGCGCGCGGCCTTGCCGGCAAGATCGGGATGGCCGTTGATCAGCGCGCGCTGCCGCTCCGCGCCGGCGTTGCGCACCGCGTCCGTCATCGTCCGGTACAGCGCCGCCAGCGTAGCGAACGGCCGCGCCGCGTAAGCTTCGTCCGCCACCCACGGCGCAAGCTCCATCACGTCGCCGAGCGCAGCATTGAAACTTTTGCGATCGGCGGCGTTCAGCGCATCAAGCGTTATTTGTTCCATGCTTCGGCTCGAGACCTCACGCAATGGCCGGGGCATCGGCGGCAAGATGGCGATGCTCGCGATGCCAGTGCCGCGCGATATCGAGCCGCGTCGCGATCCAGACCCGATCGAAGCTTGCGATGTAATCCAGAAAGCGCATCAGCCCCGCGGTCCGGCCGGGACGGCCGGCAAGGCGGCAGTGCAAGCCGACCGACATCATTTTCGGCGCCCGTTCGCCCTCGTTGTAGAGAACATCAAAGCTGTCGCGCAAATAGGCAAAGAACTCCTCACTGTTGGCAAAGCCCTGCGGATTGATGAAACGCATGTCATTGGCATCGAGCGTGTAGGGAATGATCAGGTGCGGCGCCTGCGGTCCGTTCACCCAATAGGGCAGATCGTCGGCATAGGAATCCGAGGAGTAGAGAAAACCGCCGTCGGCGAGCACGAGCTTGAGCGTGTGCTCCGAGGTCCGTCCGGTGTACCAGCCAAACGGCCGTTCGCCGGTTGCTTCGGTGTGCAGCCGGATCGCTTCGCGCATGTGGGCGGCTTCTTCGTCGTAGGAAAAATCCTTGTAGTCGATCCATTTGAGGCCGTGGCTCGCGATCTCCCAGCCGGCTTCGCGCATCGCGGCGACGATCTGGGGATTGCGCGCCAGCGCGGTCGCGACCCCGTACACCGTCACCGGAATATTGCGCGCAGTGAACAGCCGCCACAGCCGCCAGAAGCCGGCGCGAGAGCCGTACTCGAACATCGATTCCACATTCATGTGGCGTTGGCCGGGCCAGGGCTGCGCGCCCAGCACGTCGGTGAGGAAGGCTTCCGAGGCCTTGTCGCCGTGAAAGATCGCGTTCTCGCTGCCCTCCTCGAAATTCATCACAAACTGGACCGCGACGCGCGCGCCGCCGGGCCAGCGCGGATCGGGAGCATTGCGGCCGTAGCCTGAGAGATCGCGCGGATAATTTGTGGACGATTGCTGGGACATCGCGGCTTTCGTTGCGGCTTTCAGGAGCCGGCGGGCCACCATGGCAGAGGCGCCGCCGCCTCTTCAAGTGTCCACAGCGCGCTGACGGTACGGTAACAAGCCGAGATTGACCAAGCCTGACGTTGTCGCCATTAAGGCGCAACTCAAGGTGAAACCATGCACGCGGTGCAGGCGGTGGAACAAGGCACGCTCGGTCAGGCGATTGCAGATCGCCTGGTCGAACTGGCGGCCGTCAGCGACGAGCCGGGCAGTCTCACCCGACTTTACCTTGGGCCGGCGCATCGGACTGCGGCCGATTTGGTCGCCAAGTGGATGCGCGAGGCGGGCATGACGACCCGCATCGACGCGCTCGGCAGCGTGGTCGGCCGTTACCGCGCCCGCGACTCCGGACCGCTCACGCTGATCCTCGGCTCCCACATCGACACGGTGCGCGATGCCGGCCGGTTCGATGGTGCGCTGGGCGTCATCCTCGCTATCGAAGTGGTGAAGGCGGCGTTCAAATCCGGCACTCGCTTTCCGTTCGCCATCGAAGTCGTCGCATTCGGCGACGAAGAGGGCGTGCGTTTTGCCTCAACGCTGGGCGGCTCGAAGGCGCTGGCGGGCCGGTTCGATTTCAAATCCCTCGATGAAACCGGCGACGACGGCGTGTCGCGCCGCCAGGCACTAAAAGCGTTCGGCACCGATCCGTCGCGCCTGTCGGAAGAAGCGCTGTCGCCAGACCAGGCGCTCGGCTACGTCGAAGTTCATATCGAACAGGGACCGGTGCTGGAGCAGGAGGGACTTCCGGTCGGTATCGTCACCGCCATCGATGGTGTCACCCGCGGCACCGTGGAGGTCGACGGCGTCGCCGGTCATGCCGGCACGGTGCCGATGCCGATGCGTAAGGACGCGCTGGCGGCGGCAGCCGAAATGCTGCTCGCCATCGAAGCGCGCGCGCGATCGCAGTCCAATCTGGTGGCGACGGTCGGCAAAATCGAAGTGCCTGGATCGGCGGCCAACACCATACCCGGGCGCGTGCGCTTTACCCTCGATATCCGCAGCCCCTCCGATCAGGAACGCAGCAACGCGGTCGACGACATCAACAAAGCCATCGCTGCGATCGCGCAGCGCCGCGGCGTGACCGCTCAGCTTGCCGTCGGCCACGAAGTGCCGGCCGCGCTTTGCGACCGGCGGCTGTCGGATCAACTGGCGAAAGTGGTCGAAGCCATGCAGATCAAACCGCGGCGGCTGCCGAGCGGCGCCGGCCACGATGCCATGGCGTTCGACAAGGTCATTCCGTTCGCCATGCTGTTCGTGCGCTGCCGTGGCGGTGTCAGTCACAACCCGGCGGAGTTTGCATCGCCCGACGACATTGATATCGCTGCGCGAGCGCTGTCGGCCTTTCTCGATGGGATTACATCACCATGACCATGCTGCACATCAAAGCCGGACCATATGAATTCGAGGCCGCGATGGAGAACGAGCTGGCGCCGAATTCCTGCGCGAGGTTTGTGCGCATGCTGCCTTATCGTCAGCAGATCATCCATGTCCGCTGGAGCGGCGAAGGCTGCTGGATCCCGCTCGGCGAATTCGATTTCGGACTGGGCTACGAAAACCACACCAGCCATCCGGCGCCGGGTGACATTATCCTGTACCCCGGCGGCATCAGCGAAACCGAGATTCTGCTGGCTTACGGCGCGGTGGCGTTTTCCTCAAAGGTCGGGCAGCTCGCCGGCAATCATTTCCTCACCATCACCAAGGGCCGGGAAAATCTCGCCGCGCTGGGCAAGCTGTGTCTGTGGAAGGGCGCCCAGGATATTTTGTTCGAGCTGAAGAGCTGAGCGACGCCGTTAGCTACGGTTGATGCCCGTCCGAAGAATAAAAACGGACCGGACGGGATCAGGCCCAACGGTTGCATAGATCCGCATTGCCGCCCGATATGCATGCAGGCTGACAAGGGACGCCTTGCCATCAACCCCATATTTGGTTGACATACAGCGGCTGTCGGTTGGCGGCTTTGACCGGCAAAATGAAGAATAAAGGGAGGAAATACCATGCAGCGCTTGATGCCGCGCTTTGCCTCGCTTGCGTTCGCGCTCGCGGCTTCGACAGCTTTGTGCACGCCGGGAATGGCGACGAGTTGCGCCGACCTGGCCAAGATGGTGCCGCCCAGCGCCTCCATTTCTTCCGCGACCGAGGAGAGCGGTGCGTTTGAATCGCCAAAGGACGGTCTCGGCAATACCACCAAAGTAACCGCGCCGTTCTGCCGGGTCGTCGGCGTCGCCAAATCCGAACCGGCTTCCAGGATCGGTTTCGAGCTGTGGCTGCCGCCGGCGGACAAGTGGAACGGCCGCATGCTTGCGAGCGGCAATCTCGGCCATTCGGGTGTCGCGATTTATCCGTCTCTCAACGATGCGCTGACGCGAGGTTTCGCCGCACTCGGAGACGATCTCGGCCATCAATCCAATGCCTTTGCGATAGATTGGGCGGCCGGCCATCCGGAGCGCGTCAAGGATTGGGGCCATCGCGGTACCCATTTCAGCGCGGTCGCCGCGAAGGCGATCGTCGCCGCCTATTACGGCAACGCGCCGCGATATTCTTATTTCTCCGGATGTTCGCATGGTGGCGGCAGCGCGCTCGCCGAGGCGCAGCGCTACCCCGAGGACTACGACGGCATCATCGCCGGCGCTTTCGGCAGCGACTGGACCGACACTTCGGCGGCTTATGTGTTTGAAGCGCAGGCGGCGCTCAACGATCCGGCCAGCAATTTGCCGGCGCCGAAACTTAACTTGGTGAACGGCGCCGCAATCGCCGCCTGCGATGCCCTCGATGGTGTGAAGGATGGCGTCATCGGCAATCCGCGGCAGTGCCATTTCGATCCGAGCGTCCTGCAATGCAAGGCCGGTGACGCAGCGGATTGCCTGACGGCCGCCCAAGTCACCGCCGTAAAGAAACTCTACGCCGGGCCGCGCAACAGCACCGGCAAGCAGATTTTCCCGGGCCTCGAACCAGGCAGCGAATTTCTATGGGGCTATCTGGTCAAGGGGCCGGAGACCTTTCTCGGCGCCGACTTCTTCAAGTATGCGGTTTACGATGGCAAAGATTTTGACTGGCACAAGATGAATCTTGACACTGATGTCAACGCCGCGAACCAGAAGCTTGCCGCCGACATCAACAATACAAATCCCGATCTGGGCAAGTTCGCAGCGCGCGGCGGCAAGCTCATTCTCTACAGCGGATGGGCCGACGCGCTCATCCAGCCCGGCAACGCCATCAACTACTTCGAGAGCGTCGTGAAGGCTCAACCCGGCATGGCGGACAAATTCGTCAGGCTCTACCTGGCACCGGGCATGGGCCATTGCGCCGGCGGACCCGGCCCCAACGCGTTTGGCGGCACGCGCTACCTTAACGCCGGTCAACCCAATCCTCCGGTGCTCGATCCGGATCACGATCTGATCTCGGCAGCGGTGGCGTGGGTGGAGCACGGTCGTGCGCCCGGAGCGATCATTGCAACCAAGTTTACAGACGACGATCCGGCGAAAGGTATTGCGATGCAGCGGCCGCTTTGTCCCTACCCGGCGGCCGCGGCCTACAGCGGCAAAGGCGACACCAACAACGCGGCCAATTTCGCCTGCGCCAAGCCTTGAGAATCTTCCGACTGATGGGCGGCTAGCACCCTTCCGGTCCGCCAACGAGCCGATACACTTCGAGCCCCTCAAGCTTGCCCTTGACGAGGTGCATGCCCTGCGGGTCGAGCTGGAAGCCGGACGGCAGCGCGTCAAAAATCTCCTTGCTGACCAGCGCGATGGACTCAGCGCCCGGATCGATGGTCTTGCCGAGGCTTTCCAGCCTTTGGGTCGCGTTAACGGCGTCGCCGACGATGGTGTAGTTGATCCGATTGGGCGAACCGATATCGCCGACGACGACCGGCCCCATGTGGATGCCGATCCTGATGCGCACCGGATCGAGCCCCTTGGCGGCCCGCCGCTGATTGTCCGCCGCGAGTTCGCGCTGAATAGCCGTTGCCGCGAGGCAAGCCGACGCGGCCGGGTTGTCGGCGCGGCCGGGCGCGCCCCAGAACGCCATGACCGCGTCGCCGATAAACTTGTCGATGGTCCCGCCTTCCCGCTCGACGCAAGCCGAGACGAGGGCGAGGTGTTGATTGATAAATTCGGCGACCTCGGTCGCCGACATCTTCTCGCATGCCATCGTGAAGCTCACGATGTCGGTGAACATAATGGCAAGAACGCGCTCCTCGATCCCGGCGCCGATCCGGCCTTCCTTGACCAGACGCGCGACCAGCGTGCGCGGAACATACCGGCCGAACGCTTTCAGGCCTTCGAGCATGGTGTTGAAGGCCTGCGCGAGGTTATGAATCTCGCGGAAAACCCCGCCGGAGAGTGGCGCCACCTGGTCGAAATCGAGATTACTGATCGCGGCCGCGCCTTTTGCCGCCCGGCTGATCGGGCGCACGATCGCTCTGGCCATGAGCGCGGCGGCGATCAGCGACAATCCGAGCAAAGCGAGCGCAATGAGGGTGGCGCGGTACAGGACCAGAACCGGCGCGTCGATCGCGCGCCGCAAGAAATATGCGCCGACGGTAATCGGCATTTCGCCATAGTCGGTGATCTCGCGGGCCACCACAATGTAGCGCTCACCGTCAACGACCGGCTCGCGCACGAGAACACCGGCAATCGGCTTCAGAAAGATTGTGTGGAGTGGCGGCAATTTGAAAACATTTGCGATCACCGGATCGCCAAATGTCTCGAGCGGCGGCAACGGATTGGCTGTAGAGCGGCCGGCCGTTCCCTCCGTCATCAGCGTATGCGCAAGCACCTGGCCGTTGCCGTACAGCATGAAGGCAACGCTGCGCGGCGGCTCGCTCAGTTGCCTTGCCAGTTTGGAAAGACTACGCGTCGAAATGCCGATGGCGACGTAACCCAGATACGTGTTGTCGCGCCAGATCGGAACGCGATAGTTCAGATAGGTCGCTTGTCTTGACTCTCCATAGACCGGCGGACCCCAATAGGGATCTTTGTGCCTGCTGATCTCATCGGCGATCTCGGTGAGTTCGCGATTGCCGCTGATATCGACATGATCGACTTGGTATGTCTTGTCGGCCGCATTTCGCAGTACCCGCCAGCCGCTGCCATGAGGGTCGCTGAGAAATAAGCCGTCGACCTCGGACGCCGCCGCAATCGTCCCGCTCAGAAAGTCACTGAGGTTCGGATCGGCGAACTGATAGCGCTTATCTTTGATCGCTTCGGCGATAAAGTCGGCCTGACGCGTTGCCTCGTTCAGCTCTCGCCGCAGCGCCATATCTTCTGCACCGAGCACCCGATTGACGAGGCGCGAGGCCAGCTCCTGCAGGATGATACGATCGCTGATCCAGTTCGTCGCCATGACCGAACCAACCGCAATCAATACCAGGACGCCGATGCTGGCCGTCAGCGTCGGCAAGAGCGGAAACTTCAGAGTGGGTCGATTCAAATATTTGGACCCCATGATTGCGATGCGACTGGGTGGCGGGTATTCCGGGCGGGCGTCATGTTGCCCGCAATGAAGTACTCCGATAGGACATGCTTGTCCCCGGTGCGCCGAACCCGAAGTTCGCACACCTTTGCGGCGAATTCGATTGCGCACTTCGGGTGCGAAAGAGGCACTGGAATCATACGCTTGATGGTGGCCGTTGCCCTTGAAGTTCGAATGAGAATGTGCCGCGATGTCTTGCCAACTTCAGGATCGGGACACTAGCAATATTCCGGGCCGGCCGGGCGGCCTGCAAAGGCCACGGAGCGTAACGGCATGAGCGGCAGCCCGACGCTGCGGATCGGCATCGATACCGGCGGCACTTTCACCGACATTGTCTGCGTCGACGATGCTTCCGGTGCGATGCGCGTGACCAAGGTTTCGTCGACGCCGTCGAATCCGGCGATTGCGCTCGTTCGCGGCGTTCACGCCATTCTCGACGAGAGCGGCGCCAGCATTGGCGATCTGGCGGTGCTGGCCCACGGCACGACGGTCGCGACCAACGCACTGCTCCAAGGCGAGATCGCGGGCCTTGGCCTCATCGTCACCGACGGCTTCCGGCATATTCTCGAAATCGCCCGCCAGGCGGTACCGGAAGGTTACGGCAACTCGTATTTCTGGGTGAAACCGGAGCGCATCGTGCCGCTGCGCTTTGTCCGCGAGATCGGCGGGCGCATGAATTTTCTGGGTGAAGAATTGCGGCCGCTCGACGAAGACAGCGTCCGCGCGGCGGCGCGGTTCTTCCGCAGCTCAGGCATCAGCGCCGTCGGGATTTGTCTTCTTCATTCCTATGCCAACCCGGCGCATGAACGCCGCGCCGCCGCGATCGTCGGCGAAGAATATCCGGACTGCACGCTGTCGGTGTCGTGCGATGTACTGCCGGAATACCGCGAATATGAGCGGGCGGTGACGACTTTGGTGGATGCGTTCATCAAGCCGCATATGAGCCGTTATCTCGATCGTATCCGCGACGAGCTTGGGCCGGAGCTGAACAAAAAGCCGTTCCTGGTGATGCAGTCGTCGGGCGGGGTTGCCAGCCCTGATCAGGTGATGCGAAAGCCGATCACGACCGCGCTGTCAGGCCCCGCCGCTGGCGCGCTGGGCAGCGCGGTGATCGCCGAAATCGCCGGCTTTCCCGATCTGGTCACGCTCGACGGCGGCGGCACCTCGACCGACCTCTGCCTGATCGAAGCCGCCAAGCCGAAGATCACCAATGGCGGCCATGTCGGCCGCTTCCCGGTGCGGATTCCGATGCTCGACGTGCGCACCATCGGTACCGGCGGCGGCTCGATTGCCTGGATCACCCGCGAAGGCAAACTCCGCGTTGGGCCGCGCAGCGCCGGCGCCGTGCCGGGTCCGATGTGCTATCCGAACGGCGGTAACGAGCCGACGTTGACCGACGCCAATCTTGTGCTCGGCCGCATTCCGCCGGCGCTGATCGGCGGCGGCATTCCGCTCGATGTCGAACGCGCACGCGAGGGGCTGAGAGCGCTGGCCGCGCGCCTTCCCGGCAATCTGAGCGTCGAGCAGCTCGCCAGCGGCATTGTCGAAATCGCCAACTGGGATGATGCCAACGCTATCCGGCAGATGACGATCCAGCGCGGCATCGACCCCGCCGGTTTTGCACTTTTGGCATTCGGCGGCTCGGGGCCGGCACAGTCGCTGGCGGTGTTGGAATTGATGGGCATGAAGACCTGCATCGTGCCGCCGAACCCCGGCAATTTGTCCGCGTTCGGACTTCTCGCCGTCGACTGGCGCACCGACCACATCGTCACCAAGGTGATGCACGAAGACGCTATCGATCTCGCGGCCATCGCCGCCATCTACGGCTCGCTCGAGAACGAGGCCACCGCCTCGCTGGAGCGAGACGGCATCGCCGCCGCCAGGATCGCGCTCGCGCGCGAAGCCGACGTTCGTTACGCCGGCCAGTCCATGGAAGTGCGCGTGCCGGCGCCATCCGGCACGATCGACGCGGCCTTCATCGCCGGGCTGATCGATGCTTTCCATGCCGCCCATCGCAAGACCTTTGGCTACAACTACGCCGGCCAGCAGAAAGTCGAGCTGGTGAATTTCTGCGTGTCCGGTTTCGGCATGATCGACCGTCCGCGAATCCCTGAGATCAAACAAACCGCTACGCCGCAGCAAACGAGCCGGCCGGTTTATTTCGATGGCAAATTTCGCGACACGCCGGTGCTCGCCCGCGCTTCGCTCCCGGCCGGCTTCAAGCTTGAAGGGCCCGCGATCGTCGAGGAGTTCGGTTCAACAACGGTGGTGTTCCCGGGTCAGCATCTCGCCGTCGACCCGCACGGCATCCTGATCATCAAGGCCGCAGGCAAATCGGGCGGCATGCCGACCTGATCGGCCGCGCCGGGCTGACCCGGTTGCATCATCGTACTTGCAAAAGCATGGACGACTCGCGCCAAGTGCATGGATCAGTCGTGCAATTTTCGGACGACAGGCTCAATCCGATGTCGGCCCATATGAATAGCGAGATAGCGGGCTTCAGACCTTTCCGGCTCTTGCGCGGCATAGGCGTGCGCCAGGTCCGGCTGACCTGCGGCATCATTCTTTTCGCGTATCTCTTGTCGCACTACCTCAATCATGCGTTGGGGAATATCTCGCTCGCCGCCATGGAATATGGGCTCGATATCCACATGGCGTTCTGGCTGAGCCCGATCGGAACACTACTGCTCTATCCGGCACTCGCCATTCACGCGTCGCTCGGTCTGTGGTCGCTCTATCAGCGCCGACATTTTCGCTGGAAAGCGGCGGAGATCGTTCAGCTCGTCCTTGGGCTCAGCATTCCTGTCCTGCTGTGCACGCACCTGATCGGCGAGCGCCTGGGCGTGACGCTGTATGGACTGTACCGCACTTACGCACTCGCTTTGTTCAACTTCTGGGTCGCGCGGCCGGACCTCGGCGTGATGCAGGCGGTGGTGGTGCTGGTCGCCTGGATCCACGGCTGCATCGGACTTTACTTTTGGCTCCGCCTCAAGCGCTCCTTTGCGCATTTGGCGCCGCTCCTGCTCGGTCTTGCGGTTCTGATCCCGGCGTTCGCATTGCTGGGCTATTATCAGCAGGGCAGAAATGTCCGGCTCCTGGCGCAGGCATCCCAGTGGCGCGCGCAAATCCTGACGCCCGCCTACATCGGCACCGAGGCCGAGCGCGCAACGCTCGAACGCATCAGAAACTCATTCCTCGTTTTCTACGCCGGCGCGCTCGGCTTTGTCTTTGCCGCGCGCGGCTTTCGCGCGCTCAACGAGCGGCGGCATGGCATGATCAAGCTCGTCTACCCGGACCGCACCATCCGCGTGCCAAAGGGGCTGTCGGTGCTTGAAGCGAGCTATCGGTGTCGCGTGCCGCACGCCAATGTCTGCGGCGGCAAGGGGCGTTGCTCGACCTGCCGGATTCGCGTCGTCGGCGATGTAAGCGAACTGCCCGAGCCTTCGCCGCGCGAAGCGTTTGTTTTGGAGCGGATCGGCGCCGGCGCGGACCACGCCGTTCGTCTTGCCTGCCAGCTTCGGCCGACCAAGGATATCGCCATCGTCCCGCTGCTGCCGCCGCAAGTCGAATCGGCCTTCGCGAACGGCCGGCGCCGCGTCCATCCTGGCGAAGAACGTTACATCGTCAGCATGTTCGTCGACATGCGCGGCTCGACGCAAATGGCGGCTCATCAGCTTCCGTTCGACACTGTGTTTGTGGTCGATCGCTTTCTTGGCGCCGTATCAAAGGCGGTGACCGAAGCGGGAGGGAAGGTCAATCAGTATCTCGGCGACGGGCTTCTTGCTCTGTTCGGCATCGAGACCAATCCGCGTCTCGCCTGCCGCCAGGCTCTGGCGGCGGCCGCGATGATCGCGGCCAACGTCGAGCACCTGAACCGGCAGCTTGCCGAAGCCGATCGCCCTCCCATTCGCTTCGGCATCGGCATCAACGGAGGAGAAGTCATCGTCGGCGAGATCGGTTACGGCGATCATGTCGTGGTCACGGCTTTGGGCGATGCGGTGAACGTGGCGGCGCGGCTTCAGGAGATGACCAAGGAGCTCAATTGCCAGGTCGTCGTCGCCGACGAGGTCTGCAGGATGTCAGGACTCGCCGAGGGCGCGCTGCCGGTACAGGAGGTCACGGTTCGCGGCCGCGATGGTCCCATCGTCGTGCGCACGGCAGCTGAGGCCGGCCCGCTCGGCGCTGCGTTGTCCTGACGCAGGCCATTATCCGCCGAAGTTCGGATCCTGCGACCGGAACGGGCCGCATTTCGCCTGCTCGCCGAAGCGATGATCGAAATCGACGGTGCCTCCCTCGACCGGAATGCGCGTCGGTGGCAGACCGCGGGTGTACTGGTTGACGATGACCGTCTTGCCGTCCGCCGTCATCGACACCTTCACCGGCTCGAGCGGCTTGCCTTTGTTGATGTCGCTCAGATCGAGCGTGTAATAGCCGATCACCGGTTTCGCCAATGCCTGCGCGAGAGGCTTTTTTTCGAACACGATCGATTGCGGAAGATAAAGCTCGATCATCGTCCCCTCCGCATGGCACACCAGCATGCGCATAAACCATCCATCGTCGCCCGGGTCTTTGGCGTAGCTCGGGTTGGCGAACGCGCCGGTCAGAGCCAGGATTGTCAGAGCCAAGGCTAATGCGGCCGCGCGGATCATGGCGAGGTCTTCTTCTCCGCCGCGACATCGGCGATCACCTTGTCGGCGCGGCGAAAACCTTCCGAGGCGATCGGGATGCCGGCATAGACGGCGGTGTGCAGCAGGATCTCGGCGATCTCTTCGGCGGTGACGCCGTTGTTGAGCGCGCCGCGCACGTGCACTTCGAATTCGTGCCAGCGCGCCAGCGCCGCCAGCATGCAGACGTTGAGCATGCTGCGGCTCTTGTGCGACAGCCCCTCGCGCAGCCAGACATTGCCCCAGCACTGGGTCTGCGTGAATTCGGTGAAATGCTGGGTGAACGCGTTGGCCTGCTGATTGCGGTTGTCCACGTATGCGGCGCCGAGCACATCGCGCCGAACCTTGGCACCTTGTCGAGCACGTTCGGCGATTGAATCTGGCAATGCCACGATGATCTCCCGTTTTGCTGCTGTGAATTGAGGCTGGAATTTATGCAGAATTACCCGCATAAAACGAGAGCTGAAAAGGCCTAACTGATGATGAACGTGCACGCCAAGGTACAAGCAACGGAATGGCCCTGGCCGACCGCGCCAGCGCTGCCCAAACGCGAGGTCGATCCGATCGTCCTCCAGATCGTCGAAGGCACGCTTAATTCCATCGAAGCCGAGATCGAATACTCAATCGAGCGCACCGCGCGCTCGCCGATGATCCGCGAAGCCCACGATTATCGCGTCGGCCTGTTCGACCGCTATTGCCGCAAGCTGACCGGCCGCTCCTACTCGGCAATGCCGAACGCCGTGGTGCGCGACTTTCCGCCGGCGACCATGCAGCCCGGCGACGTGTTTCTGATGAACGACACTTATCTCACCGAGGGCTCGATCGGGCATCTGCCGGATTTGTGCTCGACGGTGCCGGTGTTCCATCAGGGCGAGGTCGTGGCCTACATCCAGGCCTTCGGCCATCATGACGATATCGGCGGCCGCGTACCCGGCTCGATGCCCGGCACGGCAACGACAGTGTTCGAGGAAGGTCTCGCCATACCGCCGGTCAAGTTCTACGACCGCGGCGTGCGCAACGAGGCGGTCTTCACCATCGTCAAGCGCAACACTCGCGTGCCGGAGACACTCGCCGCCGATCTCGACAGCGAAGTGCAGGCCTGTCTGATGGGCGCGCGCCGGATGGCGGAGTTATTCGAGCGCTTTGGCCGCGAAACCGTCGAAGCCTGCTTTCAGGCCATCCTCGACACCTGCCGCGATATTTTCAGAAACGAATTGCTGCCGAAGATCGCCGACGGCGAATACAACTGGGAAGATTACGTCGAGCACGACGGCGTCACCGATCCAAAGCTGCACAAGCTGGCGCTGACTCTGATCAAACAAGGCGACCGCATCACGCTCGATTTCACCGGCACCGATCCGCAATCGACCGGCCCAATCAATTGGCCGGCGGATTACGCCGGCGGCGCGTTCCTGATCAAATGGATTGCGCCGATCTTGCGTAACCTTGCCGACACGCCGGAGCGCGCGGCGGAGATTCACGTTAATGAAGGCGTGTGCGAAGTCTTTGACGTGGTGTTTCCGCCGAAGGGCACGCTGATCACGCCGGAATGGCCCGCCGCCACCAATGCGCGCTCGTTTGTGCTGTTGCGCTGCCTCGGCCTTCTCGCCGGCGTGGTTGCGCAAGCAGCCCAAGGCCGTATGCCGGCCGATCAGGAAACCATCCGCTACACCGGCTTCTATGGCGCCGACCGCAACGGCAAGGCGTTTCTGTCCCGCGAAGTTTTGGGCGGGGGCTCCGGCGGCCGCTATTACGGCGACGGCAACGACGCGATCCACATCGTGCCGGACTCGCGCAACCAGCCGGCCGAATTCACCGAGACCCGGTTTCCGCTGCTGGTCGAGAAACTGGCGCTGCGCACAGATTCCGGCGGCGCCGGCAAACGCCGCGGCGGTCTTGGCTACGACAAGCATTACCGCGCCTTGGTCGATTGCCGCACCATCGTCACCGCCGACCGGGTGCGGCTCGGCTGCTACGGGTTGAACGGCGGCAAAGCCGGCGCGCCGTTCTGCGTGACGGTCGACGCCGACGGCAAGCCGCACGATCTCGGCGGCCTGGTTGACGGCGAGCGGGTTCGCGCCGGCGAAATCGTCCGCGTCGTCACCACCGGCGGCGGCGGCTGGGGCGATCCGCTCGAACGCGAGCCCGAACTGGTCCAGCGCGACGTGATCGAGGGCAAAGTCTCGGGCCCGGCGGCGCGTGACGAATATGGCGTCGTGCTAACCCTCGATGAAACGAGAACGTCGCTTGTCGTCGATGCCAACACAACGGCTGCTCTGCGCGCAAAACTCAAGGCCGCGCGGACCAACGAGCCGCCGATGATCGACCGCGGCACCGGCTTCGAAAAAATGATCCGCGGTGAGGTCAAACCGTGGGTGCGGACAGCTTAAGAAGAAACTCGGCAACAAGGATAAAGCGTAATGGCCATTGAAGTCGCCAAAGTCGAATTAAAGAACGTGCAGGACGCCTCCGGTATGGAGGCATTCATCAAAAAAGGCCAGTTCAAGGCCGACGAAGTGATCGCCGTAATCGGCAAGACCGAGGGCAACGGCGGCGTCAATGATTTTACCCGCATTCTCGCCGACCAGGCGTTCCGCGCGGTGCTGAAAAAACTCGGCAGCCGCTCGGTCGAAGAGATCGCGACGATTCCAATGGTGTGGTCCGGCGGGTGCGACGGCGTCATTACCCCGCACGCCACCGTGTTCGCGCGCAACAACAAGACCGGCCCGGCGGACAAATTGCGGCTTGTAATCGGCACGGCAATGAGCGCCGAGATTTTCCCGGAGGACATCGGCCGGCCGGCGATGGTGGAGAAAGTCGCCGAGGGCGTACGCGCGGCGATGCGCAATGCCGGCATCGACGATCCCGCCGACGTGCACTACGTGCAGACCAAGACGCCGCTGCTGACCGTGGATTCAGTGATCGACGCCCATTCGCGCGGCAAGGAGGTCGCCTGCGAGGTGCATGATTCCATGGGCGTGTCGAACGGCACCACCGGGCTCGGCATTGCGGTTGGCTTGCGCGAAATCAAAATGCCGAAGGCCGAGGAGATCTGCCACAACCTCGACCTTTATTCGTCCGTCGCCTCATGCTCGTCGGGCGTCGAGCTGACGCAGGCGCAGATCGTGCTCCTCGGCAACAAGAAAGGGGCCGGCGGACGCTATCGTATCGGTCATGCGGTGATGAAAGACGCGCTCGACATTGACGGCATCTACGAATCGATCCGCAACGCCGGGCTCGATCTGCCGGAGCGGCCGCGCGCCGACGATCTGAAAGGCCGTCTCATCAATTGCTTCATGAAATGCGAGGCGGACCGCACCGGCAAGCTGCGCGGCCGCCGCCAGATCATGATGGACGATTCCGATGTGCCGTGGCATCGCCACGCCAAGGGCGCAGTCGGCGGTGTTGCCGCGGCCGCGATCGGCGATCCCGCGGTGTTTGTTTCGGTCGATGCGATGCACCAGGGACCGCAAGGCGGCGGGCCCTGCATCGCCATCATCGACGCCGGCGAGTAGCGCATGCCAACGGCGGCCTCGCGGCAGGAAGCACAAACGCTTTCGAAAGCGGACGGCGGGCTGGTGCGCAAATCTGCACGCGAGTTGGCGCAGCTCGTCGCTTCGCGCGCTGTCAGCCCGGTTGAGCTGCTCGACGCGTTCCTCGCCGTAATCGAAGCGCTTAATCCGAAACTCAACGCCATCGTCACGCTCGCCGCCGAGCAGGCGCGCGATGCGGCGCGGCTGGCTGAAACTGCAGTGATGAAGGGCGAGCCGCTCGGCCCGCTGCACGGCCTGCCGATCGCGGTCAAGGACGTGACGCCGACCGCCGGCATCCGCACCACCTTCGCCTCGCTGCTGTTTAAGGACTATGTGCCGACCGAAGATGCCGAGGCGGTGCGCCGGCTCAAGGCCGCCGGCGCCATCGTGCTCGCCAAGACCAACACGCCGGAATTCGCCTGCGGCGCCAACACCAACAATGTGCTGTTCGGCCCGACCCGCAATCCGTGGAATCCGGCGCTTAGTCCCGCGGGTTCGTCCGGCGGCTCGGCGGTCGCCGTCGCCTCCGGCATGGTGCCGATCGCGCAAGGCACCGATTACGGCTGCTCGATCCGCATCCCGGCCGCGTTCTGCGGCATTGTTGGTCTGCGCCCAACGCCGGGATTGACGCCAAGCCGCCCGCTGCACCTGCCCTGGGATCCCGGACAGGTGCACGGGCCGATGGCGCACGACGCCGAGGACGCAGCGCTGTTTCTTGACGCTATCGTAGGCTTCACGCGCCTGTCGCCGATCTCGGTGGCGCCGCCATGGCAAAGCGCGTTCGCGGCGCTGGCACAGCGCGACGACATCAAAGATTTGCGAATCGCTTACGTTTCGGACATCGCCGGGATCGGCGTCGAAAGCGAGATCGACACGATTTGTCGTAACGCAGCAGATGCGCTGGAACAGCTCGGCGCCAAAGTCGAGCACATCGAATTCGACGCGAGCGGCGGCCGTGCCGCTTACCAGACCTGGCGCGGCTTCTGGATGGTCGGCCAGCAATATGACCGGCTCGCCCAGATTAACGAGTTCGGTCAAAATCTGAAAGGCAACGTCGAGGCCGGACTGAAATTGACCGCGCTTGATTTCGCCAAGGCAGAGCACCAGCGCGAAGCAGTCTTCCATCAGTTCCGCAAATTGTTCGACCGCTACGATGTTCTGCTGACGCCGGCCGCGCCGGTAAAGCCGTATCCGGTCGAAATGAACTTCCCCAGTGAGATCAACGGCAAAAAGTTTGAGAACTACATCGACTGGATCGCGCCGGCTTATCTGATCACGCTGGTGAGCCTGCCGGCGGCGACCGCGCCCGCCGGCCTGTCGCAGGACGGTTTGCCGATCGGCATGCAGATCGTAGCGCCGCGGTTCGAAGAGCCGCTGATCCTGAACGTTGCGCGCCAGATCCAGCGAGGCAGCGGCGTCGCTTGGCCTCCGATCAGTGCCGCCGGGCTGACCCATGCCGGGTGACGCGCCGGCGCTGTGGATCAAAGACCCGCTTGCGATCTTCGCTGAAGGCGCCGAGCGTGGCATCGTCGTCCAGGGCGGCCGTATCGCCGAGCTGGTGCCGGCCGGCCGCAACCCGACGACGTCCGATGTCAAAACCTTCGACGCCGGCGAGCACGTGGTGCTGCCGGGACTGATCAACACCCATCATCATTTTTATCAGACGCTGACCCGCGCCGTGCCCGCGGCGCTGGACCGCGAGTTGTTTCCCTGGCTGCAAGCGCTTTATCCGATCTGGGCGCGGCTGACGCCGGAAGCTCTTGATCTCGCCATGACGCTGGCGATGGCCGAACTGATGCTGTCCGGCTGCACCACGACCACCGATCATCATTATGTTTTCCCCGCCGGCACCGAAGACGGCATCGACCTCGAAGTCGGCGCTGCGCGCCGGCTGGGGCTGCGCGTTTTGTTGACACGCGGTTCGATGAACCTGTCGCAGCGCGACGGCGGGCTGCCGCCGGACTCTGTGGTACAGGACGAAGACACCATCCTCGCCGATAGCGAGCGCGTGGTGGCGCGCTATCACGAGCCTGGCGAGGGCGCCATGGTGCAGATTGCGCTCGCGCCCTGCTCGCCGTTTTCGGTCACCACCTCGCTGATGCGCGCGACCGCGGATTTGGCGAAGCGGCTCGACGTGCGCCTGCACACCCATCTCTCCGAAACCGAGGACGAGAACAGTTTTTGCCTCGAGCTCTACAAATGCCGGCCGCTGGATTATCTGGAAGATTGCGGCTGGCTCAACGAGCGCACCTGGCTGGCGCACGGGGTTCACTTCAGCGACGGCGAGATCAAACGGCTGGCGCGCGCCGGCACCGCCGTGGCCCATTGCGCCTGCAGCAATCAGACGTTGGCCTCAGGCACCTGTCCGGTCTGCGCCATGGAAGACGCCGGCATGCGCGTCGGTCTCGGCGTCGATGGCTCGGCGTCGAACGATTCCTCAAATTTGATGCAGGAAGTGCGCGCCGCGTTCCTGCTGCAGCGCAGCCGCTATGGCGTGAATAAAGTCAGCCACAAGGACGCATTGCGCTGGGTCACCAAGGGCTCTGCGGCCTGCGCCGGTCGCACCGACATCGGCGAGATTGCGGTCGGCAAGATGGCCGATCTGGCGCTGTTCAAGCTCGACGAACTGCGCTTTTCCGGCAGCGGCGATCCGTTAGCCGCGCTCGTCCTCTGTGGCGCGCATCGCGCCGACCGCGTCATGGTCGGCGGACGTTGGCTCGTCGAGCACGGCCAAATTCCGGGACTAGACCTCGCCGATTTGATCCGGCGCCATTCGGCGGCGGCACGCAAACTGCAAGGCGGCTGATGCATAACAGACGCGGTGCGCTGTTGCGCCCGCGCATTTGGAGAGTGACTGATCCATGCAGACGTTTACCGTCGATATCGCCGGCGAGCCGGTGACACTGCCCATCGTGCCGATCAACGACAAGCTCGCGATTTCGCTCCTGATGGTGATCGACATGGGCGTGCGATTCGGCGAGCGTATCGGTAGTGCGCTGGCCAAGAAGCTCGGCCCGCTGAAGCCGGACATCGTCGTCGGCGCCGCGACGCTGGGCATTCCGGTCGTTATCGAAGTTTCGCGCGCACTCGGCCTTGACCACTATGTCATCGCCCAGAAGTCGCCGAAGATTCACTTGGCAGATGCCTTGGTGCAGGAAGTGCAGTCGGTGACAACGTCCAGCAAGCAGCGGTTGATGCTCGACCGCCGTTCGGTGCCGCTGCTGGCGCAACGCCGCGTGGTCGTGGTCGACGATGTGGTGGCGACCGGCTCAAGCCTCGCTGCGACGCTGAAGCTGGTACGCTCGGCGGGCGCCAACATCGTCGGCGCCGGAGTCATCCTGACCGAAGGTCACGATTGGGAAAAGGCGCTCGGCGCCGACGCAAGCCTGGTCCAGGGCCTGGGGCACATCCCGCAATTCGCGCTGGCCGACGGCAAGGCGACGCCGATGCCGGAGACGCTTTAGATCGACTCGGGTTCCCAATTTCAGTTAACTTAGCGGCGCCGGATTTGCAGCCATTGGGGCGAGCTGACAGGAGACAACCGTGAGCGATTTGCGCGAGTTCATCGCAGGCATGCCGAAGTGCGAGCTGCACGTCCATCTTGAAGGCACGCTCGAACCGGAAATGAAATTCGAGCTGGCGAAACGAAACGGCATGACGCTGCCGTACAAGGACGTCGCCGCAATGCGGGCGGCCTACAATTTCAACGATTTGCCTTCGTTTCTGAAAATTTATTACGAAGGCATGCGGGTGCTGGTCCACGAGCCGGATTTCTACGATCTTACGTTCGCCTATCTTGCCAAGGCGCATGCGCAGAATGTGCGCTACGCCGAGATGTTCTTCGATCCGCAACCGCATACCGGCCGCGGCGTTCCGTTTGACGTCGTAATCCGCGGCATCCGGCGGGCGCAGCTTGATGCCGAGCGCATCCTCGGCATCAAGAGCCAGCTGATCATGTGTTTTTTGCGTGACTGGAGCGCCGAATTCGCCATGACCACGCTGGTGCAGTCGCTGCCGTATCGCGAATGGATCATCGGCGTCGGCCTCGATTCCGACGAGAAGAACAACCCGCCGGTCAAGTTCAAGGAGGTTTTCGCGCGCGCCCGCCGCGAAGGCTATTTCCTGACCATGCATTGCGACGTCGATCAGCAGAACTCGACCGAGCACATCCGGCAGGTGCTGGAGGAAATCAACGTCAACCGCATCGATCACGGCGTCAACGTGCTGGATTCCAATTCGCTGATCGATGAGGTGGCGCGCCGGCAGATCGCGCTGACGATTTGCCCGGTCTCAAACGCCTTCGTTACCAACGGCAGCAAAGCCAAGGAAATCAAGCGGATGCTCGATCTCGGCATCCGCGCCACAGTGCATTCCGACGATCCGGCGTATTTCCGCGGCTATATGAACGAGAATTTCGTCTGCACCCAGGAAGAGGCCGATCTCACCCCCAAGGACCTGGTGCAGCTGACGCGCAACGCGTTCGAGAGCACCTGGCTGCCGCGCGCGGTCAAGAATCACTACCTCGCGGAGCTCGACAGCTACGCGGCGCGCTGACATCAGTCGCGGCCTTTTATTGTGGAGACGCCGATGAGCAAAGGATTGCCCGGATTGTCCCATGTCGACCACGTTGGGCTCACGGTGCCGGATCTTGACGCCGCCTCACGATTTTACTGTGACGTGATCGGCGGGCATGAACTCTACCGGATCGGACCGTTCGATGCGGCAGAGTTGCCGCGTATGGCCGACGGCCGTGACTGGACTGAAGCGCACATCAACGTCGCCGGAGCGCGCCTCACCATCGCCATGCTGAGCATCGGTCCCAACCTGATGCTTGAGCTGTTTCAATACGATCGCCCTGGCAATCGAAACGACCGGCCGCCGCGCAACTGCGATTGCGGCGGCCACCACATTGCGTTCAAGGTCGAAAACATCGAGGCTGCCAAACATTATCTGGCGGATCGCGGTTGCAAGGTCATGGATGGCCCGATCGTCCTTGATCAAGGTCCGTGCGCTACGACACGCGTCAATTACGTGCTCGATCCGTGGGGCAACCAGCTCGAACTTGTCGAGTATGTGACCCAGGCATTCGAAGCATCGGCGCCAGTTAAAATCTACCGACCGTAGCGGGAGCAATTTTGTGGGGGGAAACAATGCGCAGCATCGCCATTATCGGCTCGGGCCAGGCTGGCCTGCTTGCGGCCCACGGCTTGCTCAGCGCCGGCTACCAAGTGACGCTTTATTCTGACCGGACTGCGGCGCAATGGCTCAATGAGAGCCGTCCTACGGGGACCGCCGCGCGCTTTCATATCTCGCTCGAATACGAACGCGAACTCGGCCTCAATCATTGGGAGAAGGACGCACCCAAGGGCGAGGGTGTGCATCTGACGTTTTGCCCGGCCAAAGATAACCGGTTGCTGACTTTGGCCGGCCGGCTCAAAAATTATTTCATCGCCGTCGATCTGCGACTGCAAAGCCATCGCTGGATGAATGACTTCGCCGCCAAGGGCGGCAAGATCGAGATCGAGAACGTCACTGTAGCGCGGCTCGATGAGATCGCCGCCGCGCATGAGTTGACGATCGTCGCTGCCGGACGCGCCGATCTCGCCAACCTGTTCGAGCGCGATGCGGAGCGCAGCGTCTACGATCAGCCGCAGCGCAATCTGGCAATGATTATCACCAAGGGCAGCAAGATGGGGTTTGCCGGCGTGCCCTTTTTGCCGGTGAAGTTCGAATTCTTTGCCCCATTCGGCGAGGCGTTCTACGTGCCCTACTTTCACAAAGACCACGGGCCGACGTGGAACATGATCGTCGAGGCCAAGCCCGGCAGTCCGTTCGACCGTTTTGGCGACTGCAAGAGCGGCGAGCGGGCGGTCGAGATCTACAAGCAGATCATCAAAGAAATCATTCCGTGGGATTACGACTGGGCGAAGGATATGGAACTGGCCGATCCGAACGGCTGGCTGGTCGGCCGCGTCACGCCAACCGTGCGCAAGCCGGTAGGCCGGCTGCCCTCAGGACGAATCGTGACGCCGCTCGGCGACACGTCCATGGCGCTAGACCCGGTTGGCGGACAAGGCGCCAACAACGGCAACAAGATGGCACGCAATCTTGTGGAGTCGATCATCGCCCGCAAGGATCAACCATTCGACGCGCCGTGGATGACCGAGACCTTCGAGCGGTTCTACGGGCGTTACGGCAATGTGACATACACGTTCAACAACATTCTGCTCGAGCCTATCACCACCGCCGGCAAGCAGCTCCTGATGGCGCAATATGGCAGCGACGGCCGCGCCAGGGGTTCGACCGGTCAGCAACGCATCGCGGATGCCTTCATCGAGAATTTCAACGATGCAAACATCCTGACCCACGCCTTCCTCGACGCGGGTAAAGCTCGCGCCGTAATCCGGAAAGAGACCGGGAGAAGCTGGCCGGCCGCTGTAGCGCGCGGAGCGTTTGGCGTCGCGAAAGGACAACTCCGCCAAAAGCTCGGCCGCGAGCCCGGCCACCCGGTTGTCGTCTAACTGCGCCTTTGCATCGCGCCGGACACTGCCCCGAAATCTTGTCGTCGATCCCTTTGACGAACAGGTTCACGCTTGGCCGGCGTCGATCGGGCCGTGGTGTTACTCACAAAGCGCGCCGCATATATAATTTTTGCCGATCCATCGATGTGAACACCATTTAGTTTCGAGGCCGCAATGGGGCCGACGGTAAAATTTAGTCGTCGCGATTTTATCTATTTTGGCGCCGGTGCCGCTACGTTGGCGACAATGTCGAATATCGCAAGTGCGGAGATCTATCCGGCACGACCGATCCGGTTGATTGTCGGCTTCGTTCCGGGCGGTCCCACCGACATCATGGCCCGCCTGATTGCGCAGTGGCTGTCAGAAAGACTTAGTCAATCGGTCATCGTCGAAAACCGGCCCGGGGCTGCCAGCAACATCGGCGCGGAAGTCTTGGTGCGCGCGGCCCCGGATGGCTACACGCTGTTCATGGCCAACATATCGAACGCCGTTAATGCCACGCTATACGGCAAACTGCCGTTCGATTTTGTCCGCGATGTCGTCGCAGTCGCCGGCATCGTTCGCGTTCCGTACGTCATGGAGGTTAACCCGGATGTGCCGGCCCGAACCGTCGCCGAGTTTATTGCTTACGCGAAAAGCAATGCCGGCAAAGTCAGCTTTGCGTCGGCCGGAACCGGCACCGGGATGCACATGTCTGCCGAATTGTTCAAGTTGATGACCGGCGTCGATATGTTGCACGTCCCCTATCGGGGTTCGGCCCCGGCACTGACGGATTTGATGGCCGGCCGCACACAGGTGATGTTCGATTCGATCCCGTCCTCGATCGGGTACGTCAAGGCTGGCAAGTTGCGAGCGTTGGCCGTGACCACCCTCGTGCGGCTGGCAGCGTTGCCCGATGTACCGACGGTAGCCGATACGGTGCCGGGCTATGAAGTGAGCGGCTGGTTTGGCCTGGTTGCGCCGCGAGGAACCCCGCCGGAAATTGTCGAGAAGCTAAACCGGGAAACCAACGCCGTGCTCGCAGATCCAACTACCGAGGCACGGCTTGGCCAACTCGGCGGCACCGTGATGTCCCTTTCGCCGGCCGCGTTCGGCACGCTCATCGCCGATGAAACCGAGAAATGGGCCAAAGTGGTGAAATTCGCCGGCATTTCGGCAAATTGATCCTGCCAATCCGATTGACCTTCCCCAAGTATCCAATGACCATCGCGTGCATGCGATCAGGTCGTGCACTTTCGTTTTTGAGATGAATCATTCGGTCGCAGATCAAATCCCGATGAGTCCGGCAACCGGTCTGCCCGCGCCAGAGCGCCGATGGGCGATGCTTAGTGTTTTGTTGAGCCTGGCGCTGAGCGCGCTCAGCAGCGCCATTGCAAATATCGCTTTACCCAGCATCGCGCATACATTTGCCAGCAGCGACGCAGCGGCCGTTTGGGTGGTGAATGGTTACCAAGTCGCCGTCTTGGTCTGCCTGCTGCCGGTGGCGGCGCTGAGTGAATCACTAGGCCTAAAACGCGCCTATGCGGCAGGCCTGGCGATCTTCACCCTGGCCTCGTTAGGCTGTGCATTGTCCCCGACATTAGCCGTCCTGGTCGGCGCCCGCATCGTGCAGGGCGTGGGCGGCGCCGGTATCTCCGTGGCGACCGTGGCGTTGGTACGTCAGATTTATCCGCCGCACCTTCTGGGCCGCGGCTTTGCATTGCTCGCCGTCGCGGTAGCGATTCCCGGAGCGCTCGGACCGACCATTGCGGCAATGATCCTGGCGGTGGGGAATTGGCCGTGGTTGTTTTTGGTGAACGTGCCCTTCGGCGTTCTCGCCGTGCTGGTGTTCCTGGCGGTAGCACCATCCCACGTCGGTGTTGCCCGGCCGTTCGACTGGACCGGCGCTCTGCTCAATGCGCTGGCGTTCGGCTTGTTTATCGTCGGCGTAGCCACGTTGGGTGTTGGAAGTCCCCGCGTTGCCGCAGCGGAGATGATGGCCGGACTGGTCTGCTTTGCCGTGCTCGTCATGCAACAGCTCCGGCAACGCACGCCATTGCTGCCGCTCGACCTGCTCCGGATGCCCGGCTTCGCCCTTTCCATGGGCGCGTCGATCTGCTCCTACGCGGTACAGATGCTGGCCTACGTTTCGTTACCCTTTTTCTTCGAGACGGTGTTGCATTTGACACCGGTCCAAACCGGTCTGCTCGTAACACCCTGGCCGTTTCTGACCGCGGTGGCAGCCCCGATCGCCGGACGCCTGACGATCCGCTATCCCGCTTCCGTGACCAGCAGCATCGGCCTGATTGTACTGGCGGCCGGCCTGCTTCTGATGGCCGCGTTGCCGGCCGCTCCCGCAAACTTGGACATCGTCTGGCGTCTGGCGGTTTGCGGCATCGGTTTTGGCCTGTTCCAGACTCCAAACAACGTTGCCATGATGACGGCAGGTCCGGTGGAGCGTAACGGCGCCGCAAGCGGCATGAGTGCCGTGTCTCGCTACGTCGGCATGTCTTTGGGCTCAGCCTTGGCGGCATTGATCTTCGGCTTGGGAGGAGCGCGCGCCACGATCTTATGCCTGGAAACCGCTGCGGGCCTGGCCGTCCTCGGTGCCGTCGCCAGCAGCGCACGCCGATACGGGCGGAACTACAAGCGCTCCGAATAGAGCTGCCGTGAAATCTCCAACGCAGATCTTGAACCGGCAGTCCAGCCAGCAATGTGACCGAGTCTGAGAACGGCACGTATCAGAACGGACATGGCCGGGACGAGCCCGGCCATGATGTTCTCAAACCCTTGAAGTCAGAGAATCACTTCCCCGGAATCTTGTCGTCGATCCCTTTGACGTAGAAGTTCATGCTCAGGATCTGACCGGCGTCGAGATGATCTCCGCCCTTGCATTCCACTGTCTTGCCGTCCTGATCGGTGATCGGGCATTTGAACGGATGGAGCTTGCCAGTCTTGATGGCTTCTTCGGTGGCCATCGCCATCTTCTTCACATCATCCGGCATGTTGGTATAGGGCGCCATCACCACCATGCCTGAATCCAGGCCGCCCCAGGTGTCTTCCGATTTCCACTTACCGTCCAACACGGCCTGGGCGCGCTTGGTGTAGTAGCCACCCCAATAGTCGGTGTCGGCTGTAAGCTGCGCGTGCGGCCCGAACTTGATCATGTCGGACGATTCGCCGAACGAGTGGATGCCGCGTTGCTCCGCGACTTGCGTCGCCGCCGGCGAATCGGTGTGCTGGGTCAGGATATCGGCGCCTTGGTCGATCAGCGCCTTGGCAGCGTCAGCTTCCTTGCCCGGATCGAACCAGGAGTTCACCCAGACGATCTTCACCTTGATATTCGGATTGATCGACTGGGCCCCCAGCATCGTCGCGTTGATGTTGGAGATGACTTCGGGGATCGGGAACGAAACGATATAGCCGATGATTCCGCTCTTCGACATCTTGGCGGCGATCTGGCCCTGGATATAGCGGCCTTCATAGAAGCGCGCCGCATAGGTGCTCATGTTCTTGGCGCGCTTGAAGCCGGTGGCGTGTTCGAAGAACACGTTCGGATATTTCTTCGCCACCTTCAGCGTCGCGTCCATGAAGCCGAACGACGTGGTGAAGATGAGCTTGTGGCCGGTACGGGCGAGCTGCTCGATCGAGCGTTCGGCGTCGGCACCCTCGGGGACGTTCTCAAGGAACGTCGTCTCGACCTTGCCGGCCAGCGCCTTTTCCATAGCCTTGCGGCCGACGTCATGCTGGTAGCTCCAGCCAAGGTCGCCGATCGGCCCAACGTAGATGAATCCGATTTTCAGCTTTTCAGCGGCGAAGCTCGCCCCGAACGTTCCCACGGCGATCGTAAAGACCGCCGCCATAGCGATAATGTTCCATTTCCTCATGACTTCACTCCGGGTTGGAAAGACGGGCGTTTTTCATTTCCGCTCATTTTTGCAGTCCCCCTACGTGCGAAGCGCCCAACGCCCCCGCAGGACATTCACCGATCAGGCACAAACACGATACCCAGCGACGCCGGCGCGGCGGACCCGGCAGTGCCACGCGTCCGGGAAATCAACACGAGAACCACGACCGTGGCAAGATAGGGTAGTGACGACATCAGTTGCGAAGGGATGCCAATCCCGAGCGCCTGCGCGTGGAGCTGAATGATGGACACCGCTCCAAACAGATAGGCGCCGACGACCAGCCGTCCCGGCCGCCAGGAAGCGAAAACAACCAGTGCAAGCGCGATCCAGCCACGTCCCGCGGTCATCCCCGGGATGAAGAATGGAGTGTAGGCGAGCGGTAAATATGCACCGGCGAGACCCGCGCAGCCGCCGCCAAACAGCACTGCCAGCATGCGGATCCTGAGCACCGGATAACCGAGCGCATGCGCCGAAGTGTGGTTGTCGCCGACGGCGCGCAACACCAGGCCGGCGCGGGTGCGGTAGAGGAACAGCCAGATGGCGATGATCAGCGCGATCGAGAAGTAAATAAACGAATCCTCGCCGAACAGGATGCGGCCGATGAATGGCATATCAGTCAGAACCGGCAGGTGGAGATGCGGTGCGGCGACGATCTTCTGGCCGACAAAGCCGGCGCCGACCAAGCCGGACAGACCGACGCCGAGGATGGTGAGCGCCAGGCCGGCCGCCACCTGGTTGACCGCCAGCCCGAGCGTCAGGATGCCGAACACCGCCGACAAGACTGCGCCGGCGAGGATGCCGCACAACGCGCCGACCACCGTCGACCCCGACAGGTAGGCGCCGGCAAAACCGCAAGCCGCGCCTACGATCATCATCCCTTCGATGCCGAGGTTGAGCACGCCGGATCGCTCGACAACGAGCTCGCCGGACGATGCCAGCAACAGCGGCGTTGCGGCCGAGATGACCGAGAGGATAATCGCCTCAAGCAGCAGCATGGGCAGGCTTTCGCAGCGTGCGGATGTATCGGACGCGGTAGACGATCAGCGAGTCGCAGGCCAGCACGTAGAACAACAGGATGCCCTGGAACACCTTGGTGAGGTCGAGTGGCACTTTGAGCGAGATTTGCGCGCCCTCGCCGCCAATGAAGGTCAGGGCGAGGAAGAGGCCGGCGATCAGAATGCCCACGGGATTAAGCCGTCCGAGGAAGGCGACGATGATGGCGGTGAAGCCGTAACCCGACGAGACACCGGGATCGAGATGCCCGATCGGTCCCGCCACCTCGATAATCCCGGCAAGTCCGGCGAGCGCACCGGAAACCGCGAAGGTGAAGAGCACCAGGCGATTGGCGCTAAAGCCGGAAAAACGCGCCGCCTTCGGCGCCGCTCCGACCAGCCGGATTTCAAACCCCATGATGGTGCGTCCGAGCAGCACCGTCACCAGCATAACGACGACGAGAGCGATCACCGAGCCGGCATGCAGCCGGCCGGCGCCCTCGAACAATGTGGGGACCGATGCCGCGGGATCGAAAGCTGCGGTGGTCGGGAAGTTCAGGCCTTGCGGATCGCGCCACGGTCCGCGCACCAGATAATCCATGCCAAAATCGGCGACATAAACCAGCATCAGGCTGGTGAGGATTTCGCTGGCGCCGAAATAGACGCGGCAGATCGCCGGGATCAGCGCGTAGAGCGCGCCGCCGAGCGCACCGAGAATAAGCATCACCGGGAGCAGCCAAACCCCGACATCGGTGCCATTGGTTCGCACCGCGAGCCAGCTGCCGCACACCGCGCCGACGATGAACTGGCCTTCGGCGCCAATATTCCAGATGTTGGCGATGTAACAGAGCGAAAGGCCCACCGCGATCATCACCAACGGTGTTGCCTTGACGGCAATTTCCTGCAGCGAGAAGCCGTCGGTCAACGGCTCGACGAAATACACCCAGAGCGCCTCCAACGGGCTCTTGCCCAGAATCGCGAACAGGATCGCGATCGTGACCAAAGAGAGCGCGATCGCGATCAGCGGCGAAGCGACCGCGATCACCGCCGAACGTTCGGCGCGCTTTTCAAGCACCAACGGCATGCTTGACCTCTTGTTCGGCGGACGGTTGTTCGGTATCCGCGCCACCCATCAGCAATCCGAGTTTTTCGCGCGTCGCCTCAGCCGCTTCCAGCGGCGCCGAGAGTCGGCCGTGGAACATTACCGCGATGCGATCGGCAATCTCGGCGAGTTCGTCGAGATCCTGGCTGATCACCAGGACCGCGGCGCCGCGGCTGGCGAGATCGATCAGCGCCTGACGAATGACCGCCGCCGCGCCGGCATCAACACCCCAGGTCGGCTGACTGACTATCAGCACACCCGGCTCGCGCAGAATTTCGCGGCCGACGATGAATTTCTGCAGATTGCCCCCGGAAAGGCTGGCCGCTTCCGGATCGCGCTTGGCTTTGCGCACGTCGAAGGTCTTGGTCGTGCGGTCGACGACGGCGAGCGTTGCCGGCTTGTTGACGAAACCCCGCTTGACCATGCCGCTTGCGGCATGGCCGGTGAGCAAAGCATTCTCGGAGAGCTTCATGCGCGGCGCGGTGCCGTGGCCGAGCCGCTCCTCGGGCACGAAGGCTGCGCCCATGCACCGGCGCTCGGTCACGTCAAGCAAGCCGGCGGCCTCGCCGTCGATGACGACGGTACCTTCACCCGGCGAGCGGCGCTCGCCGGAAAGCGCCGCGAACAGCTCATCCTGACCGTTACCGGAGACGCCGGCGATGCCGACGATCTCGCCGCCGCGCACCTCGAGCGACACCCCTTCAAGCCGCGTGCCGTGCGGATCGTCGGGCTCCAGCGAAAGCTTGTGGATCACCAGCCGCGGGATCGTTGCGCTGCGGTCGGAGGCGGCTTTCACCTCGCCAATCTCGCCGCCGACCATCATGCGCGCCAGCGATGCGGCGGTTTCCTCGCGCGGATTGCATGTCGCCACTTTCTTGCCGCCGCGCAGGATCGTCGCCGTGTCGCAAAGCCGTTTGACCTCTTCGAGCTTGTGACTGATGTAGAGGATGCCGCGGCCTTCGCTCTTGAGGCGATCGAGCACCACAAACAGCAGGTCCGCCTCCTGAGGCGTGAGCACCGACGTCGGTTCGTCGAGGATCAGCAGTTTTGGATTTTGCATCAGCGCGCGCACGATCTCGATGCGCTGGCGCTCGCCGACCGACAGCCGCCACACTTCGCGCTTGGGATCGAGCGGCAGGCCGTAAATCCGGGCGGTTTCAGCAAGCCGCTGGGAGATTGCGCCAAACGATTCCGTGGGTGGCAGGCCGAGTGCAACGTTCTCTGCGACCGTGAGGTTCTCAAACAGCGTGAAATGCTGGAACACCATGCCGATGCCGAGTGCGCGCGCCTCGGACGGACCGGTGAGGATGATTTTTTGCCCCATCCAGCGCAACTCGCCGCCGCTCGGCTGGATCAGGCCGTACATCACTTTGACCAGCGTGGACTTGCCCGCGCCGTTCTCGCCGAGCAGCGCGTGAATCTCAGCCGGGTAAAGATCAAGATCGATGCAGTCGTTGGCGAGAAAGTCACCGTACCGTTTGCTGATCGAAACGGCGCTTAACAGCGGCTCGGACCGTCCGGGACCGGCCTGTGGCGATGGATCAAGCATGGAAGACGCTGCGCATACCCGTTTTTTTCAAGCTTCTTGAGAGCCTTCTGCGAAGGCGCGTTGCAAGGATCATTCCATTATCGGTGTTAGCCAAGTTCCTTCCCCTGGCTATCATCCGATAAAATCAGCGGGCGTGAAAGGAGGCAATCGGGAATAATCGTGCTCAAGGCGGCATCACCGCGACAGCTTGCCTTGATTACGCCGGTTCTGTCATTGTGGCTTTGCCGGGTCGCAGGAGGGGGGAACCCGACACCGTGGAGATCGTCCTCACCGAGTCCGTAAGCGCCGTCCTCCGCTGGCTGCACGTTATTGCCGGCATCGCCTGGATCGGCAGCTCATTTTACTTCATCCATCTGGACCTCAGCCTCAAGCCACGCCCCGGGCTGCCGCCCGGCGTCAAGGGCGACGAGTGGCAAGTTCACGGCGGCGGCTTCTATCACATGATGAAGTACATGGTGGCGCCGGCGAAGATGCCGGACAGCCTGACCTGGTTCAAATGGGAAGCCTACACCACCTGGCTGTCAGGCTTCGCACTCCTGGTGCTGGTTTATTATCTCGGCGCCGACTTGTTTCTGATCGACAAATCGGTGCTCGATCTCACCGTCGCCCAGGCCGCCGGGATTGCCTTTGTCAGTCTGGTGATCGCCTGGCTTATTTATGAAGGGCTCTGCCGATCGCCGCTCGCCAAGCACGAAGTGGCGCTGGCGCTGGTCGGGTATGTGTTTCTGGTCGCGCTGACTTACGCATTTACGCATGTGTTCAGCGGCCGCGGCGCCTTCAATCAGATCGGCGCCGTGATCGGCACCATCATGGTGGCCAACGTCTTCGTCATCATCATTCCGTATCAGAAGAAGACCGTTGCCGCGATGCTGGCCGGGAACGAGCCCGACCCGGTCTGGGGTCAGCTCGGCAAGCAGCGCTCGGTGCACAACAATTATCTGACGCTGCCCGTTATCTTTCTGATGCTGAGCAATCATTACCCGTTGTTCTTCGCCACCCGCTTCAACTGGCTGATCGTCGCCATCGTTCTCGTCATTGGCCCGGTGATCCGGCACTTCTTTAATTCGCGGCACGAAGGCAAAGGCAGTCCGTGGTGGACCTGGGCCGTGGCCGCAGCCGGCATGATTGCAATCGCCTGGTTGTCTGGAGCGGGGCCGCGAACCGTCACGACAGGAGCGTTACCGCCGCCGCCGAAATTCGCCGACGTCTCCAACATCGTGATGTCCCGTTGCAGCATGTGCCACGCGTCCGAGCCGGTCTGGGACGGCATCCCGGCCGCGCCGAAAGGCGTGCTGCTCGATACCGACGAGCAGATCAAGGTGCATGCCGCGCTGATCGACATCGTTGCCGTGCGCTCGAACTTCATGCCGCCGGGCAACATCACCGAAATGACCAACGACGAGCGCCTGGTGTTGGCGTAATGGCTCGCCGCCGGCGCGACGACGAAATGAAGCGCGGGCAG
>Ga0335085_10002170_pt1 | contig 37691 bp, 30 predicted proteins | sample Lox_Sample_45_FD_206712 | JGI IMG/M metagenome (GOLD analysis project Ga0335085, IMG submission 206712) | Soil microbial communities from Loxahatchee National Wildlife Refuge, Florida, United States - Lox_Sample_4.5 | ecosystem: Environmental > Terrestrial > Soil > Wetlands | place: USA...
GTCGGGCGCGAGCGATTCAATGCCGGGGTGACGAGCGTGTTTGCGATGGATGAGCCGCGCATCCGCGACATCTACGGGTTCACCGAACAACTGGGCATCATCTACCCCGATGACGGCTCGGGGGTGCGCACAACTCCGGTCTGGTCCGAGGTGATCGTGCGCGATCCCTTCACGCTGCAGCCGCTGGAGCCTCACGGCGACACTCCCGGCGCACCCGGATTGCTGCAGTTCATCACGCCGCTGCCCTACAGCTACCCCGGCATTTCGCTGCTGCTCGACGATGTGGGCCGCATCGTGACGCGCGGGGCTGGGACGCGCTTCGAAGTGCTCGGGCGGGCACGCGGCGCGGAGATCCGCGGCTGCGGCGACACGCTGCCCGAACGGGTGTACGAAGTGCGGTTATGAGCGCGCGAGTTGCCGTCCTGTTCGATCCGCGCGGCGCGCACATTCCCCGCGATGGCGACGCCGATGCATGCCGCGAAACGGCGCCGGTGGATGAATTGGTGGCCGCGCTTCGCCAGGCGCAGGAACGGCTGCGCGCTGTTCCGCTCGACGATTTGCTAGGGTTGCTGGACGCCGCCGCGCGGGAGTGGATCCGCCCGAATCATCCGGTGGCCGCCACCATCGCCGAGATGGGAGCAGGCTTCCTGCCGCTGTGGCTGCGGCGCGGCAATCTCGAACGGGTCTGCGAGGTTGCCCTGCGCGGCAATCGCGCGGCTGCCGACAGCTTCGTCCCCGTCTCACCCGGATCGTCGCGACTGCACCGCGCCCAGCCTCGCGGACTGCTGGTGCATTGGGTGGCCGGCAATGTTCCGGTGCTCGGCATGATTTCGGTGGTGCAAGGACTGCTCTCGAAGAACGCCAACCTGATCAAGGTGTCACATCAGCAGGCCGGCGTGTTTCCGTTTTTTTTGGAAGCGCTCAGCCGCGTCGAGGACCGCATTCCCGGAACGGTCCTCACGGATGCCGTTCGCGCGGTCTATGCCAGCCGCGACGATGCCGCCGCCGCGCGCGGCCTTTCGCTGGCCGCCGATGTGCGGATCGCCTGGGGCGGACGCGAAGCCGTCGAATCGATCATGAATTTGCCGCGGCGCTTCGGCACGGAAGACATCGTATTCGGTCCGAAAACGTCGCTGGCGGTAATCGGCCGCGAGGTTCTCGCCGATGAGGCCGCCTCCCGGCGTGTGGCGCGACGGGCGGCACAGGATGCCGCGGCGCTCGATCAGCGCGGGTGCAACTCTCCGCATACGCTGTTCGTGGAGCGCGGTGGGGCGGTGCCGCCGCAGCAGTTCGCCGCGCTACTGGGCGAAGAACTGGCGGCACTCGCGCGTCACCTGCCGCCGCCCGCGATCACCGTGCCGGAAGCCTACCAGATCCTCGGCTGGCGCGCCGAATACGATATGCGCGGAGAGGCGTGGTACGGCGATAGCGTCACGTGGAGCGTCTTCTACGCCGAAGAAGACCAGGGTCTCGCGGCACCATGTTGCGGCCGCACGCTGTTCGTGCGCCCGGTCGCGGACGTCTTCGAAGTGCCGCCGCTGTGCTCGATCCACACGCAGACGGCCGGATTGTCCGTCGGCGACCGGCGCCTTGCGCTCGCCGAAGCCCTCACTGCGCGGGGCATCGAACGCTGCACCGAGATCGGCGCCATGTCGGTATACGAGAATCCGTGGGACGGCATGTACCCGATCGACCGGATGGTGCGCTGGGTCGGCGCCTAAAGACCGTAGAGCTTAATAAACTCCATCACGTTCTTCTGTTGATTGAACGCCTCGATGGCGACGCATTTGCCCGCTTCGCCGAAACGCCGGCGCAAGGCGGGGTCGCGGAGCAATTCCAGGATCCGGGCCGCCAAGTCTTGCGGCGACCGGCGCTCGACGATGAAGCCGGTCTTTCCGTCCGCCACCAGTTCGGGGATCGCGCCGGTGCGCGTACCGATCACGGGCTTGCCCGCCGCCATGGCCTCCGCGATCACGCAGCCAAAGGCCTCCTCCCACCGTGAGGCCTGGCAGACGATATCCGCCGCGGCATAGAATCCTTCCTCCTGCGGCTTCCCGACCAGCCCGGTCCACGTGATGTGATCTTTGAGGCCCATCGATGCCGTCAGTTCCATGAAGCGCTTGCGGTCCGCGCCCTCGCCACCCATCACGAAATGGACCTTAGGATTCTCCCGCACCACAATCCGCGCGGCTTCCAGCAGATCGTCGAAGCCCTTCTCGGCGATCACCCAACTGATCTGCGCCACCACCGGCCGGTCGAGTGGAATACCGTGCTTTTGCCGGAAGGCCGAGCCATCGTCGGTCGCGCCGCAGAACACGTCCACGCTGTTGTAGATCCGCACGAAGCGATCCATGGGCAGAACCCCGAGCACATCCCAATAACGGATCACGTAGTCGCTGATGCAGGTCACGCGCGTGAGCGGATAATTGATCGCGCGTGTGGCGCACCGTTTCCACAAAGGCGACCGCCGCGCTGTAAAACCCTCCGGCCGCGAAGCCTGGTCGGTGAAGAAGACTTTCTTCACGCCGTAGTATCTTGCGAGCCACGGATACGGGCTGAGAAATCCGGTGAACTGCAAATGCAGAATCTCCGGGCGATAGCGCCGCAGCAGGCCCGCCAATGCAACGGTGGGCGCCCATGCCAGTGCCCACAGATCCGGAATTGCTTCCACGCTGACATTCGGCAGGTCCAGGAAGCGGCGCACCGGTTCGGTGGGCGGCGTGAGGAAGCATAGCACGTTGCGCCATCCGCGCTTACCGAGTTCGACAGACAGGTTGCGCGCGAAGGTCTCGCCGCTGCCGATGCGAAACGGCTCGAAGCCGTTCACCGAAAGCACGGTCTTTGATCCGTGGCCGAACTGGCTCATAAGTAAAAGGCGTCGCTGTCCAACATGCTGAGCAGGATCTCCTGCCCGGCGCAGATCCGCTGATGTGGGTCCCGCAAAAACACAGGATGCGTTCCAGTCGCTAAAAACCCGGTCTGCTCGAACGCGGCCCGCACGCGCGACGTGGAAACGTCGGTGCGCACCGAAGCGGTGGCGGGGTCTTCCGCCGCTGTGCGCGCCGCCAACACCGCTGCTGCCGCCCAGTCTTCAGCGGCGCCGGAACGGATCCACAATTCCGCAATGCGGCAATCGGCGCCGACCCACGAGAGCAAAAAGTAACCAGCGGGCTCGCCGCCGCCCAAAATCAAATGTGCGTCCATGCGCGCGATGGGGCAAGCCAACACGTAATTCAGCGATTCCGCCGATCGCTCGGAGACCCATCCGCCCGCCGTTGCCGCATCCGGCAGGGGCGCGTCACTCGCGGAAAAGACTTTCACGCGGCGCGCCGTCAGCCCACGCGACGGCGCATGCGGCCCACGCCCCCGGCGCAGCCAATCCCGTCCGATACGCGCCGGCGTCTTCCAGTCCAGCGCGCCCTGCGTCCGCCAGGCAAATGGCCGCACGATCCACTCGAACGAGTACATCGACTGATGCATCCGAAACCCGAGCCGCTGAATCGTCTTCTTTCCCTCTTCCGACCCGCCGATCCCGATTTGCACATCCGCCAGATTGGCCAGATGCTTGTACACGGAAACTCCGCCGCCACCCATGGACGGATCGGCTGCCCAATCCACGATGCACTGCGCTCGCAGGCATTCCGAGCCGCGGCCGAATCGCAAGGGCACCATCATCCCATGTCCGATCATCTTTCCGCCGTACCGCGCCACGTAGCTGCGCGGTTCCGTCGCCAGCGGATGCGGGGCAAACGCCTTCCAGCGAAGCGCCTCGTCGCGGAACGGCCGGTGGCCGGGCGTATTGCCGAATACGCCCAGCAAAAACGGTGCCAATTCCGGCAGTTCGGATTCCTGCAGCGTGCTGACCTTGAGCCGCTCCGCCATCGCTAATGGCTGGACAGCCCTCCATCCACCAGCAGGACCGATCCCGTGATCCACTGCGAGGCATCGGAGAGGAGAAACAGCACCGGCTCGGCGACCGATTCCGGCGTGCCGAATCCTAATGGGTGCGCCGCCTCGACGGCCGCAGCCTGCTCCTTGGTCATGCGGCTGAGGTACTTGTCGGCCATGGGCGTGCGCACCACTCCCGGCGCAATGGCATTCACGCGGATGCGCTGCGACGCCAACTCCAACGCGAGCGAATGCGTGGCGCCTTCGATGGCCCCTTTGGTTGCGGCATACGATACCAGGCCCGGACCTCCGGCAGTCGCCGCCACCGAGGAAAACAGCACAATCGATCCGCCGCGCGCCACCAGGCGGGCCTTTAAGGCTGCCGCCAAAACTCCCAGGGTGCCGAAGACGTTGGTCTTCCAAAGGTTCTCCAACGTACGGCGCGATTCGGTAATCAACGGCCGGATCTCTTGCACGCCCGCGGCCATCACCCATCCGTGGATCGGCCCCGGCCCGCGCTTCAATTCCTGCACGAGGGCCGTGACAGATTCTTCCTCCCCGACATCGCACTGCAACGCCAGGTGCGGATCCGGAAATGCCTGCCGCAGAGCTTCAGCGTTTCGCCCCACGGCAATCACGCGCGCGCCTCGCTCGGCAAGCAAGCCCGCGCACGCCTGCCCCAGTCCGGAGGATGCGCCCGTCACCAGTACGGTTTTGGCTTCGAGACTCACGCCGCGTCTCCTGTCCAGCGCACTGCCGTGGCGGCCCAGGAAAGTCCCACGCCAAAGACCACCAGCAGCACCAGGGCGCCCGGCTTAACTTTGCCGACACGGATCGCATCGGCCAGTACGACGGGCATCGTGGATCCGCTGGTGTTGCCGATCTCTTCCACGAAGAAGTGCGTCTTCTCGGGCGGCAGCTTGGTTTTCTTCACCAGGTAGTCGAGCATGTAGCGATTGGCCTGGTGGAATAATACGCAATCCACCTGGTCGAGGGTGACGTCGAGTTTGCGCAGGAGCGCCGCGATGACCTTGGGCACCATGCTGATGGCGAAGTAGAAGATGGCCGCGCCGTTCATGTACATGTTTGCGGGCGCACGGGTGTTGCCCTCCGCATCGGTGGCTTCCACCGCCGTCTCCGCCGAAATGGGTTTGCGGAATCCGCCCGCGGGAATCACCAGGTGTTGGGCGCCCGCTCCATCGGTGCCGAGTTCGAACGCCAGAAATCCTTGCCCCGCTTCGGCGGGTTCTACTAGCGTCGCCGATCCGGCATCGCCCATCAGCGGCACCAGCGACCGGTCCATCGGGTGCACCGTCTGCGTCATGGTGTCACCGGTCAGCACCAGCGCCCGGTGCGCCAATCCCGCGGCGATCATGGAATGCGCCACCGACAGCGCATAGACATACTGCGTACATCCGAGGTTGATGTCGAAGGCGGCGCAGCGCGTGGGTAGTTTCAGACGATCCTGCAGAATGCACGCGGTGGTCGGCAAAAAGTAATCGGGACTCTGCGTGCAGTGGATCAGCAGGTCGATGCTCGCGCGGTCAATCGACTGCTTTTCCATCAGGCACTCGGCGGCTTGGTAGGCCAGGTCCGATCCGCAGACCCCGGGCGGCGCCACTTGCCGGTTCCGAATTCCGGAGCCGGAGAAGACCTTCTTCATCGCCTCGGCGCCGAATCGTTCTTCGAGTTCCTCGAAGGAGAGCTTCTGGCTGCCCAGCGTGTACTCGACGGCGCGAATCGATGACCCAGGCATGTTACCCCTGCCGCGCCCGGGCGAGAATCTCGCGAGCCGTCGTGGCGCCGACCAGGAAGTCCGGTGGCAGCACCACATTCATGTGTTCGTCTACCATGGTCATCACCGCCAGATAGGCCACCGAGTCCCAGATATCCAGTTGCCGAAGCGGCGTGTCCAGCGTAAAAGCGGACGGATCGGCACCGATTGCCTCGGTAAAAAGCGATACAAACTGGTCCTCACTCATCCGCGGGTGGCCACCTCAATTGGCATTTGAAATCCAACAAATTGTCTATTATAAGCGCCGCGAGGCAGTGGCCGTCACAATGGATCGACTGACTTGCTGCCGGCGCGGCTCTCAGGACTAGTTTGGAAGGTATACGGGCGCACACCCTGGTTTTGACATTTGCCGGCTCGGGGGCCATGATAACCACGAGTCGAGTGCGAGGAGAACAATATGGCGGAAACGTGCAACAAACAGGAAGGGCACACGCATACCCACGGTCCTAATTGCGGTCACACCGCGGTGCGGCACGATGGACACGTCGATTATCTCCACGACGGGCATCTGCACCATGTCCACGAGAATCACGTCGACGAACATCGTTTAGAAGCCGGCGCGGCAAACCAGAATCGCTGTACTCCGGATCATGAATGCGGGTCGCACGCAGCGGATCACGTGCATGGGCCGAAGTGCGGTCACGAACCGGTGATGCACGGGGACCACACGGACTATTTGGTGCGAGGTCATCTGCACCATCCGCACGGCAAACATTGCGACGACCACGGGCGCCTCGAGGCCGCCTGATCGGCACACCGATAGGAATTCGGGAATTCGGCGGGAGCCGAGCGGCATCCAGCGGGGCGAGAACCCGTCACTCCACCGCGGTCACCTTCTCGATGCGTTCGAACTTTCCGGCCTCGCGGCCGGCGAGCGATGCGAGCGCGAGGGTGAGAATCTCGATCGGAAGAACTTCGACGATCGGCCGAATCGAACCCGGAACGTTCGGCAGCCGGAAGGCACCCGCCGCGGCGGTGGCTGCCAGCGAGGCGCGCCCGCCGGCCGCCACAACGTCCTGCACCAACCGCGACGCCAGGCCGGCCCCTTCGCCGTCGCCGGCCAGCACCAGCGCATACAGTGCGGGATGCATCATTTCAAACGGACCATGCCGGAACGCCGCCGCACTCATGCCTTCGCCGTGCAGGTGCGTGGACTCCTTGAGGATGAGGCCGCCCAACCCCGCAGCCGCCAGTGAAGGACCTCGTCCCAGGACGAAGATGTCGCGAACTCCGGCCACGGCGGCTTCCACTTCCCGGACGTGCTCCCGCCAGTGCTGGAGATATTCCGCCATACCGGGAGCAGCCTGCGACAATTCCGCGCGAGACCGCTCGCGGTCCACATCCAACAGCGCGTCTCCGAGCCACTGGAGCGCCATCAGCGCGGTGACGTACGTCTTCGAGGACACCGTGAACTCCGCGCCGGCGCGAGTGAGGAGGACGGCGTCGGAGCGCTCGGCGAGCGGCGAATCCGCCGTGTTGGTGACAGCGACGCTGAAACAATCGGGTTGCTCGAGATCCAAGAGGCGGACGATTTCGGCGCTGCGGCCTGATTGCGAGCAAACCACCAGCAGGGTCTCGGGGCCGAGGAGCGACGGTACGAAGTGAATCAACTCGGCGGTTTCCAGGAGAATCGCATTCCAGCCGTGGCGCAGGAGTCGCAGGTGGAGCGGATACAGGGCCCAATAGGAGCCGCCCATGGCCGTGAGGACGACGCGGCGAAAACGCCCGCCGCGGCAACGCTTGACGGTGTCGCCAAGAGACGCAGCGTCGATTGCCGCCAGGGTGTCGGACAGGGCCGCCGGCTGGGCCAGGATATCGCGGAGATAGCCGCCTTCGATGACCATGAACTCATTGTGACAGCGGAGGCGATCAGCCGCCGTAGCGATGCAGCCAGGCGCGGGCGGCTCCGGCGAGACCCAGGCCATGACCGAGCGACGCCTGCGTGAGGACGGTCTTTTCCGCCGGGACCTGGGTGACGATCCGGCGAATCACTTCGCGGATACCGTCCATAAACAGATCCGCGCTGCGCATCACGCCGCCGCCGAGCGCGATCGTGTCGGGCGCAAACAACGTGATCAGGTTGGCGAGGCCAAGCCCCAGATAAAGAGCTTCGCGCTCCACCGCGCGGCGCGCCAGATCATCGCCGGTGCGGGCGAGGGCGCAGATCTGCGCAGCGTTCAAATGGCCCCGCTCCGGATCCTGCTCGCGAACCCATGCTGACATGGCCGGGCCAGCCGCCAGAACCTCCCAGCAGCCGCGCGCCCCGCAATAGCAAAGCGGGCCGGACCAGTCGAGCACGTGGTGGCCGATCTCGGGATGAGCGCCGTCGACGCCGCGATACAACTTGCCGTCGATGAGGATTCCCGCACCGATGCCGGTGCTGACAGTGACGTATAGGAAGCGGCCGCTGCTATGGGCCTGGCCCCAGGCCGCTTCGGCGAGGGCAGCGGAGTCGGCGTCGTTTTCCACCGCGACGGACAGCCCGAATTCGTGCTGGAGGGCCGCAAGGATGTTGCCGCCCTGCCAGCCTGGGAGCGTGCCGACGTCGCCGATGATGCCGGTAAACGGGTCGAGGGGGCTGGGGCAGGCTACCCCGATGCCGCGAAACTCGCCGTCGGCCGCGCGGGCGCATTCCCGCAACATGACGGCGGCGCGCTCCATGGCGGATGCAAAGCCAGCGTGCGGCGCAGTGGGGGACTCAGCCTGCGCGACGATTTCCCCGCCATCTGTGACCGCGCCGGCGGCAATCTTGGTTCCCCCGATGTCGATTGCGGCGATCAAGCCGCTATTCGACATTCCAGCCGTCCACTTTGACGTGCGGCGCGGCTCCGCCGAGCAACTGGCGCGGATAAGTCGCAGTCACCTCGCGCTTCTCGCCGGGCATCAACTCGAAATAGTTGTCCTCCCAGTAGACCGGCTCGATATCGGAGCCAGCCGGTCCGCGGTGTACAGTCAGATGGACCATGAACGCAAGGCCGGGGCCGGGATTCTGTAAGGTCACATGCGCGATTTCGTCGGACCCCTTCTGCTCCATCTTCGAGCTTACCTTCAGCCTGACCGACGGCAGTTTTTCCAGGCCGGTGAGATCGGCGTAGGTCGTGATGGGGGTATAGCGCCCGTTTCCAGCAGACCAGTTGGAGACGTCCGGCTGGGTGGAGAGCCAGTAGAAATTGGAGCTGACGGTTTTGCCGGAGCGGTCCTGCAAGGCCAGTTTCAGGAAATAGGTTTTGGAAAGGCCATCCAATTCCGGAATCGCGAACGCCTTGACCACGCTGTCTTCGCCGATCTCGACGGCCGCCGTTTTGGAGAACTTCTCGGCAAGCTGTAAATCGTAGACCTTCGCGGACACCTGGTAGCCGGCGAACGTTCGGTACTCCGAATTGACCACGGCCACGGAGCGGTCGTCGTAGGAGTATTGGACGTGCAACAACTCGTTGGCTTTCTTGGTGCCGAAATATCCGCCGCCGGGCCGCAGATACCAATCGTACAGGTGCCAGATGATCGACGGCCAGGCATTGTTGAGCATCCACTGGACCACTCCCGTCGCATTGTACTTATTGCGCCCGAAGGCCTCGAACATTGCCCGCTCGCCTTCGTAAGTCATGGCCTGGCTTTTGCGAAGGTAGTCATCGATATCCTTCTCCTTGCCATATCGTCCGCGCAAGGCGGCAGTAAAGACATTCACATTGCGGTATCCGCCGCCGCCGGCGTGAAAATTCCAGAATTCATCGATCGGCCACAGGTGGTCGGGAGGCAGCATCTCTTTGAGGCTTTCCAAAACGGGAATGGCGGGGCCGGGGCTGGTTTCAGTATTGAAGCCGAAGGCGCCTCCGCGCTCGTGGTCGAGAAGCCAGTAGTTGGGCGCGACGTACTCGTACGGCCCGGTCATTTTGACCCCGGTGGGGCCGGCGCCTTCGGTGGTGGCCTTGGCCGCCGAAGAAACCGTCGGATTGGGCCAGTGCTCTTCCTGGAATACCTTCAGGTACACCTTTTCGGCTTCGGCGTTGGGAGAGTTGTCGCTGCCATACAGGAACACGAAGACACTGGCGTGATTGCGCAGGCGGCGAATCTGGTCGCGCAGCGATTCGCCGGCAATGCGGTAATCCTCGGGCTTCCAGTTGCGCCAGCGCTCCCAGTAGGAGCAACAACACCACCCGGGCATGACCAGCATGCCGAGGCGATCGGCCGTGTCGAAGAAATGCTGATTCATCATCTTGCCTTCCAGCCGGATGGTGTTGAGGTTCATGTCGGCGGCATAGCGGATCTCGTGTTCCTCGCGCTGATCGTCGTAGCGCAGCATCATGTCGGAAGACCATCCGCCTCCGCGGATCAGGATGTTCCGGCCGTTCAACTTGAAGAGACGGTGCTGTTGCGAATCCACCTCGGAGGTGAACTCGCGGATGCCGAAATCGACCTCCTCGCGGTCTGAGGCGGCGCCGCCGGTTTCGAAGGTCATGCGGAGATGGTGCAGGTCCTGCGCGCCGAGCCCATGCGGCCACCATAGCTTGGGATGGGCGACGGTCAGTTGCGGATCGTCGTCCGGCGTGATGGACACCCGTGCACTCTGGTTCGCATCGAGGCGCACCTTCTTGGATACCGCAACGTTATCGAAGTTGCCGCGGAGCGTGCCTTCTACGGCCTGGCCGGTGGTGTTTTTCAAGTCCGCGTACAAGGTGAGATGGGCACGGTCCGGCGGATTGTCGAGGTGCGTGACCACCTGGGTATTGCGCACGGAGACCGGCCCGCTGACGCGGATGTACACGTCACGCACCAGGCCCATATCCTTATCGGGGGGCATGGGGTTCCAGTCCACGTAGGTAATGGTGAGATCGTTTTGCGTCGGCGGGATCACTTCGACCGCCAAGGTGTTATCGGCGCCGGGCAGGGCGAAGTCGGTGATATCGAACTCGAACATGCGATACATGCCGACGGCTTCGGCGGCAGTCGCTAACGGGCGTCCGTTCAGCCAGATGTTGGCGCGGTAATTGATGGCATCGAAATTCAACCAGAGGCGTTTGCCCTGGACGGCGGAGGGGAGCCGGAACTGGGTGCGGTACCACCAGGACACGGCGAACGGGCTGTCGGCAGGCATGGCCATATTGCTGAAGTTGCCGCCGATGTTGTAGGTGGTGCCTGGAATGGCTCGCAGGTTCATTCCGAAGTAAGGATCGGGATAGACTTTGTTCCGGACCAGCGCCGCCACCACGGTGGTCGGCACGGAGGATTCGTACCAGCCCGCCGGCTGGAACTTCGGAGTGGACAGGACATCGCCTTTCTCCGTGACCTTGGCGGAGGATTGGATGGACCAGGCTTTCGCGAGGTCGATTCTGGATCCGGCAGGAGCGTTGGGCGCCTGCGCGAAGACCTGCGGCAGCGTCAGCACGACGCCGAAGCCGGCCATAAGAAGCGGGGCAACGAAATGAGACAAGGGTCGTCCTCCCATACGATTGCGTTGGCAATTCATATTCAGACCGGAATATATTTTAACTTCGAGCGCCTTCCAGTGGGCGGCCGGGCAGATGAACAGTGGATTACGGTTTCGTCATCTAGTGTCCGAGGATGGCGCGGACGGATTGGCCGGACGCGGATTTCGGTATAAAATATCTGCAACTCTGGTATTGTGCGGGGTGAACGCGAACCAGGAGGCGTGGGATTATGCAAAGGCGGTTTCGTACATTTTTCTGGATCGGTCTGCTGGCTTTGGCCGGCAGTGCCGCGGCCCAAAACGTATCCAGTTCCCTGCTCGGAACCATAAACGATCCATCGGGCGCACCGGTAGTGGGGGCGCAGATCCAACTGCTCAGCCAAACCACCGGCGAAGCGCTGGCGGCCGACACCAACGGCCAGGGACTGTTCCGGTTCCCGATCGTGCTGCCGGACCGGTATCGGCTGTCGGTGCAGGCGCCTGGATTTAAGACCTATGTGCAAAGCGAGATTCAGGTCGCGACCAGTGAAACGCGCGACCTGGGACGGATCGCGCTGGAAATCGGGTCGGTGCAGGAGAACATCACGGTGGAAGCGGCGGCGACTCCCGTTCAGACCGCCAGCAGCGAAAAATCCTCCCTGGTCACCGGTGCGCAGTTGAACCAGATCGCCCTCAAGGGGCGCGATTTTCTGGGGCTCATGTACACGCTGCCGGGGGTGGTGGACACCCGGAGCACGCGTGATTCCACCAGCCCCAATTCGATTGGCGGCCTATACATTGCGGGCGGCCGGCAGGAGTCGAAGAACTTCACAGTGGACGGCATCAACGACCTGGACACCGGCTCGAACGACACGGTCCACTATGAGCCCAACATGGACTCGATCGCGGAAGTGCGGGTGCTGACGTCGAACTACCAGGCCGAATTCGGCCGCAGTTCGGGAGGCGCCATCACCGTGATCACCAAGGGCGGTGGCCGGGATTTCCACGGAGGCGGTTGGTTCACGTATCGCGACAAGGGGTTGAACTCCAACACCTGGGCGAACAACAAGTCGGGAATCGCGAAGAGTCCGTACCACCTGACAATCGAAGGGTTCACGCTCGGCGGCCCGATCTATATTCCGAAACACTTCAACACCGACCGCAAACGGCTGTTCTTCTTCTTTTCGCAGGAATACACCGGCAACAAGAGCTCCGGGACAGACTACGGCTACATGCCGACAGCGGCGGAGCGGGCCGGCGACTTCTCGAAGAGCGTGGATACAGACGGCAGCGCCATCGTGGTGACGGACCCGACCACAGGCGATCCCTTCCCGCGCAACGTGATCCCAAGCAACCGGATCAACGCGACGGGAGTAGCGGTGTTGAATTTCTTTCCGGCTCCGAATTTCACGACTACGGATCCCGCGTACGTGTACGCGCGCAATTACGCGGCGTCCTCGCTCACGTCTCATAGCCGGCGCAACGACGTCCTGCGAGGCGACTGGTACATTACGGATAAGCTGAACGCTTACGTCCGGTACATCAACGACCACGACGATACGACGGGCAACGACACCTATTCCAGCTACCCGGCGCTGCCGGTGGACCATCCCAATCCCGGGCACGGCTATGCCGGACACCTGGTGTACACCATTACTCCGACGCTGGTGAACGAAGCGACCATCGGCAAGAGTTTCAACACCTGGGATTACTACGCAATCGATGACAAGCAATGGAACCGTGGCTTGATGGGTAACATTCCCAAGTGGTACCCGATCAACACCACCCTTGGGAATCAGAAGAACTACGTTCCCGATATCACCTTCGGCGGCACACCGGGCGGCGCGGTGCCGAGCGTGACGTCGGATCAACTGCCCTACTGGAACGGCAACAACATCTATAGTCTCAACGACAATTTGAGCAAGGTGTGGCGCGCGCACAACTTCAAATTCGGAATGTACCTGGAGCGCACGCAGAAGATCGAAAACCAGGAGTTGGGCAATTACCTGGGAGCCTACGATTTCAGCACCGATTCGAATAATCCCAACGACACCGGCGATACCTTCGCCAACGCGCTGCTGGGGAACTTCGACAGCTACACGGAGACTTCCTCGCGGCTGATCCAGCGCATCTGGTTCACGGACCTGGAATTCTACGCCCAGGACAACTGGCGCGTCTCCAAGCGCCTGACCCTGGACATCGGCCTGCGTCTCTACCACGTGACCCCACAGGCGGATCAACACAACGTCCTGGCGGGCTTCAACCCGACCCTGTACACGCGCTCCCAAATTCCCGCCTTATATCAGCCGGCATTGGCGAGCGGCGATCAGGTCGCGGTGGATCCCACTACGGGCCACACGTATCCGTATGCTTACGTCGGAATGTTCGTGCCGAACTCGGGGAACCCGGCGGACGGCGCGATTATCGGCGGCGTGAACGGCGTGCCGCATGGTGTTTTTTCGGTGAACTCGCTTTCCTTCGGCCCTCGCTTCGGCTTTGCCTACGATGTGTTCGGCAACGGAAAGACCGCCATTCGCGCCGGCATCGGGGTGTTCCACGACACCATCGACGGCAACCCCAGCATGAACATGTCCGGCAATCCGCCGCTCAGCTATACGCCGATTGCGTATTACGGGAACCTCTCGACGATGCAGCAATCCGGCGGCTTGATCGGACCCTCCGACATTTATTTCATGCTCGGCCATCAGCAGATGCCGCGGACCGTCAGCTACAGCTTTGGCGTCCAGCAGAATGTTGGCTTCGGCACCGTGCTGGACGTCTCCTACGTCGGCAACTTTGCCCGGCACCTGCTGTGGGTCCATAACCTCAACGAAATTCCGATCGGCGCGCACTTCAACACGGCGAACCAGGATCCGGCCGAGAAGAAGGGTACTCCATTGCCGGACAACTTCCTGCGTCCGTTCCTGGGATGGGGCAACCTGTATTACGAAGAGTTTGCCGCCACCTCCAACTACAATTCGCTGCAGGTCTCGCTCAACCACCGCCTTGCGAAGGGGCTGATGATTGCCGGGTCGTACACGTTCTCCAAGGCGCTGGGCGAAGCCAATGCGGAGACCAGCAGCGTGTCGTCTTACTTCCCGCCGCGCAGCCGCAATTACGGGCCCCTGAGCTACGACCGGCAGCACGTCATGACCTTGAGCTATAGCTACGATTTTCCCAGGCTCGACAAAACCACCGCGGCACGGAAAGCAGCGGGCGCGCTGGTCAACGATTGGACGCTGTCGGGCATCGTCTTCTACAGCACCGGATCTCCAGTGCTGCCGAGCTTCAGCTATACGCCGACCACCGATGTCACCGGCTCCTCGGAAGGCGCCCGCATCACGGTGCTCTGCAATCCCAACGATATGTCCGGCCAGACCTGGTCCATTTACAACACCTACAAGACGTCATGCTTCGGGCCTACGCCAGTAGGACAGTTCGGCAATGCGGGCGTGGGGATCATGCAGAATCCGGCGTACGTCAACTGGGACACCTCGCTAGGCAAGAAGATTCCCGTGGGTTTGGGCGAGAAGCGGTCACTGTCGTTGCGCTTCGAGAGCTACAACACGTTCAACCACACGGAATTTTCCAGCATCGGCACGAGTTTTCGCTTCCGGCTGTCGAACGGCGCGCAAACCAGCACGACCGTCGGGCAGTACACCGGAACACGCGCGGCGCGGATCTTGTCTATGGCGTTGCGCTTTAGCTTTTAGTCTGGTGTGAGTTTGCTGGCCCGCGCCCGCCTGGATCGGACGCTTGCGAGTTATGACACAATGGTGCCCGAATGTCTAGTCCCGCGAGCCAGCAGACCCAACTTCGCCGCACGCTCGGGCTGTGGGATCTGATTCTCTACGGCGTGATCGTGATCCAACCCACGGCGCCGATGTCCGTCTTCGGGGTGCTCAGCAATCGAGGTCGCGGCCACGTAGTCACCACCATTCTGATCGCCATGGTGGCTATGCTGTTCACGGCCATCAGCTACGGGCGAATGGCGCGCGCCTATCCGAGCGCCGGTTCCGCGTTCACTTACGTCGGCCAGGAGATCAATCCCGCGCTGGGCTACATCACCGGATGGAGCATGGTGATGGACTACATGCTGAATCCGTTGATCTGCATCATCTGGATCAGCCAGCAGGCCCACGTCTTCGCTCCCGCCATACCCTATTGGGGCTGGGCGATCGTCTGCGCCCTGCTCTTCACCTGGTTGAACCTGCAAGGCATCCGCACGTCGGCGCGGGTGAACGCCGGAATGGCGGCCGGCATGGGAGTCGTGATTGCCATCTTCTTCGTGTGCGCCGCCCGCTACATCTTCGGCCACCCGCACGACGGCGCCGGATTCTTTACGCGGCCGTTCTACGATCCGGCAACCTTCACGCCGGGCGCGGTGCTGGGCGGGACGTCGGTTGCGGTGCTCACTTATATCGGCTTCGACGGCATCTCGACGCTGTCGGAGGAAGCGGAGAATCCCCGGCGCAACATTCTGCTGGCGACCGTGCTGACCTGCGTGGTCATTGGCGTCCTTTCGGCGTTTGAGGTCTATGCGGCGCAACTTGCCTGGCCGGCTTCGCAACCGTTCCCGGACGAGACCACGGCTTTCGTCTACGCCGCCGGCCGCACCTGGGGACCGCTGTTCGCGATCGTGGGATTCACCCTGGTGGTGGCGAACTTCGGATCGGGCATGGGTGCGCAACTCGGCGCGGCACGCCTGCTGTTCGGGATGGGGCGCAGCAACGCTTTGCCCAAGAGGTTCTTCGGAGTGGTGAGTCCGAAACACCGGGTTCCGCTCAACAACGTGGTTTTTGTGGGCGCGGTAGCCTTGGCCGGCGCCTTCGTGATGGACTACGACCTGGGCGCGCAAATGCTCAATTTCGGAGCGTTGATTGCGTTTATGGGCGTGAACGCCGCAGCCCTGATCCGCTACTACGTGCGGGCGGACGAAAAGCGGATCCTGAACCTGATCGAGCCGGCACTGGGATTTGCCGTTTGCCTGCTGCTGTGGCTGAACCTGAGCCGCACCGCGCAAATCGCGGGGTCCATCTGGATGGCGGCCGGGATTGCCTTCGGAGCCTGGAAGACACGCGGGTTCCGCGGCGAACTGGTCAATTTCGAGATCCCTGGAGAGAACCAAAGCTGACGGCCTTGTTCAGCCGCGGCGCTCCCGTTCGCACTCGGAAATAAGCCCGCCCATATACTGGGCCGCCAGCGGCTCGTTCGGGTCCGCGAAGTCAAGGCCGACGGTTTTCCCGTCGACCACCGGCAGCGGATGGCAGAGTTCGAAGCCGAGGTAGCCCGGATATCCAATCGCCGTCAAACGAGTACCTCCGAAAGGCATTGCATGGCCTCGGTTGCCGTGCGGGAATCCAAGCTTCGGGTCCGGCCGCGCACAGCGCCATCGGCGCGAATGGCAGAAGAACCCGGGTCGCTGCCCCATCGAAGACTCCCTCCCCTACAGTGGACTCCGGAGTCGATGATCTTCTATTGCTACGGTCGAGACAACCCAATTCGGGCGCGGACGGCATCCCCGCATGACTCAAGAATTACGCTTTCGTAATCTGGTCCCGCTCGCGATGCCGCATCGGTTAGAATCAGACTCTGATGGCCGAAATCGGCGACTGAATCCGGGAGGCTCGATGACACGGAACTTGAGATGGGGTATGGGCCGCGCCCTCGGCTTCACCCTGTGCGCCTGGCTCTTTCCCGCGGGGTTCTCGCAGAACATCGTGGTGGATGCCGCGCCGTCACACGCGGTGAATTCGTTCAGTCCTCCGCGCGCCTTGGGCGGCGCCATCGACCGCCTCCGCGGCGGCGCCACCAAAGAAGAGAACGAAAAGCACACCGAAAGGCTCCTCACCGATCCGGTGCTGAAAGAGCTCCTGGGCGCCGGATGGGGAACCGTCACCTATCGCCAGAATACCGAGTTGATGATCGAAGCCTGGCACTGGAATTCGCGCGGCACCTGGAGCAATGCGGCGAAACAGGAGGGCTACTTCACCGGCAGCGCCGAACCCACTGGCGAACAGATCCAGCACTCCTGGGCATATCCTCTCCCGCATCGCGGCGCAACCCTGGGCGATGGCAACGGCTGGTCGCGCCTCACCGATGGCGACCTGAAATCCTACTGGAAAAGCAATCCCTATCTGACCCAGACTTACACCGGCGACAACGATTCGCTGCATCCGCAATGGGTCATGATCGACCTCGGCGCCAAGGTCGATGTCAACGCCATGCGAATCGCCTGGGCCGACCCGTACGCCCGCCGCTACTACGTTCAGTACTGGACAGGTGAACACGAACCCTTCTACGACGGCATCAACAAAGGCTCCTGGCAGACGTTTCCCATGGGAACCATTGCCAACGCGAGGGGCGGAACCCCTACCTTGAAGCTGGTCAGTTGGAAGATTCCCGTACGCTATCTCCGCATCTGGATGACGGAGTCCTCCAATACCTGCGACACCCACGGTCCCGGAGACAGGCGAAACTGCGTCGGGTACGCGATCAACGAGTTATATATCGGAACGATCTCCGACGCCGGCGAGTTCCACGACATTGTCAAGCACTTGCCCAGCCGCCAGCAAACCATTACCTGGCCATCGTCTGTCGATCCGTGGCACGCCGCTTCCGATCTCGATTACGGCAGAGGCGACCAGATCGGGCTGGATTTCTTCTACCATTGCGGAGTCACCCGCGGCTTGCCGGCGATGGTCCCGATCGCCATCCTGTACACCATCCCTGAGGACGCTGCCAACGAGATCGCTTATCTCTACAAACGCAAGTACCCGATTTCGTGGATCGAGATGGGCGAGGAGGCGGACGGTCAACGCGTCCTCCCCGAAGATTACGCCACTCTTTACATTCAGTTTGCCAAGGCTATTCACCAACTCGTTCCGGAGGCGCCTCTCGGCGGTCCAGCGTTCGAGGGCACGCCGGGCGACGTAGATTCGTGGGCCGACGGCAATGGACGAGTCTCCTTCCTCGGCCGATTTGTCGATTATCTGAAGGCTCGCGACCACCTGCCGGATTTCCGGTTCTTCTCCTTCGAACATTACCCCTGCCAGGGTAACCCTAAGTGCCGCGACTGGAATTCGCTGTACTGGGAACCGGCGTATGTCAACCATGTGATTCAGGCATGGAAGGATAACGGCCTGCCGCCAGGGACCCCCTTCTTCATGACCGAAGGCAACGACTTAGGCGAGGGCAACCAGGGCACCGTAAAGAGCGCTCTCTGGCTCGCCGACTATGTCGGTTCCATGATGACCGCGGGCGCCGCGGGCACTTACTACTTCCACTACATTGCCTCGGGCGGCGGCGGCGGGGGAGGCGGCTTTCTGCCGATCGATGATCAAAACCGCGTGCGCTATTATCCGCCGCAGTATCTCGCGACCCAGGTAATTACGAAGGAATGGGTCCAGCCGGTTGACGAGTTTCATAAGTTATTCAAGGTATCCAGCGATATCAAGGATCCAGCCGGCAACATCCTGGTAACGGCATACGCGCTGGAACGGCCTGACGGCCAGTGGTCCGTGATGCTGGTGAACAAGGATCAGGATAATTCCCACTCCGTGAACTTATCCTTCGCCGGGGATTCGGGCCGCATCCGGCATTTCGAGGGGGCCGTGGACCGGGTAGTATTCGGCGCGGCCGAGTATGTCTGGCGAGCCGATCCGGCTTCTCCCGAGACCGCCCCTCAGACCGGCAGGGGCGGGCGCGGCCGGGCGTCGATGCGCGGCCATCCCGATCCCGACGGACCGGCATCGAAATCTACTCTATCGGCCAACGGTCAGTCCACTGTATACGAACTGCCCAAGGCCTCGATCGTGGTGCTCCGCGGCAGGCTTGCCAACTGAGCCTGTGCGCGTGCCGCTCGTAAGGAAAGGAGACGCAATGGCTCTCAAAGACGAAATCAACCGCCGCGAATTCCTGGCCCCGGCTGCCGCCGCCGCAGCCCTCACTATCGTCCCCAGGCATGTGCTCGGCGGCCCGAACTACGTCCCGCCCAGCGACAAGATCACCCTGGCGTACATCGGCTGCGGTACGCAGGGCACGCGCGAAATGCTGCGCCTCATCGCTACACCGGATGTCCAGATCACGGCGGTGTGCGACCCCGTCAAAGACGGCACCAATTACGTCGATTGGGACAAGACCGGCATTCGCGACAGCGTCCGCCGGACTCTGGAGAATCCCGATTGGGGCGCCGGCGTCTCCGGCATCCGTGCCGGCCGCACCATGGCCAAGGAAATCATCGAGACATACTACGCCAAGAAGCGCTCCGCCGAGCAGTTCAAGGGCATCGCTAGCTACGCGGATTTCCGCGAGCTCCTCGACAAAGAAAAGGACCTCGACTCCGTCAAGATCATGACGCCCGATCACCTGCACGCCACCATCTCCATCGCCGCCATGAAGAAGCGCAAGCACGTGCTCATGCACAAGCCCATCGCCAACCGTGTGGCGGAGGTGCGCATGGTGGTGGAATCGGCCCGCAAGACCGGAGTCGCCACACACCTTCTGGCGTGGCGCGCGCCGCTGACGGCTGTCCGTCAGATGATTCTCGATGGCGCTATCGGCAACCTCAAGGAAGTGCACAACTGGACCGACCGCCCATTCTGGCCGCATCAACTGGCGTTGCCGGCCGACCGGCCGCCGATCCCGGCAGACTTCGATTGGGACCTCTGGCTCGGTCCCGAGCGCGACCGGCCCTACCATCCCAGCTATACCCACGCGGTTTTCCGCGGATGGTACGACTTCGGCGGCGGCAGCATCGCCGACATGGGCAACTACAGCCTTTGGCCCATCTTCATGGCTCTCGAACTGCCCGTGCCTCACAGCGTCGAAGCGCAATGCAGTTCGAGTTGCGAGATCATCGACCAGGTCAGCGGCGTCAAGGTGAATGATTTCGCCTTCCCTTACGCCAACCGCGTCTGCTTCAAGTTCCGCGAGCATGGCTCCTGGCCGGCGCTCAAGCTGTACTGGTACGACGGCGGCATGCGCCCGTTCACGCCCGACGAGTTACTGGAAGACGGTAAGTCGATTCCCGCCACCGGCAGCCTGTTCATCGGCGATAAAGGCGTGATCCTCAACAACGACCTGATTCCCGCGAAGAAGATGCAGGATTATCGTACCGCCAAAGGTGTCGCGGCGCCCCAGGGCGGCCGGGGAGGCCGCGGCGGCGGCGGCGAGACGGAGTGGGTCGCGGCCTTCAAGGGGGGCCCGGCCTCGGCCGGCAATTTCCTCAATGCCGCCAATTGCTCCGAAGCCATCGCCCTGGCGGGAGCAGCCATGCGTTACAGCCGCAAGATCTTCAACGAGAACCATTGCGCCCCCGCCCTCCTCTGGGACAAGGACGCCCTGAAGTTCACCAACGCCCCCGAAGCCAATCAGTACCTGGCGCGCGAGTATCGCGACGGTTGGACGTTGACCAGCGCATAGGAGACTCTCATGTCCCTCTCACGACGAACTTTCATATGGAGATCGGCGGCAGCAACTGTGGCTGCGGGCGTGCTGCGCGCCAACCCGCTGGGCTTGCCGATCGGAAGCCAGACCTACCCGCATCGCCAGAGAATCAAGGATGGCGACTTTGCCGGGCTTTGCCACGATATGGCGGCTCTTGGTATCGGCAGCCTGGAGTTGTGCTCCCCGGCGTATTCCGAATTCGGCTGCCTCGCCGACGGCAAGCAGACCAGAAAAATCCTGGAAGATGCCGGGCTGAAATGCCCCAGCGGCCACTTCGAACTGGACGAACTGCGCAATCACCAACAGCAGGCGATTGCCTGGGCACACGACCTCGGGATGACCCAGATGGGCACCGCCAGCCTCGATGGACATGTCGAGAACGGCACGACCACCATGGACATCGTGAAGCGAGCGGCCGAGGAGTACAACCGGATCGGAGAGACCGCCGCCAAGGCCGGCCTGCAGCAGTTCCTGCATGACGAGCGATTCGAAATATCCAGAGTCGACGGCCGCCTGACCTATGAGGTGTTGATCGAGTTGCTGGATCCAAAGCTGGTAAAGATGCAGTTCCAGATGTCCGCCATGCCCACGGTCGGCGATCCGGTCATGTATTTCACGAAATACCCGGGGCGATTCATCTCGATGCACCTGCAGGGCGTGGATCTGCATCCGGCGCCACCGCCGCAAGGCGCACCGAAGGGCCGTGGCGGACGCGGCCCGCAACTCGCCGTCGGCAAGGACAGCCTGGATTGGAAAAAGATCTTCGAGGCGGCCAGAACCGGCGGCGTCAAGAACTACTTCATCGAGCAGGGCTGGGACCTCACGGTGCAAAGCGCCGCCTATCTCAAGACCCTGAACGACTGACCGCGCCGAACTCGCTACGGGACTCGAACGGCGGCCGGCAGCGCCCGCGCCGGCACACCATCGTTGACTTCTACGCTGAGCAGTACATGGAAGCTATCCGGAAAAGGCGTCGCGGGCCACTTCAGTTGCGCCAGGAAACGCTCGTCCGTGGAGACTTCCGCCGCGGCGTGCGTTCCCTGGCTGTGGTGCCCCCAAAGGAACAGCATCCAACGGCCGGTGGCGGCATTGCGGCGCAAGGCCACGATTCCGCGGTCGCGCGTGACCTGTCCGGTGTGCGGATCCAGAACGGTCGCGTAGCCGGGCGGCTGTTCGGGTTCCGACAGGCTGAGGTCCGCGCCTAACCGGAGAGTCCAGATGTTGACCGATTTTCCGCCGAGGAGCACCAGGTTGTAGCGCTTGACGTCATCCGCTGTAACGATGCGGCTGGGTTTGACGATGAGGGGCTGCCGGCTCGACCGGAACAGGGTGGTGATCAGGTGGACGGCGACCGCTTCGCCCATTCCGGTATACTGCTCATCCGTGCAGCCCGCCGCACCGCCTTTTCTGCCGCCACACTCGTCGACCTCCGGGCTGCTCACGACAAGCAGCGTGGGCGCGTCGGATTGAAGGAAGCGATTCCACAGACCGGCCACGGAAGGGGCTGGGGTGGGGCGCTCCAGGTTGGCGGCCAGGGTAGTGCTGCGGATGATGAGCCGGCGTTCGCGGTCGGCGGCGATCAAGAGCACGGCGCACGCCAGCACCGTCCCCGCCAGAATCAGCCAGGAGGCGCGCTGGGCGACGGGCTTGCGCGGCACCGCTGATTCGGTCGCCTCGACCGGGTTGCGAAACACCGGCGCGTACTGGCCGGGTGGGATATCCAGCACCGTGATACTGCCCTTGCCCTCACCCTCGTAGTATTCATGCAGTCTGCGTCTCAGTTCGCGGGCCTGAACCCTGACCAGCGAATCCTCGCCCGGATTAAACTCCGGACCTTTGCCGAACGCCTGGGTGGCAACCAGGTGCTCGTTGATTTCGGCCGACCGGCCCTGAAAGTAGTATTCGCAGACCAGTTCGAGAAAGCCTCGCAGCTTGAGTGCTCGCTGGAACTGGGCGCTGGCCAGGATGCGCCGAACCGCGGCGCGTTGTTCTTGAACTGACATCGCCCGTCCTCCGGGAAAACGGATCCGCTACGGCCGGTTAACACCGTTATTAACGGAGCCGTCAAATGTCTCTCGACCGATAATCTTGTCAAGTAGTTCAGCGGGTGTCAATCGCCCCCTGTCGTAATTGACAACCACTTACCTTGACAAGTCGTCGAAGCGGCGGGAATCTGGCGGAGAGACCCAGGCAGGGCGGCCGACTGAAGGGACTCCGCCTTCGGGGACCGGCCTGCTCCAGATTGCAGCCATCCGGTCACGTGATGTTCCGGACAGCTCAAATAGAGGAGCCGACGCGTGAAAATCCTGCTGGTGGAAGATGAGGCCCGCATGGCGCACTATCTGCGCCGGGGCCTGGTGGAAAATGGCTTCGCCGTGGACGTCATGGGGATGGACTCCGCCGATGGAGTCGCGCACCGTGCTGACTATGATCTGCTGGTCTGCGACGTGGCCAGTGGCCGCGCGCAGGCGGGGATCGCGTGCGACGGGCAGCGTCCTCCGGTCCTCTTCCTGGCGGACAGGACCTATGCTCCACAGCGCGCGGCCGTTTCCGGCGACATGCTCTATAAGCCGTTTGCCTTCGGAGATTTCCTGGCCCGCGTGCGTTTCCTGCTCAACTCACGGCCGAATCTCGGCGCCATGACCCTGCGGGTGGCGGACCTGGACCTGGACCTGCTCCGGCACCGTGCGGCACGCGCCGGCAGCCGGCTCGAGTTGACGCCCAAGGAGTTTCTTTTGCTCTCTCTGCTGATGCGACGATCCGGTGAAGTGCTGTCGCGGACCTTGATCGCCGACCAGGTGTGGGAAATCAACTTCGACAGCACCACCAACTTCGTAGACGTCCATATCCGCCGCCTGCGCTCGAAGGTGGACGACCCGTTCCCGAACCACCTGATTCATACGGTGCGCGGCATGGGTTACGTACTGGAGGACCGAAGCAGCGCGCGTGGTTCCGGTCCTTTGGCGCCGAGCCGCTGCTGACCCTCGGCAGGAAGGCGCACATTATCGCCGGGAGCGGGACTTCCTTGCCGGAGCGGTCTTGCGGGCTGTCCGCTTCTTTTTCGCGCCGGAAGGAGCTGGGGCCGCGGACGGGGCCGCCACGACGACGGCCCACGGCGCGGCCCATAGAAGGCTCCAGTGCAACATGCGCAGGCGGGAGTCCTCGCTGAAGTCTTCTTCCGACATGCGACCCTCCTACACAGTGGCGTACTCCTTGGCGTTCTGCGGCATGGACAGCAGCACCGGGCGTCGAGGAAGGCTCGCCCGCAGCCTTTCCATTTCATCCGCGCCGGATTGGAGCGGCAAATCAATTTGCCCGCCGTGCGCCGCCGACCGGCACATGGCCATCATGATTTCGAAGCCTTCCCACGCGCTTGCGAAGTTACAGGGATGGACGTGCAGCGGATTGTCCAGCCAGTCGGCGATCTGTTGGATGTAGGGCGGCATGTCCAGGTCGTAGTTCATCGAGCCGGGGCCGGCGCAGGAGACCTGCTTGCTGACCACACGCCACCCGCCGCCGGTGAGGACCTCGGCAAATCCCTCCGTGCCCTGGGCCCCCATGCGGCATTTGCGCCACCAGTAATCGACTTCGGGAACATCCGGCGCGCCCGCCCCGCACTCGATCACGCCACGCACTCCATTGGCAAACTGGATGAAGCCCCCGATGTAGTCGGGAGACGGGTGGACGTCGGCCAGTTTTCCTCTGCCCGCTGCCTGCGCCATTACCCATTGCGCCGGGGCTTCGCCGTTGAACCAGCGAGTGTAATCGACAAGGTGCGACATCATGTGCATCATCCAGCCTGTGGCGGTCCCGTAGACCGTGTGAATGCGTCCCAGGACACCGCTGTCCACCGCCTCCTTCACCTTCTGATAATGCGAGCCGTAGCGGTGCTGATGGCTGACCACTGCCCGGACGCCCGAACCGGCCAGCAGGTCGCGGATCTCCATGCCTTCCCTGCTGCTCAGCGCCACCGGCTTTTCCATGGCGATCAGTTTGGCGCCGCATTCGATTCCGACACGGACCAGCGCGGCCCGGACCTCAGGCAAGGTGCAGAAGCAAAACACGTCCGGCTGAAGGTCCTTCGAGAACCGCCGGGCGTCCGTGGATTTCGCGGGAATGCCCAGTTTGGCGGCGGCCGCGTCCAGTCGCGCCGCATCGATATCGCAGATGCCGACCAGCCGGAAACGTTGGTTGGCCTGAAAGGCGGCCGCGTGGTGCATGCCTCGTTTACCGGCGCCTACAACGACTACGCGATAAGGCTCGCTCATAGTCCGCTCGCTTTCCGGTCCCATTCCAGGACCTTCTCGATCACATAGTCCACTTCATCGGCCGTCAACTCTGGGAACATCGGCAGCGAGATGCAGCAGGCCGCGTTACGTTCCGAGTTGGGGATTGGCGCCGGGATCCGTGCCGGCCTGCCCCAGGGATAGCCCTCCTGCTGATGGATGGCGATGGGGTAGTGGCACTTGGCGTCGATTCCGTTACGATTCAGGAACGCCTGCAGAGCGTCGCGGTCCTGCGGCTTCCGGGTTTCGATGACATACAAGTGATAGACGTGGTAATAGCCGGGCTTTTCATACGGAAGTGTCAGATTGGCGGCATCCTTCAGGCAGCCGGAATAGCGGGCCGCCCACTTGCGCCGCAACGCGTTCAGGTCGTCGATGTGCCTCAGCTTGGCGCTCAGCACCCCGGCTTGAAGATCGTCGAGGCGGCTGTTGTACCCGGGGCTATGGCAGGACCGCCGGTCGGAGCCGTGATTGCGCAATTTGCGGACTATGCGGTCGACCTCTTGATGTTTTGTGGCTACGGCGCCGCCGTCTCCGAAGCAGCCCAGGTTCTTCTGGATGATGAAACTGGTGCAGGCGGCGTCGCTCAACTCGCCGATTCGAAAGGTATCACCGCGCGCGCCGATCCCTTGGGCATTATCCTCGACGATCATCAGACCGTGACGGTCGGCGATCTCACGCATTGCCCGCATGTCGGCGCACTGGCCATACAGGTGCACCGGCACAAGCGCCTTGGTTCTAGGCGTGATGGCCGATTCCACAGCGGCGGCGTCGAGGCAATTGGTCCGCGGGTCGGAGTCCACGAAGACCACGGTCGCATTGGCGATCCAGATCGCCTCGGCGGTGGCGAAGAACGTGTTGGTGGTGGTGATGCATTCGTCTCCAGGTCCAATCCCCAGCGCCTGAAAGGCGAGCCACAACGCGTCCGTGCCGTTGCCGACGCCGCAAGCGTACGGCATGCCATGATAAGCCGCGAACTCGCGCTCGAACTGCTGGAGCATGGGGCCCATTACATACTGGCCGGATTCGAGGACCTGCTGGATGTTGGTATCGATCTCGGTCTGGATGCCGTGATACTGGCGCACATGACCGTAGAATGGGACATTCATCTGGTTCGGCTCCTTTTCAGTTCCCGTGAATTTCTGGGGCGCGGATGGCGCCGCCCCGATGAGCGGTCCTCGACCGCTGGTGCGACATTCGTTTGCTATCGGCAAAAAGGCCAAGTCGTTACTTGGAAACGTCGCGCGGGATATTGCGTCCCACCGCGCCGCCCATCCGGCGCCGCAACCACGGCGCTGGTACGGGGCGCTTCGGTTCCGGGCAGGGAACCTGCGCTGGCCCTGGGCCGTTCTATAAGTGCCAACGACCGCAAATTATACTTAAACGGTCCATTCAGTACGTGAGGATCCCTCTGGGAGGTCCTGCACAGAATCTGAATTGCGATTAGTATACATCGAAGCACTTAGTTGGACCATCCCCTCGATTGGCGTGGCAGGACCGGCCGGCAGGGGATCCCGTGTACGCCTGGCGCGGCGTGGAAGTGGCGGTACCCTCGCCCGCCGGTGCAGTGATGCCGCACCAAATTCTTAGTAGTCGATCCGGTACACCTTTACTGACTGGGCGGGCACCTCAGTCTGGATTCGGAACTCCGCACGGCCGCCACCGAGCTCTTTTCCGGTGGTGACCTCCTGCACTCGCTTGACCGGTTTGTCCAGCGCTACCGTCGCGTCCACTTTGGCGGTCTGATCCTCCCAATTGATCAAGAAAACCATACGACCGGAGTCTGCCACGAGCTGCTGGAAGTCGATGGGCACGGTGGTCTTCAACTCCGGCACCGAAAGGCCGGCCCACGATGCCAGGAACCCGCCAAGCGGGTTCAGTCCCGCAGTTCGCCCCTGGGCGTCCGATGGCATGTTGCCCACCACGATATTCGCCGTCTGGCGCGAAAGGGCTTCAGGCGTCTCGTTGGCTTGCCCCGGAAAACTGCCCACCACAATTGCGCGTCCGCGACCATAGCGGTGCTCGAACGCCGCCGGTGAGCCGTCCTCGAAGTATGCCAGCGGCTGGACATCCGGATTGAGCACGGTGAAGCGCTCTTCGAAAATGGCGCCTGGAATCTGCTGCCCGCCCCAACGGATTTGCAACTGCGGCTTGGGCGTAATGGACTGCTCGCGAACGCCCAACATCCGATCCCACCCGAAACCGGGGACCACGCTTTGAGCGTAGCCGCGCTCATCCACCCAACCTGCCCGCGCCTCGGTGAACAGATGGCCACCCGCCTGCACATATTGCTCCAGCACCTTGGCCTCGTCCGACAGCATCAGGATCGGATAGGGCAGCACGACCAGCGTGTATGCTTTCATCTGGGCGAGCGTAAGATCTGTGCCGTTGACAAAATCGGTTGCAATATTGCGCTCGGCGAATATGCGGTAATAGCCGGAAAGAGAGCGCGACACGGCGCCGCGGTTGTAGAGGTGGCCGGCGCCGCCGATCAGGTTCGTCAATTGATTCACCACAATGGCTACTTCCGCGGGCTTGGGATGCGCACCGAGAAGGAGATCCGAATTGGCCGCGATCTGCCGGGCGGCTTCGCCAGCCGTCTTGCTGCGCGCCGTGAGAGTACCATCCAAGTCGATCAAGCCGTAGCCCCCCGACTCGTATCCGGAACTCATCGGATAGAACGCATACAGGTTGATGCCGCGCGCGCCCCTCGATATGGCGGTCCACATGTACCGCACGACATCCAGCGGGGTGATCTCCTGGCTGACCACATCGCCTCGAACACCGAACCCGGCTTGTAATTCGCCGATATAGAAACCCCGGTTGACTCCGGCCGAGCGGGTCAGATCGACGGCCATCCTGACCCGCATAGGCGACATATGCGGCGGCAGGGAATGCTTGGGATAGAGGCTCGTCCCGTAGTAGTCCACGGCCTTGTACATGAGGTAATCGTCCGGATTTCCGTCGCCGCCGGCGAAACTGCCCAACGCGCTGGGGCCGGCGGAATGGCTGGTGGTGACGCGATCGGGAAGAATCGCTTTGACGGCGGTGGTCCGGCTGCGCAGATCCTCGGCGATCTTCTGGGTGATGAAGACGCGCCAATCCATGTAGTCGGTGTAAGAGAGGATGGTGTCGAAGCGCGGCGGCTCCACCTCGTTCCAATCCTGAAATTGACGGTACCAGGCCTGGTTCAACTCGGGAATGCCGCCATATTTCTTTCGCAGCCATGCACGGAAACGCGCGATTGAATGGGAGCAATAGCAGAACGAGGCATTCGGGATGTAATTAATTTCCGCCCAGTTGATGATATGCGGCTCGCTCCAAAGGTCCCAGCCGTAAAACGCCGGGCTTTTTGCCGCGTGCCGTGCGACTTCCTGCAGGAAGTCCAGGGTAGCCTGGCGCACACCGGGGTGGTCGAAACAAAATCCCGGCGCGGACTGCGACGGGATGGCTTGCCCGTTCTGCGCGACAAAGCGCGCATCCGGATATTTCACGCCCAGCCAATCGGGCGCGGAATCTACGTAGGTTTGGACGATTACTTTCAGGCCGGCTTCCTCGGCGAGTTTCAGCATGAGATCGAGCTGCTCCAGATGATACTGGTGCTCGCGCGGTTCGCCCGCGGTCCATTCCACCCAGGTGCGGACCGTATTGAAGCCCAGCAACTTGATCCGATCCAGGTCCTGGCGCCACAACGCCGGCGAGTTGGCAGAGACCGGCTCCAGCATCGGAGCTCGTGCCTTGCCACCGCCGTACCAGACCGAGACGGGGAAAAAGCCGGCGGCCGCGGACAGGGCCGAAACCATCGCCAGGAACAGCCAAATGGTGATAGCGATCTGAACGTTCTTCATATGAAGTCCCAAGTAGAGTGTTGCTGGCCCCGCGCCACTCTCAACCCCGTGGTTCCTGCTTGTCGCGGTCGATCCGGGCAGCGATCCCGCTCAACCCGAGGATCGCGACGAACGAACCAGCTACGATGGCGAAAACCCACCGCAGGCCTGCGGCGCCTCCAACCTGTCCGGCTGCCCATGGCAGGATCATCCCCCCGGCCAGAGCAACGCCAAAAAGGACGCCGAAGACAGTCCCCGAGTGTGATTCAAAGCGCGCCCCGGCAATCCCGAGCGCCGCGGGATAAATGCCCGCCAGCGACCAACCGCATAATATAACCGCGCAGGCGGTCAGCGGCGCGCGCGACGTGCCGGGCGGAGCCACCGCAGTCAGCAAGGCTCCCAGACAAGCACCGGCTGCGCAGAACTGCAACCGGCGATACGGACTGGCGCGCAGTTCCATCCGGCTCAAGACGGCCCGCGAGGCCATGATCGCAGCCCAATAGCCGGCCAGCACCCAGGAGGCCAGCGCCAGGGAATTCATGGCTACATCGCGAGTCAGATAGGTGGAAATGAAGCCTCCCAAGGTGAACTCCACGCCAGACTCGAAAAACAGGAGCGCCGCCAAAGCCACTACCAGGGGCGATCGCAGAAACCGCGGCACATCCGCGATAGGCAGGGCGTTGCGCTGCTTGGGCGCCGGGAAATGCAGCAGAGCCGTAAAAGCTCCCGCCACCCCGCAAAGGACCGCGGCGGCAATCAGCAGGTTGCCGATTCCAAAACGGGCCAGCAAGGCTCCCACAGTGAACGGCAGGAACAGTGCCCCGAAGCCGAAGAACACACCGAGCAGATTGAGCGCCGCGGTTTTGCGCCGCAAATCGGTATGCAGGTCGGCGACCAGGGTGTTGGTAGCGCCGTTCAGAGCCCCGCCACCAATGCCCAAAAGAGCGACCGCCGGCAACAGAGACTGAAATGCCCCAGCCCGGACTACCATCACCAGAGAGATCGCAACCAGCATAGGGCCGAGCGCCAGGGGCGGCTTCATGCCGAATCGGTCCATGGCCAGGCCGAGCACCAGGCTGGCAGCCAGCATCGCGCCGTTCATCACCAGGAAGAGCGTGCCGATATCCGGCGCGCCGAATCGCAGCCTCTCGGAGACGGAAGGCAGAATCGCGCCGAGCAGCGCCATCACGATACCGAACACGAACATGCCCGCGTAGGCGGCGCTGCTCAGCAGACCCATCCGGCTGGTTTCAGGTTTCGACATGATCGGCCGGCGAGCGCTCGTAGAACTTCTGCGTAAAGGCGTCGAATACGCGCAAATTGTGGTCTTGCGCGACGCCCGGCACATTGGGCGAGACAAAGGTGTGAGGCTTGAACCCCTTGGCTCCCAGACGCGCGCCGGTCTCGGCCACCAGAGACATGGCTATAAAGACGGCAGCCATGGTGGACCCCGCGGCGATCTTCTCGGGGTAGCCGATCTCTACAAGGGCGTCCTCCCTCGGAACACAGTTGTCGAGCGCGATATCCGCCACGTCACTCAGCTTTTTGCCGCTCGAATGTGTCGGAGCGGCGGGATTGCTCATACAGGAGACGCTGATTACCTTCACTCCTTTCTCCTTGGCATAAAGAGCGGCTTCGATGGGCGCGGCGTTCAGGCCGCCGTGCGAGAACACAATCATGCAGTCGCCCGGCTCGAGGGCGAAACTTTGCAGGAAATTGCGAATGTATCCTTCGCGCCGCTCCAACCAGAGCAACTCGCGGGCGCCGCCGGGACCCACGACGTTGTGCCACATGAGCCGCGGGTCGTAGAGCGGGAAGAATCCGATGAAGCTGCCGTATCGGGGAAAGACATCCATCACGGGGATCACCGAATGACCGCTACCGAAGAGGTAAGCACGCTGCCCCTTGGCGATGGCCGAGGCGAGTAGCTCCCCGGCCGCTTCGAGCGCCGCCTGCTGCCGCTCATGGATGGCGGCCAACACACCGCCGATCTGCTTGTAATATGCTTCTGCCGACACCTTTTCCGCCTCCCCGCATCTAGTGTTGTTCGAGCAGCCAGCCGAGCCGCGCTGCGCCTACCAGACCCGCGTCTTCGCCGAGCGCGGTCTTTTCAATTCGCACATGCCGGGCGGCCACCGGTTGCGTCCAGCACAACGCCTCACGGCGAATCCGCTCCAGCACGATGTCGCTTGCCTGCATCACGCCGCCGCCGAGGACCACCATTTCCGGGTCCAGCAAAGCGATCAGGCCCGCGATTCCGGCAGCCAGGTAGTCCGCGGTTTGCCGCAGAGCCTCGACAGCCTCGGAGTTGCCCGCGCGAGCGGCAGCGGCCACGGCTTCGGCCGATGGCATGCCGGCGCGGCGCGCCAGGGCGGGTCCGGCAGCCTCGCTCTCCCATCCGCCGCAGGCAGCGTATTCGGGCTTCCAAGGTCCACCCACCAGCATCCAACCGGCCGCCCCCGCAATGCCATGGGCGCCTTCCAGGGCCCGGCCATCGGCCAGGATGCCAACGCCGATTCCGGTGCCCACTGCGACAAACACCACATGCCGTAATCCGCGCGCGACTCCCAGCCACTGTTCCCCGAGTACGCTGCCCGTCCGATCGTTGCCAATCGCGATGGGCAGATTCAAGCGCTGTTGGAGTATCGCGCGAAGAGGACAGAATTCGCGGCCCCAAAGATTTGGCGCCCAGGCATTGCCGGTGGCCGGATCGACGATACCGGGGACGATGATTCCCACTGCCACGGGCGCTAAGCGTTCTCCAGCCAGCCAGTTCGCAATCTGCTCGATGCTTCCCGTAAAATCGGCGGCGGCCGGCAGCTTTTGCTTTTGGGTGATACGCCCGGCTTGGTCCACCAAAGCGATGGCTGTCTTGGTGCCGCCGAAATCGACCGCCAGAACCTGATTCAGTGACAAGCCTCCTGATTGCTGGCCGTAGACCCCTTCCAGCGCCAGTTGTGAAACCTGAGCTTAACTCACTGCGGCAAAGCGATGGCCCTCGTCGAGGCCCAGGCGGCGTTAGTTTGCCAATGGATCGGGCCGAATTTGAAAGTGCACAACCTTGCTGGTGGTCCCCTTTCCAGTCTCGCTATGAAATGGCGTGCGGGTACCCCAGGTCGTCCAGACGCCCCGGCCTTTCCAACCTCCTTTCGGATCGTCGATGCGGCCATCCATTCCCTTCGCGAAAAAGCCTAAGGGGTACGGTACTCGCAGAATCACGAATTTTCCGTTCACCAGCGCAATCAGCGAATCGGAGCTATTTCCAGTGATGATCGGGGTGTTCTTCCCAAGCCCCAAGGTGTCGAACTGATCGACCCAGTCGTAATAGTGCGAGTCGGCGCTGCCGGAGTCAGACACGTTCTCGAAATTCGGACCGGGAGTCGGGTAGAGTGTCCAACCTTCGGGGCAGTGCTGCCCGGTAGCGGCCGGCCCGTTCAGTGGACCCTTGCATTTACGCCGATCGAAACTGGCCAGGTGTCCGCTTCCGAGCGCGACCCAGGCGACATTATTGCGATCAATATCCATGCCCCGCGGGGAGTACCCCCATACCGGCGCTTTCGGATTGTTGAAGGGCACTTCATAATACTCGGCAAGCGCCGTCTCCGGCGGATTGGCTCCGGGATTCAACCGGACGATGCCGCCCGGAAATCCCAGGACGCTTCCCCAGATCATTCCGTCGGTGCCGATCGCAAGGCCGTAAAACGCTGCGTTGAGCCGGGTATCTCGGGATGCATCCGCCGGACCACTGATCGCAGACGATGTGCCGAGGCTTTCCCCGCTTGGCGCTGTCAGAACGCGCTGTTCGGTATCCAGATAGGGATCCCGTTTCCCGTTTCCATTGGTGTCCAGGACAAGGGCAGTCCAAGCCTGCGACTTTTCGGCGTCGTGCGTCTGGTCCCACAATTTGACATTCAACCAACCCACCACGCCGCCCCCACCACCGCTGCTGGTCCACAGCGTGTTATTCCCATCCTCCGCGAACAGCAGGTGATGGGTGGAGAAACAGGTGTCGATCAGATCCGTTCTGCCGGTCTTTGGATCATAGACAGCCAATTGCCGGCCGGACCGGTCCAGCGGAGTGAGTTTTGCCGAAACTGACCCGGCTTTGCAGGAAGACGGATTGTTCGCCGCCCGGATGCGCGACGTGAACCATAGCCGGCCACGTTGATCGAACATCGGATTGTGAACGGTGGTGTGGCTATCCCAGATCGCTTCTTCTCCCCAGATGGGTGAGGGCTGCAGCGGCTTAGGCTGGCCGGGCGTATCCGGATCCCGGTACGGAACCTTCACCTGGCTGATCGCGTGGCGCACCGGATCGAGCACCGGCAGGTAGTCACGGCTCTCTTCCGGTGAGCCGTAGATCAACCCGTTGGCGTTCAACGTGGGGTTGCGCTTGTCAGTCGAGATTTCGTCATGCAGGTAGGCCTTCGGATCAGCCCAGTCCCATTGCGTGATCACTACATTCCGTTCAATCCCCTGCGGTCGCGCAGGTGCCTCCCGAGGAATCTCGCCGTGCGCGATCCGAGTAGTCCAGTCGGCAAACTCCGCGGCAGCGCGTTGCGCGCCCAACTGATTCAACCCGCCGACCATGGCGTTTCCCGCCTGACCCGATTGCACGCGGCGCATCCAGGCCTGCGCCGGCGAGTCGAGGCCGGCGAACATGGAGGGGATCGTCCGGGTATATTGGTTGCCAAGCTGATGGCACGATTCGCAGCTATCCGTCTTGATCAAATGCAGCCACTGGCCCTGTGTCTTGATATTCGGCGAGATGCCGTTGCCACTCGGGCCCGTGCCGGGGAATTCGCTTTTCGCCGGCACCTTGAGCAGCGCATACCAATAATTCGCCGGATACATCTGTGCCGCGGCCTTCGCATCAGGCGCTATTGACGGCTTCAGATTGACAGCCTTCCCCGGCCGGGCTTGGACCTTGGGAGAATCGACCAGGCCGTAGCCGCGGGCCCACACGGTGTAGTTGGCCGGCGGAAGATCGGGAATCAGGTACCGCCCCTGATCGTCCGTGACGACTTCCTTGATGTAGCGCGTCGGCAGGTCAGTGGTTTCGGCGATTACCCAAACCCCGCCTTCCGGGCCTTTGGCACTCGCAACCACGCCGCCGATATCCGCCGCCTTGATTCGTACGGCGCCCTGCTGCGCATCGAGATCGGTTCGAGTAGCGATCAGGCAGGCAACGACCAGGACAGCCGCCCCCGTCATGCACAAGAACTTCGACATGGGGTCCTCCCACCGGGACCAGTGAGTATACTGGAGCCGGTTTTCTGGACCGTAGTATATAACCGGCGCACCAAAGCCGGTGGAGCACGGGTGACCAGTGCAGGCGGTCTTGTTGTCCGGTGCACATGCCAAAACGGGATTTGAGTAAGGATGAATGTGCCGAGCCGGTCAGCAGGCAATCGCAGAGACAGCGCGGCCAACCGCATGGGGCGTCCCGGACGGTTAGTCGCGATCGCCGGTCTGCGCCGGCAACTGAGTGAGGGGCTGCGAACGAAGCCGTGATCACTCGCCGGCGGGTGAGCATCAGATTCTCCGCACCAGAATGTGCTTGTACTCGGTCCACCGGCCGGGATCGTGAGCCTGTAACTCAATCGGCCCTTCGTCAAGGTTTTCGAGCTTGTCGTACTCCAGCACTGTCTCGCCGTTGATCCGCACCAGGCACGTGCTGTCTTTCACGCGCAGTTGAAAAGGCCACCACTCGCGCGCCGCAATGCGCGGATACGAACCGCGCTTCACGGAATACAGCGACCCGGTGGGATAGTGCGCAGCCTCCACGTCGTGAAGTTGAATTTCATAGTGCCGCCCGCGCGAGCCCGTTCCCGCGGTGCGGAACATCACGCCACCGTTGTGGTGCAGTTCGTGCCGCACGTACATCTGCAATTCGAAATCGCGAAACTTCTCCTGCGTGGCGAAGTGACCGTTGCCATCGCTGAACAGAATGTGATCGAGCGCCTGGAAATTCGGCTTGCCATCCGAGACGCGCCACTTGGCGAAGTCGGCGGGTGTTTCATAGAGCGCCGTCCAGGTAACCTTCGATGGCAGCTCTCGTACGCGCAGATTGCGGAAGCGGATCGGGTAGCTGAGCGACTGTAAGCCCAGGTAGCCGCTGCGAAGCCGGTGGCCCAAGTCGGAGACGGTTTCGAGATCGAGATCCTGGACTACTTCGCCGTTGGCCCACACCTGCAATCGCGGCCAGTCCATCAAAATACGGAACGTGTTCCACTCGCCCTTATTCTTGACGTTAACTTTGCGCGGGGGCACCAGCGGGTAGATCGATCCCATCGATTCCGGCGCCGGTTGCTCGTCCACCTGGTGGAAGATGTGGATCTCCATGCCGCACCACATGGGACGGCCGTGCTCCGGCGCGTGAATGTAGATGCCCGAGTCGCACCAGCCCTTGACGAAGAACTCGCCCCGAAAATCGAAATTCTCGTACTGCCGCGCCGAGCGCAGCCATGCGGGATAGCCACCGCTTTCATGCACCACGATGTCGCCGGAATCCACGTAGAAGGCCCGCTCGGCTCCGTCCTGTATGCTCCACCCGTCCAGAGACCGGCCGTCGAAGAGGTTGGTGAATCCGGACTCATCGTCGGATTGCGCTGCCGCGAGGAGCGTGCCTCCGGCGGCCGTGGTGAGAAATTTTCGGCGGTCCATATGGAGTTGATTGTAGTCGGATGCGGGTCAGGCGGATTGGGCAAGGAAGGAATACGTCTGGCCCTGTCCCGCCTGCAATGCGGGAAGGAAGTCTCACCTAAGGGAGTGGTCTCACCAGCCGCGTGATCTGAGCGCCGCTGTTCAATCGAAATAAATAGCTCTAAGGGGCTATCCGAGGACCCCGGTAAACTTCTGGAACTCCACAGGTGTGAGTGCTAGGCTTGATGGACGTCATGAGGGAATGGTCAATAGCCTCCGATCATCTCCCGCCCGAGGACCTCGCGACAATCGAGCGGCGGCTTCATGCAGAGGTAGCAAATACCAAGGCTGCCTATCAAAAAGCCAAGGATGAAGCTGATAAGCTCCGGGCGATTGCAGTCGATTTGGGTCCCGGGATATCGGACGGAAGAGTGGCCCTGGAGAACGCCATTCGCATAGAGCGTTTCGCCCTAAGCCGGTACACCCGGGCGATAGAAGGATTCAGCCGGTTTGTTCTCGACAACAAACTCCCTCGCGACCTGCCTTAAGCGGGGTGAGCCGGAATCGCCGATGATATCGCTCGCCGTGGATTGGCGACACGCTTCGGGCGAATCTCCCTGGCCAACTGTTCCCTGACGAGCGCTGATGCTCCTTGATGCTCGGTTGCCGATTCCGATGACGCGGGTCGAGCATCGACTTTGCGGGCCGCACGGTCTGCCGGCGGGAGTAGCGAAGCACCACCGCCAAAGGAATTGGACCGCACCGGGAGTTATCGCAAGCGGTCTGGGGGCCGGATTGGGGAGAGCACGATTCCGTCCCTGGCTACCAACAGGAACACCCCTCGACGGCCAATATCACCGCCACCGCGCCAGGCCGCCGATTGCCGGCATGTCGATGTCCTGCGACCCAGATCCGGGCAGAAATCGCGCACCTTCCCGAGCGCTTTCTCGCCAGTTTTCGCGTCGCCAATCTCGTAGCCGGCGCCGGGCGAGGGTGGTGCGCATGATACGCCGGATCCGCGGCTCGTCATCCACGACCAAAATTCGCCCGGAGCTCATCTGGCCACCTCCGCCGTTCGGCCGGTAAGCTGGTTCGGCATGTCGTTTCGCCCGGATCGCTGCTCACGCTCAGTTCCCGAGATGGGCACGCACGATATTCAGGGCGATGCTGATCCCTAGTCCCGAGCCCGGAATCTGGCGCTCCACGGAAGGGCTGCGGTAGAGCCGGTCAAAGATCCGGCTTTTGCTCGTGCCGAGGGTTACCGGCCCCCGGTCGGTTACCGCAAGCATTAGCAGGTCTCCGGCGCTGTTGACCTGCAATGCGTCAGAGAGACTCCGTTCCAGCCTCCCCGAAAGGAACCGGGCCTCCCCAGAATTTCTCGATCAGCGGGAGAGCCTGGTTAGAAAACCCCGTGGTGAGAAATTTGCGCCGCCCGGACTGCGAGCCGTCGTATTCTGGATGGCGGTCCAGATAGACCTTCAGCGCCCGCGCAGTGGCGTCCGGCTGGTGAATCATCCGCACACCAGCCGGCAAGGCTTCGACGAATAGATCGGCGACCAGCGGGTAGTGGGTGCAGCCGAGAATCACGCAGTCGGGAGCGGCACCCAGTTTCCTCAACAGTTCGCGGACGTATCGATCGACGAGTGCGTGCAAATCGCGGCGAGCCAGTCCGCGCTCAATGGAGCCGGCCAGATCGGGGCATGCTTGCTGCACTACCGTTATCTCGGGCCGGCGCTTCCGGATCTCGATGGGATAGCAGTCGCTCTCGACCGTTCGTCGCGTCGCGAAGATCGCTATTGTACGAGGCGGCTTCTTGGTTGGTGGCGAACAGTTCCTGTCTTGATCCCACCCGATCTCGGTCGCAGCCTCGATGGTCGGCACAACGATGCCGATCACGTTCCTTGCGATCCCGTCGTCGCGCTGCCGCACAGGCAACCATTGCTGCTGAATCCAGCGCAGCGCCACCGTAGAGGCCGTATTACAGGCGAGGACCGCAAGCGTACAGCCTTCCGCGAACAGGCGTTCCAGCGCCGCGCAGGTCAGGTTTAGCACGTCGATAGGCGGCCTCACTCCATAGGGCGCATTCCGGTTGTCTCCGAAGTAGATGAAATCACGCTCGGGCAGCGCCTGGATGAGTGCACGATGCACCGTCAGGCCGCCAAAGCCGCTGTCGAAAACCCCGATCATCCGTAGAGCCTTTCTAAGCCTGGCAATTCCTTTAGTCCTGATTTCAGCTTAAATGGTCGTCCGAAGGGGGCGCTCATCACACAACGGTTATGGGCTTCATGGATAGCCTTCGATCGGCGCGGCCGTCGGGCCGCAGTAAGACGGATCGAAACCCGAGACTCGTATTCTCTGTTCCTCTCAAAAGTCCGTGGCCGATTAAGAGTCTTGGTGGG
>Ga0335085_10002171_pt1 | contig 37678 bp, 27 predicted proteins | sample Lox_Sample_45_FD_206712 | JGI IMG/M metagenome (GOLD analysis project Ga0335085, IMG submission 206712) | Soil microbial communities from Loxahatchee National Wildlife Refuge, Florida, United States - Lox_Sample_4.5 | ecosystem: Environmental > Terrestrial > Soil > Wetlands | place: USA...
ACGAATGCTTGATCGCTTTGTTGGGCACGTAGTCCAAACGGCACTCGGGATCGGGACTTTCAAGATTGATGGTCGGCGGAATCTCCTGGTTCACGAGGGCCAGCACTGTGATGCCTGCCTCTAGCCCGCCCGCTCCGCCGAGCAAATGTCCGGTCATCGACTTCGTGCCGCTGATTTTCAAAGCATGACTCAGCGCGTGCTCGCCAAACACTTTCTCAATCGCCATCGATTCGTTGCCGTCGCCCGCCGGCGTGGACGTTGCGTGCGCGTTGATGTATCCCACTTCTTCGGGGCGAATCTCTGCGTCTTTCAACGCGGCTCTCATGCTGCGCTGCGCGCCCGCGCCTTCCGGCGCAATGCCGGTCATATGATAGGCGTCGGCGCTCATGCCGTAGCCAATCACTTCGGCCAGAATCTTCGCTCCGCGCGCCTTCGCAAATTCCAGCTCCTCAAGAACCAGGATGCCGGCGCCCTCGCCGATGACAAAACCATCGCGATCCTTGTCGAACGGGCGGCTGGCGTGCGTGGGATCGTCGTTGCGCGTCGAGAGCGCGCGCATGGCAGCGAACCCGCCTACAGACATCGAAGTGACCGCGGCTTCCGCGCCACCGGCGATCATCGCGTCCGCATCGCCGTGCAAAATCATGCGCACCGAGTCGCCGATGGAGTTGGCGCTGGTTGCGCATGCCGTGGCTGTGGCTGAGATCGGGCCCTGCGCGCCATAGCGAATACTGATATGTCCTGCCGCCATATTCACAATTGCCGCGGGAATAAAGAAGGGCGACATCTTTCGCGGCCCGCCCGCGAGCATATTGTTGTGCTCGCGCTCGATGACCTCGAATCCGCCAATCCCCGAGCCGATAAACACGCCCACGCGCTCGGCGTTTTCCGGGGTAATCTTCAGGCCAGACTGCTCCATCGCCTCCTGCGTTGCGCCGAAGGCGTAGTGGATGAAGCGCCCCATCTTGCGCGCTTCTTTCTTGTCCACAAATTTCAGAGGGTCGAAGTCCTTCACCTCGGCGGCGAAGGTAACCGGGAAACCGGTCGCGTCAAATGCCTTGATCGGCGCCATGCCGCTGGCGCCGGCCAGAATTTGCCGCCAAACCTCGGGAGCGGTGTTGCCTACACCGCAGATCAGCCCCAGGCCGGTAACTACCACTCTGCGGTTGGTTGCCTGGGTCAACGCTTACTTGCCGCCTTTCGCATTCTTGTCGATGTAGTCGATGGCGTCTTTCACCGTCTTGATCTTCTCGGCGTCCTCGTCGGGAATCTCCATGTCAAACGCCTCTTCGAACTGCATTACCAGTTCGACCACGTCCAGCGAATCGGCGCCCAGATCTTCCTGAAAGCTGGCGCCGGGTGTGACTTCGGCTTCGTCCACCTGTAACTGCTCGACGATGATCTGCTTCACTTTTTCTTCAACAGCCATGCGTACCTCTCCTCGTGGTATTCGGAACTTACGAAAACTCTTCGGGGATTCACAAGACCGCCCGCCCCGCGAACCTACAATACCGGCCCGCAGCGGGAAATGACAACCACCGCGCCAAGAAATCTGCGCATGGCCCCGAATCTTCAAGTCTACTGGCAGGACGCGGGGGTGTAAAGGCGTCAGGCTGTGGGGAAACCTTTGAAGAAACAGGGAATAATGCCGGCGACTCCTCCAGAGAGAAGACCACCGCGAAATGCACAACTGCGGGGCGTATATTAGGCGAAAGAGGACGCGCAGATGTCTCCATTCATCCCTTGGTTGCTTGCGACGTTATTTGCCGTTGTGGCAGGAATCCTTTTGCTGCGCTTTTCTTCAGCGAAAGAGGCGAAATCTCTTCTTGAGCAACGTAATGGAGATCTCGCTACCTCCGTCGAATCCATCCGACGCGACTTGGCACAATCACAATCGGAGTCGGCCGATCGCGCCGGATTCCAAGCGCTCGCCCTAGAGCGCGAAAAGGCGATCACGATCCTTAGGGACGAATTGCAAAGCAAAACAGATGCCGAGCGGACGATGGCCGCGCGCGTCAAGGAACTGGAAGCTGAGCTGCGTAACGAACGCCAGAACACGGGCGAAAAGATTGCACTTCTCGACAATGCCGAGAGGACCCTGGCCGACAAATTCGAAGCACTGGCGAATAAGGTCCTCGATCAGAAATCGAAGACCTTTTCGGAAGGAAATCAAAAAGAACTCGGAACATTGCTCGAACCGCTTAAGATGCAAATCGGTGAATTCCGCAAGAAAGTAGAAGAAGCACAAAGCGACTCGAAGATCGGCGTCACCGAACTCAAGACCCTCATCGGAACGCTCGGGACCCTAAATGCAGCCCTGACTGAGGAGGCACACAATCTGTCAACCGCATTACGCCGCGATACAAAAATGCAAGGAAACTGGGGCGAAACTATTCTACGCAACATCCTGGAGAAATCGGGCCTTCAAGAAGGCCTGCACTTTAGCTTCCAGCAGAGTTTCACCGGGGTCGATGATAACGGTCAATCAGGGCAACGCCGTCAGACCGATGTGGTTCTGAGGGTGCCCGGCGAGCGTCACCTCATCATTGACTCAAAAGTCTCTTTGAATGCGTATAAGGAGTCGGTCAACTCCGAAGACGAAAAGGAGCGCGCCGAAGCGCTAAAGAGACATCTGAAAAGCGTACGCGATCACTACATCGAGTTGGCCGGCCGGAATTATCAGAATCTCTCGGGAATCGAATCCCCGGACTTCGTTGTCATGTTTGTGCCCATTGAGCCGGCCTTTTTGTTGGCATTGCAGGGGGATGAAAACCTCTGGCACGATGCCTATCAAAAGAAGGTTCTTCTCTGCGGGCCGACCACAGTTCTCTTTGTGATCCGGATCGTCGCAGACCTATGGCGTCAAGAGGCGCAGGCACGCAACGTGAAGGAAGTAATGAAGCGCGGCGCGCTTTTGTATGACAAGTTCGTTGGGTTTCTCTCAGACATGGAGAAGGTTGGCAGGAGCATCCAAAGCGCGAAGGACGCTCACGGCGAAGCAATGGATAAGCTTTCGAAGAAAGACGGCAACTTGGTCGGCCAGGTTGAAAAGCTGCGAAAGCTCGGTGTGCGATCTTCCAAGTCGATTCCCGCAAATCTACTGGACGGAGTAATGGACGATTCAGAGGCTGCTCTCACGGTGGACGGCGGCGAGAACTCCAATTCGGGCCTGTAGCGCCGGTCTCCAGACCGGCTGTCGTGCGGGCGTCCGCGTCCGCACTTGTCGCGCAACCGATGCCTATTGCGGCGGCGTTGCCGGCGCCGCTGGCGCAGCCGGAGCTGCCGGTGCCGCCGGTGTATCCTTGGCCCGCGTCAGCGTCAGCTCCATTCCCGGAAAATCCGCCGAGTCAGTCTTCGTCGACATCTTGATCGTGTCGCCGTCGATCGTGCAGTCGTGGTGAATGGTGATGCCGTTGAACGAATCGTCAAAGGTGAACTTGTCGCCGTCCACTTTGCCGTTGCTGATTTCGACGGGGTCGTTTCCGGGCAATTGGACGCTGCCCGTCAGCGTGGCGCCGTCTTGTTTAAAGGTGAAGGTCAGCTGCATGCTGCTGCCATCGGGCGTATTTGCCGTTCCTGTCCATGTTCCCGTGATGTCTGCGGCCATTGCGGTTGCGGCGCTCAACATCATCGCCAACCCAGCGCATATTGAAAGCAATTTCCTCATCGGTTCCTCGCTGCCCTCTTCCCGGCCAACCCATCATACAGATCAAATGTGAAAACTGAACAGCAGTCTCGTTCCCCGTTCCGATGTAGCGCCGGCGTCCCCGCCGGCTGTCGTGCGGGCGTCCTCGCCCGCACTCCCTATTCTCTGTTCTCTATTCTCTGTTCTCTGTACTCTGCATCTCCGCGAACGCCTGCCGCAGCCGCTTCCAGGTCGTCTCCAGATCTTCAGGCAAAACGCGCGTCTCCCCCACGGTCGTAATAAAGTTGGTATCGCCAATCCAGCGCGGCATGGCATGCAGATGCAGATGCCCGGTAACGCCGGCGCCCGCCGCCTTGCCCACATTCAGGCCAAAGTTAAATCCCTGCGGCGAATACACTCGATCCAAAACCCGCTCGGTCTGCTGCGCCAGATCCATCAGCTCATGCGCAGTCTCCCCAGGCAAAGCCGCCAGCCGATCCAGGTGCGCGTAGGGCATCACCATCACATGTCCCGATGTATACGGATAGGCGTTGAGGCAAATGAAGCAGCTTTTCCCGCGCAGAATCAGCCCGCCTGCGGCTTCAGCCTTCTCGCGATCCATTCCGTGCGCGATGGCGTAATCAATTGACGCCATCAGATTGCAAAACACGCAGCCCAAGTCGCCGGGCCACGCGTTGAGAGCTGCCGGCACGCCGCGCCTCGCCCCGCTCTCCGCCGAGGTGATGTAGGCATAACGCCATGGAGTCCAGAGTTGATCCATAAGTCGAGTCCGAATGTGTTGCCGCCGCTCAGTGCTTCAGCGGCTCAATCTCCAGCTTGTATCCCGGTCTCAAATTCACGTCGCCCCCGTTTGAAAAAAACGCCAGGGCAACGCACGTAACCGGAATCAAGTACCAGGACTTGAACACCGCTCCCGAGAGCCCGTCCGTTACGTCTTTTGAGCCGATTCCCGCCCCGCCGTCAAGCAGCATATTGGCAATTTGCCGGCCCCGGCCATTCTGAATCTTCCCTTCGTCCCGGCTGTTTTTTGGGACCAGCGTTACCGGCTCATCGAACACCAGCATCATGTGGCCGCGGCGAAAAAAACGCCGTGCCGGCGTCGACACAATGTGTCCTGTCAGGACCCCTGAATCGCACTTCACCGAGAATGGCGTCCCGGTCACCATCCACGAGGAAGCATAGGTCTGGAGCGTACAAGTCTCCGCGCAGGCCACGCTTGAAATCGCCAAAACGGCCAAAGCTAGAATCTTCATTGTGGGCAGTATCCTCGCCTGATCTTGAAACCCTGCGCTCGACAGAGTTACCCGGCTGCGTTCGGTGGCTCGATTATATGACGCGCAATCCATGATCGGCCCGGCGCCTGCAGGTTTGTTCTCCAGCGGAACCCGACCCTCGGCCTCGCGCCTAACCCGTTTGCTTTGACTCGCTCGATTGACGCTCGATTGCGGAGATTGCTACACTCAAGGCGTAGCTTCCTGCGCGGATTCCTGCAGTGAGTTGCGGCCGCCCTCCCAGCTTGCCGTTGCCTGCCGGCGTTTCCCAAGGAAACCAGCCGTGATTTTTCCCAGCGCAACAGGTTGGGGACGGCTTTTCCTGTGGAAGACATAACCGGCGCGTCATGCGGCGCGAGGGCACGTCAAGGGACCGAAGGCGACCGGAACGATCGCCGCGGCGGTCGGCGCTGAAAGCCACCCAGCGGCTTGTGCAATCGATCGCTGGAGCACGCAGTCCCGGAGCAGGCTGTAATGGCAAACGTCCTCAATCCCGAAACCGAGAGTATAACCCTGAACACCGAATTGGAAACCCCAACGCTAGAACCTGCGACGGAGCTGGAGAATTTAGCCAGTGTTGACCAGCCGTCGCGCGAATCCACGTCCAACCCCGAAAGCACCTCCGCTGTAGAAGCACCCTCGCTGGACGCCGATGCCCTAACCGAGCCTGTCGCTCAGGCCGCAGCAACCGAGCAGCCAACACCACCGGAATCTCTGTCCGAGCCCGCGCCGCCCTCCGAGCCGGCCCCGGCCCCGGCCGCCAAGGCTCACTCCACCGAGCCAGCCGACGATTTTTCGCAGGCACTGGCCGCATTCGAGCGTGAGCAGGCTGCAGAAGCCGCCGCTGTGGAGGCCTATGGAGACAAGGTGGTCTCCGGCAAGGTCGAGAAGCAGACGGATAAATATCTGGTCGTCGATGTCGGCCTCAAGTCCGAAGGCCTTGTGCCGCTTGAGCAGGTTGTCGACCACACCGGCGCCGTAAAGTTCCAGCCGGGCGACGTGATTGACGTCGTCATCGAGCGCGAAGAGCCCGAGGGCGGCTACCTCGTGAGCTACGAGAAGGCCCAGCGCCTCCGCGTGTGGGACACGATCGAGAAGGCCGCCAACGACAAGACGCCCGTCACCGGCACTGTCGTGAGCCGCGTCAAAGGCGGGCTCACCGTCGATATCGGCATGAAGGCTTTTCTGCCCGGCTCGCAGCTTGAGATTCGCCCCGTGCGCAATCTCGATACCTACCTCGGCCAGCAGATTGAAGTCCGCGTCATCAAGCTCAACAAGAAGCGCGGCAACGTCGTGGTCAGCCGTAAGGAGATCCTCGAAGAAGAGCAGAACTCCAAGCGCTCGGCCACCATGGAGCACCTCGCCGAAGACGCGGTCCTCACCGGCACGGTCAAGAACCTCACCGACTACGGTGCGTTCGTTGACCTCGGTGGCATCGACGGCCTTCTGCACATCACGGACATGAGCTGGGGACGCCTCACGCATCCCCGCGATCTGGTCAATGTCGGCGACGAGATCCAAGTCAAGGTTCTCAAGTTCGACAAGGAGAAGCAGCGCGTCTCGCTGGGCTTCAAGCAATTGACGCCCGATCCATGGCTTGACGCCACTGAGCGTTATCCTGTCGGCGCCAAGGTTCATGGCCGCGTGCTTTCTGTCACCGACTACGGCGCGTTCGTCGAGCTCGAGCAGGGCATCGAAGGGCTGGTTCACCTCTCTGAGATGACCTGGTCCAAGCGCCTCAAGCACCCGTCCAAGCTGGTTAAACCCGGCGACGAGGTTGACACCGTCGTTCTCAGCGTCAACCCCGCGGATCGGCGCATCTCTCTCGGCATGAAGCAGCTCCTCGAGAATCCCTGGGAAAGCCTGACAGAGAAGTATCCGATTGGCGCGATCGTCGAGGGCCGCGTGCGCAACCTCACCGACTTCGGAGCCTTCATCGAAATCGAAGATGGCATTGATGGCCTGGTTCACGTCTCCAATTTGAGCTGGACCAAGCGCGTCAAGCATCCGTCTGAGATCGTGAAGAAGGGCGAAAAGGTCAAGGCTGTCGTTCTCGGCGTCGAGCCGCAGAACCGCCGCCTCTCGCTGGGCATCAAGCAGCTGCAGCCCGACGTCTGGGAGAGCTTCTTCGCCACGCATCGCGTGGGCGACGTGGTTCACGGCAAGATTCTTCGCACCGCGCAGTTCGGCGCATTCGTCGAAATTGCCGAGGGCGTCGAGGGCCTTTGCCATATCTCCGAGGCCGGTGATCCCGTCGATGGCCACTCCCCGCTTGAGCAGGGGCTGGAACACGACTTCAAGATCATCAAGATCAACGTCGAAGAGAAGAAGGTGGGCCTCAGCCTGCGCACAGGCAGCAGTCACGAGTCCGCACACTCCTCTGAGCCTTCCAGCTCCAGGCAGGATTCGAGGCGCGATCAACCCCACAAACAGCCGGTCTCCAGCTCCACCACCACGCTCGGTGACCTGGTGAACTGGCGCAAGGGCGAGCGCTAAAGATAGTGGTCAGATGTTAGTGATCAGTTGTCAGTAAAACGGCCACCCGCGAGGGTGGCCGTTTTGCGTTGAAGCTCGCGCGCCCCCGTTCCTCGCGCCGCAGGCGCATTGGTGATTAGCCCCGCGCTTCAGCGTGAGGAAACGATCCCCAAAATCCTCCAGAGTCCCGTAGGGACGGTGCTCAACTTCATTCGAACGAGTCTAAGAGCAAATTTCCCCCTTGACTCTAACGCTGCGTCAGGCTCGACGATGGTCTGAGAACGACGAGCACCTGCCGCTGACGGCTGAGGGCTGAAAGCGGCCGGCTGTTTTTCCGGCGTACACTTCTCTCGTTCCACTGAGGCGTTTATGTCGCACCCGCCCAAGGCTCACCAGAATCGCTCCGTCCTCGCCGCCGTCACCCTCTTCTTCGTCGCGCCCCTCGTCGCCGAATTCCTCCTCGGCGATTTCCCTGCCACATGGCTCCCGCTGATCATCGTCCTCGCCCCGATGTACGGCGGCGGCGCGATTCTCATTCGGGAGCTCACGCGCCGCACCGGTCGCGGTTGGCCCACCATCCTTCTTCTCGGCGTCGCCTACGCCATTGTCGAAGAAGCCTTCACCACGCAATCCCTCTTCAATCCCCATTACCTCGGGATGCATCTGCTCTCTCATGCCTGGATTCCCGCGCTCGGCATCAGCGCCTGGTGGACCCTCTTCATGCTCAACGTTCACCCGTTCTGGAGCATCGGGGTTTCCATTGCACTTGTCGAAGGCCTTTTTCCCCCGCCCGGCGGCTCCCGTCAGTCGTCCGCCCCCACGCCCTGGCTGGGCAACATTAGCCTCTCCGTCGCCGCCGTGCTCTTCGCATTCGGTGTCTACTGGGGCACTCACTACCAGTTCCTTCACGACCCGTTCCGCGCCACGGCCGCGCAGTTCATCGTGTCCGCTGTCTTCGTCGTCGCCTTCGCCGCCGCGGCGTTCCTCATTCCCCCCGCTTCTCGAAACGAGTCCGCCCCCAGCCGCAATCCCAGCCCGGTGCCGTCTCCCTGGCTCATGGGCCTGGCTGCATTCCTGCTCGGCGGAGCCGTTTTCCTTTCGCCCATCCTATGGGATTGGGGCGCTGTGGTCCTCATGCTCGGCGTCGATCTGGTTTTTCTGGTTGGGATTGGCCTGTTCTCGCGGTACGAGGGATGGACGCCCCTGCACACCTTCAGCGTCGGCGCCGGCGGCGCACTCCTCTACGGCGCGCATGCCTTCATGCAGGGCCCGGTTGTTCCCTGCCCCAAGTGGATCGCGCTTGCCAGCCACGTGCTGTTTATGGTCCTTGCGCTCGCCGTCGTCGCGCTGGGCGCGCGACGCACACATGCGGCTCTTCTTAAAGGCACACAGCAACCGGCCTCAGAGCACGCGGGAGCCTAAACAAAACTGTGAACTAGGAACTGCGAACTGCTGTCGAGCTCGCGGGCTCTTCACGCCGCTGCATGTGGCGCAGCACCATCACGATCCCCAGCGCCGCCAGAACGCTGATCAGCGCAAATAAAAAGACGCTCGCGTAGCCCGAAAATCCAATGATGGCGCCGGCGATCGGGCCTACAAGGAAGAAGGACACGTCGGAGAATGCGGTATAGACGCCCAGCGCCGTGCCGCGATTGAACTCCGGAACCCGCTTCACGGCCTCCACGCCGATGGCCGGGAAGATCAGCGACAGTCCCAACCCGCCCACGGCCGCGCCTGCCATCGCCATCCATGGCGTTGTCGACTGCCACAGCAGAATCATTCCCACGGCTTCGGTCAAAAGCGAGGCAATCGCCACCGGGTAGCCGCCGAAACGGCTGATGGTTCTAATGAACAGCAGGCGCACCGCGATGAACCCGATGCCAAAAGCAGTGAGGCAAAGAGCCGCACCGCTCCAATGGCGGCTGACGTAAAACAGCGTGACGAATGTGGCCAGCACGCTGTAGCTCACGCCGCCGAGCGCCAGGCCCATGCCGTGCGGCGCCACGCGCCCCAGCACGTGCGCGAAAGGCATGTGCTCGCCCGGTTCTACAGCCGCCGGCTCCTTGCGCCACGCCATCACAAAGCTCACGGCGCCGATCAAAATCGTCAGCAGGCCGATGGACCCCAGGCCCCACTGCTGATCCAGAATCACTCCCAGCGGCGCAGCCAGCGCCATGCCGCCGTAGGTGCTGATGCCATTCAGCCCGATCACCTTTGCCGTGTGTTCCTGGCCCGCGCTGGTAATGCCCCACAGCGTCGATCCCGTCGATCCCAGACTCTCGCCTACACCCAGCGTCAGTCGGCTCACGACCAGAACCGCAAAGCTGAGCCAGTGGACTCCATGCAGGGCCGCCGCGCCCATCAGCAATGCGCCGCTCGCCGTGCAACAGGCCATGCCCCACATCACCGAGATTTTGGCGCCCATGTGGTCGCTGATGCGCCCCGCCCACGGCCGGCTCAGCAGCGTGGCAATGTACTGAATGCTTATGGCCAGCCCTGCAAGCACGGCGCTGTAGCCCATGCGCAGATGCACGAAAGGCGGTAGGACCGCCAGCGGCAAGCCTATGGAAACATAACAGATAAAGGTGAAGTAAACGTAACCAGCAAGGCGCCACGTCCGGCCCCGCGCGGCAGACCGGACAGATACCGGAACATAGGCAGTCGAGGAGTACGACATATGCAGAACGAAAGCGACAAAGAGTGTCTGTTCTTTCTTAGTATACCGGAGAATCGCTTTACTGATCCCCGATCTGCCGACCCTAGAAATGCGCTCGATCCGCCGGTCGTTATTTGCCGGCCTTCATCGCCCATAGGATCCCGTTCTTGATGATGCCGTAGAGAATGGGATTCTCGTAATCTTCCTTGTTGTGGCCGAGCGCCAGGTAAAACTCCCGCCCGCCGTCAAACTCGTGATACCACGCCAGCGGCAAATCAACGGGGAACTTGCTCACGTCAATCGTCATCGGTTCAAGCGTGGCAAGTTTCGTCCGGTCCGTCACCAGGACCGGATGGATGTCGGGATTCAAGTGGTCGAGGAAGTAGCATTCATCGGTCCACGTGAACTGTGCGGGTAATCCTTTCACGGCGGCAAAGTTTGGATCGGTCACCCGGACAGTAAATGGTTGCTGGCGCGGATGAGCCGCGAATTTGCCGCCCAGCACCGACCAGAAATAAGGCCAATCACGCTCCGAGCCCGAGGCCGAGTGAATGCCGACAAATCCGCCGCCGGCTTCAATGTAGCGCTTGAATGCGTCGCGCTGCGCATCGTCGCTGAAGGCTTCATTGTTGCTGTTTGAAAATACGATCGCGGCGTATTGGTGCAGGTTCGCATCCGTAAAAACACCCGGAGCGTCCACCTCATCGACGTCGAATCCGGCTTCATCGCCCATTTTCCGGATGGCCGCCACGCTGTCCGCAATATTGTCGTGCACGTAGCCCTTGCCGTCGGGCGTGTAGTTCCTCGTGTAAACCAGAATGCGGGGCTTTGGCGCGTTCTGCGCCGCCATGGACGAAAGCAGGCACAAGGCCCCAGCGATGCAGGCAACGAGTCCGGCGATTCGCGAGAATTGGAGAGACAAGCGCATTTCTTCCCCTCGGCTGAAACCCGCTCCAAGCCTAAACCGTTCGGGCTGATTCCGGCGAGTCGCTTCGCGGCCTCACATTCAATAGACTAAAACGATGGCGGGTTTCTTCGTGGAGAACTTCGGCTGCAGAGCGGCACGCGCCGACGGCGAGGCCATCGCCGGGCATCTGCGATCGCTTGCAGAACGCCAGCCATTCGCCTCCGACATCGTCGTCGTGAATACCTGCAGCGTGACCGCCGAAGCCGACCGCGCGGCCCGTGCCTTCATCCGCCGGGCGCATCGCCGGAATCCCGCAGCCAGAATCGTCGTCACCGGATGCTACGCGCAGCGCGCGCCTCAGGAACTGGCGGGAATGCCCGGCGTCGCCGCTGTCGTGGGCAACAGCCACAAGGCCCTCGCGCCGGAGATCATCTTCACCCTTGCGCAAGGCTCTCTTGCCGCGCCTCCGCCCTCGCTCGTCCCGGTGTCATCGCTGTTATCGGCGACCGCGCCTCAAGTAGTTCCCGTGTGGGCTGACGACCGCTTCGCTCATTCTTTCCTGGAAGACGCGCAGCTCATGCCGGGCGCGCAAACGCGCCCCAACTTGAAAATTCAGGAGGGCTGCGGCAATCGCTGCACCTTCTGCGTGATCCCTCAGACGCGCGGCCCCTCAAGGAGTCTGCCCCGCGCAGCGGTCCTTCGCCAGGTTGAGGAATTCGTAGCCGCCGGCGGCAAGGAACTCGTGCTGTCGGGGATTAACCTCGGCCGCTGGGGCCAAGATTTTTCCTCTGGCCTCGGACGAGAGTCGATTTCAGGGCTGGTACGCCGCCTCCTCACCGAGACTTCGCTGCCTCGCCTGCGGCTCAGTTCCATTGAGCCCATGGACTGGAACACCGGCCTGATCGATCTGCTGCGCGATTTCGGCGGAGGCCTCCTCGCCCGCCACGCGCACCTTCCGTTGCAATCGGGCTCCGACGCCGTGCTCCGCCGCATGCACCGCCGCTACCGCCCCTGGCACTATGCCGGCAAGGTCTCCGCGCTCTTGTCAGCCGCAGGCCCGGACCTCACCCTTGGCGCCGACGTTATGGCCGGTTTTCCCGGCGAGTCCGACCGCGAATTTGAAGAGACGCTCTCCTTCGTGCGTGCTTTGCCCTTCGGCTACCTGCACCTGTTTCCGTTTTCGCCGCGCCCCGGCACTCCAGGCTGGGCTCTCCACCAGGCGTCGCCAGTTCCTCCGGCCGCCGTCGAAGAGCGAATGGCCACGCTCCGCGATTTAGCTCAAGAAAAAACGCTGGCTCATCGCCGCCGCTTTGTCGGGCGCAACCTCGCCGCCATCACGCTCCACACGCCCGCAGCAGTCGCCGCGCTGGGCTGCACCGCTGCTCTTTCAGAGAACTTTCTGCCCATCACTCTCGTCGGCCATTTCCCGGCCAATCAGATGCTCGATGTGCGCGTCACCGCCCTTCAGCGTGACGGTTCATTGACCGGCTCCGCGGCTGGCTTTCCCAGCCTTTAACCTCTTTTTTCTGAGGGCCGAGCCAATGCTATACTCAGGGTGCGTCGCTGCTCTGCGGCCCAATGGGGCGCCCTGCCCCGGCCCGTCCGGCACGCATTCGGAGGAGTACCATCGCATTCGATAAACGTTCGGCAAAGTCCTTTATCCGCATCAACGATCGGATTCGCGCGCGCGAAATCCGCGTCATCGACGAAAACGGCGAGCAGCTTGGAATCCTTCAGCCCTTCGAGGCCCTTAAAATCGCCCGCGAGCGCGGCCTTGACCTGGTTGAAGTGTCGCCCAATGCCGTGCCGCCTGTGTGCCGGATTCAGGACTATGGCCGTTTTCTCTACGAGAAAGAAAAGAGTGAGCGCGCCGCGCGCAAGCGCCAGAAAGTCATCACCGTCAAGGAAGTCAAATTCTCGGTGACCGTCGACGAGCACGATTACCAGACCAAGAAAAATCAGGCAGTCCGCTTTCTTACTGAGGGCGACAAGGTGAAGGCGAGCCTGCGTTTCCGCGGCCGCCAGATGGCCCACCGCGATCTTGGCTACAAGATCATTAACCGTCTGATCCAGGACATCGGCGCTGCAGGCGTGGTCGAGTTCATGCCCCGCATGGAAGGCACCATCCTGCACGCCATCCTCGCCCCCGGGCGCAAAGACCCGCCCAAATCCAAGCCGGAATCCACCGGGACATCCGCGCAGGCTTGATTGCCAATGGCCGATTTTTGTTCCTATTGGTAATAGCAGCGCCGATGCACAAAATCTGGATGGAGTTGCCTCCGTTGGCAGTTATTTTTGCGCGATAGTTGTATTGAGTCAGAAGATACTCGGAATCCTAAAATTACACTTCGTTTATGGAATGTTTGTCATTCTGTAAACACAGACGGTGGGTTTGACGTCTACCGAATATTAGATGGCCGCTCGAGTTCGACTTCGGATCGAGGCCGGTTGCGCTTCCGACCGAAACTGCCATCCCCTTGGAGCCGCCTTTGAATCGCGTGAAACTTGTCCAGATTGTTCCGGTTATCTTGATTCTCGTGGGCGCCCTGCTCGTATTTGAACGCCCAGCATACGCCTATGCCGATCCCGGCACAGGCCTGCTGGCCGTCCAGGCGGCCGGCTCTGCGCTCGTCGCCACCGGCTGGTATTTGCGGAAGAAGATCTACTCACTCTTCCGCTCCGGCGATGCTCCCAAGTCTGAACCGGTTGAGCAGTCCGTTGCCGTGGATGGTGAGGACTCGCCAAATCCGTGAACGGACCTCGAACGTCTTCTAACTCTGAGTCTGCCCTCCCCCCCACAAACACTGAACTGGAATTGACCTTTCGCGATCCGGCCGGAGAGCTCCGGCTTGCCGACGGCTGCGCCTTGCGGCGGATTCGCCCCGCAGCCGAGGAAGAGACTCGCGCGTTTCTCGCTTCCCCGCTGCGCAAAACTCTCGAGCAAAGCGGCGACCTCATTTCCAGCCGCGTCGCCGAGCCCGGTTCTCATCCGTGCATCTCTTCCGGCGAGTTTTGGCTTGAACACCCACGCATCGATCCCATCAGCTATCCATGGGAGTGGACCACCGCTCAGTGGCGTGCTGCTGCGGAACTCACGCTGCGAGTGGCCAGCCGCGCCATCGACGCGGGGTGGACCCTGAAAGACGCCACGCCGCTCAACATTCTTTTTTCCGGCCCGCGCCCGATTCTCGTGGACGTTCTCTCCTTCGAGCGCCGCGATCCTCATTCCAGCGTGTGGCTGGCCTACGGGCAGTTCGTGCGCACATTCCTGCTGCCTCTGCTGGCGGCAGAATATTTGAGCTGGCCGCTGCAGGCGACGCTGTTTGCGCGCGATGGCTATGAGCCGCGCCAAATTTACGAGGCGTTGCCGCGCTGGCGCCGGATGAACCCCAAGCTCCTTGATGTCGTTACGCTGGCCACGGTCTTTGAGCGGCCGGGGCAACGGCCTGCCGCTTCGAAAAAAATGCCAGCCACAACCGATCCCGATCTCGCCCGCCACGTCCTCCAAAAGCGCATCGCACGCCTGGGCAAGCAGATTCGTTACGTCGCCGGCGAGCACGGCCAAAGTCAATGGAGCCGGTATGAACAAACCGCCGGCCACTATCAGGCCGCCGATGTTGAAGAGAAGCAGCAATTCGTCAAGAGTGTTTTGGCGCGATGCCAGCCCGAGCACGTTCTCGATATCGGCGCCAACACCGGCACGTATTCATTGCTGGCCGCCGACGCTGGCGCGACTGTTGTCGCTCTCGACAGCGACTCCGCCGCTCTCGAGCAGCTCTGGCGCACTGCCCTCGACCGCAACAAGCCCATCACGGCCCTCGTTGCGGACATCGCCCGCCCCACGCCCGCGGCCGGTTGGCGCAATCGCGAGCACCTGTCCCTGCTTGACCGCCTCACTGGGCAATTTGATCTGGTGCTCATGCTCGCGGTCGTGCATCATCTCATCCTGCGCCATCAATTGCCGCTCACGCACATCGCCAGTCTTTGCGCAGCCCTTACGCAACGCTGTCTGCTGCTGGAGTGGGTGCCACCCTCCGACCCCATGTTTCAGGAGTGGCTGCGTGGGCGCGACGATCTCTACGGCCATTTGACTGAGGACGATCTGACGCGCGCGTTCGCACCGCATTTCACCGTCGTTGACCGCGCCCAGTTGGGCAACGGACGGGTTCTTTTTTTGTTCGATAAAATTCCCGTGTAAGACAAAGTCGCGAAATGTGCGATTTGGACAGGGGAGAAAACACGGCATGATCAAACGGATTGCCCAGGCTTGGGGCTTCGCCGCAATCATCCTTCTGCCCGGCTACGTTGACCTCACTTCTTCGCTGGGCGATGAGCGCATGCATGTTCCCTGGCCGCTCACACGCCTGGTTCTGGCGCAGCTCGTCGATCTGGCGATTGTGGGCCTCATCTTTGCGGGTTTGCTTGCCATTCTGCGGAGCTTTAGGGCCTGGGTGCGAATCCGGTGGTTCTTCCTTGCCCTGCTTCCGATTTATCTGCTCGTTTGCAATCTCAGAATCTTTCCCTTTCGCGTTCCATATCTCTACGTTGCCATCGTCGCCGTCGCCTGGATCGTTCTTCTCGCGTTTCTGATTCTCCGCGCGCACAGTCTTGCGCTAAAACTTTATCGTTTTGGCAGGGCCGTGCTCACCGGTTCCGTCGTATTTGCATTGCTCATGACCGTTCAGCTGGTCAGCGCTGCGTTCTGGCATCCCGGCATCCAGGCATTTAGCTCGCCCATTTCCGCCGAGCCGGCTTCCAGACCGCGTTTGGTTTGGATCATCTTTGACGAGTTGGCCTATAAGCAGGTGTTCGAATCTCGCGATCCGTCACTCGAGCTTTCCAACTTCGATCGGCTGCGTTCGCAAAGTACGGTCTACTCCCACGTGAGGCCGATCGGCTACCACACCAGGTTGGTTGTGCCGAGTTTGCACCTCGGCCGCATCGTCACCAGTTCTACTTTTACCGCGAAAAATCAGTTCCTCATCCGCACCGCTGACGACCCTCATTGGGAACCTTTTGACGCAGGCTCATCTTTATTCGGCGTGGCCCGGCAACACGGTATCTCCACTTCGATTGTGGGTTGGTACCTGCCTTATTGCCCGATCTTCACCGGCACGGCTAATGAATGCTATTGGAGCAACGACGACACTGAAGATGGCGCCCCTCCGTCAATCGATGCCAGTTTCGCCGATGACGTCTGGTTCCCGTTGCGCATCGTTGCCGAGCAACTTGTGGCGCCTCGCCTTGCTGTAGCCGATGTTGCCCACTGGGAATCTCTCAGCCATGTGGCGACCGTGAAAGACCTGAGCCAGCACGCCCTGTCCGCGCTCGCCAACAGTCACGCCGACATCATCTACCTGCATCTGCCTACGCCGCATCCGCCGGCATTTTGGGATCGCCATTCGCATACCTACGGCGTGGGCGGATCCTATCTCGATTCGCTCGATTATTCCGATCGCTTCCTCGGACAAATCCTCGACGTGCTCGAGGCGCAACCGCGGTGGTTGCAAACGACCCTCATCATCCAGGGAGATCACTCCTGGCGCACCAGAATCTGGCGCACAACTCCCGGATGGAGCGAAGAGGACGAACGCGTGTCACATGGAGGCGAGTGGGACGACCGTCCCTTCCTCCTCATTCATGCGGCCGGCCAAACCAACGCGGCAACCGTGGCGTCTCCCACCAGCCTGATGTTTGTCCATGATTTTGTCGCGGCTCAGATTCAGGCGCTCGCACGCTGACGTATCGAATTCAGGCCGAGTCAGCGCTCGATTCTATTTCGGCAGCGCCATCGCCCCCGAAATGTGAAGAGTCGCTGCGGGCGTATCCGCTAGCGGCTGCCCGCCCGAAACGTAAATCGCATAGTCGCCAGGCATCACAGCCCGGTTCCCCTTTTCATCGACTTCGCTCAACTCGCGTGGTGAAAGCGTGAACTGCACTCGCCTCGCTTCGCCCGCGCGCAAATGGATTCTCTTGAATCCCTCAAGCTCCACCGCGGGAGACACCGCCGTCTGCGGAGGCTTTAGATAAAGCTCGGCCACCTCGTCTCCATCGCGCGCGCTCGTGTTGCGCACCATCGCCGTCACAACCACCGAAGCACCAGCCGTAGCTTCCTTCGCGTTCGCGCTCGGCGCGCCGAAGCTGAATCGCGAATAACTCAGGCCGTATCCGAATGGATAAAGAACTGCGCCATGGTAATAGCGGTAAGTCCGGTTCTTCATCGAGTAGTCGGTAAATGCAGGCAAATCGCTTGTCGACGCATAGAACGTGACTGGCAGCCGCCCCGCGGGATTGTTCTTGCCTCTCAGCGTCTCCGCAATTGCGTCGCCGCCTTCTTCACCCGGATACCACGCGTCGAGCAGCGCATCCGCATGCTCCTTGGCCCACTGAACCGCCAGCGCGCTGCCGGCAGTCAGCACCACAATCAACGGTTTGCCCGTCGCGCCCATCGCTTCAAGCAAGTGTTCCTGCGCCGCAGGCAGTTCGATGCTGGTCCGATCTCCGCCGTCGAATCCCTCCACGTGGACGTTCATCTCCTCGCCCTCAAGGTTCGGAGAAAGTCCCACGAAAGCAACAATCGCATCCGACTTCTTCGCGGCATCGATCGCCTGGCTGAGCAGGCTGTTCGCCGGTGGCTCCCAATCGAGATCCACATTGCGATCGTTAGGCAGATGCTCATACTCCACGCGAATCGCATGCGGATTTGTATCGGCGAAACTGAGCCGCGCTTCCGCGGGACGGCTGGAGCTGTCCATCACCAACTTGTCGTCAATGTAAAGCCGGACGCGGTCCGGCATTTTTGCCGCCGGCGGTGTTCCCGCGCCAGCCTCTCCGGTCATCACATTGGCCATGAAAGGCCGTGGCCCGCGCAGGCTCAGCACATAATCTCCGGGTGCGGGCGGCACCAGCTCGCCAGTCCACCGCACCGCAAACGTCTTGCTCGGGAAATCAGCCGCGGGCGCGACGCGATTCCAATCAAAGTTGATCTTGGCGTCCACGCGAACCAGCTTCGGCGCGCCCGTCATATCCATATTGTCGAAATACTCGCCCTTCAGCCCCGCCGTCTTGAGCGAAGCATCGGTGCGCAAATAAGCCGATGGAATCGGCGCCGGCGTGCCATCGGCAAGGATCGATCCTGGTGCGAAAATCACGTTCTGGCTCCCGAACTCCTTGCGCAATCCATTGAGCGGCGAGACGGGATCGGGCGCGGTTCCGTTGTAATTCCCCTCAATCGACTCCAGCAAATCTGCAGTCGGGCCCACTACCGCGATCTTTCGGATCGACGGCTTGAGCGGGAGCGTGTTGTCGCGATTCTCCAGGAGCACGATCGATTCGCGCGCGGCTTCGAGCGCCAACTCGCGATGCGCCGCCGAATTCACTTCAGAGATTGGGATCGCATTAAACGGAACTGCCGCCGGCGGATCGAACATTCCCAGCCGCATGCGGGCTGTGAACAGACGCACCACTGCCGCATCGATGTCGCTCTCCGCCAGCAAGTTTTCATGAACCGCCTTGGTCAGCGCTGCGTAGGTCCGGCCGCAATCCAGGTCCGTGCCCGCCTTCACCGCCACGGCAGCCGCCTCTTCCGGGCTCGCGGCAAAGTGATGCCCGCGATCGATGTCTCCCACCGCGTCGCAATCTGAAACCGTATATCCGTTAAATCCCCAATCGTCGCGCAGATGTTTTTGCAGCAGCATGGTATTCGCGCACGCCGGCGCGCCATCGATCGCGTTATAGGCGCACATGATCGAGTCCGCGTGCCCCTCCACGATCGTGGCGCGGAATGCAGGCAGATAGGTGTCCTCCAGATCGTGCTCCGACACATCGACATTGAATCCGTGCCGCAGCGGTTCCGGCCCGCTGTGCACCGCATAGTGCTTCGGTGTCGATACCAGTTCGAGATACTTCGGATTGTCGCCCTGCAATCCCTTGACGAACTCCACGCCCAGGCTCGCGGTCAGAAATGGATCCTCGCCGAAGGTTTCCATGCCGCGCCCCCACCGCGGATCGCGATCGATATTGATATTCGGCGACCAGAATGTAAGCCCGGCAAACCGGCTGTGATCGTCGTTGCGAATTGCCTCGTTATATTTGGCGCGCCCTTCAACGGCGATCGTCGTGGCAATCCGGTGCATCAACGCTGTATCCCACGTTGCGGCTAGACCGATCGACTGCGGAAAATTCGTCGCAAATCCATTGCGCGCCACTCCGTGCAGCGCCTCGTTCCACCAGTTGTATGCGGGAACGTTCAGCCTCGGGATCGCCGGCGCGACGTCCTGCATCTGGCTCACCTTTTCTTCGAGCGTCATCCGGCTCACCAGATCTTTGGCGCGCGCCTCCGGCGTCAGCGCCGGATTCAAGTACGGACACGCGTCAGCGCCACACGGTTTCTGCTTTTGGTCTGCTGCTTGTTGTGCGGGGATTGCGGCCGAAGTTACGCTGAAGACGAGAGACGTCGCAAGAAGAATCGATTGGATTTTCATAGTGGTTTGTTCGAAGAAAACTGCGCTGGCCGAAGGTTATCACGCCGGCCGTAAAAGTCGCGCTTCAAACCCTTCTCGCCCTTATACTGTGGATCAAGCCTAAGACGAAGATCAAACTCAGGGCCGCCCTGGAGTCTCTTTAGTTCGTTGAGAGTCCAGCACGCCTTGTTCGAAAGCCGATGGACATTGACAAGAAGGCGCGCGCCAAACTCAAGCTCCAGCAGCCACTCTGCCTTTGGCTCACAGGCCTTCCCGCGGCAGGCAAATCCACAATCGCGAACGCGCTGGAAACTCGCCTGCACGCTGCCGGACGCCACACCTATCGGCTCGATGGTGACGAAGTTCGCCTCGGCCTGAATAAGGACCTCGGCTTCACCGAAGCCGATCGCAATGAAAATATTCGCCGGGCTTCTGAAGTCGCAAGGCTGCTTGTCGACGCCGGCCTGATCGCGATCGTCTCTTTCATCAGCCCCTACCGTGCTGAGCGGGACCACGCCCGCTCCCTCTTTGAACCTGGCGAGTTTTTTGAAATCTTTGTAGACACGCCCTTGCCGGAGTGTGAACGACGCGACCCCAAAGGACTTTACGCCAAAGCCAGGCGCGGCGAGTTGAAAAACTTTACTGGCATCGACGGCCCATACGAACCTCCTCTTGCCCCTGAAGTTCATCTCCGAACGACTCTCCAGTCTCCCGATGAATGTGTTGACTGCATATGCCGGGCCTTGATCCGCTAACTTCCTCTTGACAGCCGCCGCGCTCTCCCTGATCGTGTTGGAAAAGGCATTCAGACTGATTGCGGTATGCGGGTTGCGCATTGACCCCCGGGATCGCCGGCCCGCACGCAATTTCGAATCGGTCAATGCATCTTCAAGTCAGAGGTTCCCGAGGTCTCATGACTTTCAACTTTCGCCTGTTCTGGCGCCAGACGGTCCGTTCCTTCTATCGGAGTGCCGGCACCGACGGTCCTCTCAACCGCGACCGGTTCATTTTCCTTCTGCTGTTTTATCCAATCTGGGGATGCATCCTGCTGGCGGCGTGGACCGGCTTCATTGCAGATGAAATTCTCTTCCCGGCCTATCGAAAACAGCGAGTAGAGAAGCCGCTCTTTATCGTCTCGAACTTTCGCAGCGGCTCAACCTTTGTGCAGCGGACACTGGCGCGCGACGAATCCACATTTACATGCTTTCGGACGAGCGACATCTATCTGACGCCCTCCATCACGCAGCGCCGCATCTTCGCCCTTCTCTCCCGCGTAGACGCGCTGTTTGGCCGCATCTGCGAAAAAATGCTGCGCAGGCTCGACACCCTTTCCCTTGGTCAGTTAAAGATTCATTCCTTCGGCTTGTTCGATCCTGAAGAAGATGAGCATTTGCTGTTCCATATATGGTCAACCTTTTTCGCGGGCTTCGTATTTCCCTATCTCGATGAGCTGCCGCCCTATCAATATTTCGACACAGATATTCCGCGTGCAGAGCGGCTCCGCATCATGTCGTTTTACCAGAAATGCATCAAGCGCCACCTTTACGCGACGGGCGGCCGGCACTACCTTGCCAAGAATCCCCTCTTCAGCGCCAGAATCGAATCTCTCCTCGAGACTTTTCCCGATGCGCGCATCGTCTATCTGGTTCGTAATCCGCTGGAGATGCTTCCCTCAACGATTTCGCTATTCAGTTACATGAGCCATCTCTTCAGCCATCCACCGCAGAAGTATCCTCACTGCGATGAGATCCTGGCCTGGACAAAGTACTGGTACGATCACCCGCTTGAGGTCATCGACAGAACTTCGCCCGAGCAGTGCATGATCGTGCGGTACGACGACCTGATGCAGTCGCCTGATGCGGTTCTCCAATCCATCTACAGCCGTTTTGGTTATCCGCAGAGCGAGACGCTCGAAGCCATGTTGCGCGATGCTGTCGCCACGGCTCAAGCTCACTCCAGCTCGCATGAATATAGTTACGAAGCCATGGGCTTCACCCGCGAGCAGATCGTGCGCGAGTTCGCACCTATCTTTGCGCGCTTCGAGCTCGATACGCATGAACCCGCGGAAGATAGGATGGCCGTAACAGTATCGCGCTAGATAGTCATATCCCTTCGACCCTCGCTTGCCGAACCGGGTCCGCCGGATGGCTAAGGCTGCTCTTCAGTGTGCTCGACGCCAACCTTGCCCGACTTGTCCAGGCGCGCTTCAATTCGCGAAGGCTCGATCACCGTCACACCGTTTTTGTTTCCGCCTTCATAGATATGCGTTAGAAACTCCTTGTCGTCATACCGTTTGAAGACAAACTCGGTGTGCCTGGGCGTGTGCGAGTCGACGGACATCCGCACCAGAAACTCAGCTCCCGCATCGCCATCAGCCCTGCTTGCATCCATCACGCCTTGATCTTCGCCCTGTAACATGCGAAAGACATAATGTCCTGGAGGCAAAGTCGCGTTGCCAACAATGAACTTGTGATGGAAATCTCCGTTGATTTGACCCACAATTTGTGCGTGCGCTACTGAAGCGGCAAAAAACAAAAGAGAAACAGCCGCTTCCGACAAGCCCAACCGCCATAACTGCTTCATGACAAACCCCCTGCTTTTATGGATGCAGATGCAGTCTTCAACGTTGTCGGAAGGCAAGCGGGGCGCGGCATTCCATAACATCTGGGAAAGGCGATCCTGTCGCACCGGTTCCGCAGCCGTCGAATTGGCACAAACCCAATAAGGTGCGATATCTACAATTCAGAGCGAGCCTTTAAGGCTGGTTAGCGCATAAGTCCGATGGGTGCCGGGTTACGTGTGGCACTCAGGCTGTGTGGCTCTTCCACTTCCAGTCCCGAATCTCGGGCAGGTCTCTTCCTTCCTTCCGAATGTATTGTCCGTGCTCCACCAGCTTGTCTTTGAGTGTCTGCTTCAGGTAAGCGCCTTTCTCCCAGATACGCGGAATCCGGTCGATGGTATCCATCGCCAGGTGGAATCGATCCAGGTCGTTCATCACCGTCATGTCGAACGGCGTCGTGATCGTCCCCTCCTCCTTGTAACCACGCACATGAATGTTGTCGTGATTCTTTCGGCGATACGTGAGGCGATGAATCAGCCAAGGATATGCATGGAATGCGAAGATAACCGGTTTGTCCTTGGTAAACAGCGTGTCAAAGTCCGCGTCGCTGAGCCCGTGCGGATGTTCCGTCTGCGGTTGCAGTTTCATCAGATCGACAACGTTGACCACCCTCAGCTTCAGTTCCGGCAAATGTTCGCGCAAAATACTCACTGCGGCCAGCGTCTCCAGCGTGGGCACATCACCGCAACAAGCCATTACAGCGTCTGGCGCGCCGCCCTGGTCGTTGCTCGCCCACTGCCAAATGCCGATTCCCTCTGTGCAATGCTTGATGGCCGCATCCATCGTCAGCCATTGCGGCGCCGGATGCTTGCCCGCAACCACCACGTTGACATAGTGGCGGCTGCGCAGGCAGTGGTCCATTACTGAAAGAAGGCAGTTGGCGTCAGGCGGAAGATACACGCGCACAACTTCGGCCTTCTTATTCACGACGTGATCGATGAATCCCGGGTCCTGGTGCGTGAATCCGTTGTGGTCCTGCCTCCACACATGCGAGGCCAGCAGGTAGTTGAGCGAAGATATCTTCCGTCGCCAGGGCAAGCCGTTCGTAACCTTCAACCATTTGGCGTGCTGGTTAAACATCGAATCGACGATGTGAATGAAAGCCTCATAGCAATTGAACAACCCATGTCGCCCGGTGAGCAGGTAGCCTTCAAGCCAGCCCTCGCATTGATGCTCGCTCAGCATCTCCATCACCCGTCCCTCGGGCGCGAGAAACTCATCGTTGGGAACGGTCGCCGCATCCCATTGGCGCTCCGTCGCTTCAAACACCGCCGTGAGCCCGTTTGAAATTGTTTCGTCGGGTCCAAAGATGCGAAAGTTCCTCTGCTCCGCGTTGAGCTTGACCACATCGCGCAGAAATGGCGCCAGCACGCGCGTGTCGCCGATTCCCGGCGCTCCCGGCGCCGGTACTTTGGCTGCATAATCGCGAAAATCGGGCATCCTCAGGTCGCGCAGAAGAATGCCGCCGTTTGCATGCGGATTCGAGCCCATCCGCCGGGTGCCCACTGGCGCAAGCTCTGCCAGTTCCGGCCGCAAGCCGCCCTTCTCGTCAAAGAGTTCCTCCGCCCGGTAGCTTTTCAGCCACTCCTCAAGTTGCTTCAGGTGCTTTGGATTTGTTCGCGGATCAGACAGCGGTACCTGATGCGATCGGAACGTGCCTTCCACCTGCAATCCGTCGATGACCTTCGGCCCCGTCCAGCCCTTGGGCGAGTTGAGAACGATCATTGGCCACCGCGGACGCGCCGTTTTCCCTTGCGTGCGGGCCTCAAGCTGAATCTTCTTGATCTCCTCCACCGCGCGGTCGAGAGCCGCCGCCATCGCCTCGTGCATCAAATCCGGTTCGTGCCCTTCAACAAAAAACGGTTTCCAACCACAGCCGTGAAGCAGTTGCTCCAGTTCCTCATGCGGAATGCGCGCCAGCACGGTGGGATTCGCAATCTTATAGCCGTTCAAATGCAGAATCGGCAACACCGCGCCGTCGGTCGCCGCGTCGATAAACTTGTTCGAGTGCCAGGCTGTTGCGAGGGGCCCCGTCTCCGCCTCTCCGTCGCCAACGCAGCACGCCACAATCAGTTCGGGATTGTCCATGACCGCGCCGAACGAATGACTGAGCGAATAACCCAGCTCGCCGCCTTCGTGGATCGAGCCTGGAGTCTCCGGTGACGCGTGACTCGGAATGCCTCCCGGAAATGAAAACTGAATGAATAACTTCCTAAGTCCGTCTTCATCCCGAGTAATATTGGGATAAATCTCAGTGTAAGTTCCCTCTAAATAGGTGTGGCTCACCACGGCCGGCCCACCGTGCCCAGGGCCGGAAACATAGATCATGTCCAGATCGTACTTCTTGATCACCCGGTTCAAGTGCGTATAAATGAAGTTCTGGCCAGGGGTCGTGCCCCAATGCCCAAGGAGCATGTGCTTTATATCCTCGATCTCAAGCGGCCGCTTGAGCAGCGGGTTGTCGTAGAGATAAATCTGGCCAACGGAGAGATAGTTCGAGGCTCTCCAATAGGCATCCATTCTCCGCAACAAATCTGGCGATAGTGTCGCTTCCATGATTCATCTCCCCTTTCCTGCGCCCTCAAAGATTGCGTCGCAGCCAATGCGAATCGATTGGCGGGTCGAAATCCGCCCATCCGCCCTGACTATAGTCTAGTTCCGTTTTGCGCGTGTTAAGCGCCGGCTCTCAATCTCTTTCCGCGGGTGAACGCCGCGCTCCATCCGCGCCTGATAGCATTTCTTCTGTTGCCATCAGCGGGCCTGCCTCGTGCGCTTGCGTCTGCCGGAACGAATCTGCCCCGCCCGCAAGTTTGCGGTTTTGTCCAATCAAATTGATTCGCGATGCGGAGAATCGAAATGAGCTACCTGAAAAAATTCAAAGTCGAACCGGGAAGCAAAGTCAAGCTCAAGAAGCTTGACCCCTCCTTCACCGGCGGTCACAAGAGCCCCAAGTCCGCGGCTGCCGAGATCGAGCATTATCAAACGAAGCTTCGTGAGTTGCAGGATCTGCTCTATGCCGAGCGCCGCCATTCGCTCCTTGTCTGCCTTCAGGCTGTTGACACGGGCGGCAAAGACGGCGTCATCAATCATGTTCTCGGCGCGATGAATCCGCAGGGGTGCCGCGTGGCCGCGTTCAAGCAGCCGTCTGCCGAAGAGGCAGCGCATGACTTTCTATGGCGCGTGCATAAGGACGCGCCCGCTCGCGGCGAAGTCGTCATCTTCAACCGTTCGCACTACGAGGATGTTCTCGTCGTTCGCGTTCACGATCTCGTCCCCAAAGATGTCTGGTCTCGCCGTTACGATCAGATCAACAGCTTTGAGAAGGAACTCGTTCAGCACGACACTCACATTCTCAAATTCTTCCTGCACATCTCAAAAGAAGAACAGTTGAAGCGCTTCAAGGATCGCCTCGACGACCCCACCAAGCACTGGAAGATCAGCGAGGCCGACTACAAGGAGCGCGCTTTTTGGAAGGACTACACCGCCGCTTATGAGGATGCGCTCTCCCGTTGCAGCACGGCGCACGCGCCCTGGTACGTCATTCCTGCCAATCACAAATGGTTCCGCAATCTTGCCATCGCGCGCATCGTCGTCGAGCACCTTGAGTCGCTGCACATGAAATATCCAAAGCCTACGGTCAACATTGAAAAGATACGCCGCGAGTTCCACGCCGCAGAGCGCGCATAGCGCTGTGCACCGGGCAGGAAACTCGCAAGGAACATTCTTATGAAAAAATCTGTGCTCTGCGCCCTGCTTCTGGGTTTCGCTTCCTTTGCTTCGGCGTCATCCGTTTTCACCACACGCCTTGACGATCCTAAAGCGGTGTATCTCACGCCGCAGGAATTCGGCGTGCATGCCGATGGAGTCGGCGACGACTCCGCGGCGATTCAGTCGGCCATTGACAAGGCGGAAGGCGGCGCTCGTGAGGGAATCGTCTTCATTCCTTCGGGCCGCTACCGCCTCACGCGCACCGTATATCTCTGGCCGGGCGTGCGCCTCTTCGGCTATGGCGCATCGCGCCCTGTCTTCGTGCTGGCCGATAACACGCCGGGATTTCAAGCAGGCGTGGGTGTGATGCTCATGTTCACGGGCGCGAGTCCAGCCGCTCTCCGCCGTTCCGGCAGGCGCGTTCCGTTTCCGCCTCCAGGCAGCGTGCCGCCAAACGACAATATCGCCGACGCCGACGAAGACACATTCTATTCGGCGATGAGCAACATCGATTTCGAGATCGGCGCCGGCAATCCCGCCGCGATCGCCGTCCGCTTTCACGTCGCCCAACACGCCTATCTCAGCCACATGGATTTTCACGTCGGCTCAGGCCTGGCCGCGCTGACTGAGGTCGGCAATGAGGCCGAGGATCTGCATTTCTACGGCGGCCGATACGGGATACTCACCGACAAAACTTCGCCCGCATGGCAATTCACGCTCATCGATTCCGTCTTCGATGGCCAGCGCGACGCAGCAGTGCGCGAGCACGAGGTAGGCCTCACCCTCATCCGCGACACCTTCCGCAATGTGCCGGTCGCCGTCGATATCGACCCGCACTACTCCGACGAGATGTGGGCCAAAGACTGCCGCTTTGAGCAAGTCTCAAGAGCTGCCGTCGTCATCAGCAACGAAAAGAGCCCTCTCACCGAAATCGGATTTGAGAATGCAGTGCTCAAGGATGTGCCGACCTTCGCCCTCTTTCGCGAGAGCGGCAAAACAGTCGCCGGCAAGGGCGCGATCTATCAAGTTGCGAACTTCAACTACGGACTCATCGTGCCCGGCGAGGGTATGACCGGCACAATCGGCCAGCGCTACGAAGCTGCCGCCCTGAGCGCATTGGCCGCTCCGTTACCGCCCGCGATCCCCGCGCTTCCGCCAACTTCAGAATGGGTCAATGTCCACACACTCGGCGTCGTCGGTGACGAAAAGACCGACGACACCGCGGCGATCCAGAACGCGATCAACACGCATCGCGTGCTCTACTTTCCCAGCGGCCATTACCGCGTCACCGACACGCTCCTGTTGAAGCCGGACACAGTTCTCATCGGCTTGCATCCAACGTTGACTCAGTTCGACCTCGAAGACTCCACGCCTGGCTTTCAGGGCGTCGGCGCGCCGAGGCCCGTGATCTCTGCTCCCGCTGGCGGCGTCAACATCATCAGCGGCTTCGGCATCTATACCGGAGGCGTCAATGCGCGCGCTGTCGGAGTGATGTGGCAGGCAGGCGTCGGCTCGCTCATCGACGATATTCGCTTCCTCGGCGGCCACGGTAGCGGCTTCAATCCCTACAACAACAACCACACCGCCGATTCCGTTCCCAACAAGCGCTGGGACGGTCAATATCCGAGCCTCTGGGTGACTCACGGTGGTGGCGGCACATTCGCGGACATCTGGACTCCGGATACTTTTGCCCAGGCTGGATTCTATGTTTCGGACACGAAGACCCCGGGCCACGTCTACGAACTCTCCAATGAGCACCACGTGCGCAACGAAATCGTCTTCGACCATGTCGAGAATTGGGACATCAACGCGCCGCAAACCGAAGAGGAGGCCGGCGAAAGCCCCGACTCGCTATCGCTCCAGTTCAGCTGGTCGCACAACATCACCATTGCCAACTATCACGGATATCGCGTCACGCGTTCTCGCGCGCCATTCCCCGCCGCGGTTCGTCTTTATCACTCCGGAAACATTCATTTCCGCAACGTGCATATCAACGCCGAAAGCGGATATCCCATCTGCGACGACAACGGCTGCGGAACGTTTCTCCGCGCCAGCAAATTCCCTTATGAAAATGCCATTCAGGACGTGACGCACAATCTTGAAGTTCGCGAGCGAGAATTTGCCGTGCTCGACATCCCGGAAAGTCCGCCGAGCCCCCCACCTGCCGATGCATCTTCCATTCTCGCTCCCGGCGCCACCGTCGAAGAACTGCACGACGGATTCTTCTCCATCTCCGGCGCGGCGGTCGATGCATCCGGCAAGCTCTACTTCGTCGACCACCACGAGCAGCGCATCTATGGATGGTCGGCCGCCGAGGGGCTGACCATCGAGCGAGACAATCCACTCGACCCCGTCAATCTCGCTTTCGACAAAGCGGGCGACCTGCTCGTGGTCTCTTCTGCCGGGCCCGAAGGAACCGTCTACTCATTCCGCCCCGGATCGCCGGGAGATCAGATCACGGTCCTCGCACCGCAACCCGCGGCCCCGCATCCCGGAGCCGCCGCGATTCTGCCGGTCAATTATTGGAACAACGGCGAATTCAAGAACCAGCTCGACTTCAGCACGCTCACTTACAAAACACTCGCCGAAATGTTTTTGGATGATGTGTCGATGCCGAAGGCCAGGGAATACGTCTCGCCCGACGGCAGCGCCTTCCTGCCTGCTGGGCGCGTCTTTCAGCAGGGCCCGTCAGACTTTACCGGCTGGCGTTTCTCCGACAATCTTGACACTTACGGATTTCTGAGCGCTCTTCCCGGCCAGCGCATTTTCGTCAGCAGCGAGTCGGAAGACCGCACGTATAGCGCTCGCGTCGCCGCCGACGGCACGCTAACCGATCTTCAACCGTTCGCGGAGCGCGGTGGCGAGAGCGTCGCAGTCGACAGCAAAGGCAATGTGTATGTTGCCAACGGCCAGATCTTCGTCTACGGTCCCGCAGGTCAATTGATCGGTCAGATCGACGTCCCTGAGCGTCCGATCGATATCGTCTTTGGCGGCCCCGATCATCGCACGCTGTTCATTCTCGCCCACCACGCTCTCTTCGCGGTTAAAGTAAAAGACTAAGACTGATCCAGCAAAGTGAATACCGGCCGTCGGCATCACGCCTCGGATGCGATATTTCCACCAGGAGAGCAAATGGCCCTGCACAACACCCGCAAGCTGAAAGCCAGGCCGACCAGCGCAATCGAGTCGGACGCATTGCATCGCAATGGTCAGACCTACATCTTCCCGAAAGTTTCGCGCGACTCGCAGGCCGTCTACCGCACCATCCACGATCAGCTCGTCCTCGATGGCAACTCCCAGCACAACCTGGCGACTTTCTGCACCACGTGGATTGAGCCCGAAGTCGAGCGGATCATGGACGAGTCTGCCGACAAGAACATGATCGACAAGGACGAGTATCCGCAGACCGCGGCCATCGAGGAACGATGCGTTCACATGCTCGCCGATCTTTGGAACTCGCCCGAAGCGGCAAGCACCATGGGCTGCTCCACGACCGGCTCCAGCGAGGCGGCAATGCTCGGTGGCTTGGCGCTCAAGTGGAACTGGCGCAAGCGCAGGCGCGCCGAAGGCAAATCGACTGACTCGCCCAATCTCGTCATGGGCCCGGTGCAGGTGTGCTGGCATAAGTTCTGCCGCTACTTCGATGTCGAGATTCGCGAAGTTCCCATGGAAGGCAACCGCTTGCTGCTCACGCCTGAGGAAGTGCTGAAGCGCTGCGATGAAAACACGATCGGTGTCGTCGTCACTCTCGGAGTCACCTTCACGCTGCAATTCGAGCCGGCGCGCGAAATCAGCGCGGCGCTCGACAAGCTTCAGGCCGAGACGGGGCTCGACATTCCTATCCACGTAGACGGCGCCAGCGGTGCATTCCTCGCGCCGTTTCTGCAGCCCGATCTCATCTGGGATTTCCGCCTGCCGCGGGTCCGGTCCATCAATGCCTCGGGCCATAAATTCGGCCTGGCGCCTCTTGGCGTAGGCTGGGCGCTATGGCGCGAGAAGCACGATCTGCCTGAGGAGCTGATCTTCGACGTCAACTATCTCGGCGGTAACATGCCCACCTTTGCGCTCAACTTCTCGCGGCCCGGCGGCGAAATCATCTGCCAGTATTACAACTTCCTGCGCCTCGGCAAGCAGGGCTATCGCGAGATCCAGTCGGAGTGCTCAGCAATTGGAAAAGAGCTCGCAGCCAAAATCGCTGCGCTCGGTCCATTTGAAATCATCTATGACGGAGTTGGCGGCATCCCCGGCCTGTGCTGGAAGCTGAAAGACCCCGCATCCTCGCCATTCACGCTCTATGAGGTAGCCGATCGATTGCGCGAGCGCGGCTGGCTGGTTCCCGCATACTCCATGCCTCCCAACCGCGAGGACCTTGTCATCCAGCGCATCCTCATCCGTCACGGCTTCACACGCAAAATGGCCGAGGAGCTTCTGGTCGAGTTACTGCGCACCATCGAGCATCTGCAGCATCCGGCGAATCGGCCTCAGCGCTCCGGCGTTGAGTCTCACTCTCATAACCACTCGGGCAGATGATGGCCACGCGCTGCTCGATCGTTCGGGATCGAAACTCTGCCTCTCAAACGTTCCGCGCCATCGCCAGCTCCACGATCTCGCCAATCATTTGCGTATAGGAGAGGCCTGATTTCTTCGCCGCCATGGCGAACTCCTGCCCGCTTGAGAGCCACGGATTCGGGTTCGCTTCGATCACATACACGTCGCCCTTGCTCGATAAGCGCATGTCAATACGGCCGTAATCGCGAAGCTTGACGGCGCGATAAGCCTTGATCGCAATCTCGGTGAGCCTGGCTTCGGTCTCTTCGTCCAGGTCCTCGGCGATCGCCGATTTCGTCAACTTATACGCCTCAGTCTCTCTCTCGAACTTCACATCCTGGCTGGCGATCCTGGGCACGCCCTTGGGAAGTTTTGAAAGGTCGAGCTCTACGAGCGGCAACGCGTGGGCGCTTTCGTAACTGCCGAGGATAGCGGCATAGATTTCGCGTCCTTCAATGTACTCCTCAATTAACGCGGGAGAATCGAACTCCGTCTGAATATAGGAGACCCGCTCCATCAGCTCTTTCACGCTGTTCACGACCGCATCGGCTCCGATGCCGATCGATCCATCTTCCGAGGTCGGTTTCACGATCAGCGGGAAAGCGATGTCGTGCGCGTGATCGATAGCGCCCCGATACGATGTCGCGAAGTACGGCGACTGAATTCCGTAAAACGCAAACATCTTCTTGGCGATCGATTTATCCTGGGCAAGAATGTGCGCGTGCGGCCCCGCGCCCGTGTAGGGGATCTCCAGCATATCCAGGAACGCGGCAACGTGCATCTCCTTGGTGTCGTCGCCGGCGTACGATTCAGTCAGGTTGAAGATGAGATCGGCGCCGCATTTTGCCAGTCCCAGCAGCGATTGCAACCGCCCGTCGAGAACGTAATACGACGGCTCATGACCCAGCTTCTCCAGGGCCTCGAAGATCTCTTCGCGGTCGTGCTTCACCGGTCGCTTCTTGCGCGCCTTTTGCCCCTTGCGCTTGCGCGGCGCCGGAGCTTCTTCCTGCACTTCAGCGGGCTCTTCTTCCCACAGATCGTACAGCACGGTAACCTTCAGTTTCGTTCCTGTCATGCGACCTCCAATCGGAGCGGCGGCAGCGGCCGGCGCGCCTCATGGGTGAATGAATTTTCCGCGCACCAGGTAGTTCATGGCCAGTGCCGTTGTGTACGCGGTAAATTCCGTCAAATGCTCTGGCTCCTTGCGAGTGTCCACACGCAGTCCCAGGTCCTCAACACGCTTGCAGATGGCCTCCACCAGCCGTTTAACAATCGGACGCTGCACGCCGCTCCAGTATGCGATCTTGTCGATGATCGCCTTGCGATGCTGGGCTAACATCTCATGGGCAGGTCGCACGTCCTTCCTTCGCCGGCGGGAAATATTGAAGATGTCCGCCAGGTCGGCATCGAGCGCCAGTTCCTGAACCGGAACCTCCTCCGGAGGGCTCAGCCGATAAAACTCGCCGACTGTCGATTCCATTTCGTCGACGGTGATATCGGTGCGGCCACGGCGACGGATGGGTTCAACGTCGCCCACTTTTCGCGCGATGCGATCGACATATCGAAGCTTCGCCAGCGCGCCCCATTCCTTATAACGCTTGCGCCATTGCGATCGAGGCGTCAGCCACACTGCGAACGTCTCCGCAAAATCCTCATCAGGATGCTTCTGCGCGTACCACCCCGCCATGTGGCGAACAAACTTCCGCGAAAATGGAATCGGGCGGTAATTATCCCGGTATGCGCGCCTGAATGGACCGAAGAGGTCGCGCCACTCTGCCGACTTATAAAGCTGGTACGCATAGTTGAATGCGTGTCCCGCTTCATGGCGCATGTACATCATGATCTCGCGAGCATCTTCAAGGTCGTTCATCTCGCGCTCAAGTTGAGCCAGATCGGGATTAGCCAGGTAGAACGGCATGCCGATGACGGGCTCGCCCGACGGACATCCCCATTCGTCAGTTAGATAGCATTGCGGGCGGAATTTGTGAATACCCTTGGCTTCCAGTTCGCGATAAAGCTGCTGAACGAAGCGTTCAATCGGAGAACCCTCGAGCTTGAGTCCAAGCTCGCGAATGGGCTTGGCAAGTATCTCCTGAAATTCCGCTCGGCTTTGCTCGAAATTGCGCACAGGGCTATTCAGTGTTCTATACCAATCAACCGGCTTTGGCACTACCAGGCGTATCGCTTTTGCACATAGTATTGTGGGCACACTTCAAAAGTGCCGGGCATCTCGTGCACCGGCCATCGCGACAGAAATTGCAATAGGGGGGGTAGATCGGAAAGAGGCGAGAAGCGAAAACCGCATCCGACTGGAAATCGATGCGGAGACGGCAAGCGAAGAGCGGCTGCTTAGCCTTGTGCCTTTGTCGCCAGATTTCGGCTGGCGTGTGGCCGCGCGGAGCCTTTGAGCCGCCCGCTGCGGTAGGCGATGTACTTTGCCAATGTCCGCAACATAGCCGACGGAATAAGGTGAGGGGCATGAGTGGAAAGATAGCGAAGCTCCGAGGCGACAAATCGCCGCGCTTCGCCATCGGCAGCGCCAAATTCTTCTACAAGCCAGCGCTCGCGCTCGTGAAGCATCCCAATCTCACGATAGCGGCGGAATTCGGCTGCGATCGAGTAAGCGTGCGAGTGTTCAACGAGGGCTTCTGCCACGTATGCAGTCTTCCAGCCGGCGCGATGCAGACGAGCGACGGCAAGAGTGTCCTCGCCAAAGTTCACATCCTGCGCGAAGCCGCCTACGCTCATCAACGCATCGCGCCGAAAAGCGCCGAAGGTATTCGAAAAAAAAATTGATTTGAAGCCCAAAGTCGTTCGAGACTCCCAGGAACGTAACTGCGAAACCGCTTGATAGTTGAAAAACCGCGCGTGCGCTTCGATGGCCGAAGCGTGTGGCCGGGGAAGTTGACGCCCGTATGCTGCGCCAATCGCCGGATTCTGAAACGCGGCTGCGAGATGACGAAATGAGTCGGTATCGTGCGGCACCGCGTCCTGCGTGAGATAGATCAGAATGTCGGCGTTTGGCGCGGCCACCGCCGCCGCCTGTCGCGTGCCGCCGTGGCTGAATGCGTCGCGAGGGATCTCGGCGACCGTAAATCCAGCGGCTCGGGCGCGATCCGCGGTCCCATCGGTCGAAGACGAGTCGATCACAATCACATCGTCAGGCTTGAGGCTTTGGCATTCGATGCCGCTGACGAGCGCCTTCCAATTCAGAGCTGCATTTAATGTAGGGATAATGAGCGCAATATTCATGGGGGAAGGAAGGCGAGCCGTCGTTGGATTCCGGTTCGCCCGGCAATCTAAGTCGAAGTAACTAAAGCTGGACGTACTTACTCACTAAAGGCTATGGGTCATATGCGCGATCAATAGATTGATTCGTACCTTGAGCAGCCGCAGCGGGTCGTGCCGCTGGCTTGCGTTCTGTGAGTGCCTGCGGTAGTAAACAAGCGGCTCGTCGATAAACACCGTCTTCCCGCCACGAGCCTCGTTGCGGGTTCCGATCCATGCATCGTGCAGGAAAAGCTTGCCGCGCGGGAATGGAAGAACCGGGCCAAGAAACGAAGCGCGGACCGCCATCGCCGAGCCCTGGTAATGATTCTTGACAATGTTGCGCCAGAATCCCGGCTGGAATACGCCATAACGATTCACGCGGCCATCAGGCAGTAGATCGCCGTGTTCGTCGATCAGTGCAACCCTGCTTGCAACCACCTGCGCTTCCGGATGCTGCTCGAACTCCCGCAGCACTCTCTCAACCTTGGTTGGAGCCCACAAATCGTCATCGTCGGAAAGAAACAAAATATTTCCGGTGGCGCAGCGGAGCGCATCTTCAAACGTCGCCACGACGCCCTCGTTCCTCTCGTGCTTAAAGAGCCGTATCCGGCCGTCGCGCATCTCAATGATCCGCGCAACCGTGTCATCTCGCGAGCCGTCATCGACGATCACAATCTCGTCATCGGGTGCGAGTTGGGGAAGAATTGAGGCGAGCTGCGCCTCAATGAATCTTGCCCCGTTGTAAGCGGCCATGCACACCGATACCTTCGGCCGTAGTCTTTCTTCGCGCTCCAGGGCGAGGCCCGGCAAATCCCGCAGCGATTCGCGCCACCTGCGCAACCGTGCGCTCTTCGAACGAAAGATTCGAAAGAAAAGGAACTCGCGCGTGACTCGCCGCAGATCTTTGCGGTCGCCGCGCATCCAGTGCCGGACCATCCGCAGTGCGAGCCGAGCCGTCCGCTCGCAACCCGCCAGCCAATTCATGTGCAATCCCCAGAATGCCGTTTCGGTAAGAAGCCCTCGACGGTAACGGCCTTCGCTCACAAGACGGTTCATGTCCATCATTGAAAACTCATGATGAAGTTGAATATTACCTTCGATGTAAACGCGTTTTCCATGCCGGTGCAGATTGAGAAGCATTACAAAGTCGCTGTGATCGAGCGGAAAACGCAGGTCGTAGCCGCCCAATTGCTTGAGCACATCCACGCGGATCATTGCACCGGAGTTCATTGCGAAAACCGGTTCGTCTGGTGTGCCGCGAAATCCTCTGTAGTACCACTGAGGAATCGCCCCAAGCACGAATCGGTTGGGCGAGAGACGCTTGCGGCCAAACGCGATCTGAGGTACGACCGCACCGACGTCTGGATGACAGACACAGAGATTCGCAGCGGAGGCCATGGCAAGCAGATAATCGCCCGGCAGCGTGGTGTCCTGGTCGAGCGTAATGAGCCAATGCGATCCCTGACGGACGGCAATCTCAAGCGCCTGATTGTATGCAAATGCCAATCCACGGTTGCGTGGGTCGTGAATGTACACAACGTCTTCGTCAAGAGTTACGCACGCTTGCGGCGGTGTACTGTTGTCCCATAAGACGATCGATATGTGGTGCGCAGCGGCATTCTTGCGAGCTTCAATCAGGCTGCGATAGGTGGGCGACTCCTCGGGCGTCATGCCATACAAAACGACGACCGCAGTAGCCATCAATGGGCCAGGAGCCTTGACGGGGATCGAGTTAAGCGGCTTCGTCAGCATAAAGTATCCCGGGATGCGCCCAGTAAAAGCAGCGCTTCTGAACGAAAATCTGAGCAAGGACTTGAATGACAGTTGAGAGCAGGAAGAACGTGTTAGCGAAGAAGAGCAAAGATATCGACGTGAGGAAGATGCTAAGGATGAGAATGTTCCTTGGATACGCGCGCATGGCCAGCCAGCCGCAGCCAATTCCGATGATGAGATTCGCAAAGTAAATCCCAAGGTAGGAGAAGTCGAGCGCCCAGGCCTGCAAATAGGTACTGGCGCCATCGATGATATTCATGCTCCCGTACACCTCGGCATAGGGGTCGGAGGGCGTCATAAACGTGGGAAGCAGTGAATAGAGAAATGCAAATGTCGGCCCGTGCGATGTTCCGTGGGCCACCATCCAGCAGAGATTGGAGAATGGGATCGAAATGTAGGAGACGGCCCAAAGAAAGGCCATGGGCCAATTCGAGTATTTGTCGCGAATCTGGAGAAAATCTATGAAAATGTCGTGGGCCGTGCGCAGGTTGCCGATGATGGTCATGCCGGCTATTGCCAGGGCGAGAGCGCCGAGCGCCAGCAGATACTGCCTTCTCCGGCCTGTCGAGGATCTGAGCGAGAAGACGAAGAACATCTCGAGAAAGGTAACCAGCAAGATTCCTCGTGCCAGGTAGAGGCCAAGCCAGCCGAATGCGAAGACGATGAAGAGAGACCTGCGGATCCGCGAAGAATCGAATGTGGCATTGACGGCGATGCATGTAAGCAACGGGAAGAGAATCTGCTTGAGCTTGCCATAAGTGAGATAAGTGCTGGGATCGCCGATGGCCGGCGGCGGGCCGGAAGTAAACCAGTTAAGCCCGATGAGAACCATCGCGAACACGCAGAAAAGCAGATTCAATTGCCAGAGACGAGTGACATCCAGGACATAAGACGTTACCTCGTCTTGCAGTGAGTCCCGCTCAAGAATCGCGGTACTCGCAAAGTAGCCGAGAAGCAATGAACCCGCGGAGACGATGAAGATCAGGAACGGGATGCCGAAGTCGGGATAGATGACATAGGAGACATGGACGCTGAGACAGGCGAGCATCAGCACCCATATCGCGAGGAATAATGCGACTGGATGGCAGTAAACCGGCAACTCCCGCCGCGGTCTGAATACACCGCTCGCGAAAGCGTGACGGGACCGCGCTCCGGCAGCCTCAAGCCAGGCGCCGGCCGCAGCGAGCGAAGCGCCATTGCCGGAGTGGCCTGAATTCGGAAGGAAGGGGAAGTCACTCATTGCGTTCTAACAAAACCTCGACAGAGTGCAGTGCCGGTTCACGCTGCGTAACCCCACGATCTCCGCTTGGAGAAAAAGATCGTGGTGGCTGAAACGGTGCCGCAGATACCAAGGACGATGAACGACGCCGCGGCGACGCCCAGCGTCCCGGATGTTTTCGCGAAGAATAGAACGCCTGCCGCAGTGGCAGCCGCAATCAATATGGATTGCACAAGAAAAGGCTCGCATTTGTGAGAGCGAAGGTAGATGGCTTCGCTCTGGACAATGTGGCCGCCGATGGCCGTCAACAGAAGCAACAAAAAGACTGGCCACGAAACAATCCGATGACCGAGCCTCGGCACGAATTGAGAAATTACGAGAACACCGGCCATGACCACCGCCGATGCGCCCGAGAGCAGAAGTAACGACTGCCGGAAGGCCCGAAAGAAAAGTGCATCGAGGCCGGCGTGATCGTCCTTCGCAATCAAGCTGCCAAATGGCGCCGACTTGGTCGTCATCCAAACCAGCATCAGGCCGCTCATCTGCATCACGATGTTCATTGACAAACCCATGCGGCCTGCTTCAGCCGGCCCCCGAAACGCAAAGATGACCGGCGTGAACAGCTGAAAGATGAAATAGTCGCAAAGCCAACTGACAGCAATCTTCCACTGGAAGGGCCAGACCTCCTTGCGCCAGGAGATGCCTAAATTGCCGACGTGCATGCGCAGCAGGGGCAGAAGCAGCGAACGGCGCGACCAAAGCATTACGCTGGCCACAATGGACTGGCCAAAGAGCACCATGGCCGGCGCATAGAGGCCATGATGCAGGATCATTGCAGTCCACGCGGCTAGTGCGCTCACCACAGATTGAAAGAAGCGCGCGCGGGATACTGCAACAACTTGCCCGCAGCCTTCCAGAAACGACATCACCGGATTCAGCGCGAACCCGATCGCGCATGCCAGCACCATCGTGCGCAGCGGCCAGACCCAGATGCGAGGTTCGTCCGCGAGCTGATGCAGGCTGAAGAAACGCATGCCTCCAGTGAGGAGCGCAGCGCCCATCAGCAGGCAAGCCACCGAATACCAGCGCACGGTGCGCTGCAAAAGTGAAGCAAGACGGATGC
>Ga0335085_10002172_pt1 | contig 37646 bp, 34 predicted proteins | sample Lox_Sample_45_FD_206712 | JGI IMG/M metagenome (GOLD analysis project Ga0335085, IMG submission 206712) | Soil microbial communities from Loxahatchee National Wildlife Refuge, Florida, United States - Lox_Sample_4.5 | ecosystem: Environmental > Terrestrial > Soil > Wetlands | place: USA...
GGCAACGGCACGGTGAGCGCGGTCAACAGTTCCGGCGCGGCGCTGGCCGGATCGCCGTTTTCCGGCGCGGGCATCTCGGCACCCGCCGCCATCGCCATCAACGGCAATGCCAAAGGCAACTGAGCGGCCAGTGATCTAAGGAAAGAGCCTAAGCCGGTTCGTGCAGCGGCCGCGTCGACAGCTCTTGTCAGGAACTATGGAATTCGCCGGAAGCGCATCGCTTGAAACGGCCTGCCGGTAAGCTTCAGCTTCGTCCTTCCGCTGAACGTGCCGTCGAGCCGCGTGATTTTCATCTCCCACGGGTCCACAAGCTCCGCCGTAAACTTTCCCTCGGGAAGCGGAAAATCGTAATAGATCGGCTCGTGAAAGTCGAAATAGTAGAGGATCGTTTCCGGTGCCTTTTTCGCTTGGTCCAGCACAGACGCATTCAGGTAGTACGCATTGGGCTGTGCCTCAAGCCCCGCGAGTTCCGGATCTGGTGCGGCTACTGTCTGCTCCACGAGCTTCCGCAAAAACTCAATCCGCGCAGGACTCGTGCCATGCAATTTGCCGCCGTGCGACCACCAGATCGTAGGCGTCGCGTTTTCGTCCAGCGGTGCATCAGGATCAAGGTACGTTTCGCCGTGCGTGACGTAGCAACCGGCGATCACCCCCAGCCAGAACCGGCGCGCCATCTCCTCGCCCGACAAATTGCCCCAACGGCTATTCAAATTGCCTTCGTACATCACCTCGTCAAAGCAGATCGGCTTCACCCACGCCTTCAGCCATTCCTCTGCCTGGTCGAACTTTGAGTTCTGCAGGCTCGCGTGCGTCACCCAGGGGCGGCCGTAATCGTACATGGTGTGGGAGTAGTGCACAGAGCGAAGATGGCCGACCGGGTCGCACTGCTGCACAATCTGGAAAAACCTGTCGAAGTCCTGCGTGGTCTTCGCTCGCATCAGGTCGAATTCGTTCGCCAGCGACCACCAAATGTTCCGGTAGGCCGACATGCGCGCCAGCACGTACCGTAGATAACGGTCGTCGGCATCTTCCGGCATTTTCGAATAGCCCCAGCGGTCGTAAGGATGAAAAAGGATCAGGTCGGCTTCGATATTCAAAGCGCGCAGGTCGGCGATCCGCTTCTCAATGTGCGCGAAAAATTCGGGATTCGGCCGCGTGAAGTCGCTGACGCCCGCAGCATCGCGCACAAACGGGTAATAGGGCGGTTCATTGTGATTGTATTCGTAGCTCTTGGGGAAAACACACATGCGAATCTTGCTGAACGGTGCGGTTCGCAGCGTCTCCAGCGTTTGCTCCTGCAGGCTTTCCGCCTGATGCACCCACGCATAGCATGTTGTGCCGAAAGGGAAGAAAGGGGTGCCGTCCGCATATCCAAAATGATGAACGTTGCGCACTCCGACCGGTCCGTGCGCCCCAGGTAATGGCGCAATGCAGACGAATCTGCCAGTCTTGCCGTCGAGCGCCGGCGCGGAGCTTTGCGTCACGTAGGACCACTCACCTTGCGTGTCGGGCATGAAGCGCACTTTGTAGCGCCCTTCTCCGTCGTAAAATCCGTCGACATTGACCACGCGATGTTTCAGTGTGAACGTCGCAGCAAGACGCACGTCTGTGAACGGATTCCCCTCGGCTGGCCCCGAGAACTCCAATTCAAATACCTCCCACTGCGGGACCGGCGCGTGCGACTCTGAAGGTGTCCCGGGCAGAAGGCTCATTGACGTAGCCGGCGCGATCCCAGCCAGCGAGCCAACAGATCCAAGTTTCAACACTTCACGCCGATTCATGCGTCCCATTTCACCCACTCCTCTCGTGCGATAGAACTCCAACTCTGAAAGTCTAACTTCCAGATGCGGCATGTATCGAGATGATCTGCCGGAGTACGCAACTTGCTAATCCCGAGGATCAGCCGGGACTGCAGTCAGCGACACACTTCCGGAGGCGAGGCCCGGCGAGCTGGCCGTCACGACAATCCTGCCGTGGCTTGCGTCGGCCCGGATGAATGCAACGCACCGGCCCTGATACGCACTCCGCTCGTTTGTTTTAAATGGTTCGTGGCTTGTGTTGTCGCCGTTGTCAACCGCTACAACACGCCCAGGTCCGTCCACGGTAAATGTGACGCGACTGGCCGCATCCGGAACAATCACTCCGTGCGCATCCACGACCTTCGCTTCGAGATAGTCCACGTCGTCCCACCACGGCGCAATCTCTTTGTGATTCGCCACAACCACGATCTTCGCTGGAGCGCCTGCAGTACGCAATTCGTCGCTGGCTACCACACGTCCGGCATTCGATGCGATCGCGCGCAACGTGCCCGGCGCGAAGGGGACCTGCCAGGTGCGCGCTGAAGCGTCAGGGTGAATGGCCTGAGCGCCCAGGGACTTGCCGTTCAGCGTGAGTTCAACTTGCTCCGCATTGCTGTACACCTCCACGTTTTCCGTGTGAGGGCCGAGATCGCGCGGCGTCCAGTCGGCGAACAGCACCTGTCGAGGACGTCGTGCATCCGTCGCTTCACCGGGATCAGTAGGGCCGGTCGCGGTGGGCGCTACCCGCCGCACGATGCGGACCATCGGCTTCTCGGACCACCAGCTCTGTTGCTCCAGCCCGTCGCTATGCGGAGAATCTGTGCGGTCAATCAGGCCGGAGCTGTTGGCGATGTACGGCCACACATGCGCCTCGCCCAGATAATCGGCGCCGGCCCAGATGAACTGGCCGGCATAGGGTGCGTTATCGCGCAGGGCCAGCCACGCTTCGCGGCTGTGACCGTTTTCCGTCCCCAGAATCTTGCGCGCAGGCTTCTGTTCATGCGCCGCGAGGATCTCGTTCTCGCGATAGTTCTGGCCCACCACGTCGAGCATGTCCGCCAGCCCGTTGTCGTAGTCGTGGCTCACATTGGGCCGAAACAGCGCCATCGTCACCGGCCGCGATGGATCGTATCGATGGAAGACCGCAATCAGCGAAGCCAGAATCGAATGCGCCAGCGGGGCGTTCGGCGTGTCATGAATCTCATTTCCTGCGCTCCACAAGATAATGCTGGGATGATTGCGATCGCGCAGCACCGTGTCACGCGTATCCGTCTCCGACCACTCTTTGAAATAGAGGTGATAGTCGTAGCGATTCTTGCCGACGGTCCAACAATCGAACATCTCGTCCATCACCAGAAAGCCCATCTGATCGCAGAGGTCGAGAAATTCCGGCGATGGCGGATTGTGCGCCGTCCGAATGGCATTCACGCCCAACTTGCGCAACGCTTCGAGGCGATGCCGCCACGCATCCAGCGGCACCGCCGCGCCGAATGCGCCATATTCGGCATGCAGGCACGCGCCTTTGATTTTGAAGTTGCGCCCGTTGAGCCAGAAGCCGGTAGCAGGATCAAAATGAAACTCGCGGATCCCGAATCTGACAGTGTCCTCATCCACAGTGCTGCCATGCTCGATGACGTCAACCAGCGCGCGATAGAGCACCGGATGGTCCATGTCCCAGCGGTCGGGGCGCGGAACCGCAAACTCTTGCGTAAAAGTCCCGGAGCTCCCGGCAGCAACCTCTTGCGCCGCGGCAGTTCCGCGCGCAGCGAGTTTTCCATCGGGGCTGTACAGCGAGATCAGCAAAGAAGGGTTGCGCGTTTCGCCCGATTGATTGATGAGGGTGCTCTCAACGCGCACGGTGGCCCGCTCCGCGGTAACCGACGGAGTGCTTACGAAGGTTCCCCAGCCGTCCACGTGCAGGTCGCTCGTCTCAATCAAATGCACGTGGCGGTAAATGCCGGCCCCAGGTGCCCAACGCGATGCGGGCTGCTCCGAGTCGTCGCAGTGCACCGCAATCACATTGGCTGCGCCGGGCCCAAAGCGCAGATGGCCGGTCAATTCGTAGCGAAAGCTCACATAGCCGTAGGGCCGATGACCAAGGTGTGTCCCATTGATCCACACATCGCTTTTGGCCATCACGCCATCGAACACGATGAACACATGCTTTCGCGCAGCGCTCCGCGGGAGTACGAAATGCTTGCGATACCAGCCGACGCCGGCAGGCAGAAACGCGCCTGCTGGTCCTGACGCATTACCTGCGTCGAATGGACCGGCGATGCTCCAGTCATGCGGCACGTCAAGCTTTTCCCATGTGCCGTCGCGAAAGTCGGGCTGATCGGCTCCTGCCGCATCGCCTCGCATGAATTGCCAGTTTGCGTCGAACGATTCTTCGATGCGCGGATTCGGAGGATGCCCGGCCGGCAGAGAAGGCGGAGCAGATGCGTACGCCTCCACAGCCGGCAAAATACCGGCGAGCAGCAAGAGTTGAAAGCAACATTTCATATGCGAGCCCTTCATTTCCTGGAAATGCGGCAATTCCACGAGCCGAACGTCGAATTCTTTCGGCGATCTCGCTGCGTTCGACGACTGAACAAACCCGGCACGTCAAGACATTCGTTCTTGACAGGCGAATTCAACCACGACTAGCATCGACCCCTGCAGGCAGTTATACAGAAACTATTCTCCTTTTGAAAGGCCGTGCGCGTTTCAAGCTAATCGTTGTATAAACCTGGAGATCAATTGAGTGAAAACCTTCTATCTTGCTGCGATATTCGGCTTATGTATGATGCCGAAAGCATTCGCCGCTCAACCCGCGACCTTCACATTAGACTGTGCCGATGCCGCCAAAGAGGGAGGGCACACGCTCGCGGGAACACGCTACGAGGAAGGCAAGCAGGATTTTGGCTTCGACCTTGTAGCATCGCCTCAGGTCAGCCGCGGTGCTTGCCATAGCGATGCGCCATTTTTTGTCTCAGTCGCAGAACCTGACGGCGACTATCGCGTCACGGTCAAATTAGGCGGCCCCGTCGCCGCTGCAACCACCGTGAAGGCCGAAGCACGGCGGCTGATGGTTCAACAAATCGCCACCAGGCCCGGAAAAACGGCGAAGCGCGTCTTCGTCGTGAATGTGCGCACCCCGGAGATCGGTCCTGATGAAAAGGTCAGGCTGAAGCCGCGCGAAATCGGCAATCTCGATTGGGATCATAAGCTCACCCTCGAGTTCATCGGGCAACATCCTTCTGTGCGCTCCATCGAAGTCGTCCCGGAGCATGACCCAACTGTGTATATTGCCGGCGACTCGACGGTGGTTGACCAGGACCAGGAGCCATGGGCAGCATGGGGACAAATTCTGCCTGCCTTTTTCAACGATAAGATTGCCATCGCCAACGAGGCGGAATCGGGCGAGACCATCGCCAGTTTTGTGGGCGAGCGCCGATTCGACAAGATCTTCACCACCATTGGTCCCGGCGACTTTTTGCTGATGCAGTTTGCCCACAACGATCAGAAGCCGGGCCGCGGTTTCGTCTCGATTCCGGATTACAGGGACCTTCTGCGCCGTTACATCAATCTATCTCGCGCGCGCGGAGCACACCCGATCCTCATCACTTCAATGAATCGCCGCACCTTCACGCCGGAAGGAAAGATCGAGCCGACTCTCGGCGACTATCCCCAGGCGATGCGCGACGTTGCTCGCGAGCTGAACGCACCGCTTATCGACCTCAATGCCATGAGCAGGACTCTCTTTGAAGCGATGGGGCCTGAGGGCACGCTCAAGGCATTCGTCCACTATCCGGCAAATACGTTCCCAAATCAGCCGGCGGCGCTCGCCGACAACACGCACTTCAACTCCTACGGCGCGCTTGAACTGACCAAGTGCATCGTGCAGTCGATGCGCGATCAGCATCTGCCACTGGCGAAGTATTTGCTTCACGGCATCCCGAACTTCGACCCTGCACACCCTGACCCACCCGGCATCTGGTCTGTCCCGCCCGATCCGTTCTGGTCCGCGCAAACCCCTTACGAGCGCTGAGACATCACGCTCTGCGCAGTTTGCGTGCGAGAACCATATCCAGAAACAACTTCTGTACGCGCGTGTCGCTGGTCATCTCAGGGTGGAAGGTAGCTGCCAGCAAATCGCGCTGACGAACCAGGGTAGGGAAGCTGTCGCGGTAGGCCAGGACTTCGACATCCGGACCCACACGCGTGATGCGCGGCGCGCGAATGAAAACCATCTCCAATGGGCCGCCGGGCAGTTCAGTAGGAAGCGTAAGAATGGTCGAATCGATCTGGCGGCCGTAAGCGTTTCGCTCGACAGTGGCATCGAGCACGCCAAGGCTGCGCTGCGGAGGGCGCAGCACCTCGCGCGCCGCGAGAATACACCCGGCGCAGGTGGCAAATGTCGGCGTAGCTGCAACGAAGTTTTGTAAAGCGGCAAAGAATCCGTGGGTTTCCAGGAACTTAAGCATGGTCGTCGATTCGCCGCCGGGCATTGCCAAGCCATCAAGTCCGGTAAGTTGCTCAGGCTTTCGCACCAGCACAGTATGCGCGCCTGCGCTGGTGAAGGCGCGGGCGTGCGCCTCGTAGTCGCCCTGCAGCGCGAGCACGCCGATGGTGATGCAAGCGTATTTTCCCGCGCCTGAATGCGCCGCGTTGGCCGTCGAGGTTGGCATCATTCCTATATTGATGATAGCCGCGAACACGATCCCGGTGCCGTCGGCACAGCCAGCAAAAGCTGGAACAGCAGGAACCAGAGAGGGCGTCGCATTCCTGCTTCTTTGCATTCAAACCGCTGGATTGGTCTGACCGGACGTGCCGGTTACAACGATGCGTTTGTTCGATCACAAAGGAAAGCCCGGCCGATCGCCTGAATCGCATTTGATTTCTGCTCTTTATGTTTCAAGTTCCGGATGTGCCAATCGTCCTTGAATCGCAGGTAAAAGTCAGATATGATTCGGGAAAATCATGAACCGAGCCCATGCAACACGGGAAGCATGGCACCCACAAACGAAGCAAGACAATGACGCGATCTTGCGGGAATTGGAAGCGGTCCTGGCCAGCCCGCACTTCTGCAATAGCAAACGATATCCAACTCTCCTTCGACATATTGTTGAGAACACCTTATCCGGCAAGCTCGATCTGCTGAAAGAGCGCACGTTGGGTGTGGAAGTCTTTGACCGCCCTCCGACTTACGACACCAACAGCGACACCGTGGTGCGTTACACGGCCGGCGAGGTGCGTAAGCGGCTCCTGCTCTACTACTCTGAGCACGCCAGCCATTCAGGGATTCGCATTTCGCTTCCCGCCGGTTCCTACGTCGCCGAGTTCCTGCACGGGCCCGACGGGCATATTGAGGTGAGCGACGATCCTGTGCTTGGAACGTCACAAGCTCATGCTGGCGACGATGAAAGCCATCCTCACGGGGAGGCCCAGGCGCCGGGCCACACTGCGCTCGTGTTGGATGCAACTGAGATGGGGAGGGTAGTACCGGGCGCTATCGACGAAAGTTACCGCTCGATGGGGAAGGGGATAGCCTGGGTAGCTTTGGCTGTCCTGGCGGTTGTTGCGGCGATCGCCGGCGGGATCTGGTGGAGGTCTCGCACCGTGCAGCCTCAGTCGGCGCTCGATGCATTCTGGACGCCAGTTCTGCATGATCAACACACGCTCATTGTCTGCACAGGTAGTTCGGTTTTTGCGCCGCAAAATTACTCTGGCGTGCAGACCGCCGGAAAAGATATCGACTACACCTTTGTTTCCATGCAGATCGCGTCGGCCATTTCGCAGGTGAGCAGTGCCACTGAGCATTACGGCACATCGACCCAGCTGGCTTCGGCGGCAACGGCCACGCTTCCGGACCTGCGCGAGCACTCCATCGCCCTGCTCGGCGGATATAACAACCAATGGACGCTTCGCTTCGTCGCCCCGCTTCGCTTTCATTTTGTCGAAGGACTGGGCACCCGCGAGATCATTGTCGACAGCACTCATCCTGAGACGCGCTGGGAGCGCGACAACTCACTACCCTATTCAAGCGCCGACGATTATGCGCTGGTTGCTCGATTCCGTGATGCCACCATCGATGGCTGGGTGGTTGTGCTTGCCGGTTTAGGCCGAAATGGAACTGAGGCCGCCGCGCAATTTGCTACCAGCCCCCACTACGTGCAGTTGCTTCAGGACCGTATCGGCGGAGATATTGCCAACCGCAATGTCGAGGCTGTGCTGAAGATTAACGTAATCGAGGGAAAGACCGGAGCGCCGTCGATTCAGGCTGCTTATAGCTGGTAAGCCTCTCGTATCCACCGTTTTTACAGAACCGCGTTCTGGGACGCCCCTGAATCAATACGTATACATCCCCATGAATCCCTTGTACTATTGCCTCGATGAAGACCAGGCAAAATCGCAGCGGACTTACGCGGAGAGAATTGCTGCAGCGCTCAGCGGCCGGCATGGTGTTGATGGCGGCGCGATCTGCATTTCCGGCAGTCGCAACTGAAACTCACGCGGCGAATGCTTCTCACTCGGCAGAAGAAAGGCTCTACGCGGAGACGCTGAAAACATGGTGCGACGGGCTGCTGGCACGCCAGGTGACGGAGCTGCGCGATCCGGCTTTTTACGGCGGCTTTCTGTGTCCTTCCTGCGCGTTCATCCACGGACGCTGCGGCGACGCTGTATATCCATTGCTGCGCATGGCTCACACTACGGGTGAGGCGAAGTATGTGCGCGCCGCGATGCTGGTGCACGATTGGTCGCAGGCGCAGGTCAGCCGCCCCGACGGGAGTTGGGTCAACGACGTCACGCTCAGCACATGGCAGGGGATCACCGTCTTCCATGCCATCGCGCTGGCTGAGGCGTTGGAGCATCACGGCGAGGTCCTGGACCCCGCAACACGCGGCAAGTGGAAGGATCGTCTGGCTGCGGCGGCGAAGTTTCTGGATAGCTTCATCACGATCGAGACCGGCAACGTGAACTATCCGACGACGGCGACGCTGGCCTTTCAACTGTGTGGGCGCGTACTGGGTGAGACGCACTACTTCGATCGGGCGCGTTTGCTCGCGCAGCAAGTAATGGGCCAGTTTTCGTCCGATGGGTTCCTTTGCGGCGAAGGGCACCCTCTGAAGGGCGCCTCGCCGAAAGGTTGCCGGCCCGTCGACATGGGCTACAACGTCGAAGAGTCGCTGCCCGCGCTGGCGCTGTACAGTTTGCTCGCTGACGACAAGGCCGTCCAGCAACAGGTTGTGACGGCCATGAAGACGCACATGGAATTTATGCTGCCCGACGGAGCGTGGGACAACAGCTTTGGCACGCGCAACTACAAGTGGAGCTGGTGGGGCAGCCGCACCAGCGATGGATGCGAGCCTGGTTTTGTGCTGATGTCGAAGTTCGATCCGCGCTTTCGCGAGGTGGCGCGGCGCAACCTCGAGCTGATGGCGGCGTGCACGCATGATGGGCTGCTCTATGGTGGCCCTGGATTCTTCGAGCACGGTGACCTGCCGTGCATCCATCACACGTTTACCCATGCCAAGGCACTCGCGACAGTGCTCGACCGCGGGAGCTTTGCCGATGATTCCGGCCCACGACCTCAGCTGCCGCGCGACGAAGCCTACGGGCTGAGAACCTTTGCGACCGTCGGCACCAGGCTGGCGGCAATCGGGCCGTGGCGCGCAACGGTCACCGAATACGACTGGGAGTACATGGAACATGTGCAACCCGGTGCAGGAAATCTGGGCGGCGGCCATGTTTCGGGCGGAGCCCTTTCACTGCTCTATCACGAGACAATCGGTCCCATTCTCACGGCGAGCATGACTGAGTACCTGATGGTTGAGATTGCCAACCAGCAGCAGTATCGCGACGGCAATCATATGGACCTGACGCCGCGCATCGAGTTGGCAAAAGGCGCGCGATACACAAACCTGAACGATTTCAAAGCGGTGCTGAGGGCGAGCTCGTCGCCCGACGAGATCGTGTTCAACGCGGAAGGACAGTTAATGTCGGCGTCGCGCAAGCCAGTTGGCGCGCGAGGCGTCGGCTATCGCATGACTTACCGGCTGAGCGGAAACGATGTCGAGATTGTCGCAGCGGCGATCGGTGAGGACGCGGCCCCTCTTCGGCTGATCGTTCCCGTCATCGCACGCGGCGGCGACCGCGTTGAGCAAGTCGACGCGCAAACCGTGCGCGTGGTGAAAGCAAAAGGCACAGTGACAGTGCACACGGATTCTGTGGGCGGCTTCGATGCGGCTTACCATGAGAAGACCTTCAACCTGGTGCCGGGGTTCGAGGCGTTTCCCTTCACAGTTGTCATGGCCGCAGGCAAGGAAACGAGGATCTTGTTGCGAGCGTAACTGGCGCGGGACAGGCGGAGACAGGGCGGGGGTCCAGGCAGCCTACCCTCCTTGCCCGTCCCTGTCGTCGTAGACCGCGACGCCACAGATTGATCGGGGCTCTCTAAAAGGCCTTCTCCTCATCGTTCTGGCCATGCTTCGCCATTGTGAATTTCCATGAACCAGGTGAATTCCCCGGTTGATTCGCACAACCGGATATGATAGACAGAATTCAGTCTCTTTCCCTGGTCATACGCCGGCGTCCAGCTGGCATCCATTCTTTTTCATTTCACGGGTTTCCCCTTCCTTCTTAATTCGATTCGGATAAGGAGTCTGCGCCATGCGTGTCACGGGGCCGATTGGATTGTTGTCGTGTTTGCTGTTTCTCTCCGGCTGCACTGAAAAGCCAATGATGAAAACCGCTTCAACCACCGGTCCGGTCGCAGGGGCGGCAATCAGGGGAAGAGTGCACGGCGGACAGAATCCTCTCAGCGGCGCGCATGTGTACCTCTATGCCGCGAACAATACCGGCTACGGGGCGGCCAATGCATCCGTTTCCTTGCTGACCAGCAACGTGGCGAGTCAGGTTCCCGCCGGCGGACAGGACGGCGGCGGCAACTGGTATGTGACGACCGATGCCAATGGCAACTTCAGCATCACCGGCGAATACACCTGTCCCAGCACGACTTCGCAACTCTACCTTCTTTCCATGGGCGGAGACGCAGGCGCGGGTGCCAACTCAGGCGCAGGGTTGATGGCGGCGCTGGGCACCTGCCCCGCCAACGGCGCGCTGTCCTCCACCCTCTTTGTCGTGGTCAACGAAGTATCCACTATCGCGATGGCGTATGCCGTTGAGGCTTATATCTCAGATCCGACGCACATCTCCAGTCCCAACACAGCCCTGGCGCAGGCGGGCATTGCCAACGCCTTTGCCACGGTGGCAAACCTTGAGGACCTGAGCACGGGCCTGGCCCTCACCACCACGCCGGGAGGCAACGGTACCGTGCCGCAGGCGGAAATTTATGCTTTGGCCAACATACTGGCGGCCTGCGTGAATTCAACTGGCCCAACCTCAACCGAATGCACCACCCTGTTCAACGATGCTCACGTCGCGGGCGGCACCAGCTCGGATACTGCCACGTCATCGACGATCATCCCGCGCAATCCTCAAGCGAATATGTCGGCGCTGTTCGGGCTGCAAACCGCAAATGCGCCTTTTCAGCCATCGCTCACCGTACTGCCCAACGACTTCACCATTTCCATCAACTACACCGGCGGCGGACTCAACCAGCCGGTAGGAGTTGCGATTGACGGTCCAGGCGACGTCTGGGTCAGCAACAACGGCGCCGCGAGCATTTCAGAGTTCGGGCCTGACGGCTCCGCACTTTCACCGCCAACAGGATTCACTGGTGGAGGCCTTGCCGGCGGCGGTACGAACCTGCTTGCGGGAATCGCCATCGACTCCAATGGCAACGTGTGGGTCGCAAACCCGACAACACCCAGCTTGAGCGAATTCAACTCGAGTGGTGTTGCGATCTCCGGCTCCGGCGGTTACACGGGAGGCGGCTTGAATTATCCGGATTTTCTCGCAGTCGATGCCTCCAATAACGTCTGGACGGGAAACCGGGGGGATTCGAGCCTCAGTGAGTTCAATTCCAGCGGCACTGCGGTTACCGGTCTGAACGGTTACATCGGCGGCGGCCTCAGTTCGCCCTCAGGCATCGCCATCGACATCTCAGGAAATGTCTGGACCGCGGATAACGGCCTTTCTGGTGTCGATGCCAACAGCCTGTCTGAATTCACCTCGGCAGGCGTGCCCATCTCAGGCTCCGCCGGCTACACGGGCGGGGGACTGACGAATCCATTCATTGTTGCGATCGATTTCTCGGGCAATATCTGGGTCACTAACGGAGGCAGCACCAACTCAATAAGCGAATTCAACTCCAGCGGCGGGGCGGTCTCCGGGGCTGCCGGCTACACGGGCGGAGGTCTAAACGGAGATGCCTACATTGCAATCGACGGCCCGGGAAACGTGTATGTGGCCAACCTCAGCGGCAACAGCATCAGCAAATTCAGCTCCACTGGCACGGCAATTTCAAATGCGAATGGATGGCAAGGCAATCTGAATGCTCCCGTTGGTATTGCCATTGACGGCGCGGGCAATCTCTGGGTCGCGAATTCCGGCAACGACACCATCGCTGAGTTCGTGGGCTTGGCGCGAGGTGCGGTGGTCACACCGATCGTAGCCAATCTGCTGGCGCCGTATGGCGCCCATGCAGTCAACAAGCCATGAAAAAAGAGGCAGTAGAAATGGTCCGTTTCGGGGTATAAAAAATAATGAGCGGAAGCTTTCGGCTCTTGGCGCAACGGGCCGAATGCACTGGAGAGAGAATCAATGCATGAAAGAGAGGGAAGCATGGAGTGGAAAAAAGTGGGGCCTGCGGTTATGTTGGCGTTGATGGCAGCGGCCATGCCGTTGCGCGCGCAGACGGGATGCACGGATTCACCGGAAGATCCCACGGTGGTGCTGGCGCTGGTGGGCGGCGCAGGTGCGCTGGCGGCGAGCCTGTGGAGGCGTTTCAGGCCTCGGCCCTAGCTGCGAACTCTGCGCTGAATATTGCTTGTTGCCGGAAGTGAACGCGGCCTGCCTGTCGGCTGGCCGCGCTTCCGCTCAATAGTTCACGCTGTTGGCCGTTGCAAGTCCGGTAATCTTGAGCGCTTTGTTGGTCTGGATATCGATCGCCCAGATGTTCCCGGAATTATCTACTCCCAACAATCCAGCGCTTTCCCCGAAATTCACAAGTTGGGCTCCGGTCGACGTAGCCGTCACATTCGCTCCCAGCCCGGTCGGCTGCAAGCCGTAAATCGACGTTGCAGCGTTCAGCGGTGTCAACAATGTTCCGCTGGGGCTGAGTTCGCCCAACCAGGTGGAATAGGTCGTGGTGCCGTTAAAAGTATTGGCGACGGTTCCCACGGTGCCTGTTGCCGCGACCCCACCTATCGTGAACCACAGATTTCCCGCTCCATCGAGCGCAGCCGAAGTCAACAGGACGCTGCCGGCGGAGTAGGGAGCGCCGGGAGTGGTCGATGTGGTTGCGTATGGCTCGACAAATGGCATGGACGCCGACGGCGCATCGCAGAATAGGGCCGTACCGGAGTTCGTGATCGCACCCGCTCCCGCTTCTGAGATGCCCCACAATTGGTTGTTTACGTGATCGTACCCGATGGTTAAGGTGGAATCCTGATAATTGGTACCAGTGATTCCAGTCAGAGGCTCAAAGCAGCTCTGGCTCGTCGGCGCGGTGGCGGCCACGGCTCCTGAAGAGTTTACCTTAGCAATCGCCGCTTGGCTCGCCGCCCATGCGTTGCCGGATCCGTCGGGTGCAAAACTATAAAGATCCGTGATAACCAGGACGCCGCCAAAAGACTCGCCCATCGCCGTGCAGAACGCACTGGTGTTTGCCGGTGTGATGATCGAGCCCGATTGATCCAATTCCGCGTAACACGGAGGGGATGGCAGGGGCGGTGTCGTTTGGCTCGACGGGGCAACCACCCAGATGTTTCCCTGGGCATCCGCGCGGATCGGGCCGGCCTCGGACGGATCGTCAACGTATCCGTTTCCGCTCCCTGTCCCGGTGAAAGAACTCGTGATGCCCGTGGACCAGCCTCCTGCCGGAGATACCGCACCTCCACTCGAATTGAATTTCGAGATCGTATTATTGGCGTTCATGGTGTAGACATTGCCCGACTTATCTGACGCCATGCTAGTCGGATAATAAAGACCGCCCGTGCCGGGTGAAATGGTGAAGAGCTGGTTGAAATTGTTGTCATATACAGTGATCACACCTTCGGTGTCAGTGCTCATGTTCGTGACCGTGTTGTAGTTATATCCGCCCGTGTAGAGCCAGATATGGCCGTTGGAGTCGAGCGCCGCCGCCCGGACATTGGCGGGGATGGTATAGCCGACGACCGAAGTAAAGTCCGACGGCACCGAGCTGAAATATGGCTGGAACGGGGGACTCGCAAGGATCAGCGCATAAAGCTGCGAAGTATTGTGCCCGGGCGATTGCGTCATCTTGAGCGCGGCAGTCGCGGTGTCGGTGCCTCCGGTCAATGAAAGCAGGTTGCCGCAGGGCGAACCGTCGCCTGAAGTCCCGCCCGCAGTATTGACACACGCGGCAATAATGTTCGCCAGGGTATTCAGCGTCAGTTCCGGAAGATCGACGGCTCCGCCACTCCCGGCATATTCACCGTTGAGGTCTGAAGCAGTGGCGAAGGCACCCGCAATCCCGACCAGGTTCGATGGGTCCGAACCCACATGCGCATAATCGCTCATGAACGAAGACAAGGCTGCGACGCTCGCTACAGTGGAGAGTTCGTTGATGACAACATAGGTCGAGGAAGAGAGCGAACTGCAGGTGCCCAGCAAAGCCATCAGCGCGATGTTAGTGTTATTCACCGTGCCGCCGAGCCCCGGATTGCCGCCCGTAGAAACGATGTAGACGAACGGGTTCGATGGCGGGCAGGAGTAGTCACCCGTGATACTGAAAGAGCCATCGGCCCCTGTCGTCACCGTTGTTGTCAGCATTGGCGTCGACGCGCCCTGATTGGTGGCCGTGTTGGCCTCATAGAGCTGGATCGTGGAACCCGAGACCGGATTCTGTCCGCCATGCACTCTGCCTGCAATATGCAACGCAGCTGTTGTGGGAGGCGTCGTTGTAGTCGGGGCCGATGACTGAGTGTTCACGCTGCTCATCGAACACCCGGTGGCAAAAACGCAGAGGCACGAAAATACAGAACCAAGAACAACGCGCCGGTTGGACATTGCCAACACCTCACATCTCGTGAATTCCAAAGAATGGGAAGCCGACCTGGGCTGGGGTTGAGGGCCTGATTATAACGATTTCAATCAGCGGATGACAACAATAATTTCCATGCACGCCGGACGGAGTTCTTGGGAGCGGATTGAGCGGCGGGGGCCTCGACAATCCCTTTGCGATCGCTATCGATGACGCCAACAATGTTTGGGTCGCCAACTCATCCGGGAACAGCATCAGCGAATTCGATTCGGGCGGAACGGCGATCAGTGGCTCATCCGGCTTCGAGGCCGGCTCGGCGCTTCGAGAGCCTCAGGGCATCGCAATCGATGGCTCAGGCAACGTTTGGGTGGCGGCTGCCGGCGGTACCGTCGAGTTTGTCGGAATCGCTGTGCCCGTGGTTACGCCGATCGTCGCCAATTTGCTGAGCCCCTACGGCAGCTCCGCTGTCAACCGGCCGTGAATCCTGAGTCCTCCCCGTCCCTTGGTGGCCCAAAGCTCCGCCTGGGCGGGATGATTCCGAAGGGTTTACGATATAAGACAAATCAATAGCTCGAGAATCAGGAAATCGAGGTCATCATGAATTTGAAAAAGATAGCTTGCGTCACTGCCTTTGGTCTCGCACTCGTTGCCGCGCTCCCCTTGCGCGCGCAAACGGGATGCACGGATTCACCGGAAGACCCGACGCTGGCGCTGGCATTCGTGGGCGGCGCGGGCGCGCTGTTGATGCGGATGTGGAGAAGCTGTAAGAAGTAGGGCCGGGGCCTCAAGAGCAATGAGGGCCGGGCACTTTGGTGTCGAGGCCCTGGTCGGCGACAGGCCGGGCGTCGGGCTTCGGGATAAAGATGAAGTCGCCGCCCTCCTGCTGGGTGCCGAAGGTTCCGTAGAACGGGTGCGGGCACAGGCCCTCGACCGCACCATCCAGTTTGCCGATATCGATAACGTGTTCCTGGCCGCCATATTGGCGCAGGGTCTTGAGGAACGTTCGGGCGAACGGCGAATGCATGCCCGGCTCGCCATCGTAAGCCTGGCGCAGCCCGCCTGAAGAAATATAAAGGCGCGAAACGGACTTCATCTTCTCGGTGACGAGCGTGTCGAGTGACGGAACTGTGTCGAGATTCTGCGAAGAGTACGCCGGCACCGATTTGCGGTCTTTGAAGATTCCGCTGTAACAGGTGTCAAGAACAACGAGGATGTGCGGAACGGGTAACTGGTCGACGGCGTCGCGAAAGCTGGAGAGAGCAAGGCCGGATTTGAGATAAGGATCTTCAGCGGGGAGCTGTGTCTCGCGCGTGATCAGGAAGCCGAGGCCGGAGTCGGTGATATGACCGTGGCCGGCTACGTAGATCAGAAGACGGTCATTCGGCCCATACGTGCGCTTCTTCAGTTCAGTAAGCACAGTGAAGATGTCATCCTCAGTCGGGTTTTCACGGAGGATGATGTTTTCTTTTGCGTAGCCGAAATTTTCCGTCAATTCTTCTTCAAGGGTCTGTGCGTCGAGGATGGGATTATTGAGACGAGGCCAGTGGTCATACTTGTCGCTGGCGAGAATGAGTGCGTAATCAGTGCCGCGCGACGCGTGCTGTTCTACCGCTGGGGGTTCTTCCGGCGTGAGGCCGCGCATGTTGTTTCTTGAGCCAAATCCAGGATCGTAACCGTATTCCGTGTCGCAGGGGAATTGAGTTGAGGAATCAGACAAGCAAAGCCCGCGCAGGTCAGAGTAGCTCATGAGCTGCTCCTCAAACCCGGAGTGAGCCGCAAGATCTCCGAGTCGCGCCATCATGAAGCCTTCGAGGTCGGCCTCAGTAATATAGCCCTTGTGCCGGGTATCTGCTGCGCCGCCCATCCCCTCGAGCAGAGTGGCCGTGAGAATGCCATGGCCCAGCTCTGCAGTTTCCTGCGAAATCCCACTCGTGCCGATGAGAGCGAATTTCCTGCCCGTCGCGCGAAGTGTAAAGATGGAATCGGAGTTGAGTGCTTTATTCAAAGCATCGAATGCTAGGGAGGAATACGCGCTGTCGAGGATCACAATTTGGCGCTGTGCCGGAACAGAAAGCAGAAGCAGGCTTAGCTCACGTGCCGTGAGAGCATTTTGCGCCGAATAGATATTCTGCCCGATGACGGTGTCGAAAACATCGAAGTTGTACTCCGCATCGTTGCGTGCAAGCGGACCCGATTTGTCGACTGCTGCCGGCCGCCCCTGGCCGCCGAAATAGATAACGACCACGTCTTCGGGCCGGCACTTTACAATCAGATGTTCAAAGGCCAACCGGATCCCGCTTAGTGTCGCCTGATCGTCACGCAAAGTTGTGATTTCAACAGTGCTGAAGGTACGGCGCACGTTGGGGGAATCAAACGCCGAAGCCACGCCTTCCGCGTCTGCTACTGCATATTTGATGCTGAAGCCGCCGGGCGCCAGCGGATACTTGTTAATGCCGATGCTGAGCACGTAGAGCGCGGGCTCAAGCGGCTTGGCGATCCCGGCACGAACGATATTGAGGGGCGGCCCCGTTTGTACGAAGATTCCCAGTGAAGCAAAACTCAAAATCGCAGAAATGCGCAGAAGTGCCCGCCCGAGTGAGCGGCGCTTTTCAACGTGCAGGCGCATGGAATTGCTCCGTACCTGAATGATCTACGAAGAAGAATGATAGACCCACTCGATGAAGAACGGAAATCGGGTTCAAGGGCCCGGGCACAGCCCGACGATCAGGATTTCCAAAACGGCGAGGGCCCCAGCCATTTCATCTCGTAACGGTTGATGAACTCTTCAGTGGCTGCCAATTTGGGATGGGCCTCGGCGTCAATAAAATACTGTTCCATTTTGCCGGCCGGCGTGAAGGCGATGAGCATATGTGCAGGTGCGCCGACGGCAGAGAACGTGTGCCCGATCTGGCGTGGGGCGAGAACTGAATCTCCGGAGCGTAGATGTGGCCCCTGATCGCCGACCTGAAAGGCCACTTCGCCCTCCATCACGTAGAACCATTCATCCTGCGACAGGTGAAGATGCAGCGGTGGACCCGACCCGGGCATGAGGTTTCTGTGCTCGATGACGAAGAGATTGCCTGCCGTATCTGAAGGTGCGACTTTGAAGGCCAGGGAACTGAAGCCGAGAGAATGAGGAGCGCCGAAGCGATCCTGCCCGGCAGAAACAGGGTGAAGTGTCTTGGCACTGTGTGATGCTGCGTCTTGAGCCGGCGCGATCTCACTCCAAACTGGCTGCGATGACAGCGAGGCTACAAATGTCGAACCCGCGACGGCTGCTGATTTGAGAAAAGTGCGGCGCTGGATGGTCATGCACGCATCATAAGGCACGCCAGAGATCAGGGACGAGAGATCAGCGATCAGGCTCAACCGAGGCAGGCGGGCATGCGCCGCAAGATTTAGTTTTCCGCCGCGATAATGCGGGCGACCAGGTCGTAGTCGTGGGCCTCGGTGATTTGAGCGCGATAAAAACGGCCGGCTTCGAGCGTTTCGAATGGGCCGAAGTCGTTGATGAAGACTTTACCATCGATTTCGGGCGCATGGAATTCGCTGCGGCCTTCCCACAGGAGCGGTGATTCAGTGCTTTCACCCTCAGCAAGAAGAGTCAACTCGCGGCCAATCCAGTTTTTCCTGGCGCGCCGCGAGATGGACTGCTGAAGGCGCATCAGGCGCTTACGGCGCGATTCGATGGTGCGCTGAGGGACCTTCGCGTCGAGCGCGAATGCACTTGAGCCCTCCTCGTCGGAATAGTTGAAAACGCCGAGCCAGTCGAAGTTTGCAGCGGAAATAAACTCCTCCAAATGCTCAAAATCGCGCTGCGACTCGCCGGGAAAACCGACAATAAACGAGGTGCGGAGGGCAATGCCGGGAACGGCCGCTCGGACCTTGGCGAGCGTTTTCAAGAAAATGTCGGCTCCCGCCCCACGCTTCATGCGCTTCAGCACATCAGGCGAGGCGTGCTGCAACGGCAGATCGAGATACTTGCAGATATTGTCGTGCTTGGCGATAGTCTCCAGCAGGCGGCCGGTGATGCGATTGGGGTAGGCGTAAAGAAAGCGGAGCCAGCGAAGGTTGGGAATCTGCGCGAGCCTGTCGAGCAGTGTGGCGAGGCCGTCACGCATACCCAGATCTTCGCCGTAGCAGGTGGTGTCCTGCCCGATCAGAGTCATCTCCCTGACGCCGCAAGCGACGAGCTGCTCTGCTTCAGCAACGACCGACTCAAACCGGCGCGAACGGAATTTGCCGCGCAGGTTGGGGATGACGCAGAAGCTGCAGGGGTGGTCGCACCCCTCGGCGATTTTGATGTAGGCCGACGCACGCGGCGTGGAAAGCAGGCGCGGCGTCGTGTCGTCATAGAGGTAGGTGGGCAGCAGGTGCGAAGCGCCCGCCCATGTATCGCGGCGAAAGCGGCCTTGGGCTTCGCGGTGATCGCCTTCCGGTCTCGCTTTGTGTGTGCCGGCCTGGGACTCTTTGCCTGAGCGAATCTCGGCATGTGTAGTGGTGAGAATCGTGAAAGGCGAAGGCGCCGACGTTGCTGGCGCGACGCCCGCCGCTCCAAGGATTGCTTCGAGCTCGCCGGTGCCGATCACCGCGTCGACTTCGGGAATGTTTTTCTGAATTTCGTCGCGGTAGCGCTCCACCAGGCAGCCCGCAACGATGAGCTTCTTCGCGCAGCCCTCGGTCTTGTGGCGCGCCATCTCGAGGATCGTGTCAACGGACTCCTGTTTGGCTGTGTCAATAAACGAGCAGGTATTCACGACCAGAATCTCGGCGTCTTCAGGACGGGCGGTCAGGCGCGCGCCGGCGCGGTCGAGGAGGCCCATCATGACCTCGGAATCAACGAGGTTTTTGGGGCAGCCGAGAGAGACGAAGCCCACGGTGGGGGAAGAGTTTTCCTGCGCTTTGCTCACTTCTATGATTGTACCGGGGACACACATTCGTGTGCGCGAACGCAGGGAGGTTGCGATGATTGCGCGACATTGGCGCGGCTGGACAACAATTGAGGATGCTGATAGTTACGAGGATTTATTAAAGAACAAGGTTCTGCCGGGACTCCGTGAGATTGATGGCTATCGCGGCGGTTACATCCTGCGCAACGATGGTGCGGACGAGGCCGAATTTCTGGTGATCAACTTCTTTGATTCGCTCGAAGCCGTGATGCGATTCGCCGGGCCAGATTACGTGGTCCCCGTTTTCGAGCCGGCCGCCAGGCGTTTGTTGAGCAGAATAGAGAATTTCGCCACGCACTATACAGTCTGCGTCAGCACGGTGTGACGCGGAGTGCTTAACTGTCTTTGCGGTAGAGCAAATCGCGCATGGCGCGGCGGCGGGCCGCATTCACTTCGTGCTCGGCGCGACGTTCGGCGTAGTCCGTGGAGGAACGGGGCACAGGCTCGGGTTCCGTCTCAGGCTCAGAGCATGAAGGGCAGCGATTGGCGAAGCCGGGCTTATCAGGCTTCAACTCGAATTCCTCGCCGCAGACAACGCAAGTCTTGATCGGGAAAGACATAACGGAAATATGTTAGCGAAAGTGGGGTGTGGAAAAAAAGGGAGCCAGGGAGCGGAAGCAGCGGGAATCAGGAAAGAGGGTGATCGAGAGGACGGCCGGCCATGGGAGCCGGAGCAAAATCGACAATTCGATGATTTTCAAGTGACATCCTGCGAGTTTCACTTGTGCTACTTTCAGTTTCAAATGCCGCCTTCCCAATCACTCTGCGCATTGAATGGGACAAAGATGCCAAGGTCCAATCGCGTAAGTGGGTTAGAGCGTATTTTGGCGCGCAAAAGTGTCGGATGGACGCTGCGGCGGTTTTTGCGGCCTCCAGCAATTGCCGCGAACCAGATGGGACCGCGCGAAGGGTATCGGCTTTGGGCGCCGAAATATTCCGCGGAGACCGCGACCAGCCATCTCGATGACGAATTGGCGCGAGGAATGCTCCAGGGCCTTCCCCAGGAACGTTTACTTGATGCCGGTTGCGGAGTGGGTCGCCGCATTCGCGGGATTCCCGGAGCCATGGGAATTGATTTAAGTTCCGAGATGCTTGAAGCCGGCGGGGCGACCAATGTAATTGCAGGAGACGTGCGCGCCATGCCCTTTGGTGCCGGCCAGTTTGACATGGTGTGGTGCCGGCTCGTGCTCGGTCATCTTTCCGATCCCATGCCGGCTTACCTGGAGCTTTGCCGCGTGTGCCTCCCCGGCGGGCACGTATTCGTGACGGATTTTCATCCTGACGCTGTTCGTGCGGGGCATCGCCGGACGTTCAACGATGAAGCTGGCCTCGTGCGCAACGTCGAACACCACGTGCATACCAACCACGTCAATCTTGCTTCGAAGGCGGGGCTTAATTTGGTTGCGCGCCGCGACGGAGAGGTAGGGCCTCTGGTGCGCGATTTCTATATCAAAGGTATTGGCCGTAGGGCGTACATCCGCGACTTCGGTCTTAAATTTGTGAGCGCGTACCTGTTTCGCCGGCCGGTCGAAAATGCCGGCTAGTTCGCCAGCACCGCGCGATAGTGGACCTTGCCCTTCTTCACCTTATCGATGGCCTCGTTGGCTTTGTCCATGGTGAAGTGCTCGGTAGTGGCTTTTACACCGTGGCGCGCGGCCACATCGAGCATCTCGCGCAGCCCGAAGGGACTGCCCACCGGGCTGCCGCCGATCGAACGCAGGCCCGAGATAAGCGGGAACGCGTGGATCGTGACCGGAGAGGGCGGAACGCCCACGAACCAGAGTTTTCCGTTTGGGCGCAGCGTTTGCAGGTAGGCGGCCCAGTCCTGATCGGCATTGATCGTGGTCAGCAGGAAGTCGAGCGAGCCGGCGAGTTCCTTCATTGACTTGGACTCGCGGCTGTTGACGAAATGGTGAGCCCCAAGGGCGCGCGCATCAGCTTCCTTGGCAAGAGAAGTGGAGAAGGCGGTGACGTGAGCGCCAAACACCCTGGCAAACTGAATGGCAAGGTGGCCCAGTCCGCCGATCCCAACGACCCCTACACGGGAAGAAGGATTCACGCCGTTGAGGCGCATCGGATTGTAAACGGTGATTCCGCCGCACAGCAGGGGAGCGGCTCCTTCGCTTTCAAGCGCATCCGGGATGGGAACGACGAATCGGGCGTTGGCGCGCACGCGATCGGCATAGCCGCCGTGACGGTGAACGCAGGTGCCTTCCGATGCGAGGCAGAGATTTTCCTGTCCGCTCAGGCACCATTCGCATTGGCCGCAGGAGTTGGACTGCCATCCGAGGCCAACCCGCTGTCCGACCTCGAGAGAGTGGACTTCGCTGCCAACCGCCGCAACGGTTCCGATAACTTCGTGGCCCGGAATGAAGGGATACTGGCTGATTCCCCAGTCGTTCGCGATCAAGTGAAGATCGCTATGGCAAATGCCGCAATGCGTGATGGCGATCTCGACCTCTTGAGGGCCGAGTTTGCCCGGATCATAGCGAAGGGTCAATAGTTCGGCGCCTGCCGCATGAGCTGCAAGACCTTGAATAAGAGCCATGTGCGCTCCAGAAGCCTCAAAACAAAATTCAGCGATGATACCGGCGAAAATCCCCAAAGCACCGGTATGCGGGGGAGCAGGTTCGTTGTTCTGTTGATTCTAGTTTAATCCCCCGCCGGGGTCGATGTGGAGATTGAGAACCTGGAAGCCGCTGAGGACGCCGCCGGCCGGAGCCTCGCCGGCCACTTCAGCCGATTCGCCGTTGAGCCCTGCGTTCTGCTCGTTGCGCAGCGGCTCCAGGGCATTGGCGACTGAAAGCGGCAGGCTGGTCAGCGTCTGGCCGCGCAACTCACCCTGGGTCTCCGGAGCAAGCAACGAAACATAGATGCGATCGGCAGCGTGCTGGTCGCGCGCCTCGGCGAGGACCGCGCCGAGATCGGGTTGCGGAGCAGGAATTCGGGGCTGGAGCAGTGTGCGATCGAGCGTGGCGGCGTCGGAGACAAGCAGCCGCAGGTTCCCGGGCGCAAGCCGTGCCGGCAATTTCACCAGAATGCGCACATTGCGCTCAGGCTGTTGCCAGGGGCGAAGTGTCGCTTCCACTTGGATCGTGTCGCCGGCGTGAACGATGTCGGATGAGATGACACGGGCACGTGAGAGCGCGACTTGCACACGGCGGGGAAGGGCCTGCACGTGGAGGTCGATTTCGCGGATCATGCCTTGGCGCGCGCTATTGGTATAGACACGGGAGAAGTGATCGCCTGCCTGAAGCGCGGCAAGCATCGAAGCGGGCGCACCGTCCCCGGCCGAAGCCCAGACATCGACAGGAACAGGAGGAAATCCCGCCAGGTTCACATTGCCGGTCACGTGATAGCTGAGGATTTCACTATTCTCATTTGACTGCAGCAGGGAATTCAGCAGAACCACCTGCATGGCCAGTGGCGTAAGCGACGGCAGATCGAGAATTTCGACGTTCACCTTGCGCGGCCCGCCGGGCGCATCCACTGAGACGCGCATGGGAATCATATGCGCCTGGGCGCCAAGCGTGCCGCGAATGGCAGATTCGCGATCTTGCGTAAATGCTCCGATGACTGCGCCGGTATTGATGATCTTGAAAGCATCGAGCGGCGAGGCCAGCGTAGTAACCACGTCGGCGGTCGTCATGGGCAATGAGACGGGTCCTGCGCCGAGTACAGGATGACCGCACGCAAGGATTTGCTTTGGATCGACGTAGGTGACTGTGCAGGTGGCAGCAACCTCAAGATCGCCGCGAATTAACTGCATGCTGACGGCGGAGCCAGGCTCAAGGGCCGCGCGGGCTGAGGCAGCGGGCATGTCTGACGCCGAGGAGCCGCCCACCGGCTCGAGCGAACCGCCGGCCGCGACAGATTGGAGCGCAGTTCCAGCCGTCTTCTCCTGCCAGAAGTGGATTGCTTCGGGACTGAATCCACTCATCACCAGTGGCGTTTCCATCGCCTGAAACGTCATGTTGCCCGCGTTGATGGTTCTGGGATAAGTGGAGGACGAATCATGGGCGGAGGAATCGGTGCGTTCAAGCTGCGCCGTCTGGACGTCAACCGGCGTAAGATCCGAGGCCGGGAAATCGCGCACTTCGAGCATCTGCTCGATGGGAGTGATGCCGGCGATGGGGTCTTTGGAGAAGATTCCAATGCGGTAGGAAATAGAACCGAGCAGCTTGTTGCCGATGTAGACGGGGCTGCCGCTCATGCCGTCAACGACCCCCGTGTACTCGGCCTTGGCGCCGTGCAGTTGGGCGATGATCAAATCCTGTCCCGGACCGCGCGCGCCGTGAAGGACGCCGAGGACCTGCACCTGCATGGGCTCAGGAGTCGTGCCCTGAAAGACGGTCCAGGCGGTACCGGTCATGCCGGCGCGAAGCTGACTTAGCGGAAAGAACCCGGGATTGCGCGGTGGGCTGGTGAGGGCCGCGTCGGTTTGCTCCAGAGTGGCCTGCGGGGAGGAGGAAGCCGGCGATTGGCCCGCCACCGTACCAGGCAAACAAGCTGCCACCGCCAAGCCGCACAGCACGGCGAGCGTTGACCTGCCCGGCTTGGTTCCCTTGAGACGAGTTTCCACGTCTATTAGAGTACAGTGCGGGGGCGAGGTGAGCGGAAGGTCAAGGAACAGGGGTTGCGGGCCAGGGAACTGAGTGGCCGGTATGAGCTTGAGACAAACTTCCCAGGATCTGGTTCGCCACGGTGACCGCGATAAGTTCCGGAAGGGGACATTTGGTCGGTTGGAATCGCGTATGCTGGTGAGCACGAGAGGTTGAAATGTCGATGCCGAATTTGAGGGTGAATGTTTCTCGCCGAATCTTGCTGGGCCTGTCTTTTTTCGCGGTCTTGGGTCTGACAGCCATGCCCGCCGGACGGGTGTGCGCCCAGGCGCAGACCAGCGGGCAGCAGAGCCAGCAACCCTCGAGCCAGCAGCAGCCGGCCGACCAGGCCGCCCCTGAGGCGGGCGGGCCCAATGCAGACAACGGAGTCATCGCGCTGCCGAAGAAGAAAGACTCCGATGAAGCCCCTCCGCCGGCTCCGGCTGCACCAAAATTCAAGAACCCCGAGAATTTTCCCACCACCTCGCTGCGCGTTGAAGTTCCCGAAGTGACGGTGGATGTGGGTGTGCTTCTGGAAAAAACCCACCAGTTTGTGCCCGGCTTGAGGCCTGAGAATTTTCGAGTCTTCGAGGATGGAGTACAGCAGCATATCGAGGGCTTCAAGAGGACTGAAGCGCCCATCACCGTGCTGTTGCTGTGCGAATACGCGGCGCGCGGCTATATGTTTCGCGTCGACATGCTGAATTCGGCGTGGGCGTTCACGCAGCAATTGCGGCCGCAGGATTACGTGGCGATGATGACGTTCGACCTGAACACGCACATCGTCAGCGACTTCACGCAGAACAAGCAGCAGATCCTGGAAGGCATCAACGAACTGGCCAACGAGGTGTGGATGCCCGCGGCATTTTCAGAGACAGACGTCTTCGACGCGCTCAATGAGTCGCTTGACCGGCTGTCGCGGATTGAAGGGCAGAAATATATTGTGCTGATTGCTTCAGGCGTGGATACGATGTCGAAGCTCACGCTCGATCAGATTCTGAAGCGCGTTAAGGCGTCGCGCGACACCACGATTTTCTCGATCTCAACCGGCGGGCTGCTGCTGGCGATGACCGAAGGGCAAGGCGGCATGATGGGAGGCATGCGCGACATGACCTACCTGCAGGCCGAAAACCAGATGAAGACATTCAGCGATCTCACGGGCGGCATGCACTTTGAGCCGCGGTTTGTGGGCGAGCTGCCCGACGATGTGCGTGCCATCAATCAAAACATTCGCTCGAAGTATGAGCTCGTGTATCATCCCACGAACCAGAAACAGGATGGAACATGGCGCAAGATCCGCGTGGAATTAGTCGACGCTGAGGGCAATCCACTGCGCATGCAGGACGAAAAGAAGAAGCCGCTGAAATACGACATTATTGCGCGAGACGGCTACCGCGCCAGGCAGCAGGTGGAGTAGGCTGCCAACCGGTCGCATGAAGTTGCACTCCTGCTTCGGATTCGACGAAATTCCGCAATGTGGTGCAATCGCGGCGCTTCAGTACCTTGCTTGTGACTGCTGTCACCCTTCGCAGTTCCTATCCACAACTATGATGAGCACCGAAGGGCCGTGATTTCGCGTATTCGCAGAGCTTCTGCGGGCGCCAAAAATCGCGACCAGATCGACTGATCATAGGTGGAAGACTCGAATGGCATTCGCATCGATTATGTGGGTTGTTTGGGGTACATCGCTTTTATTGATGATTGGTGTAAGTATTTTTGCTGCGCGGCTGTCGCGCAATGAAGAGGCGCAGATCTGCCTGGCGGATTCGTCGAATCATATGAAGTCTGAACAGGATGAGATTGCAGCAAAGATCAGCAAAATCCGTCCCATCCGCATGGCTACATATGGATTTGTCGGCCTGATGACCGCCGTGGTGGTTTGCTATTACCTGCTCGACGTGATGCATCAGTTCGGAAGGTAAGCGCCAACGACCGCCGCAGGCGCAACCGGCGCAACTGCTGCAGGCGCGATGTGAAGGCCGCGGCTCTCAGCGCAGATGGAATCGTGGGAACCGCTCCTTCGTTCAGCGGAGCGAAGGCTGCGGTGCGTGAAGTCCCTGGCGCGCTCGATCCCTCAGCCGGGGATGCGAATGCGCTCCCGCCCAATCCCATGCAGCGGGACACCCTCATCCAAAACACAGTTCAAGCAAGGCACAGAAACCCGCAATGTGTTTGCGCGACGAAGGAATGAGCCGCTTTGCGGAGCGGACCAGGATCCGCTTGGCCTATTGGCGGAACTGGAGGTAAATGTCCCGCAGATAGTAGGCGATGACGAAGACCGTCATGACCACTACAAGCCACCGGGCAACGCGAACAACCGGCTCAACCTTTGATACTTTTGCGGCGATAACCGCCTGTTCCGCCTGTTCCTGCGAGAATGAATCGTCGAGGAAGATCTGGTCCTCTTCATTTTTGGTCAGGTTGGAACGGTAAATGTACAGGGCTGCCGCAAAAACGACGAACGCGGACCATACGATCCACATCACCGGGACAAACGACATGTTCCACCTCCGAACAATATCCGGTCCCACTCAAAAGCGGGTCGTGGGGAATTGCGGTCTCGCGGCCAGAGGGGGCCTACGGCTGATTATCATAATCCCAAAATATAAGACTTGGGAATGGGATAGGCAGGAATTCAGGGATTTCGCGACCTTGCCCACCCGGGTGCATCCAATTGGATGGAGATCGGCCGGGACTTGTGCGAGGGCTCACAGACCGGTAAAGTGGGAGTGTAGGAAGGCAGTACAGAGCCCGAAGGGAGAGAATATGGCCACAACCACCGCAGCTCCGACGCAGGAGACCGTGAAACAGCCGCCGCTGGTGCTCACGCCAACGGCAATCTCGAAGGTGCGCGAAATTATGGCCACCCAGGATCCGCTGCCCGCCGGGCTGCGTATCGGCGTGGTGGGGGGAGGCTGCTCGGGCTTCCAGTATTCGATGGCCTTTGAGAATCAGGCCGGGATGATGGATAAAGTCTTCAATTTCGACGACTTGAAGGTCTTTGTTGATGCCACTTCATTGATGTACCTGAACGGCTGCACCGTCGATTACGTCGAGACGCTGGAGGCAGCGGGCTTCAAGTTCGAGAATCCTCAGGTCAAGTCGACCTGCGGCTGCGGATCGTCGTTCAACGTATAAGCAGCAGGAATCAAGGGCCGGCGGTCAAGAAGACAACGGCTAGGACAGAGGCTCACCCGAGAGGGTGGGCCTTTCTTATTTCCTCGTTCCCTTGGTCCCTTGACGCCTGTCTCGCAGTTATTGCGGGGCGGGCGTGTCTGGGGGCATGGGAGATGGCGTCGGACTGGGGCTGGATCCAAAACCGCCGCCAGAGCCGCCAAATGTGCTTCCCGTTCCCGGGCTGCCTACAGGAGTTCCAATTGGATTTGAGGTTCCGCCGGCGGGTTGACCGATGGCGCCCGCATTGCCACCGCCCATCGTTTGCATGTCCGAGAGCGGATCGTACGTGAACTCCCACTCGTTGTAGTGGTCCTTCTTCTTGTAAACCAGGATGGCCTGCTTGGGGCTGGCCGGCTCGAAGCCGATTATGCCCGCGCCACCGAACGTCTGCCCGGTGAGCCCGGTTCCGGAGTCAGAGCTACCCGTTGAACCCGTTCCGGTCGCCGAGCCGGATGTTCCAGGGGTGCTGCCGGGAGAGCCAGGCCCGTTGTCGGTCCCGCCGAGAGAGAAGCCGCCGGACGGGCTGCCGCCCGATGAGCCGCCGCCAAACGTCCCTCCTCCTAACGAGAAACCGCCAGTGCCAGGTGTCGAGCCCGTGAGCCCGTTGCCGCCGCTCGGTCCGACTCCCGCGATGCTGGAAGCATTGCCGGCCAGCGGCTGGCCGAAGAATCCCATGGCGGTCGGCGTCTTGTTCTGGCCGAACGTGATGGGCTTCCAGTCCGCTTTACCGGTCATGGGATCGTCATACTTTTTGCGCAGAAAACGAATCTCCTGTGTCTTGACCAGCGCATCAAGGCTCGGCGGATATGCATGAAATTTTCGGTAATAGAGCTGCACCGCCCGGCGATACTGCATGCCGCGGTGGTAGGTTTCCAGTTCGCGATCGCGCTGGATCGACTTGGCCATCTGCGGCGCCGCAACGGCCAGCGAGAGCACCAGGAGCGCGAGCAGAAAAATGGCGATCAGCATGACGTAGCCCTGCTCCGCGGCGGGAATCACGGTGCGCGCGCGGTCTTCCGCCGGGCGTCCGCTGTGCAGGCCGGCGCTTTTCGGCTGCGTACCGTCGCTGTTGCTACGAGATGGGAAATACATCACCATGGCGATAATCAGAACTGCGTCAGCGTGAGAGTCTGTGTGTTGTTGTAAGCCAGGTCGGTAATCTGCACGCTGAGCGGGTGGATGGCGACCACTTTGTAGCGGTGATCGACGATGTCCCCGGTGCGCGCCATAAAGATGTCATCTCCGCGCGTAAAGAATGCCTTCAGGTTCTTTTGATCGTCTTGCGAGTAGCCGAAGTATTTCAGGTCGATGGCGGGCGGTTTGGGCGCTTCAGGAACGGGCGGAGGAGCATTGGCGGCCGCCGCGGTGTTGCGCGGACCTTTGACCGGCTCAGGAATCGAAGGGGGCGCCGACTCGGCGGAGAAGATGTTGCGACCGTTGCCTGTGTACACGACATCTTCGCTTTGCGCCAGCTTCTCAAAATGGAGCGTAGGGTCAATGTTGGCGTTGGAGAGCTTTTGCGCTTCGCCGCCCGCGGGCGCGGAACCAGTGGGCTGGGCCACAGGCTGCTGCGCTGCGGGCAGAGGAGTGCTGGGCGTTGAAGGCCCTGAGAAGTAGTTATAGAGTTCGTATCCGCCGGCGCCGGCCACGACCAGGAATAGAACGACAACCAGGATCACCTGGCGCTTGTTTTCAGTGCCGAGAGCGAGAGCCATAACTATTCGCCCTCCTGCGCTGGCGCAGGCTGCGCTGCCGTTGGCTCAGGCGACGTTGTGGCCGGCAACCCGCTCGGCACATCTTCAGGGCGTAACCACGTGGAGACGCGCAGGCGCAGATTCACCAGTCCGCCCTGCTGGCTGGTGAACGACATCGTGCGGATAATGAAAAAGGTCTTGTCGCGCTCGATGCTGTTCACAAAGTGCATGATGGCGGGATACGGTCCGCTGATTCCCGCATCCATTGAGATCTCGGTAAGCTCGGTGCCCGGCGGCCCTTGCGAGTATTGCACCCGCGAGAGCCGGACGTTGGATGCAACCGCGAGATCGCCGATGCGGCCGGAGATGGTGGAGTAGTCGGCTGGAATGCGCTTCTTGTAAAAATCCAGCATTTGCCCGCGCGCTTTATCCACGCGCTGATCGAGGCCCCGCAGGGGAGCCGTCTGGATTTCGAGAGCTTTCTTTTGAATCTGCTTGCCGGTCAGCGCATCGCCGGAGCGGCTGTTCATCGCAGCCCAATCCATGCCAAGACGGATAGCCAGCCCAACGGTGATCAGGATCAAAACAACGAGCCCTGCGACATGCCACGTGAGAGGAGAAGTAAGGCGCTCGCGCCATTGTATTGAGGATCCGTTCGCGCTCATTGCGGACCTCCTGGCGGATTATTGTGATCGTACGAAGGGCCTTTCTCCGAAGGCGCTGAGCCAGTGTAGGGCGGGCGGCCTGCCTGCGGACTCGATGGTGCGGGCGAAGCTGGATTTTCCGGAGTGGCGGGATTCGGCCGCGCGCGGTGCGGGGCTGTATGAGGCGCAGATCCCGGTGCGCCCGATTTCGGCGTGGAGGCCTTGGCGGAATTCTTTGCCGGAGAACGTTCTTCCGGCGTGGGCGGATTGTAGTCCGTCAGAATATCGAATTCGAAGCGGTTGGACGCGCTGATAGGCTCTTGGCGCTGGACGGGTCCGCTCGTGGACTCGGCGCTTTCGCCTACGATGCGTGGCTGGAGGAACCGGCGCGACTTCTCGATGTTGCTGACCAGATCCACGGCTTTGTCGCGCGGCCCAACCACGCGCAGGTGAACCGTGATATGCCCGTCTTTGTCGCGCAGCGGCTCGATGGCTGTGACCTGGACGCCCGCGGGCAAGACAGTCTCCATGGCCTGCATGGCGAGAGTCCACGAAAAGGCCTTTTCGTCAAAACGCTGGTTCAGGAATTCAGCCTGTTGGAGAAGTTGCGCGTTGTCGGGCCGGGTCATGAAGGCCTCGGCAGAGGTGCGCTCTGCCTGGAGGCGAGCGATCTGGCCATCGAGCGAATGGTCGCGTGCGCGGGCCTCGGCTGCTTCGCGATCGAAAAGATGAAGTCCGACGCCGAGAAGGATGCATAGCACAACAAGCGAGGCCATGGCGATGCGCAGCCGCTTCACTGCCGGACCGGTGTCGGCAAAGGGGCGGGTAGCGAGATTGACAGTGATGCGCATCGTGCTAACTCACTCCCGCCAGTGCGCCGTCGACGCCCGCAAAACTGATTTGGGGAAGAGAACTTGCGGCGCCTTCCTCGGGGCGCGGCACCCACTCGACAATCTCAAGGGTGGGATCGCTGATGACGTGGGCGAAGTCAGCGGGGTTCTGGATTCCCGCATACACAAGACGGCGCGGGCGCATCCCGAGCTTGTCTTCGTAGTAAGCTGCGGCCACCGCGATGCTGCCCTGAATTTCGGCGTCGCGATCGGCGGGATCGGCAGGAAGGTCGAGTGTGCGGTACAGGAGCAGATCCTGGCCGTTGGCGATGGTGGTGGTCATGGTGTTCGTGCTCAGATTGGCGCCCAGCACGGCTTCCATGGAGTCGACGGCATCGAGCGCGGCCAGGCTTGAGGGCAGCACCGCGCCCGGCTCATAGCCTGCAGCGCGAACCGCGGATTCATATTCGGCGAGAATGGGGCCGGGTATGACGGCCGCCAGCACTTTGCATTCGGCTTCAGATTGCGAAAGCACCTGGTAGCTGACGCCGGCGTGTTCCACGTCGAAGGGAACCATTTTACGGAGTCGAAAGCGCACCACAGGAAGCGCCTCATCCGGCTTTGCCGGAAATGAGTCGAAGTCGAGGACGAAGACGCGCACCAGTGTGTCTGGAAGCACCAGCGTGACAGCGTGAGTGCGGGGCGTCACTTCAGATAAGGCCGAGCGCATGGCGGCGACCACAATCTCGGAGTTGCGCAGATTGGGTTCCTCGATGCCGGGAATCAGAGCACCCGACGGAAGCGCAACGAATGCATATACCCGCCCGTGTCCCGGATCGGATTTGCTGCCGGTGCGTACAGCCGCCAGAACGCCTTCGGGTGATAGCTCGATTGCGGCCGGCGGGCGCCCGCCTGCCTGCCTCCCCGCCGCGCTCTTTTGAATCGCTGGACTCATCTTTCCTTTTCCCTGGTCCCTAATCCCTGGTCCCTAATCCCTGGTCCCTGCATCTATCTCGACGCTTCAATAAATGTAACCTTGTTGATTTCTTTGAGTGTAGTGATTCCGCGGCGCACGCGTTCGAGGGCCGACTCGCGCAGAAAACTCATACCCTCTTTTTGCGCCTCTCTGCGAATCTCCGAGGTCGGCTTCTTGGCAAGAATGATTTCGCGAATGGTGTCGGTGAGGTCGAGCAATTCGTGGATGGCGGTGCGGCCCCGGTAGCCGGTGCCCCCGCACTCCATGCAACCTGAGCCCTCGCGGAATTCGAAGCCGCGCCACTCGGCAGGATTCAGGCCGCTGGAGAGCAGCGCCTCGTCGTCGTAGCGCACTGTGTGCACGCAGTACTCGCAGATCGTGCGCACCAGTCGCTGCGCGAGAATGCAGTTGAGCGCGGAAACAAAGTTATAGGCCTCCACTCCCATGTTCAGGAAGCGCCCGAGGACGTCAACCACGTTATTGGCGTGCACCGTCGTGAAAACCAGGTGGCCCGTGAGCGCGGAGTTGATGGCGATCTGCGCGGTCTCCTGGTCGCGGATTTCGCCCACGAGGATCTTGTCCGGGTCATGGCGGAGAATGGAGCGCAGTCCGCGCGCAAAGGTCAGGCCTTTCTTTTCGTTCACCGGAATCTGCGTGATGCCGCGAATCTGATACTCAACCGGGTCTTCAATGGTGATGATCTTGTCTTCATCGCTCTTGATCTCGTTGAGCGCGGCGTAAAGAGTCGTCGTCTTGCCGGAGCCCGTGGGCCCGGTCACCAGAACCATGCCGTACGGCTCGCGGATATAGCGGCGGAAACGGCGCAGATCTTCCTCAGCGAATCCCACCACGTCAAGCGTGAGATGCTTGAACTTCTCGCTCATTGACTCTTTATCGAGCACGCGCAGCACCGCGTTTTCGCCGTAGATCGTCGGCATGATCGAAACGCGAAAGTCAATCAGGCGGCTCTTGTAGCGCACGCGGAAACGGCCGTCCTGCGGGACGCGCTTTTCGGCGATATCCAGCTCGCTCATGATCTTGATGCGGCCCAGGATGGTCCCGTGATGCTCGCGCGCGATGGGCGCCATGGCTTCCTGAAGCACGCCATCGATGCGGTACTTGATGTGAACCGAGTCGTCATAGCTCTCAATATGAATGTCTGAAGCGCGGCGCTCCAGGGCAGTGAAAATCGTCGTGTCCACCAGGCGGATAATGGGGCTGATGTCTTCTGACTCGCTCGTCAGCTTTTCGATTGAAATGTTCTCGTCGACGTTCTCGTCGCCGGTCACCACGTCGAACGTGAGGCCTTCGCTGGCTTCGTCGAGCACGCGCTGCGACTGCTCGGTCTTCTTCAGCAGATCGCTGATCTGCGAAAGTGTGGCCACCCGTGCCGAGATACGGTTGCCAAGCAGGCCCGAGATCTCGTCGAGCACCATTAGGCGCGAGGGATCGCTGACCGCGATCACCAGATGATCAGGCGTCTGCTCGATGGGGACAAAGTTGTAGCGGAACATCAGCTCGACCGGCACCGTGCGCAGCAGCTCGTGCTGGATCTTAAAGTTCTTCAGATCCACAAACTCGGCATGATAACGGCGTGCCAGCGCTTCGGCCTGGGCGCGCTCGTCGCCGTTCAGGGGTGATGGGGTCGGTAATGCGGTGGTCTGGGCCATCTATTCTCCTACATGCCCCCTGCCTGCCCCATCGAAAAGATGGGCAGGTACAGCGAGATCAAAATGAACACGACGACCACGCCCATGATGATGAGGATGGCCGGTTCGATCAGTGCAAGCGCCGCAGCCAGAGCAGTGGCCACATCGTCCTCAAAGAACTCTGAGACGGAGTTGAGCATCTGGGGCAGTGCGCCGGTCTGCTCGCCCACGGTGATCATCTCCGAAGCCAGCCCGGGAAAAACCTTCGTGCCGGCCAGCGAATCGGCCAGGCTTTTGCCTTCGCGCACCGTCGTGAGCGATGAAAGAACCGCCTTCGACACCCGGCGCGAAGAGATGGACTTCGCAGCTGTTTCAAGCGAAGGCACCAGCGGCAAACCGCCCGTAAGCAACGTGGAAAGCGTGCGCGCAAAAAGCGCAACCTGATACTTGATCCAGATCTTGCCGAAAACCGGCAGCCGGACGCGGATGCCATCGACAAAATCGCGGCCGCGCTCGGTAATGAAAAAACGATAGCCGAGTACGGCGAGAATAAGTGCAGCCACTGCCAGGTAAATGATGTGATTCTGCATCCATGTGCCGAAGTTGAGCAGGTCGATGGTGAGCGTCGGCAGCTTGCTGCCCAGCTGGTCGTAGAGCTTGGCAAACTGCGGCACCACGACCGTAATCATGAATGTGAGCAGGCTGCAGACCAGGGTAAGCAATACACCTGGATAAATGAGCGAGCCAACCAGCTTCTTGCGAATGGCGAGGGCGACCTTCTGGAAATTGACGTAGCGCTCAAGCACTTCCGGCAGGTTGCCCGAGCGCTCTCCGGCCAGGATCGTCGTCGTGTACATCAGCGGAAATCCACTCTGCGCTTCGAATGCGGCCGAAAGCGCTTCGCCGCGCTTGACTCGGGTGGCCACATCCTCCAGTTGGGATGAGAACGAGGCGTTCTTCTGGATCTTGCCCAGCATCTGAATCGAGCCGAGAATCGGCAGCCCGGCGCGTATCAGCGTAAGGAACTGCTGATTGAAAATGAGAAACGGCTCGAGCTTGACCTTGCGGCGGCCCAGGCCGAGGCTGCCCCGGGCTTTAACGGAGTAGACATGGTAACCCGCATGCGTGAAGCGCGCCCGCAACTCTTCCGCGGTCGCCGCGGTTTGCACCTGCTCCAGCACATGGCCTCGTTCATCGGCCAGCTTGATTACGAATTCTGCCATCGACGCGCCCGCCGGCGCCGCGCCACGCCGCGGCCCGGAACTCCTGTACCTGCTCCAATTTCAGGGTAACAGTCTTAACTCAAAAGGATAGACGATCGAAAGGGCCCAGACGTTCAGGACGGCATAGCCAAGGCGGGTACCGGCCGCTGGAATTGGGCCCACGGCAGGAAGACGGCCTAGTATGCTGATCTCAATTGAGGCGCGGCGCTTTGGGGGTACGCGGGCAAGCGATGGACTGGCAACAATTGGAGCGCAGGCTCAGGCAGTATTGGGAACAGTACGGAATCGCTGCGCAAAAGCTGGAGATTTCTTTGCGCAGACACTGGCGAATGCTGGCCACTCTCCTCGTTCTGGGTGCTCTCGGGATCGCCCTGATCAAGGAGCGCAGAGTTTTCACCGGAGCCGCCGCGGTGGTCCCTTATCCGCACGAGCTGGCTCGGGTAAGTTTTGCCGTCGCAGGAGACGTGATTCCCCACGAAGCGGTGCGCCAGGCGGCCGCAGCGGCGGGCCAGGGCGAGCAAGGATGGGCGGCGCTTTTCAGTGATGTCGCAGACGTTTTTCAAGGCGCCGACTTCGGTTTTGTGAATCTTGAAACGCCGGTGGCTCCTGACCACGACAAGGGTACCAAGGCGTTCATGTTCGACGCGCCGCTCGCCCTTCCCGAGGCCTTGAAAGCCAGCGGGATCAAAATCGTGTCGTTTGCCAACAACCACGTGATGGACCAGGGATGGCCGGGGTTTGCGGAGAGCCGCGAGCATCTGAAGGAACTCGGTCTGCTCTTTGCCGGGACCAGCGACAACGCGGCCACCGCGTGGCAGCCGGTCATCACTGAAGCGAACGGGATCAAAGTCGGCTGGCTCGGCATGACGCGCTGGCTCAACGGAAATCGCAACCCCGACAGCATCGACCAGCCGCATGTGAACTTCTTCCCCTATCCGGGCGAATCGAAAGGCGCGCCGGGAGCCGATGAGAAGCAAGTGCTGGCAGCCGTGCAGGCGGCCAAAGCGCAATGCGACCTGCTGGTCATTTCGATCCACTGGGGCGTGGAGTACGCCACGGCGCCGCGCCCAGAGGATATCGACCTGGCGCACAAGATGCTCGAGGCCGGAGCAAGCGTGATCGTCGGCTCGCATCCACACGTGCTGCAGCCAATAGAGACCTACAGGACGCAGGACGGCCGGAACACGATCATCTTTTATTCTCTCGGGAATTTCTTGTCGAACCAGTCGCGGACGTATATCGAAGGCCTCAACCCAGATTCGAATGGCGACCCGCGCGACGAGCTGATCGGCCTGTTTTCAGCGGTGCGCCAGGATTATGGGCCCGCCGGCGTGCGCGTGGAGCTGGGCCACGTGGGCGCCCTGCCCGTGTGGGAAGAGAACAACCGCAATGATCTTGCCGCGGGGCGCGAAAACAAGCCGGTGATCAAGCCTGTGCTGATGGACCGGGAGATCCCCCTGCTGCAGGCGAAGGTGGACGAACTGAGCAAGCTGGGAGCCGCGCTCAGCGATGAGCAGAAAAAGGAATTTATTGAGGCGACGAAGCAGTTGAAACTGTTGACCGACCGCCGCGAGCAGATAATGACGCGCGTAGGCGACGAGTACGTAACGGCGCCACCCAGACTCCCTGCGAAACAATAAGAGAAGCAGATTGCGAGAGTGCAGATTGGCGTGTCGCCATTCATCAAAGCGCGGAAGAAATGCTGTGGATCGCGCTACGCCAGGAGTGGGATGCCTTCCGTGATTGCAGCCGCCTCAAGAGATTTGTCCAGTGTGGCCAACGGCACTCGTTCACGGAGAGCCACCGCCAGATATGCGGCGTCGTGCACCGTCCTGCTTAGGCGCCGGGATAAATCAAGTACTGCCTGGCTATCGGGATCGTTGTCCGTCGCGATGTCGAGTTCTTGAAGGTCGAGGAGGAACCGGTTGGAGTCTGCAGGCGTGATGCGCTGGCGTCGCTCATTGACAACGAGGATGTTACGCACCTCATACCACCAGATGCCCGGAACAACAGCCGATCCACTACGTAGTGCTGAAAATGCCCGGTCAGAAATGGGATTCGCCTCGTCCCGCATCGCCCAATTGATGGTCACGGAAGCATCGAGCACGAAACGCATCTCTAGCGGCGCCCTTCGTCGCGCGCAGACAGTATCTCTTCAATCGAAACCGGCTTGGTGCGCTCGCGGATCTCGAGAATGCTCTCCATCGCCCGCTCAATTCGTTTGCGGCGCTCCTCATCACCTGACGCGATGGGAACAATGCGTGCGACAGTTCTCCCGCGCCTGGTCACTGTCACGGTCTTACCCCGCTCCACGTCATCCAGGATACGGAGGAAGTGCGTCTTGGCTTCCGAGGCTTGTATGGTTTCCATAATTCGACCAGTCAATCTGACTAGTCATTATCCTAACATAGTTCCTTTACAATAAGTTAAGTCATTGATTATATAGACGGTTTAAAAGCCGTTGGCTACCAGAACGGCCTCTGTCAATTCAAACCGACGGTCTTCTGATCCCTGCATTTTCATCGCCGCCAGCTTCACCAGCACATCCGCCTCTATATTGACGGGCGCGCCCACGGCGAGCGTGTGCAGGTTGGTGCGCCAGTAGGTCAGCGGCAGAATGGCGATCGTGATCTCCTCACCATCGAAATCCGCGATCGTCAGGCTGATGCCCTCAACGGCAACGGAGCCTTTGTGTACCATCCACTGCCTGACGCCTGGCGGAACCCTGACCTTCAATGTCCAGTCGGTCGTCTGCCGGTCGAAATTCGGGCTGGCCTCCGGCACGACCGGGTCCAGCGCGGTCATCACGCCGGTGCCGTCCACGTGTCCCTGCACAATGTGGCCGCCCAGCGGGCTGCCCGCCGCCGTGGGCAGTTCGAGATTCACCTTGGCGCCCTGCGCGAGTGCGCCGAGCGATGTGCGGTCGAGGGTCTCCTGCGCAAGATCGGCATGGAAGTACCTGGGATCGATGTCGAGCGCGGTCAGGCAGACCC
>Ga0335085_10002173_pt1 | contig 37636 bp, 40 predicted proteins | sample Lox_Sample_45_FD_206712 | JGI IMG/M metagenome (GOLD analysis project Ga0335085, IMG submission 206712) | Soil microbial communities from Loxahatchee National Wildlife Refuge, Florida, United States - Lox_Sample_4.5 | ecosystem: Environmental > Terrestrial > Soil > Wetlands | place: USA...
ATGCTCGACAGCGAATATTTCCAGCGCATCGATGCGATGACCTTCGCCCTCAATCACGACGACGGGCAATCGCTCTGGGGCCTCAACGACGCGGATGTCGTGCTCGTCGGCGTGTCGCGCACCTCGAAGACGCCGACCTGTATCTACCTCGCCAATCGCGGCATCAAGGCGGCGAATGTGCCGATGGTGCCGGGCGTGCCGCTGCCGGAAGAGGTCTTTGGACTGACGCGGCCGCTCGTCGTCGGCCTGACCAACGATCCCGACCGGCTGATCCAGGTGCGCACCCAGCGTCTCGCCTCGCTGCATCAGCAAGAGCGCAGCGAATACACCGATCTCGATAAGGTGAAAGAGGAAGTGACCGCGGCGCGGCGGCTGTTCACCGAGCGCAACTGGCCGGTGATCGATGTCAGCCGCCGCTCGATCGAGGAGACCGCGGCCGCGATCCTCCGGCTTCTGGCGCGGGCCCGCGGCGAGGAGGCATGAGCGCGCTGATCCTCGCCTCGGCCAGCGCGGCGCGGAAACGCCTGCTCGCCGATGCCGGCGTCGCCGCCGAAACCGAGCCCGCTGCGATCGACGAAAGCGCCATCAAGCAGGAATGCCGGCGTGCGGGCCGCGCCAGCGGCGACTGCGCCTTGCGCCTGGCCGAAGCAAAAGCGCGCGCCGTCGCCGCGCGGCATCAAGATCGGCTGGTGCTCGGCGCCGATCAGCTCCTCGATTGCGACGGCGAATGGTTCGACAAGCCGCGCGATAAGGCCGACGCGCGCGATCAGCTCCAGCGCTTGCGTGGCCGCAGCCACGAACTCGTCACCGCGGCCACGGTCGTGCGCAACAGCGAGCGGCTATGGCACGCCCTCGATACACCGCGCGTGACGCTGCGCGTGTTCAGCGACGCGTTTCTCGACCGCTATCTCGAGACGATGGGCGAGCGGGTGCTCAAAACCGTCGGCGGCTATGAGCTCGAAGGGCTCGGCGCGCAGCTCATGGAAAAGGTCGAGGGCGATTACTTCGCCATCCTCGGCCTGCCGTTGCTGCCGCTCCTCCATTTCCTGCGCGGCGCCGGGGCGCTGGCGGCATGAGCATCAGCGGCGCCGCCAAACTCGCGGGGATCATCGGCTGGCCGGTGGCACATTCGCGCTCGCCGGTGCTGCACGGCTATTGGCTCAATCGCTACGGCATCGACGGCGCTTATGTGCCGATGGCGGTGAAGCCCGAGAACCTGCGCCGCGCGCTGCAGGCGTTGCCGCTGCTCGGCTTTGCCGGCTGCAACCTCACCATCCCGCATAAAGAAGAAGCAATGCGCGCCGTCGACACGGTCGAGGCCTCGGCGAAGCGTGCCGGCGGCGTGAACACCATCGTGATCGATCCGCGCGGCCAGATCATCGGGTCGAGCACCGACGGCTACGGCTTCATCGCGGCGTTGCGCGCGGCGGTTCCGCGTTTCGATCCAAGCCAGGCGCCGGCGGTGGTGCTCGGCGCCGGCGGCGCGGCGCGGGCGATCGTCGCGGCGCTGCTCGATCATGGCGCGCGCGAGGTCCGGCTGGTCAATCGCACGCCGGCACGCGCGGCCAAGCTCGCCAAGGAGCTCGGCGGCGAAGTCCGCGGCGCGCTCTGGGAAAAGCGCGCCGAGGCGCTGGCCGGCGCGGGACTGCTGGTCAACGCGACGAGCCTCGGCATGGAAGGCCAGCCGGCGCTCGATCTGCCGCTCGATGCCCTCCCGACCGACGCCATCGTCAACGACATCGTCTACGTACCGCTGGAGACGCCGCTCCTCGCCGCGGCCCGGGCGCGCGGCAATCGCTGCGTCGACGGGCTCGGCATGCTGCTGCACCAGGCGGCGCCCGGCTTCGAATCCTGGTTCGGCGTGAAGCCCGAAATCGACGACGGGCTGCGCCAGGCGATCCTGGCAACTTTGCAGACGAAATGACGACAGCCCCATGAAGATCCTGGGTCTCACCGGCAGCGTCGGCATGGGTAAAAGCACCGCCGCGACGATGGTGCGGGCCATGGGCGTGCCGGTCTATGACGCCGATGCCGCCGTCCATCGCATGATGCGCCGCGGCGGCATTGCGGTCGCCAAGGTCGCCGCCGCTTTTCCCGGCGTCGAGCGCAACGGCGCCATCGATCGCGCGGCGCTCGGCAAGCGCGTCTTCGGCGACGAGCCAGCGATGAAGCGTCTCGAAGCCATTATCCACCCGCTGGTGCGCGCAGACGAGAATGCGTTCCTCGCCGCGCACCGCCGGCGCAAGACGCGACTCGTGGTGATGGATGTGCCGCTGCTCTTCGAATCGGGCCGCGACAAACGCTACGACGCGACCATGGTCGTGACCGCGCCGGCCTTCATCCAGCGCGATCGCGTCATGGCGCGCGCCGGCATGACCCCGGCGCGATTCGCCGCGATCCTCGCGCGCCAGATGCCGGATCGGGAAAAGCGCAAGCGCGCCGATTTCATCGTGCCCAGCGGTCTCGGCCGCGCCGTCACCTGGCGCGCCCTGCGCGCCGTGCTGCGCAAGCTCGATCCAAAGCTTGCCGCCGAGAATCCCGATCGCGTAGAATCGCGCGCATGCGCGAATTGGTGATCGACACCGAAACCACCGGCCTCGACCCGAATGACGGCCACCGCATCTGCGAGGTGGCGGTGATCGAGCTGATGAACCACCTGCCGACCGGGCGGGTCTTCCATCGCTACGTCAATCCCGATCGCGACATGCCGGAGGCGGCTTTCGCCGTCCACGGCCTCAGCCGCGATTTCCTCGCCAAGCACCCGGTCTTTGCGGCGCATGCCGACGAGCTGCTCGACTTCCTCGGCGCGGATCAGCTCGTGATCCACAACGCCGAGTTCGATCTCGCTTTCCTCAATATGGAGCTGAAGCGCGTCGGCTTGCGGCCGCTCGCCTCGCCGGTCGTCGATACGCTCTCGATGGCGCGGCAGCGTTTCCCCGGCCAGCCCGCCAATCTCGACGCGCTCTGCCGGCGCTTCGCGATCGATCTGACGTCGCGCGAAAAACATGGCGCGCGGATCGACGGCGAGCTGCTCGCGGCGGTCTATCTCGAGCTGATCGGCGGCCGCCAGCCGGTCTTCGATCTGGCGACGAGCGTCGCGGCAAAGGCGGTCGAGGCGGTGAAGCGCATCCTGCGCCCGGCGCGGCCGCATGCGCCGAGCGCGGACGAGCTTGCCGCGCATGCGGGGTTCCTGGCGAAAATCAAGGCGCCGCTCTGGACGAGCTGAGCGCGCCCGGATTTAGGCCCTGGGATATTTTAGGCTGACGCGATGCCGCCGGCGGCCTGCTGCTGTTGCTGCTCGGCGATGCGGCGGCGATAGATGTCGACGAAATCGATCGGGCTCAGCAGCAGCGGCGTGTAGCCGCCGTCGCGCGTCACTTCCGAGATGATGTTGCGCACATACGGGAAGACCAGCCGCGGCACCTCGACCATCAGCGCGATCGGCACGTCTTCCTGCGTCGTGTTCATCAGGCTGACGACGGCGCCATAGGCGAGCTCGGCGACGAAGATCACCTCGCCCTGCACCTTGGTCTCGACCTTCAGGGTCATCACCACTTCGTAGACATCGGCGGCGAGACCCTGCGCCTTCACATCGACCCCGACCTGGAGATCGGGCGCGACGCCTTGCGGCGGCTGCAGCAAGGATTGCGGCGCGCGCGGATTCTCGAAGGAAAGATCCTTCACATATTGCGCATTGATCGCGAGCTGGCGTCGGTTTTCCGTGCCGGGCGCAGCCCCGCCATTCGTCGTTTCCGCCATGCAAGCCTCCGCCAATAACACCGATTTTAGGATGGGCGTGGCTAGCACGGATCGGCCCAAGGGACAACCACAGGGGAGGAAAACCCGCGCGCAGCTTGCCCTTTCCCCGCGAAGCGCCTATCTGTGGCGCAAGCCAAGCGACTGGGCGTCCCATCGAAAATCGCCTATCGAAATCGCTCAGGCGGGCGGAGGCCGATGGAAAACAATTTCCAATTCCTCGACATCATTCTCTTCGCCGGCGTGGCGGGCTTCCTCTTGTTCCGCCTGCGCAGCGTGCTCGGCCGCCGCACCGGCAATGAGCGCCGCCGCGACCTCTTCCCGCCGCGGCCCGTCGCGCCGCCGCCGCCCGCGACCTCGCCGTTCAATGTTGCGCCCGCCAACACGGCGCAGCCCGAGCCGGGCCCGGTCACCGGCAAGCAGGGCGTGACCGCGCTCCAGGCGGCGGATCCGAGCTTCAATCCCGATGCCTTCCTTGCCGGCGCGCGCGCCGCTTTCGAGATGATCGTCAAAGCCTTCGCCGCGGGCGATACGGCGACGCTACAGCCGCTGCTGAGCCCCGAAGTCTTCACCGCCTTTTCCGATTCAATCCGCGCGCGCCAGGCGGCGAAGGAAACGCATGAGACGAAGATTGTGGCGATCAAAGTGGCGGTCATCGAGCGGGCCGGCGTCGAGAACGGCAACGGCCTCGTCACGGTGAAGCTCGTCACCGATCAGATCAACGCCAGCCGCGCCGCCGACGGCACGGTGGTCGAGGGCGATGCCGACAAGGTGATCGAGAAGACCGATTACTGGACTTTCAGCCGGCCGCTCAAGTCGCGCAATCCCAACTGGATCCTGGTCGCAACGCACAGCGCGTGACGGCCCGGTGATCGTCGCGTCTCGCCGTCTCCTCGGGCTCGCGCTGGCACTGCTGCTGGCGAGCTGCGCGCCGGCGCCAAAGCCGCCGGCCCCGGCGAAATTGACGCTGACGCCGGTGGCGTTCAGCGATCTGCCCGGCTGGAGCAGCGACAACACCGCGGCCGCGCTCGCCGCCTTCATTAAATCTTGCGCCGCCCGCGATCGTCAGCCCGACAACGCGGTGATCGCTCCGGCGGCGCTCGGCATGACCGCCGCGCAATGGCGCAAGCCGTGCGCCGCCGCGCGCGCGACGCCGGCGAACGATGCCGCCGCGCGCGCCTTCTTCGCGGCCCAGTTCACGCCCTATCTCGCCGGCAACAACAATAACAGCGACGGGCTGTTCACCGGCTATTACGAGCCGCTGCTCCACGGCGCGCGTCAGCGCGCCGGCAAATATCAGACGCCGATCATGAAGCGGCCGCCGGATCTGGTGATGGTCGATCTCGGTCGCTTCCATCCGGCCTGGCATGGCGAGCGCATCGCCGGGCGCGTCGTCTCCGGCAGTCTCGTCCCCTATCCGAGCCGCGCCGAGATCGAGCGCGGCGCCCTTGATGCCGACCGCCTGGCGCTCTTCTGGGTGGACGATCCGGTCGATGCATTCTTCGTTCAGGTGCAGGGCTCGGGCCGCATCGCGCTGCCGAACGGGACGCAAGTGCGGCTGGGTTACGACGGGCAGAACGGCCAGCCTTATGTCGCCATCGGCAAGAAGCTGGTCGAGCGCGGCGCGATGACCGCCGATCAGGTCTCGCTGCAATCGATCCGCGCCTGGATCAAGGCGCATCCCGACCAGGCGAGCGCGCTGATGGACGAAAACCCGTCCTATGTCTTCTTCCGCGAGCTCGCCGGCGATGGGCCGATCGGCAGCGAAGGCGTGGTGCTGACCGCCGGGCGCAGCCTTGCCGTCGATCGCAATTTCGTCCCGCTCGGCACGCCGGTCTATCTCGCGATCGATGACAACACATCGCCGCTACATCGGTTGATGGTGGCGCAGGATACGGGCGGCGCGATCAACGGGCCGGTGCGCGGCGACGTGTTCTGGGGCTTCGGCAGCGACGCCGAGACCCACGCCGGCAACATGCGCGCGCGGGGCCGCTACTACTTGCTGTTGCCAAAAGACGTGACGCTCCCCCGCGCGCCCGCTTTGTCGTAAGATGCGCGCGCTTGCGGATGGCAAGCCGGGATACAAGGGATGGTTGGGCGTTTTATCCCTTAGAATGGAGCGGAAAACGGGCCCCCGCGTCGCCGGGCCGCTTTTTGGAGGAACGAGATGAGTCTCAAGACGAATCTTTTTCGATCCGCGCTCGCTCTCGGCGCCTGCGCTCTTGGCGCTGGCGCCGTGTCGAGCCCTGCCGCGGCGCGGGTTGTCGTCGGCTTCGGCTTCGGCGTCCCGGTCGTGCCGGCGCCCTGGTATTACGCGCCGCCGCCAGTGGTCTACGCGCCGCCGCCCGTCGTCTACGCGCCGCCCCCGGTCGCGGTGGCGCCGCAGCCGGCCTATGTCGAGCAGCCAAATCAGGATTGGTACTATTGCGACAACCCACGCGGCTATTATCCCTATGTCGCCTCGTGCAACAGCGGCTGGCATCAAGTGCCGGCCCAGCCGGGCGGCGCTCCGCCGCAACACTAAGCTGGCGGCGGACGGTCAGAAAAAACCATTCCGACGAACCCTCGAGGAGAAATTCCGGTGCAAATGAAAAGAACAACGCTGGTCAGCCTCGCCGCGCTCATCGCGCTGAGCAGCTGCGCGGCGCCGCCGCTTGGCCCGACCGTGGCCGTGATGCCCGGCCCCAATAAGCCCTTCGATGTCTTCAACACCGACCAGGCGGTCTGCCGGCAATTCGCCGAGCAGCAGGTGGGCGGCTCGCAAGCCGCCAACCAGACCGGCACCAATCAGGCGCTGACCGGTGCGGCGGTCGGCACCTTGCTCGGCGCGGGCCTCGGCGCAGCGCTTGGCGCGGCGAGCGGCAATGCCGGCGCGGGCGCGGCGATCGGCGCGGGGGCCGGTGCCCTCGGCGGCACGGCGGTCGGCGCCTCGAACGCGCAGAACACCCAGTACAGCCTGCAGCAGCGCTACGACATCGCCTATTCGCAATGCATGTATTCGCGCGGCAATCAGGTGCCGGGCTTCGCTGCCCCGGGCGCCGCCCCGTACCCGGCGCCGCCGCCGCCTCCGGGCTACGCGCCTCCCCCGCCGCCGCCGCCCGGCTATCGTTGATCCTCTCGGCGTGAGCGGCGGCGACTCGTCGCTCGGGTTGCTTTCGGAAAACGGCTCGACCATGCTTTGAACCATGGCCGAGCCGTTTCGCGTCGCGCTTTTCGTCACCTGCCTCGTCGACCTTTTCCGCCCCAGCGTCGGTTTCGCCGCGGTGAAGCTGCTGGAGGATGCCGGCTGCCTCGTCGAGGTGCCGGAAGCGCAAAGCTGCTGCGGCCAGCCCGGCTACAACTCCGGCGATCGTGCCGCCGCCCAGGCGATCGCGCGCCAGGTGATCGCCACGTTCAGCCGCTACGATTACGTCGTCGTGCCGTCCGGTTCCTGCGGCGGCATGATCAAGACGCATTATCCGGCGCTCTTCGCCGACGATCCCGCCATGGCCGAGCAGGCGACGGCGCTCGCCGCCAAAACCTACGAACTCGTCTCCTTCCTCGCCGATGTGCTGAAGCGCAATCACGTCGCCGCGCGCTATGCCGGCACCGTCACCTATCACGATGCGTGCTCCGGGCTGCGCGAGCTCGGGGTGAAAGATCAGCCGCGGCGCCTGCTGCAGAGCGTCGCCGGGCTGAGCCTCAAGGAAATGGCGACGCCGGAAGTGTGCTGCGGCTTCGGCGGCACGTTCTGCGTCAAATATCCCGAGATCTCGGACAAGATGGTGTCGGACAAAGCCGCCGACATCGCCGCGACCGGCGCCGACACGCTGCTGTGCGGCGATATGGGCTGCCTCCTCAACATGGCGGGCAAGCTGGCGCGGCTCGGCAAGCCGGTCGCCGTGCGCCATGTCGCCGAAGTGCTGGCGGATATGAGCGAGGCGACGCCGGCCATCGGCCAGGTCGACGTTGGCCGGGCGGATAAAAGCTGATGGATCCGACCAGCCGCGCGTTCAAGGCGAATGCGCATCGCGCGCTCGGCGATGCCAATCTGCAGCGCGCGATGACCATGATGCGCACCGGCTTTCCCGAAAAGCGCGCGCTGGCGATCGCACGCATGCCGGAATTCGATGCACTCCGCGATGAAGGCATCGCGATCAAGAACCACGTCATCGCGCATATCGATTTCTATCTCGAGAAATTCGAGCAGAACGTCGTTGCCCATGGCGGCAAGGTGCATTGGTGCCGCAACGCCGACGAGGCGCGGCAGACCGTGCTCGGCCTCTGCCGCGCGCTCGACGCGAAGACCGTCACCAAGGGCAAATCGATGATCGGCGAAGAGATCGCGATCAACGATTTCCTCGAAAAGAACGGCATCATCCCCGTCGAGACCGATCTCGGCGAATACATCGTCCAGATCCGGAACGAGCCGCCGAGCCACATCATCGCGCCGGCGGTGCATCTGGTGAAAGAACAGGTCGCGGATTCTTTCCGCGCGACGCACACGCATCTGCCGCATGACCGGCCGCTCGTCGAGCCGCAGGTGATGACCGATGAAGCGCGCAAGGTGCTGCGGCAAAAATTTCTTGCTGCCGATGTCGGCATCACCGGCGCGAATTTTCTGATCGCCGAAACCGGCTCGTCGATCATCGTCACCAATGAAGGCAATGGCGACCTGACGCAGATCCTGCCCAAGGCGCATATCGTCCTCGCCAGTATCGAGAAGATCGTGCCGACGCTCGAGGACGCGACGACCCTGCTGCGCCTCTTGGCGCGCTCGGCCACCGGTCAGGAATTCTCCACCTACACCACTGTTTCAACAGGCCCGCGCCGCGCCGGCGATCTCGACGGGCCGGGCGAATATCATGTCGTGATCCTCGATAACGGCCGCAGCGGGCTCTTGGGCGGCGAGTTCCAGGACATGCTGCGCTGCATCCGCTGCGCCGCCTGTCTCAATCACTGCCCGGTCTATGGCGCGATCGGCGGGCACGCTTATGGCTGGGTCTATTCCGGCCCGATGGGCGCGGTGCTGACGCCGACGCTGATCGGCATCGAGGAGGCCGGCAATCTGCCGAACGCCTCGACCTTCTGCGGCCGCTGCGAAAGCGTTTGCCCGATGCGGATCCCGCTGCCGAAGATGATGCGGCAATGGCGCGAGCGCGAATTTACCCAGCGCCTCTCGCCGGCGACGCAGCGTTGGGGACTGGCGTTCTGGGCTTTCGCCGCGCAGCGCCCCGCGCTCTATCGCCGGCTCAGCGCGCTCGGCGCGCGGGTGCTCGGCTTCCTCGGTAAGGGGCGCGGCCGCTTCCGCACACTGCCGCTCGCCGGCGGCTGGACCGATATGCGCGACATGCCGGCGCCCGAAGGCAAGAGCTTCATGACGCTCTGGGCCGAGCGTCAAAAGGCGCGGCGATGAGCGAAGCGCGCGACCAGATCTTCGGCGACATCCGCGCCCGGCTCGGCCGCGGCAGGCTCGACGATACGGCGCAGCACGCGGCCGAAGAACGGCTCGCCGCGCATCGCCGCAATCTCATTCCCGCTCGCGCCGCCGCGCTCGACCATGCCGGCCAGGTCGCGCTCTTCATCGCGGAAGCGCAAGCGGTCGATGCGACGATCGCGCGCGTCGCCCAGGTCGCGGACGTGCCGGGCGCGGTCGCGGATTTCCTCTTGAGCCAGAATCTGCCGGCGCGACTGGTGATGACGCCCGATCCGAAGCTCGAGACCATCCCGTGGGATGCGCGGCCGATGCTCGAATTGCGGCGCGGCGTCGCGCAAGACAGCGATGCCGCCGGCATCACCGGCGCTTTCGCCGCCATTGCCGAGACCGGCACGCTGATGCTGGTCTCCGGCGCCGAGACGCCGACGCGCAACAATTTCCTCCCCGACACGCATATCGTCGTGCTGCGGTCGAGCGAGGTCGTGGCCTGTTACGAAGACGGCTGGGATCGGCTGCGCGCGAAGGGCGCGATGCCGCGCACGGTCAATTTCATCACCGGCCCGTCGCGCACCGGCGATATCGAGCAGCGTCTCGTGCTCGGCGCGCATGGCCCGCGGCGGCTGCACATTGTGCTGATCGACGATGCGGGCGGTTAAGCACGAAGAACGCGCGCTCTGGCGCGAGACGATGCGCGGCGTGACGCCGCTGCGCCCCGCAGCGCCGGAAGAGATCGCCGCCGAGCCGCCGAAGCGCGAGAGCAAATCGCGCCGCGTGCGCGCACCGGCGACGTCCGCACCCCTGCCGCTGCGAAGCGCCAAAACCATCGACGCACTCGACCGCCGCACCGCCGCGCGGCTGAAGCGCGGCACCCTGCCGATCGAGGCGAAGCTCGATCTCCACGGCATGACGCAAGCCGAAGCGCATGACGCGCTGACGCGCTTCATCGCCCGCGCGCAAAAACACGGCAGCCGCGCCGTGCTCGTCATCACCGGCAAATCCGGCGTGCTCCATGGCGCGGTGCCGCGCTGGCTCGCCGAAGGCGAGAACCGCGCGCGCATCCTCGCCATCCGCCGCGCCCATGCGCAGCATGGCGGCGAAGGGGCGCTTTATCTGATGCTGAGGCGCAAGCGATGACGCCCTTTGGCGTGAAGCTGCGCCAGCTGCGGGCCGAGCGCAGCATCGCGCTGAAGGACATGGCCGAGGCGCTCGGCGTCTCGGCGGCCTATCTCTCGGCGCTGGAGCATGGCCGACGCGGCCGGCCGACGCATGCGATGGTGGTCGCGATCTGCGCCCAGCTCAATATCATCTGGGATGAGGCCGACGAGCTGATGCGCCTCGCGCGCTTGTCGCATCCGCGCGTCACCGTCGACACGGCGGGTTTGTCGCCGGCGGCGACCGAGCTTGCGAATCTTCTGGCGGAGCGCATCCGCAACCTGCCGCCCGATCGCACGGCGCGGATTCTCGACATCATCAAATCCGTGCCGGCCTCGCCGCCGCGCCGCCGGCGCGCGCGCGCGTCGTAACGTCTAAGAAAGAGCTTCGCACGACGGCTCGCGCCCTCGGCGCTCGCCTGTGCTACGCGAGCGCTCACTCTTCCGGATCGGGCTCGGGCTCTTCCATCGAGGTGTCGAGCGACATGTCGACGACATCGCCGCGCGCGTAATGCTTGTCGTAGCGGCCGGTGCCGGTTTCCTGGCCGTCGCCGACATATTGGAATTCCCACCAATTGCCGTCGCGGTCCTGGAAATAGAATGCGTAGGTGCCGTGCATCTCGGTGATGCGCATCACTTTCTGGATGCCGTATTTCTCTTTGTATTGCAGCGCCAGCTCGCGCGCGCGATCGACCTCTTCCTTGGTCGCGAGATCGATGCCCCAGTGATTGCCGACGCCGACCGGCCGAACGCGCTCGCCCTTCTCGAGACAAACCAAGCCGAAATAGCCGCCCTTGCGGATCATCATCGCTTTCTTCGCATGACGCACGCAGTCGAGGCCGAGGAATTCCTCGTAGAACGGACGCGAGGCCGCGAGGCTCTTACACTCGAGCGTGCCGTGCGAAAAAATTTTCGGCTTGTTGAGCGGCGCGATGCGCGGCTTGTCTGCCTTCTCGGTGATCGCTTGATCCATAACATCCTCCCTCGCGGAATCGTTATCGCGCTTTTAGCTTAATCGCGCGCGATAAAACCGGCAGCACGCCGTGGCGTCGTCTTGCCTTATCTTAACCACAATGCCGCCACAAAAAACCTGTTGCCTTGAGAGACGATTGGAAACACCCTTCCAGTCCCCCCTGGACGGATGCCTTCGGGGTCCGTCTGCGTCGAGTTCTTGATTGGAGATCTCTCTTGGCTATCGGCACCGTCAAATGGTTCAACGCCCAGAAGGGCTATGGCTTCATCCGCCCCGATGATGGCGGCAAGGATGTGTTCGTGCACATCTCGGCAGTCGAGCGCGCCGGCATGGGCGGCCTGGCCGAAGGCCAGAAGCTCAAATACGACGTCGCGATGGACCGCGGCAAACCGGCCGCGCAGAATCTCGCCTCCGCCGACTGATCGGGTCGCGGGCCGAGCCCGCGCCCTTTCTCACAGAATAAATTTGGACAGGTCCGCGTTCTTCGCCAGCGCGCCGACGCGTTCGCGCACGTAGTCGCGGTCGATCGTCAGCGCCGCATCGGGCGGCTGATCGGATGCGGTGAAGCTCGCCTCTTCGAGCAGCCGCTCCATCACCGTATGGAGGCGCCGCGCGCCGATATTCTCGACTGTGGTGTTGATCTCCTCGGCGAGCGCGGCGAGCTCGTCGATCGCGTCATCGGTGAAATCGAGCTTGAGGTTCTCCGTCGCCATCAGCGCCTTGTATTGCTTGATGAGGCTCGCCTCGGGCTCGGTGAGGATGCGGCGGAAATCGTCGCGCGTTAAAGGCTTCAGCTCGACGCGGATCGGCAAGCGGCCTTGCAGCTCGGGCAGCAAGTCCGAGGGCTTGTTGAGATGGAACGCGCCCGAGGCGATGAAGAGGATGTGATCGGTCTTCACCGCGCCGTGCTTGGTCGCGACCGTCGTGCCTTCGATCAGCGGCAGCAGGTCGCGCTGCACGCCTTCGCGGCTGACATCGGCGCCCATGCGCATCTCGCTGCGGCCGGCGATCTTGTCGATCTCGTCGATAAAGACGATGCCGTTCTGCTCGGCGGCGAAGATCGCGTCCTTCTGGACCCTCTCCTGGTCGAGGAGCTTGTCGCTCTCTTCCGCCATGAGCACCTTGTGGCTTTCGGCGACGGTCATCTTGCGCGGCTTGGTGCGGCCGCCGAAGGCCTTGCCGAAGATATCCCCGAGATTGACCATGCCCATCTGCGCGCCCGGCATGCCGGGGATCTCGACCGTCGGCATGCCGCCGCCGGTGTCCGGCACCTGGATCTCGATCTCCTTGTCGTTGAGCTCGTTGTTGCGCAGCATCTTACGGAACTTCGCGCGCGTCTCGGGTCCGGCGCCCTGGCCGGTCAGCGCGTCGAGCACGCGCTCTTCCGCCGCGAGCTCGGCCTTGCTCTCGACATCCTTGCGCAGCCGCTCGCGCGTCATCGCCAGCGACACCTCGATCAGGTCGCGCACGATCTGCTCGACGTCGCGGCCGACATAGCCGACCTCGGTGAATTTCGTCGCTTCCACTTTGATGAACGGCGCCTGCGCCAATTTGGCGAGCCTTCGCGCGATCTCGGTCTTGCCGATGCCGGTCGGGCCGATCATCAGAATGTTCTTGGGCAGAACCTCCTCGCGCAGCTCCTCGGGCAGCTGCTGGCGCCGCCAGCGGTTGCGCAAGGCGATCGCGACGGCGCGCTTGGCGTCGGCCTGGCCGACGATGTGGCGATCGAGCTCGGAGACGATTTCGCGGGGCGAGAAAGAGGCGGTCATAGGGTCTCGACGGTGACTTTGTCGTTGGTGAAAACACAGATCGAGCCGGCGATGGCCATCGCCTTGCGGGCGATGGCTTCGCTATCGAGGCCGGGGATGTCGATCAGGGCGCGCGCCGCGGCGAGGGCGTAATTGCCGCCCGAGCCGATGCCGATCAGCCCGTCCTCGGGCTCGAGCACGTCGCCAGTGCCTGAGACGATCAGCGAGACGTTCTTGTCGGCCACGGCCATGATGGCTTCGAGGCGGCGCAGATAGCGGTCGGTGCGCCAATCCTTGGCGAGCTCGACGCAGGCGCGGGTGAGCTGCCCCGGATATTGCTCGAGCTTGCCTTCGAGCCGGTCGAAGAGGGCGAAAGCGTCGGCGGTGGCGCCGGCGAAGCCGGCCAGGACCGTCCCCCCGGCTAGGCGGCGCAATTTCTTGGCATTGGACTTGACGACCGTGTTGCCCATCGACACCTGACCATCACCCGCCAAGGTCACGCGACCATCTTTCCGCACGGCGATGATGGTGGTACCGTGCCAGACCTGCGAAGGTTCTTCCTGCATTGTTCCGGGTTCCGTTCGAGGAATACTAAACGAAGGATGTGGGGAGAGCGGCCGCCGCGATCAAGCGGGTCGGCGATTTTCCTGAAAGAGGCCAAGGAGATAGCAATGGCGAGTGAGCTCCCGGTGGTACGCATCGCACCCAATAACCCGGTTTTCGACCTGCCCGTGATGGTTGGGATCGAGGAAAAGCTGTTTGAGCAGGCAGGGCTCAACGTCCAGATGACCGGCAAATGGTCGGACCGCGAGAAGCATGACAACATCACCATGCCCTCGCTCGAGCGCATGAAGGAACAGGCCTTCGAATGCGGTTCGGCCGACGGCTACAATGTCTGCGAATGGGCCAGCATCGACCGGCTCGAGCGCGGCAAGCGCAGCGGCGCCATCGGGGCGCTGCGCGCCTCGGTCGCGGCCCAGGCGATCATCACCTTCGACGAGGCGCTGCAGACGCCGCGCGATTGCGCCGATGTCGGCGTGCTGGTGCAGGAGTTCACCGGCTCGCATTTCACCGCGATCCAGATGCTCGAAAGCGCCGTCGGCAAGGATCATGTGAAGATCGACAATGGCGGCCTGCCCTGGCAGCGCTGGGAAGCGTTGCGCGATCGCAAGCATCGCGCCGTCGTCGTGATGGAGCCCTTCATCAGCCTCGGCCTCAAGGAAGGCGCGCATATCATCGCGGCCGAATTCTATCGCGGCGGCGAGGTGATCGGCGCGAATCTCTCGCCCGAGCAGCGCAAGGCCTATTACGACGCCGAGAACGTCGCGGTCGATCGCATCAACGCCGATTTCTATAAATATGCGCATCACATCTGCGCCCCGACCAAGGGCGCGCTGAAGCCGAAAGAGCTGCTGCGCGCTTTCGTGCACTACAAGCATGTCGATTACTACGACCCGAGCCTCTTCGGCCGGACCTACGATTGGATGAAGTCGCGCGGCTTCACCGAAGGTCAGAGCCAGCACGGCGCTTTGGTGCTCTGAGCGGGCTTGTTTTCGTTAACGCGCCGCTCCTCATGCCGAGGGGCGGCGCGTATCATTTTGGGCCGAAGGATGCTAAAAGCGCGGCCTTAAGGAGCTATCCCTTGCCCGCACGAAAAGCGAAAGCAAAAGCGGCCGCACCGGCCCGTCGCAGCAAATCCGCGCGCGCCCCCGCTAAGCACGCCGGCCGCCAGGCGAGCGTCGAGCGCAAGACGCGCGAGACCAGCATCGCCGCGAAGGTCGACCTCGACGGCACCGGCGTCGCCGCGATCGCGACCGGTATCGGTTTCCTCGACCATATGCTCGATCAGCTGTCGCGCCACTCGCTCATCGATCTCGCGCTGACCGCGAAGGGCGACCTGCATATCGATTTCCATCACACCACCGAGGATTCCGGCTATGTCGTCGGCGAGGCGGTGGCGAAGGCCTTGGGCGATCGCCGCGGCATCATGCGCTGGGGCGAGGCGATGGTGCCGATGGACGAGACGCTGACCCGCGTCGCGCTCGATCTGTCAAACCGGCCGTACCTCGTCTGGAAGGTCAAGTTCTCGCGCCCGAAGCTCGGCGAGATGGACACCGAGCTGTTCAAGGAATGGTTTCAGGCCTTCGCGCAATCGGCCGGCTGCACGCTCCACGTCGAGAATGTCTACGGCGAGAATAATCACCATATCGTCGAATCCTGCTTCAAGGGTCTGGCCCGGGCGCTGCGTCAGGCAGTGGCGCTCGATCCGCGGCGGCTCGACATGGTTCCGTCGACAAAAGGTGTGCTGGGTGGCTCCCTTTAAGGGGCCGGCGCGTTTTGATGGTTTGAGATGACCACCGTCGTTATCGATTACGGGTCGGGCAATCTGCGCTCGGCCGCCAAGGCCTTCGAGCGCGCGGCACGCGAGAGCGGTGCGGATGGCCGCGTGCTCGTCACCAACCATGCCGACAGTCTGCGCGATGCCTCGCGCGTCGTACTGCCGGGCGTCGGCGCTTTCGCCGATTGCCGCCGCGGCCTCGCTGCCGTGCCGGGGATGGAGGAGGCGCTGCGCCAAGTCGTGCTGCGCGACGGGCGGCCGTTCCTCGGCATCTGCGTCGGCATGCAGCTCCTGGCCGAGCGCGGCCGCGAATTCGAGACGGTCGACGGGCTGGGCTGGATCAAGGGCGAGGTCGGACCGCTCGCGCCGCGCGATCCGGCGCTGAAAATTCCGCATATGGGATGGAACCAATTACAATTCCGCCGCTCGCACCCGGTTTTCGACGGGATCGAGGAAGGCGCGCATGCCTATTTCGTCCATTCCTATGCCCTGACGCCGACCGATAAAAACGACCTGATTGCCGAGGTTGATTACGGCGGACCGATTGCAGCGGCGGTCGGGCGTGACAATATTGTCGGGGTACAATTCCACCCCGAGAAAAGCCAGATGACCGGGCTGCGTCTCATCGCGAACTTCCTGCGCTGGCGGCCATGAGCCCGGCAGCGGTCACCACCGCGGTCGAGCGGCTCAGGGCGTTCGAGGGCGACGATCTCGAGGATCTCTGCGAGGCGACCGTCGCCGCGATCGAAGATGGCGGCGGCTTCGGCTGGGTGAAGGCGCCGGCCCGCACCGTGCTCCAGGCTTATTGGAACGGCGTGCTGCTCGTGCCGGAGCGGGCGCTGTTCGTCGCCCGGCTCAACGGCACGATCTGCGGCGCCGTCCAGCTGGTCGCGCCGCCCAAGAACAACGAGGCGCAGGCTTTCGCGGCTCAGCTCACCGGCAACTTTCTTGCGCCCTGGTCGCGCGGCCATGGCCTCGCGCGGCGGATGGTCGAGGCGGTCGAGGAGGCGGCGCGCGCTGCGGGCTTCGCGGTTCTCAATCTCGACGTGCGCGCAACCCAGGAAGCGGCGATCGGGCTGTACGAGACGATGGGCTTCCAGCGCTGGGGCGAGCATCCCGCTTATGCCCGCGTCGATGGCAAGGTGATCACCGGCTATTTCTATTTCAAACGGCTGTCAGGGCGCGCCAAAGGCCGGCCGTGATCCTGTACCCCGCGATCGATCTGAAGGAAGGCCGCTGTGTCCGGCTGCTGCGCGGCGAGATGAGCGCCGCGACCGTTTTCAATGAAGACCCGGCGGCGCAGGCGAAAAGCTTCGCCGATGCCGGCTGCCGCTGGCTGCATCTCGTCGATCTCGACGGCGCGTTCGCCGGCAAGCCGATGAATGCGGCAAGCGTCGAGGTGATCATCAAAGCGGTGCGCGTACCGGCGCAGCTCGGCGGCGGCATTCGCGATCTCGCGACCATCGAGGCCTGGCTCGGCAAAGGCATCGCGCGGGTGATCCTCGGCACCGCGGCGCTGACCAATCCCGATCTCGTGAAAGAAGCCTGCCGCAAATTCCCCGGCAAGGTCGCGGTCGGCATCGATGCGCGCGGCGGCAAGGTCGCGGTCGAAGGCTGGGCCAAGACCTCGGAAATGACGGCGCTCGATCTCGCGCGCCGCGTCGAGGATGCGGGCGCCGCGGCGATCATCTTCACCGATATCGAGCGCGACGGCGCGCTCGCCGGCGTCAATGTCGCGGCGACGGCGGCGCTGGCGCAGGCGCTCGAGACGCCGGTGATCGCCTCGGGCGGTGTCGCCGCGCTCGCGGACATCGCCGCGCTCAAGGCGCATGAGAGCGACGGCATCGCCGGCGCGATCATGGGCCGCGCGCTCTATGATGGCCGCATCGATCTCAAAGCCGCGCTGGCGATGGTAGGCTGAGCCCATGCTGAAGATGCGCGTCATCCCCTGCCTCGACGTCCGCGACGGCCGCGTCGTCAAAGGCATCAACTTCGTCGATCTCGTCGATGCCGGCGATCCGGTGGCGCAGGCGCGGGTCTACGATGCCGAAGGCGCCGATGAGCTCTGCTTCCTCGACATCACCGCCTCGGCGGAACATCGCGATACGATCTATGACGTCGTGCAGCGCACCGCCGAGCAATGTTTCATGCCGCTCACCGTCGGCGGCGGCGTGCGGACGGTGGAAGACATCCGCAAGCTCTTGCTTGCGGGCGCGGATAAGACCTCGATCAACACCGCCGCCGTGTCGCGGCCGGAATTCGTGCGCGAGGCGGCGGAGAAATTCGGCAGCCAATGCGTCGTCGTCGCGATCGACGCCAAGCGCGTCGGTCCCGATCGCTGGGAGGTCTTCACCCATGGCGGGCGCAACGCGACCGGGATCGAGGCCATTGGCTGGGCGCAGCGCATGGCCGAGTTCGGCGCCGGCGAGATTCTCCTCACCTCGATGGATCGCGACGGCACCAAATCCGGCTTCGACATTCCCCTCACCCGCGCCGTCGCCGATGCGGTGCGCATCCCGGTGATCGCCTCGGGCGGCGTCGGCACGCTCGATCATCTGGTCGAGGGCATCCGCGACGGCCATGCGACCGCCGTGCTTGCCGCCTCGATCTTCCATTTCGGCACGTATCGCCTGGCCGAAGCCAAGGCCCACCTTGCCAAGGCGGGCATCCCGGTGCGACTCTAGGCGGCAGAGTGCATCTCGGCCGCACGATGTCGGGCCGGGCAAACAACACGGCAAGGGAGCAACAAGCCATGAGCACGCCAGCCGTCCTGAAGAAGATGGACGAGATCGTCGATGCGTTCTGCAAGCGCAATCGCTTTCAGACCGAGCCGTTGACGCCGGGCCGCGCCCGCAGCTTCGTGCGCCAGCATCGCCAGAACACGCGCCGCCGCAACTCGGTGCTGAAGCTCAAGGTCGCGACCAACATCCCGGATTGGGACATGAAGCTCAAAGTCATCAAGGCCTGCAGCCAGGAGATCATCGCCGACAACGAGTTCGGCCACGGCAAGGCGCATTGGCAGATCCTGACCGAGATGGGCCTCGCCATCGGCATGACGCGCGAGGACATCGAGAATGCGAAACCGATCCCGACGACCGAGATCGCCTGGGCGGCCTGGGAAGGGCTGATGGCGAACAAGCATTGGCTCGAAGGCGTCGTCGCCAATGCCTGTGCCGAGCGCGCGAATGTCCCTGGGTATGGCACGGGCATGGCGCGCGAGGTCGGCATGGCGGGCGCGCAGCGGCCGCAATGGAAGAAGCTCTTCAACCTGACCGACGATCAGGTCGAGTTCTGGGAGATGCATTCGGCCGCCGATCTCGAGCATTCCGATATCGCCTGGAAGGCGGTCGCGGCGCATGCCGAGCGCCTCAACATGGAAGACGACGTCGTCCACGCGCTCGACGTCAATCTCCGCGTCTGGGAAATGTATTTCAACGGCATCTGCGATGCCGGCGATCAGCCCGGCGCGTGATCGACGGCCAGAGAAGAAGAAGCATGGCGGATCTCGACGGCTCCATCCTCGACCGGCTCTTTGCGACGATCGCCGCGCGGCGCGGCGCCGATCCGGGCGTGTCCTATACGGCAAAGCTTTTCAGCGAGGGCCGCGCCCGCATCGCGAAGAAACTCGGCGAGGAAGCGATCGAAACCGTGATCGCCGCGATTGCGGAGGATGCCAGCCTCGCCGCCGAGAGCGCCGATCTTCTCTATCATCTGCTGGTGCTGTGGGCCGATGCCGGCATCGCGCCGGCCGAGATCTGGGCGGCGCTCGAGGAGCGCATCGGCGTTTCGGGAATCGCGGAAAAAGCCGCGCGCGCCCATAAAGGGTAGAGGCGACAAGGGGTGACGATGGCCTACGATCCGAACAACATCTTCGCCCGCATCCTGCGCGGCGAGATTCCCTGCACCAAAGTCTTCGAGAACGAGCACGTTCTCGCCTTCCGCGACATCAACCCGCAAGCGCCGCTGCACGTCCTGGTGATCCCCAAAGGCGCCTATGTCTCGATGGACGATTTCGCGGCCAAGGCCTCGCCCGAGGAGATCACGGCCTTCGTGCGCGCCATCGGCCAGGTGGCGCGCCAGGAAGGCGTCGTCGAAACTGGTTACCGGATCCTTGCCAATCACGGCCGCGACGCGCACCAGGAAGTGCCGCATCTCCACGTCCATATCTTCGGCAAGCGCCCGCTCGGCCGGATGCTGGCGAAGGATTAACCATCTCCTACAATCAATTTGCGGATTGTTAACGCCGCCTTCCTAGGCTGCTGGCCGATGGTGGAGGTCCGGCAGCAGTGACGTTACGCAGGCAGGTGGTAGGCGCATCCGTTGCGATGCCCGCCCAGCCCCGCGAAGCGAGCGAATTGGCTGGCGATGCGATCCTGACGACGGTGTTCGATGCCGGCGGTCGCATCGTTATGCGCAATCGCGCCGCGGCGGATTGGGCCGCGGCCGAGCCGCTCGACGGTCCGGATCGCTTCGCCACGCTCTTTGCCGACAATCGCGACATGGAAGTGGCGCTGACGCGCATCGCCTCGGGCGACAGCATTCGCGGCGAGCGCTCGGTGGCGATGAACGACGGCGTGCAGCGCCTGCGCTATACGCTCTCGGCGCTCGAAGAGACGGAATCCGGCGAACAGCGCTTCCTGCTGGTCGAGCTCCCGATCGCGCCCGACCCGGCCTTCGAGACCGAGCAGCGGCTGCGCGATTATGCCGAAGCCGCCGCCGACTGGTTCTGGGAGATGGACGCGACGCTGCGCTTCACCGCGATGTCCGAGAGCACGCAGGTCCCGGCCAGCAACGCGATCGAGTTCTTCGTCGGCCAGCGCCTCGTCGATCTCGCGATTTCCGAGGACGAGCGCGGCGATTGGCGCGGGCTTGCCGATCTGATCGAGGTGCGGCTGCCGTTCCGCGACACGCGCTTCCGCTGCCGCGACAATAACGGCGTCGAGCATCACCTCTCGCTGTCCGGCCTGCCGGTGTTCGGCGCCGGCGGCCGTTTCATGGGCTATCGCGGCATCGGCCGCGACCTCACCTTGCTGGTGCGCGCCGAGCAGCATGCGGCCTTCGCGCAGACGCGGCTGATCGAAGCGATCGAATCGATCCCCGAATGCTTCATGCTGCTCGATTCCGAGGATCGGCTGGTGCTGTGCAACAGCCGCTATCGCGAAGTGAACGCCGCAATCGCGCCCTGGCTGGTCGGCGGCACGCCGCTCGCCGACATCTATCGCGCCAGCGAAGAGCGCGGCGCGGTCCGGCCCGCCGCCACCTCGCTCGCCGAGCGTTTCCAGCCCGGCGCGCCCAATGTCGGCGAAGCGCAACTCGGCGATCGCTGGTTCCAGATCAGCGAGAAGCGCACGCTCGACGGCGGCAGCGTGGTGGTCCAGACCGAGGTCACCGCCTTGAAGCGTCGCGAGCACGAGCTCGCGGAAAAATCCGCCTTGCTCAGCGCGACGCTGCAGACGATGCAGCAAGGCCTCGTCGTCTACGACAGCAATCTCCATCTGCGCATCTGGAACGACAAGATTTACGACATCTTCCGCGACCTCACGCCGGGCAAGCATCGCGTTGGCGATTCCGCCGCGCTGCCGATGCGCATCCTCGCCGAGACCGGCGTTTACGGTCCGGGCGATCCCGATGCGCTCGTCGCCGCCAAGATGAAAGAGCTGCGCGACGCGCCGCCGCCGCTGGAAGAGCTGATGCTGTCCGATGGCCGCGTGATCGAGCGCCGTCTGACGCGCATGCCCGACGGCGGCTTGCTCGCGACCTATCTCGATATCACCGAGCGCAAGCGCATCGAAGCCGATTTGCGCCGTGCCAAGGAAGAGGCCGAGCTCGCGAGCCGGACCAAGACCGAGTTCCTCGCCAATATGAGCCATGAGCTCCGGACGCCGCTCAACGCCGTGATCGGCTTTGCCGAGATCATGCAGAGCGAGATGTTCGGGCCGCTCGGCGACGGGCATTACGGCGAATACGCCGCCGACATCCGCGACAGCGGCCAGCATCTCCTGAACCTGATCAACGATCTGCTCGACGTCTCGAAGATCGAGTTCGGTAAGGTCGAGCTGGTCGAGGAAGTCGTCGATCTCACCGCCATTATCGACAGCTGCATGCGGCTGATGCGCGACCGCGCCGATCAGGCAGGCGTCGAACTCACCGCGCACACGCCGGCCAACCTGCCCTATCTCCGTGCCGACAACCGCCGCCTCAAGCAGATCCTTCTCAACCTGATGTCGAATGCGGTGAAGTTCACGCCCGCGGGCGGCCAGGTCACGGTGCGCGCGACGCTGCCCGAGGACGGCGGTCTCGAGATCGCGGTCAGCGATACCGGCATCGGCATCGCGGCCCATGATCTGGCGAAGGCGCTCCAGCCGTTCGGCCAGATCGACAGCCGCATGACGCGCAAATATCAGGGCACCGGCCTCGGCCTGCCGCTGACCAAATCGATGATCGAGCTGCATGGCGGCAGTTTGCGGCTCGAGAGCGTCGTCGGGCGCGGAACGACCGCGACCCTCTTGCTGCCGGCGTCCCGCCTGGTGGTCGCGTCGGCCACGCCCTGAGGCCAAGCCGGCCGAACCCGCCCGAACCCGCGCACGACTCGCGGGAAAATTAACCGTAAAAGCCCAGGCAAAGCTGTATCTTTAACCATTGTGGCAAGCTTTTTTTGCCGCCGATAAATCACCTTTTTCAGTGAGTTAGAATGGCTTACGCCGCTCGGTTGAGAGATCGCTTCGCTCCGTTAGGAATTCATTAACCATAAACGGTGCGAAGTAGCGTGGACCGGTTAAGGAATTAGGTAGTTGCGGTAATGCCAGCAGAGGTTTTCAACCACGCGACGCTCAGCGCGCTCTTCCGCTATTGGGACGAGAAGCGCGACGGGCGGGCGATGCCGGCGCGCCGCGACATCGATCCGATCGAGATGGGGCCGCGGCTGCTGCCGCATCTCATGCTCTGCGAGCTCGCCGATCGCGGCAACCGTATCCGCTTCCGCCTCGTCGGCACGCTGCTGGTCAAGCGCCTCGGCTACGATCCCACCGGCAAATGGCTCGCCGATCTGCCGAAGAGCGATTATCTCGACTTCCTCGCACGCATGGTGCGACTGAGCTTCGCCGAGGCGGCGCCGATCTTCGCCGACAGCACCTTCCGCTGGGGCGCCAAGGGCCAGCTCGATGCGCATCATCTGCTGTTGCCGCTGACGACGGACAACCCGGAAGGCGGCATCGTCATGGTCGGCACGGCCTATATGTCCGACGAGGTCTTCCCGCCGCAGATCCGCCAGCTCGACGCGCTGGCGCATCACAGCGTCGGGAAACGCGAAATTCTCAGCTTGAAGACAACCGTGCCGGCCTGGCGCGAGGTCAAGGCCGCCAACGTCGCCTGACGCGGCGCTTGCTGACCCTAGCCGCCTGCAAACCGTCAGATTTCGATCTGGCCGCCGAGCTCGACGACGCGGTTGCTCGGGATGCGCAGATATTCGGTGGCGCTCAGCATCGTGCGATGCATGAAGATGAACAGCCGCTTGCGCCAGGTCCAGAACGAGCCGCCGAATTTGCCGATCACCACTTTCTCGCGCCCGACGAAGAACGAGGTCTCGAGCAGGTTGAAGCGGAATTGCATCAGCCGGAGCTGCGCCAGGGCGCGCGGGATGTTGGGCTCGTCCATGAAGCCGTAATTGACCGACACCGTGTGGAAATTGTGTTCGAGATGCTTCACCTCGATGCGCTGGTCGTCGGGGACATGCGGAATGTCCTTGGTCTCGGCCTTCATCAGCACGACGCGCTCATGGAGGATCTTGTTGTGCTTCAAATTGTGCAAGAGCGCCGTCGGCACGACGCGATCGTTCGGCACCATGAAGACCGCGGTGCCGGGCACGCGCGGCGGCCGGTCGGGCTTCAAGGTCGCGAGGAAGGTCTCGAGCGGCAGCGCCTCGCGCCAGCGCTCGGCGAGCAGCGTCTCGCGGCCGCGCAGCCAGGTGACCATGACGGTGAAGAGCAAAGTCGCCACCGCGACCGGGAACCAGCCGCCTTCGTGGATTTTGACGAGATTGGCCGAGAACAGCGCAAGATCGACGGTGAGGAAGAAGCCGAAGACCGCGACCGCCGCGCCTCTGTTCCAGCCGGCGACGCCAACCATGTAGATCAAAGCCAAGATCGTATCGAGCGACATCGTTCCGGTCACGGCGATGCCGTAGGCCGAGCCGAGATTGTCGGAGCTGTGGAAGCCGAGCACGAGGGCCTCGACCGCGATGAGCAGAAAGAGATTCACTTTCGGCACATAGATCTGGCCGATCTCGTGTTCCGAAGTGTGGCGGATCTCGAAGCGCGGCAGATAGCCCAAGAGCACGGCCTGGCGCGTCATCGAGAACGCGCCCGAGATCACCGCTTGCGAGGCAATGACGGTCGCGACCATCGCGAGCGCGACCATGGGATAGAGGCCCCAATCCGGCACGAGATGGAAGAAGGGATTGTCGAAGGCGACGTCGCTGTGCAGCAAGAGCGCGCCCTGGCCGAAGTAATTGAGCAGCAGCGCCGGGAAGACATAAGACAGCCAGGCGATGCGGATCGGCCGGCGGCCGAAATGGCCCATATCGGTGTAGAGCGCTTCGGCGCCCGTCACTGCCAGCACCACGGCGCCGAGCAGCACGAAGCCATGCACCGGATCGCGCCATAACAGGCGCAGGCCGTAATAGGGGTTGAGCGCGAAAAGGATGTCCGGATGCTGCGCGATCTCGATCGCGCCGAGCAGGCCGATGATCAGGAACCACACCGCCATCACCGGGCCGAAGAAGCCGCCGACCCTCGCGGTGCCGCGGCGCTGCAGCATGAACAGCACGAGCAGGATCGCCATGGTGATCGGGATGACGAAGGGATTGAACAAGGGCGTTGCGACCTTGAGGCCTTCGACGGCGGAGAGCACCGAGATCGCCGGCGTGATCACGCCATCGCCATAGAAAAGCGACGCGCCGAGCAAGCCGCCGGCCAGGATCCACCAATAGAGTTTGGTGCCGGGCTTTGCCGTGCGCAGCGCCAGCGCGGTCAGCGCGAGCACGCCGCCTTCGCCGCGATTGTCGGCGCGCATGACGACGCTGACATATTTCAGCGTCACGACGACGAACAGCACCCAGGTGATCAGCGACAGCACGCCGTAGATCGCCGCGGGCGTGATTCCGCCCAGCGCTACGAAGCATTGTTTGACGGTATAGAGCGGCGAAGTACCGATATCGCCGTAAACGACGCCGAGCGCACCGAGTATCAGATTCTGGCGATGGCTATGCGCGCCCGAACCGTGCCGGTGTTCTGCGGCCGCGGTTTGCGCCATGCGGCACTCCGGGTGTGCAAAACGGCGCCGTCTTTAGAGCTTTCCTTGCCGCACCGCAATAAGGGGAAGGGATACGGTCCGGGCTTGGTCGACCGTACATAACCTCTTGAAGCGATTGGCTATTTAGGCCAAAAAGAGACGTAGGAAATGCTTAAAGAAGGGGGATGGGCCATGTGGAAAGAATTTCGCGATTTCGCGATGCGCGGCAACGTCATCGATCTCGCCATCGGCGTCATCATCGGCGCCGCCTTCGGCAAGATCGTCACCTCGCTGGTCAATGACGTGCTGATGCCGCCGCTCGGCGTGCTGATTGGCCAGGTCGATTTCACGAATCTCTTCATCACCCTCTCGGGCAAGCATTTCGACTCGCTGGCCGATGCCAAGGCGGCCGGCGCGGCGACGATCAATTACGGCGTCTTCATCAACAACGTCATCGATTTCCTGCTCGTCGCCTTCGCCGTGTTCCTGCTGGTGAAGCAGGTCAACCGCTTCATGCCGAAACCGGCCGAGCCGCCGCCGGCCGAGGCGAAGGAATGCGTCTATTGCAAAAGCTCAATCCCAAAAGCCGCGACGCGCTGCCCGCATTGCACCTCGCAGCTCGCCAGCTAACGAAATCGTGAGAATTATTGCGGTGCAATGTCACAGGTTCGTGAGGCTATTTGCCGCAAAAACCATTCGTGACGAAAGGATTAGTAGTTTTGCATGGCCGCCGCGCGCGATTGTGATTTCGCATTTGCACAGCGAGCCCCTATGTCTCTCCCGTCGGGCGAACGAAGCGGTCATGAGGCCGCTGCGTCGCCCGATTTTTTCTTGAGGAGAGACATCGATGAGAAAATCCCTTGCCGCTTTGGCGCTTGTTTTCACCCTGCCGGCGGGCCTCGCTTTGGCCGAGCCGCAGAATGTGGTCCCGGCGTCGCAGCAGGAAGCGCTTCAGCCCGGACAACAGGCGCAAGCGACCGAGCAATCGTCCTATCAGGCCTTCAAGGCGAACATCAACCCGAGCGTCGTCGTGCCGACCACCGGCATCTATGACCAGGGCGACGCCTTCACCGGCCGCCACGGCTTCCCGCTCGAAGGCTGGCAGCAAATCCGCCTGCCGAACGAGAACTAAGCCGGCGCGCACATTGAACGACAGGCGAAGGCGGCACCCATCGGTGCCGCCTTCTGCTTTTTCTCAGCCTTGCAGCGGCGTCGGATCGGCGACGATCGGATTGCTCAAAATGCCGTAGCCGGTGAGCTCGACCTCGCACACATCGCCCGGCTTCATCCGCGTGCGGCCGGGATTGCGCGGCGAATCATAGGGGCCGAGCACATAGCCCGGCGGTTTCTTCAACGCGCCCGGCGTGCCCATGACGATGACGTCGCCCGGCTGCAGCGTGTAGCCGGTCGAGAGGTAATGGATCACCTGCTCGACCGAGAACAGCATCTTCTCGAGCGATTCGTTTTGTTTCTCGACGCCGTTGAGCCGCGTGATCACGCGATGCGTCTTGGGATCGCCGAATTCGTCCGGCGTCATCAGCCACGGCCCGAAACTGCCCGAGCGCTCGAAATTCTTGCCGAGGCCGAATTGCCGGTTATGGCCCTGGAATTCACGCACCGAGCCCTCGTTGTACGACGCATAGCCGGCGACATGGCGGAGCGCGCTGGCGACCGGGATGTGCCGGCCCGGCGTGCCGATCACCACCGCGAGCTCGCCTTCGTAATCGAAAGTCTTCGCGACGGCGGCATTGGGACACCAGAGCGGCTGGTTGTGCCCGACGACGCTGATCGGCATGCGCTGGAAAATCTGCGGATAATCGACCGAGGTGGTGAGCCCGGTCTCGTCGATATGCATCTGGAAATTGAGCGCCAACGCCCAGGTCGCATGCGGCTCGGGGATGACCGGATCGAGCTCGACCTGCTCGAGCTTCAGATCGCCTTCATTGCCTTTGACCGCTTCGGCGATGCGCTTCAGCGCGCCTTGCGCGATGATGTCTTTGAGGCTCGGCGGGAGATCGGGCAACACGCGGCGCAGCGCGACGAAGCGGCTTTGATCGACCATCACGCCAACGCCCGGCTGGTTGCCGCTGCGATATGAGATCAGCCTCATTCTTTCCCCCTGTTGACGCGCTCAGGCCCCGGCGGCCGTTTGATTGGTCTGGGCTTTCGCAGCTTTGAGCGACGGTCGCACGATCGTCTCGCGCGGCACCGGAATGCCATCGACGAGGTGCCATTCCGAGAAGCGATTGACGCGGAAATTCGTCGGCTTCCATGCCTCGGTGACGAAATCCGGATTGGAGAAATATTCCAGCATGCCGCCGAGCGGGTTGGCGAAGTACCAGAAATAGGCCGAGGAGATCGGATGCCGGCCCGGCCCGACCGCGGTCTTCCAGCCGAGGCCCGTGAAATGCAGCCCGCCGCCGAAGACCTCGTGGATATCGTGCACCTCGAACGCCAAATGATGCAGATCGACCTTGCGGCTCGGCAGGCGGAACATGAAGAGATTGTGGTGATCGGAGCGCTTGGCCCAGCGCAGGAAGGTCGCCGCGCCCCCGGCATAACGATCGGAGAGCGAGAAGCCGAGACGCTTCGTATAGAAGCGCTCGGCCTTCGGCACGTCGGGCACGGTGAAGACGATGTGGCCGATGCGGAACGGCTTGGCGCGCTCGTACATCGGGCTCGGCGCATCGACGCGATGCCGCGCGCCGGGTGCGTTGAGCGGCAGCGCCGCGGCGCGTTTCGGCTCGTTGCGGTGGCGCCAAACGCGCACGCCGAACGCGATGCCGGAATCGTCGACCGCATGGATCGTGCCGTCGCGGTCGCGCGTCACCGCGCGGTCGCGCGATAAATCTTCGGCGATGCGCGCGACGTCCTTCGCGCTTTTGACGCCCCAGATCACTTCGCGGAACTCGGCGTCTGGGTTGATCGGCGGCGGCAAATCCTTGGCCCCGCTCGGGCGGATGACGATCTCACTGCCGATCTCGGTCGCGAAGACGAGGCGCGATTTCGTATCCTGCTTCTTGCTGAGCCCGAAATCCGAGAACAGCTTGCGCGCCGCGGCCATGTCCTTGGCGCCGAAAATCACCGCATCGATGCCGACGAAGCCCGAGTCCCGCGCCGTGCGTTTTGTCATGACCGCCTCCCTGCCGAGTCCATAGCGCGCGCCCGGCACTGAACCAAGCCGCGATCAACGCCGCGGGGCAAACCAAGCCGGGCGGCGACCGAACGGTCGCGCCCTCTGCGGGGTTATAGGCACGGACAAACTCGCACCGGATCCGGTTCATGGCCGACAACCCCGCACCTTCGCCGCCCGAAACGGGCTTTTTGCGCCGCTTTCTGCGGCTCGCCGGACCCTTTTTCATGGCAGGGGATGAGCGCTGGCAGGCGCGGCTTCTTGCCGGCGGGGTGCTGGTCCTGACCCTGATGCAGATCGCCATCCAGATCCGCATCAATATCTGGAACCGCGATTTCTTCGACGCGCTCCAATATCACAACTGGACCGCCTTCCTGCGCCAGATGGCGATCTTCGCCGCGCTCGGCAGCATCAGCATGGGGGTCGCGGTCTATCAGGTCTATGTGAAGCAGCTCCTGCAGCTGCGCTGGCGGCGCTGGCTCACCGCGCGGCTGACCGCCGGCTGGCTCGAAGGCGGACGGCACTACCAGCTCAATTTCATCGGCGAAGGCGTCGAAAATCCCGATCAGCGCATCGCCGAGAATATCCGCGGCGCGACCGAGATGGCGGTCGAGTTCGCGATCGGCATCGTCAACGCGGCGCTGACCCTGCTGTCCTTCATCGGCATTCTCTGGTCGCTATCCGGTATCCTGACCTTCCCGCTGTTCGGCATCACGTTCAACATTCCCGGCTACATGGTCGCGGCGGCGTTGATCTATGCGGCGATCGGCTCGGCGCTCACCTATTGGGTCGGCCGGCCGATCGTGCCGGCGAATGTGCAGCACAACGCCGCCGAGGCCGATTTCCGCTTCGCGCTGGTGCGGCTGCGCGAGAACAGCGAGAGCATCGCCCTGATCGGCGGCGAAGCGGACGAGGAGAAAAGCCTCACCCGCAGCTTCGGCCTGGTGATGGCGGCGTCGCTCGTGCTGATGCGCGCCAAGCGGCGGCTGATGTGGATGACCAATGGCTATGCCATGCTCGGCATCATCTATCCGACGCTGGTCGCGAGCCCGCGCTACTTCGCCGATCAGATCTCGCTCGGCGGGCTGATGCAGATCACCGCCGCGTTCGGTCAGGTGCAGACCAGCCTGACCTGGTTCGTCGACAATTTCCCGCTGATCGCCGAATGGCGCTCGCATGTGACGCGGCTCATCGAATTCGAGGACATGCTGCAGACGACGATCGAATCGACGACCGAGAGCGGCGACGTGACGACGATCGCGCTGATCGAGGAAGAAGCGAAAGAGAATGAGGAGGCGATCGCGTTCGAGAATCTCGAGATCACGCTCGCCGACGGCAACATCGTCATCGCCGAGACCAACGCGACGATCGCGCGCGGCGAGAAAGTGCTGATCACCGGCGAATCCGGCAGCGGCAAGAGCACGCTGATGCGCGCCGCCTCGGGTCTCTGGCCGTGGGGCAGCGGCGCGATCCGCCTGCCGGAGCGCAGCAAGATCATGTTCATGCCGCAGCGCCCCTACCTGCCGCTCGGCACGCTGCGCGCGGCGATCGCCTATCCGGCTTCGCCGCGGCGCTTCAACCGCAAGGATATGGCGGCCGCGCTGAAGCGCTGCGGCCTCGCGCATCTCATCGAGCGCATGGACGAGAACGAGCGCTGGGACCGGCTGCTCAGCGGCGGCGAGCAGCAGCGCATCGCTTTCGTGCGCGCGCTGCTGCACAAGCCCGAATGGATCTTCATCGACGAGGCGACGGCGGCGCTCGACGATGACAACCAGACCGCGATGATGAGCATCTTCCAGGACGAGCTGCGCTGGACGACGCTGATCTCGGTCGGGCACCGGCCCGGCCTCGAGAAGTTCCACGACCGGACGCTGCATCTCGTCAAGACCAAGACCGGCGCGCATCTGACGATGCGCCGCCGGCCCGGCGACGCGCGGCCGAAGCTCCGCGCGCGCATGCGTCAGCGCATCACGCGATCCTTCGCGATCCGGCGCAAGAAGAAGGCGGCGTAACCGCTATTCCGCGGCCTGCTTGGTCTTCGCGGCCTGGATCGCCTGCCAGATCTTCAGCGGCGTGCACGGCATCTGCACGTAATCGACGCCGGCCTGCGCCACCGCGTCGTTGATCGCGTTCATCACCGCGGGCAGCGCGCCGACCGTGCCGGCCTCGCCGGCGCCTTTGACGCCGAGCGGGTTGGTCTTGCACGGCACCTCGTTGGTCTCCATGCCGAAAGACGGCATGTCGGTGGCGCGCGGCATGCCGTAATCCATGAACGAGCCGGACATCAGCTGGCCCGAATCATGGTCGTAATTGATGTCCTCCATCAGGCATTGCCCGACCGCCTGCGCGATGCCGCCATGCACCTGGCCCTCGAGCAGCAGCGGGTTGATCGCGCGCCCGACCTCGTCGACCGCGTTGTAGCGCAGGATCTCGACCATGCCGGTCTCGGGATCGATCTCGACCTCGCAGACATGGCAGCCATTGGGATAGGTCGGCGGGCCGCCGCTATAGGTGCCGGTCTCGAAGAGTCCGTATTCCATGCCTTGCGGCAGGCGGCCGGGCATGAACGAGGCTTTCGCGACATCGATCAGGCTGACCGATTTGTCGGTACCGGCGACGGTGAACTTGCCCTTGTCGAAAGCGAGATCGGCTTCCGCCGCCTCGAGCAGATGCGCGGCGATCTTCTTGCCGTGCTCGACCACCTTGTTGGCCGCGATCGCGACGGCGTTGCCGCCGCACGCCGCCGAGCGCGAGCCGAACGTGCCGGTGCCGGTCATCACCTGATCGGTGTCGCCGTATTTGAACTTGATCAGATCGCTGTCGATGCCGAGCTTGTCGAACATGATCTGCTTGAAGGTGGTCGCATGGCCCTGGCCGTGATCATGCGTGCCCATCAGCAGGGTCAGCGTGCCGGTCGGATCGAAGCGGATCTCGGCATGCTCCAGCATCCCGGCCGCCGTCGCCTCGATGGTGTTGGAGACGCCGATGCCGAGCAGCTTGCCGCGCTTTCTCGCCTCCTCGCGCCGCGCCTTGAAGCCGGCGTAATCGGCCATATGGACGCATTGCTCGAGATTCTTCGGGAAGTCGCCGCTGTCGATCGTATAGACGAGGCCCGTCTTGTACGGCATCGCCGAGGCCGGCACGGTGTTGCGGCGGCGAAGTTCCAGTTTGTCCATGCCGAGCCGGCGCGCGGCGAGATCGATCATCGTCTCGATCATGTAGGCGTTCTCGGGCCGGCCGGCGCCGCGGTAATGGCCGGTCAATTGCGTGTGCGTCATGACGCCCGACACTTCGACGTGGAACGCGCCGATCTGATAGGTCGCCGAGAGACAGCCGACATTGGCGAGCGGCGGGCCGGCGGCGCGGTCCGACGTGTGATAGGCGCCGATATTGGCGTAGGTCTGGACGCGCAGCCCGAGGAACTTGCCGTCCTTGTCGAGGGCAAGCGCCGCGTCGACCACGTTGTCGCGCGAATGCTCGTCGGAGAGCAGGCCTTCCGAGCGCTCGCATACCCATTTGACCGGGCGGTCAAGCAATCGCGCCGCGACCGGCACGACGATGTATTCGGGGAAGATGTTGCCCTTCATGCCGAAGCCGCCGCCGACATTGTCGGCGACGACACGGATGCGCGTCTCCGGCACTTTCAGCACCGCGGCGAGCGAGGCGCGGGTGCGATGCGGCGATTGCAGCGTCGCGCGAATGACGTAGCGATCGTCGTGGCTGTCGTATTCGCCGAGGCAGCCGCGCGGCTCCATCGTGTTCGCGGTGATGCGGTTGATGACCATGCGATGCTTGACGACATGCGCCGCCTTGCCGATCGCCTCGTCGACCGCCTGCTTGTTGCCCCATTCCTGATAGAAGGCGATGTTATCGGGGCATTTCTCCCACACCGCGAGCGCGCCGGGCTGGAAGCTGTCGACCGTGCTGACGATCGCGGGCAGGCTGTCATACTCGACCTCGATCAGCTCGGCCGCGTCTTTCGCCTGCTCGATGGTCTCGGCGACGACGAAAGCCACCGCCTCGCCGACGAAGCGCACCTCGCCGCGCGCCAGATGCGGCTGGGGCGCGATGAAGCCGGGCGAGCCGTCCTTGCGCTTCCGCGGCATGCGCGGCACTTGCAGACCGAGCGCGGTCAGCGCCGGGTCTTCGCCGGTCAACACCAGCAGCACGCCGGGCGCGGCCTTGGCCGCCGCGGTGTTGATCGAGACGATGCGCGCATGGGCGTGGGGCGAGCGCAGGAAATAGCCGCGCGCGACGCCGGCCGCTTTCACGTCGTCGACATAGCGGCCCTTGCCGCGCAGCAGATAGGGATCTTCCTCGCGCGGAACCGGCTGGCCTATTCCAAACTGACCCATGACCTCATCCTCTCGGCGGCAGACTTCTCTCAAGCGCGCCGAGTCATGCCCCGGCGCGGCGGCCTGATCAAGGCGGCGCGTATGATTGGTGCGCTATTGGTTGAGAAGCGGAATGTCTTTCGGATTCTGCTTCGGCCCCTGCGACAGCGACTGGATGTAGGCGATGATGTCCGCCGCGTCCTTGTCGGGCAGGATCTTGTCCGTATAGGCCGGCATGCGCGTCTGCGGATGGCGCAGCTGCTGCATGATCGCCTCGGCCGGCAGGCCCTGATGCGCCAGCGCCGGCCCCGCCGGACCGCCGCCCGCGCCGGTCGTGCCGTGGCAGGTGTAGCAGGCATCGGCCATGAAAAGCTGCTTGCCATGCGCGGCGTCGCCGGAAGCGGCGCCCTGTGCAAAAGCCGGGGGCGCGAAGGCCGGTGTCGCGAAGACGAGGGCGGCGACAGCGGCGAGAAGGAGGAATTGCTTCATCGCGCTTAGCGCCCCTGCGCCACGACGTCGATCAGTGCCGGCTCGCCGCGCTTCACCACATCGACCGCTTTCTTGATCGCCGGCTCAAGATCCTTCGGATCGGTGATCGGTCCCTGGCCGAAGACACCCATGCTCTGCGCCATCTTGGCGTAGTCGATATAAGGATCGCGGATCGTCGTGCCGATATGGGTGCGGTCGGTGCCGCGCTGCATGCGGTTGGCCATGACCTGGAGCGCCATGATCTCCTGATGCCAGGCGCGGTTGTTGTGCACGATGTAGAGAATCGGAATCTTCTCGTGCGCCGCGGTCCAGAGCGAGGAGGGGCAGCACATCAGATCGCCGTCGCCGTTGATCGACACCGTGACGCGGCCGTGCTTCTTATTGGCGAGCGCCGCGCCCAAGGTCGCGGGTGCGGTGTAGCCGATGCCGTAGGCGCCGGCATCGCCGATATAGCGATGATGCTTGTCGGCATGCCACAGCTTCTGCGGCCACTGATTCTGCATCTGCGAACCCGAGGCGTAGGTCCAGTCCTCGTCCTTGATGACGTTGTAGAGCTCCATCACCATGCGCGCGACGGTGATCGGCTGCGAATCCCAGCCTTCGGCGGCGAGCGCGCGCATCTCGGTCAGCGCTTTCTGATGCGCGTCGGCGAGCTTCTTGCCGCGCAGCTCGAAATTCGACTTCTTGCCTTGGTCGATGAGTTCACGGCACGCCGCGATGAGCGACGGCAGGCTCGCCTCGGCATCGCCTTCGAGCGCCAGATCGGCGTCGGGATAGCGCTGGAAGTCCTGATAATTCGAATGGAAGTTGAGATCCATCGCGGTGAGGCTGATCACCTTCGCGCCCGGCTTCACGCTTCGCCGCGTGCTGTATTCCGTATGCGGCACGAAGGAATGCGTCGTCGCCCAGAAATCGGTCATCTCCATGCCGAGGATGAGGTCGGCCTGCGAGATCACGGCCCTGCCGCGGCTCGATTGGTTGAGCGGGTGGCGCCAGGGGAAATTCATCCGCATCGAGCCGTCGACCACCGCCGCCTGCAGCAGCTCGGCGAGCTCGATCAGATGCTGCATGCCTGCCGGCGTGCGCGCGACCCGGTCGCAGGCGAGCACCGGCGCCTCGGCATTGACCAGCATCTGCGCGACCTCGCGCAGCGCGCCGTCATCGGCCTGCGGCGGCGCGAGTTTCGGCGGCTTCGGCTTCGTCGGCGCCGGCTCGTCGTCGATCGGGTCTTCCTGCATGTCGGTCGAGGTGACCAGCAGCACCGGCCCGTAAGGCGGCGTCATCGCATATTTGTAGGCGCGGGTCGCCGATTCGGCCCAATGCTGCAGCGAGGCGGGCTTGTCGTCCCATTTGACGAAATCGCGCACGATCGCGGCGCCGTCCTGCACCGAATGGAAGAACGGCACGGTGTTCCGGCGCGTGCGCACATCGGGCGCCGCCGGCGTGATGAGGAAGATCGGCACGCGATCGGCATAGGCGTTGTAGATCGCCATCGAGCCGTGCTGCAGCCCGACCGTGTCGTGCATCATCGCCGCCATCGGCTTGCCTTCGATCTTGGCGTAGCCGTGGCACATCGCGACCGAGACCTCCTCGTGCATGCAGGCGAGGAAATCGAGCTGCGGCTCGGTCATCATGCCGTAATTGATCAGCGATTCATGGAGGCCGCGAAAGCTCGAGCCGACGAACGCCGCGACATGCTCGATGCCGAGGCCGCGCATGACATCGACCATGAAATCGCTGCCGCTCGAGGATTGCGTCTCGCCGACATGATCGGGCGGCGTGCCGCGCTCTGCCTCGCGGTTGGGCGCCGCCGGAATGCTGGGCGCCGGCTTCGGCGGCGCATTGGCGGCTTGCGCCTGGGCTTGCGGCGGGGCCGCGAGCGGCACGGCGAGCGCGCCGGCGCCGGCGAGCGTCGCGCCTTTGAGGAAATTGCGGCGGCCGACCGACGCGGTCTTCTCGCAGCCGGCTTTGCGCCCCGTCCCGTTCTTGCGCTGGGTCATCCGAATCCTCCCGTGATCGATCGTTAGCGATACTGTGCAGCCAACATCATCCCACGGTCAATGCGGCGGGAGTCACTGCGCGACGCCGTGCGACAAGCGACGCTAAGACACATGGCGTCGCTGCGGCGAAGCGTTTAGAGTTCTCCGCGGGGCGTGCGATCGCGCGCCGAGGGAGAGGGATCGGGGTGGCTGACGAAACCGAGACCAGGGCAAGGGCGCGGGCGCCGGCGGCACTGGCAGGCGCGCGCATCCTCGTCGTCGACGATGTCGAGGATAATCGCCATCTCCTGACGCGCCGGCTCACGCGCGAAGGCTATCGCGAGATCGCGACCGCCGCCGATGGCGAGGAAGCGCTGGCGCTGATCGCCGAGACCGATTTCGACCTCGTGCTGCTCGACGTCATGATGCCGAAATGCGACGGCTATCAGGTGCTCGAGCGCCTCAGGGCCGGCGGCCAGCTGCACGAGCTGCCGGTGATCGTGATCTCGGCGCTCAACGAGATGGACAGCGTCGTGCGCTGCATCCAATTGGGCGCGGTCGATTACCTGCCGAAGCCCTTCAATCCGACCTTGCTGCGCGCCCGGGTCAGCGCGACGCTCGAGCAGAAAGTGCTGCGTGATGCGGTGCGCGCGCATCTGAAGCGCATCGAGGACGAGCTCGAATCCGCGCGCAAGCTGCAGATGAGCATGGTGCCGAGCATCTTCCCGCCGCCGACGCCCGAGCGCCCGCTCGAGATTTTCGCGGTGATGGAGCCGGCGCGCGAGGTCGGCGGCGATCTCTATGATTTCTTCCCGACCGCGGACGGCCGCCTGGCTTTCGCGATCGGCGATGTCTCGGGCAAGGGCATCGCCGCGGCGATGTTCATGGCGCGGACCAAAAACCTCCTGCGCGTCGTCACCGGCCTGCTCCAGCATGCGCAAGGCGTCGCCGATCCCGGCACCATCGTCTCGCGCGTCAATCGCGAGCTCTGCGACGACAACGACCTGATGATGTTCGTGACCCTGCTCTTCGGCATCATCGATCCGCTCAGCGGCCTCGTCACTTTCAGCAACGCCGGCCACGATCCGGCCTACCGGCTCGGCCCCGACGGCGTCGTGCCGGTCGAGGGGCCGCAAGGCATCGCGCTCGGCGTCAATCCTGCTTTCAGCTTCCAGACCGGCGAGCTGCGTCTTGCCCCCGGTGAAGCGCTCTACCTCTATACCGACGGCATCACCGAGGCGATGGCGCCCGACGATGCGATGTACGGCAAGGAGCGGCTCGAGGAGCAGTTGCGCGGCCTGACCGACGCGCCGCTCGACCGCGTCATCGGCGAGACCGTCCGGGCGGTGCGCGATTTCGCCGCCACCTGCCCGCAATCCGACGACATCACCGGCCTGGCGCTGCGGCTGCTGCCCGGCGCCTGAATCGGGCGCCTGAATCAAGCCGAAGCGGCGATCAGTCCGGATCGGCGGCGATGTTCTTGCGCAGCGTGATGTGATTGCGGCCGTCGCGATAGGCGTAGCGCACATCGTCCATCATCGTTTTCACGAGATGGACGCCGAGACCGCCGACCCGCCGGTCCTCGATCGCGGACTCGAGATCGGGCGGCGGCGCGTTCAGCGGGTCGTAGGGCCGGGCGTCGTCGCTGAGCTCGGCGACGATGGTCTCGCCCTCGCGGGCGATGTCGATGGCGATCTCGTGTCGGCCGCTATCCTCGTAGCCATAGGAGATGGTGTTGGTGAGGAGCTCTTCGAGGGCGATGTTGAGCTTGAAGGCGTTGCCGGCCGGGATCGCCTGGCTGGCGCAGAATTCCTCGACGCTCTCGGCGACCCGGGACAGCTCGGCGATGTCGTTGGCGATGCGCAGATTCAGCCGCTCGTTGCTCACGCCGGTTCCGCCTCGGTCAGCCGCATGCGCGGGTCGATATCACACTTCCCGTTAAGATTCGAGGTCGGGGGCGCAAAATGCCGCTGCTTCCCGCCTGGTCTGCGCCGGCCTTTTCTTGCCACTGGCGCGGCGGTGATTTACTAATTCTGCAGGGGGCTTAGAAGCCATGCTGTCTCCATTGCGTAGCCGTCTGTGCCAGCGCATCGCGCTGGCGGCGTTTGTCGCCATTCTCGTCGCCGAGACCGTGGTGCTGGTTGCGCTGCCGAGCCTGTCTGACAGTTTTGTGACGGCGGCGGTCGCATCGCTCGCGATCGCGCTGGCCGGGGCCGTCTTCGTCGGCACGACCTCTTACTGGGCGATCGCGCTGCCGATCGCCCAGATCCGCGATGCGATCCGCCACCCCGAAGGCAACAGCAAGATGCCGGTGGCGCGCAACGACGAGATCGGCGGTCTCGCCCGCACCATCGCGCGCGGCCGCGAGCATCACGAGAAGGTCATTGCCGAGCAGAACACCGAGATCGCCAGCCGCGAATCGTCCTTGCGCGCGACCTTCGACAACATGGAGCAGGGCGTCGCGATGTACGACGCCGATTACAAGCTCGTCACCTGGAACGCGCGCTTCCGCGAGCTGCTCGATCTGCCGGCGTCGTTCTTCGATGTCGGCCATACTTTCGTCGAGTATCTGCGCTACGTCGGCGAGCGCGGCGAGTTCGGCAAGGTCGATCTCGATGAGGCGATCGCGACGCGCCTCGCGCGCCTGAAGACCAAGCATTCCTTCGAGCGCCAGCGGCCGGACGGGACCTGGCTCGAGGTCTATCGCAATCCGATGCCGGGCGGCGGCTTCATCGCCATCTACACCGACATCACCGAGCGCAAGGCGGCGCAGGACTCGCTGCGCGCGACGCTCGAGAATATGGATGAAGGCGTCGCGATGTACGATGCCGATCTGAAACTCATCGTCTGGAACCAGCGCATGCGCGAGCTGCTCGATGTTCCGGACGAGTTCTTCGACCGCGAGCATACATTCGTCGACTATTTGCGTTATGTCGGCGCGCGCGGCGAATTCGGCAAGATGGTCGATATCGAGGCCGAGGTGCAGAAGCGCCTCTCGACGCTCGGCAAGAAGCTCACCTACGAGCGCATC
>Ga0335085_10002174_pt1 | contig 37634 bp, 46 predicted proteins | sample Lox_Sample_45_FD_206712 | JGI IMG/M metagenome (GOLD analysis project Ga0335085, IMG submission 206712) | Soil microbial communities from Loxahatchee National Wildlife Refuge, Florida, United States - Lox_Sample_4.5 | ecosystem: Environmental > Terrestrial > Soil > Wetlands | place: USA...
CAAGAACTTGCCTCGCTGGGCTACGATGTCCTATCCCGTCTCACCACCATGGGCACCAACGGCAACGGCGACAGCGACGACGATGAGGCCGAGGAGATACGGCAAAACTTTGGCCACCAGGCCAACTATGGTCTCCTGCGAATCATGGCCAACTACGTGATCGAGGCGCGCCATCATACCGTTCGCCTCCGGTCGCTCTACGATGAGCTACGCATGCTCCCCTTCCCCGCGGAGGGCGCCTGGGGGGAAAAAGTGCTTGCAGAGGAGGAACGCCACTACAAGGCGGCCGGCGATAACCTCGATGAACTCAAGCGCTACGTGAGAAAAGATCCGACGCCCTGAGAGCATCGAATTCCATTCCTGCAAACACCGTCGCCCGCCGCCGCACCTCGGACCCGGGCCCCGCTTCTGCCGATACATCGCCGCGATGATCCACCAGCGATGGTACATGCACCGCTACCGCCGGCCACGGAGAATCCTCCAGTAAATAACCCATCACGCAATCGGCAGAACCTCGCCCCACATGTTGCCAGTACGACACATTCCACGGATCTCTGGCGGCCAGGAATGACACCGTCCGTGCCGGATATACCACCCCCAGTGTTCCGAATAGACCCCTGCGGTCTCGCCCCAGACACGGACGCACGGCCAGGCCAGGCCGCGTCCCGTGATCGCATTCCTTGCTGTCATAAAGCATGATCAGGGCTACGTCCTCGGGGACTGCCAGTGACTCCAGATACGGAAAAAGATTCCGGCACACCACCACGTCATCCTCGAACACATAGACGCGGTCGTAAGAGGATGCTCTGGCCAGCCAGAAAATACGCCACAGCGCCTCCCGCGTACCCGATGGACCGGGAAATCCCAGCCACGTCCAGGGACGACTCCCTGTCTCTCCTTCGATCACGGCTGGCGACTCCACGCTGTCCGAAAATACGATCTTGGAATCGCAGTGGTCCGAACCCGCGGCGTCCAGCATCCGCAGGGTCTCGGCCACATACGAGACCTTGCGAGGAGAGGTCATCACCGCCAGCAAGCTACGACACATCGACATCGACGACACAAAAGACCCCCTTGGCGTAACATCACGCTCACAATGGATGCCTTCATCATCACCCGCTACAACGTACCCTCATCCTTTGCACCCCGGAAAGACATCCATCTCGACGATGACTGGCTCGACCATCGCTTCGATCTCTTTGCCACCTATTGCCTGCCATCCATCGAGAACCAATCAGACCAGAACTTCTCCTGGCTCATCATCATGGATGAAACCACCCGTGCCTCCCAGCGGCAACGAGTGGAGGAGATCACCCGCCCCTTGCCCAATGTCACCCTCGTTCTCACTGCCACCGGCGCTCCCGGACAGTGGGAAAATGACGTGCGGCATGAGATCTTACAGAGAACGGGTAGCAACCGTGTCGCCACGTCCCGTCTCGACAACGACGATGCCCTCCACACTGACTACATCCGTCTCATTCGCGGCTATGCCTCTGGTCTCGGCAACGAGAGCTTTCCCGCGGCATCCTTCCTGACATTCGCGGGGGGCTATAGCTACCGGCCAGCGACGGGCATCCTCATGAAGAAGACCTACGAGAACAATCCCTTCGCCACCAAGTTCGAACGGCGCTCTCCTGGATTGACCACCGTCTTCTGTGGAAACCATGGACATCTGAGAGATCTCGGCCCCTTCATGTCCCTCCATGCCATCAGAGCCTGGATCCAGGTCATCCACGACCGCAACGTCTCGAATGGAGAAGGTGAGGAACCAGTACCCGGGACAGAGGCGAAGAGGATACTCAGGAACGACTTTGGAATCGTGACCTGAATTATCATGGCGAGGTGGTGATAGATACCTGCCTCTCCCGTAGGGCGGCAATGAGACCTGCCGCATATCCCTTTCCATTGCCGGTTTCACGATCATAGCGCCAGGGATCAAAAGAACTGCCTCCCAGATCTACTTTGAGTGGCCGGCCACGCACGTACTCGAACACGAGGAGGAATGTGTTGTCTCGACCACTGCTGATGAGACGTTTGGCCTCGTCGATGGTCATGTCTTCCGAGGTTCCAACACTCTTTGTGGCGCCATTGTAGAGAGTAGCGAGCACGGTCGCCTTGTCGAGGCCCTCGATATCAACCATGCGTGCCTCCCTGTCCGCTTTTTCCCGGGCGGACATCTCGTCGATGTAGCGTTTGATGATGTCATCATGAAATTCACGGGAAACGGAGCCTTCCATCAAGATCTGAGTACCGTCAATGCCGGGAGTCAGAGCCAGCAGCACCACCACGTACTCGCCGGGAAATTCCCGCTTGTATGTCCGGGGACCCTTGATCTTCATTTCCTCTCCTTGATGTCACCTTGTCCTGGACCTCATACTGGCTCTCTCATGGACATGCTCACCGTCATCACCTGCCCCTCCCGCCGGCTTCAGTACACCGAGGCCACTCTCGACGGCCTCGATCGAGCGGGAGCGGATACCTGCACCCGGCTTGTCTGCTGTGACGGACCTCCGGAAGGGCCGGAAGGAAGTCTCGCTCAGATCTGCCGCTGGCCCATTGCCATCAAGCCTGACGGACCCTCCGGAACCAGGTTCATCATGTGGTGGACCTTCCGCAAGGCCCTCGAATATGGCGCTGACCGTCTCCTCTACTGCGAGGATGACCTCATCGTCAGCCGGGATGCCGTGCACAAGATACGCGCCATGGACATCGATGACGAACATGCCTTCATCACCTTCTACGACTGGAAGGAATGTCCAGACCCTCGCACGGCTGCCGGTCTTTACACCGCACCGGCCATGGGCTTCCACAATGATGGGCTCTACGGCTCCCAGTGCCTGCTCATCCCCCGCCGCACCATCGAGTGGGTGACCACCCGCAATGCCGATGAGTGGGGAGATCCCTGGCCCCATACAAAAAATGGCGGAGACTGCGTCCTCACCTGGGCCATCCGACAGTCTCCGTGGCCCCGCTTCGCGGTGCATGTACCGTCCCTCGTCGATCATGCCGGCGTCACGTCATCCATCGAGCCGCGACGGGTACGGAGATCATCACAGTACATCGAATCCATGGGTGGCACTCGTGGGTGAGCCACCTCACCTGGTCTCGCTGGTCTCGATCAAACGATCATCGAGCAGATCTGACGTGTTTCCCGGGTCTCGTCTCTTCTGTTTTCACGGAGCAGAAAAACGATCGAGACCCTAGCACTCTCCCGTTCTTCTGTACAGGATGCAAAATACCTCTCGCTGCTCCGTCGTCAAGTCAACCGTTCGAGCCGGTAGCGGGAGTGAACGTATTTTTTCTTGATCTCCTCTGCCAGTGCGGTCATCTGCTTCTCGCTCATCACCACGAAGCCCCGGCGTTTCTTCTCGTTTTCCAGCTCACGCAAGATCACCGCATTGATGAACGAGCCCATCATGTCATCGATCGTACGATGGCCCCGGTCATGTTCCGATATCACGCCCAGGAAGACCTCGTCCTGGTCGTCAATCATGATCACGGCAAAGAGCGATGACGACCGAGCAGGAGCCATACCTGTTCCCAGATCTGATGAGCAACATCATCGACCGGATGGGCACCATCGATGAGCACCCAGCCAGGCTGTGCCGCACACATCTTGAGGTACATCTTTCGCACGTGATGCTGACGATGTCGATTCGATTCATACCGATCTCTGTACCCGGGACGGCGATTGACGGCCAGCTCGGGATCAACGTCGATGAGTAACGTCAGATCTGGCCTGGGCAGGAGGGCGTAGAGACGTTCCAGCCACTTCAGATCGTGACCGCTGTAGCTCCCGTAAGCCAGGGCCGAGGCCGCCCAGCGACCTGTCACCACATGGGTCCCGAACGAGAGCGATCGCTCAATCTCGCAAGCGGCCTCGACCTTGTCCATCAGCATGAGAGCCTCGAACGAGAGAGCATCATCCTCACCGGTAATGGCCGGTCGTGCATAGCGTTCGTGAGACAGCTGAGGATGGCGCTTGATGGCCTGACCGACGGGTGTGTCGTAACGAGGAAACGCAAAACTCGTCACTCCACGATCTCGTTCTACCCATTCGACTTCGGACATCCTCTTTATCAATCGTTCGAGCTGGGTGGTCTTGCCACTGGCATCCACGCCCTCGATATCGATCAGAAGACCGCGCTTCATCACAACCAGGGCGCTCCTCGTCCCAGGCTGAGCGCATCGAACGCCTGACCCCGAAAGTTCCGGGCCACGCGGTGTTCGCGCAGGGTATCGCCGGGATGAGCAGCGGAGACGTCGCCCACATGATCGAAGAGAGTAGGTACGTGGATGCCATAGCTTGGCCAGGGACCGGCAGCAAGGTGAAGACCGAGGCTCGAATCGCTGCCCATCCGGATTTGACCCCAGTGAGGCGCAAAGCCTCCCGGATCATGCCGCAGGCAATACTCGATGGTCCGTCTCGGCATGTACATGGCGAGAGCACCCCAGAATCCAGTCCCATCCGGACCACGGGTGGTCACCCGGTGAATGCCATCCGGAGCACCAGCGGAGATCATGGAGCCATCGTAAAAGGAAAGAAAGGCGAGATCTGCCGGTACCTCCAGGGAAAGGATGCGGGCGATAGCTCCCTGGCAAGGAAGAGCATCATCCTCGATGTAGATGAGCCTCTCCACACCAGCCGCATAGGCAAGGTCAAAGGCGCGCCACATGTTGGTGCGTGTGCCCTTGGGTCCGGCGTGCTCCACGATGGACCAGGTACACTCTTCCGGAGCGGGACCGTCGGAGATCACCAGCCTGTGGCGGCACAGATCAGCGCCTGCTGCATCGAGAAGACTCACCGTACGAGCAAGATAGGAGACTCCTTGTGGACGACGGCAGGTCATCACACAGAGCAAGGTTTCCCGGACCGACACGAGACTCTATCTCTACAGGGAAAATCCGAGAGCCTTGCGTCTCTCATAGTTGAGCTTGTCAGCGCTGTAGTAGGCGTTATTGCGCAGATGGAGATCATCCCGATGATAGGTACCGACCCAGTGGTGCTCGATGATGAGCTTGCCCGGCCGGTGAAGTTTTCCTGAGCTGAGAGCCACGTCGGTCATCTCGTTGTCACACCATTCACTGATGTATGTGGGATGATAGACGTAGCCCCAGCTGTCGTAAAGCTTACGACCGAGCACCGGCAAGGTGATGATGGGCAGCTGATCGATGCCGGGTTTTTGGATGCCGTCCTCGTAGAGGAGGGCACCATCCATCCGCGGAAAGTAGCGAACCATGTCGTTTGCGATCTGTTCATCGAAGGCGGGCATCACAGGAACCATGTCGTCCGAGATGACCACGAGGACATCAAACTCCTGTCGCTTCAGATCTCGGTTGACCGCCTCCACCTTTGACGAGCAGGGCCCCGAGATCAGTTGCACGTCGTGCGTGACATAGAGTTTGTGCAGGAAACTGCGCATCTCGGCGGTCCGCATGGTGGGATCATCGTCATCGATGCTGATGAGAAACCTCACCTGCTGTTTCCCCGAGACCAGGGCCACGTACTTCTCCATCGTCTGACGAAAGAGGTCCGGCCTTGCCCGGGTGGGGTACTTGAAGAGGAGCTTGACGGTGGGAGGAAGAGCCTTCGACCACGGTGAAGCCAGGTAGAAGTAGGAAGGTCTGCCGAGGAGGCGATCGTCCTCGTTCAGGATGAGCGGGGTGACCTTCTGCGAATAAGCGTGGTCTTCCCCGTACGTGATCTCGGGAAAACGAGCTTCGAGAGCAATCTGCCGGCGGATGGGATTGAGGTGATTGGGAGTCCGATAATAGACCTCGTCGCGCTCGTACCATGAACCGAAGGTCATGGAGTGCAGGAAACGTCGAATCCCTCCTCCGCCATCGATGAGACGTCCCTCGATGGCCACGGCGTCCGGGTTGTTCTCGGTGGCCGCGATGATGCTGGAGACATAGTCGTCTGCCACCAGATCATCATCATCGACGTAGACCACGTAATCACCATGCGCGCGATCGAGGAGGAGGTTGCGCTTCTTGCCCACACAGGTCTCTCCGTCATCCTTCTCGACCAAGATCTCGATGTTCTCCTGTGGCTGCCGGGCCAAGATCCGTTCCAGCCTCTCCAGGCTGTTGCGCCGTACGCCCAGTGAACAGATCAGAATGGAGAGTCGCGGAGCAACCGGATGAACCGTGGTCATTTTTTGATCATTGCCCTTTTGCAAGCTGGCTCATTGACACTGGAAGGAGCATCTCATCGTACCATTTTCCGTTTTACCCATTCCGACAAGAGCGCCGCCGGTAACGAACATGCGTTCGTAAAAGAGAGAGACGCATGTGTGATTGATTATCAATCGCTTTCAATACAATGTTGAGCAAGATAGTAACCAGTTCACGCTCCTCTATCGGAAACCACCGACTCATTCAACACCGGACTCGAACTTCGAGTGATGACGAGGTGGCCATCCCATTGCCGATAGAATGATTGTTGCATCGCTGGGGACGCCGGAGGGATCGAGTCCCGGAGGGCCTCACCAGCAACCAACACATTCCTCGTGATGAGTCACGCGGAAGGAGACTCGGAAATGGCACTCGGCTTCGGCACCTCGGACATCATCAGGTTCAAGCACCACTACGATCGCGCCATGGGAAAGTGGCGCGCCATGCAGGAGAGCACCGAGCATGCGATCCAGTCGGTCATCGCCTCGTCAGAGGTGTCGGCCGCCTCGTTCGCCTTCGGGCTCGTCCAGGGCAAGTGGGGCGGTGTCGCCGTCATCGGCGTCCCCGCGGACCTCATCGCAGGTCTCGGCTTGCACATCCTCGCCTTCGCGGGCGTGGGCGGCAAGCAGTCCATCGATCATCTCCACGCCTTCGGAGATGGTGCCCTCGCTTCCTTCTTCAACGGCCTCGGCCGTCAGGTGGGTCGCTCCATCCAGACGACCAAGGACCGCGAGAGGATCATGGAGCATGGCGGTGGCCTGCTTTCGAGCGGAGCCACGATGGGTGCCGAGGGCACGACCGGCGGAGCCTCGCTGGCCGACGAGGAGCTGGCCCGGATGGTGGCGTCGGGTCGGCGCTGAAACGCCGGCATCGTCACTTCACATCCGAGGAGCGAGGGGACCCCTGACTGCGGCTCCCTCCTCATGGGTAAGGGGGATGGTCGGGCAGTCAAGGCCGGATCAGGAAATCACGGCCTCTTCTCAATGATCAATCCGCCCGGCGGGCGGTGAAAAGGAAACACACATGCGTACGGACATCGTGGGTGCTGGCTACCAGCACGAGATCGTAGGGGATGACGTCGAGGGGGACTTCGAGAACCTCGGCTGGGACTTCGTCGGTGACGACGAGGCTTCCGGTGACGACGAGGCGGGAGTCTCGGACGTGATGGGGGTGTGGTACCCCGGCAAGAAGGCGTCGAAGGCCGCTGCTCGCCAGCGCGCCCTCATGCAGGCCCGGGCCGCGGCGCTCTCGCAGCGTCGCGTCCAGGAAGGCGCCATCCTCCGCGACGTCAACCCGACCAAGGCGAGGGAGTACATCCTCGGCTTCGATTCCACCGCGGTTCCCGGCTCGACCTCGGCGAACATCACCAAGCGCCCGCAGGTGATCTTCCGCCCGGAGCGCGTCGTGATCCCATCGGCGGTCGGTGTCGACTTCCAGGTGGTCGACATCAAGGTCGGAAAGAACTCGCAGTTCTCCGCCTCGGGCGAAGTGCCCGCCGTCGTGTTCGCCGAGACGTCGTTCGGCGTGCGCCTCAAAATGGACACCTGCCAGGTGTCCATGGACGTGACCATCAGCGTCCGCAACACGAACGCCGCCCAGCGCAACTTCACCGCGGCCATCATCGGCCCGGCGGTGGAGTAAGCGGGACCGAAAAAGTTGGGGGCTCGTTCGGGGACCCCGGAGAGATGACAGGCGACAGGTTAAAGACGACAGTCTCTACCTCAACCCAGAGTCTCGAAGGGGCCCCCGGGCCAGTCTTTCAGTCCCTTGTCAGCCCATCAAAATGGGCCTCAAGAGATTGAGGAGACTGTCGCTCCTTACCCACACGGAAACCGAGAGGAGACCTTCACATGGCGGTCAGTTCATACAACAAGCAGCTGCTGGCCCTCCAGGCCGCAGCCTACATCAACGGCGACGGGACCACGCCCGTCACCTACGGGTGCGCGATGACCCGTTTCGCCTCGGGCGTCTACAAGCTGATCTTGCCGACGGGTGAGGCAGTGAACGACGACCAGAGCTTCACCACGGTCACGGCGAAGGCCGGACACGGCGGTCTCGGCGCGACGGCTTCGGCCAACGCCGTCGTCTCCGACGAGTCCGACTTCATCAAGACCATCACCATGCGCGATGGCACGACGGGCACCACACCCGCCGACTGCGCCATCGAGGTGACGCTGCAGCGGAGCACGATCAACCCGTACTGATCGGGCGGACTACAGGTGACAGGCAACAGGCGACAGTCACTCTGTCGTCTGTAGCCTGAAGCCTGTAGCCTTCTGGGGCCGCCAGGGGGTGACCGGTGCCGGAGCCGGTCGGTGGCTGCGCTGATGGTGAATCAGCACTTGGGGTTCGATTCCCCGAGGGTCCCGCATGACGCGTACGACGAGCCTTCGTGGCTCGCGACGCGGAAACACTCTCCCGGCCCGATGGCCGGGCGGGTCCAAAGGGAAAGGGGATCAGCATGGTGGAGATCTACGTACTCGCGCCGGATGGCGAGAGGTACGAGATGACTCTACAAGCTGCATCCCCTTTTTGCCGTATGACAGAACGGAGTCACCAATGGCCGACGTGACCTTCTCCGGGACCGGGCGCCACAACGCGGGCGACGAAGTGAGCCTACGCGGCAAGGGTACCCTCCAGAATGGCGACATCTATTTCGGAGCGGAAGGCCGCAGCACCTCGCAGGACGAGGTGAGCATCCGCGGACAGGGGAACGTCATCACCGGCGACGTGGTCCTGCACCGGAGCAGTGAGACGCCGGTGAGCAATGCCGACGCCGCCGTGATCCCGGCAGCGGTCGCCGCGTTCAATCGGCCGGACCTGCAACCCCAGGCCCCGGTGAACGCCAACAAGGACTTCTACTTCGCTGCCCCGGAAGGCAGCAAGCCGCGAAAGCCGATCAACAGGGGAAGTTGAGCGATCAAAAGGCAACTGGGAGGACCTCAAATGGCCGACGTGACCTATCTCGGATTCGGAGCAACCGATGGCTACGGTCCCAACACCGGTGCCGAGCGGGTCCTGCTCGGCGTGGGCAGCCCGGAACTCGATGACAGCATCGAGGTTCAGAACGAGGGTCGCGTCCTCATATACCCGGACGGGAATGTCGGCCCGGACGTCACCTACGGTGCCAAGGGAACACCCATCTTCGATGACACCATCGAGGTCCAGAATGAGGGGATGGTCCTCCAAGATCTGAACAGCAACAGCGATGTCGAGGTGGAGCTGGGTGGCACGGGGACTCCTCTCTTCCCGGGGGTGGCGGTCCTCCTGCCCCTCTTCATCACTCCAGATCCGTACAATTTTCAGGTGAACAAGGGCTTCTTCAATCCTGGCGAGGCGACATTCTTCACCACCCCCATCCTGGGGCCGACGTACCCGGTCACCAACGACAAGTAAGGGAGAGCCTCATGCACCACGGTCGCAGTCCCGAAGAGCAAGAGCTGGCCGGCGAGGAGATGGGCTTCTCGCTGGGAAAATTCATCAAAGGAGCCGGCAAGGGGCTTGGACATGTCGCCCACGTACTCGCAAAGCCAGTCGAAGGAGCGATGTATGGCATGTCATATCTCGTACCCGGATCAGGCGGAAAGGCCATGCGACGAGGAGTGCGCAGAGAACTGAAGAAGTGGTGAAAGGAATACACCATCAATGGCATTCCACGGTCGCAGTCCCGAAGAGCAAGAGCTGGCCGGCGAGGAGATGGGCTTCTCGCTGGGAGACATCTGGAAGAAGGTGGTGAACTTCGCCAAAACCCCCCAGGGAGCGGCCATCAGCACCTTGTTCCTGCCAGCTCCGGTGGCAGCGGCTCTCGCGGCCAGCCAGGCGGCCAAGGCGGTGAAATCGGCCTCGACACCGAAGGCACCCTCCCCTGCCGCAAAGGGCTCTGCCGGCCCGGGTGGACCAGGCCCCGGTTCCGGTCCCGGCCCCGGTCCGGCACCAAGCGAGAGTGCCGGCTGGTACCGCAAGGGCTGGATGATGGGCGCCGCCCCTCCCATGTCCGATGCCGACGTCGTGGCCCTCATCAAGCGCGAGAAGGACCCGCGCAAGCGAGCGCGCATGATTGACAATTTCAATCGGGCACGCGAGCGGCGGGGGTGGTGACGGCTGTGCATGTGGGTGGCTCCCAGGAAGAGAAGCAACTCGCTCGGGAGGAAGGCAGACAAGAGGCCGGCTCTCCCATCCACGTCACCATCAAGCTCGACCGCGAAACCGACGATCACGGCGACTTCTATGTGGCCTTCGTCATCCGCACCGACCGGGCTCCCTTTGACTTCACGACCTTCGGCTCTCGCCAGGCCGAAACGGCCCGGCTGCTGGCGACACGATTCGCCGAGATGAACGGCTTCATCATCGATGGATACACGAGAACGAAAGACTTCCAGTCATGAAACACCGCTACGAAATCTCCCACCGCCTTGGAGGCGACTCCGAGCTGGGTCGTGAAAAGCGCCACCTTGGCGGCTACGGCGGTGGTCATGGTCACCGTTCCAGCATCAGCGGTCCTTTCGATCGCCTGAAATCGATGGCCAGCTGGATCATAAAACCTCTCGACGAGCACGGCCCCGACCCCCAGGTCATCGAGCAGGCGGGAGAGACGGGCATCCGGGCCGCCGGACTCGCAGGCAACCTCTCCTGGCGCACGACTGACCGCGACCGGGCCCTCGCGTCCATTGCCGCCCAGATCAAACGGGTCCTGCCGGGCGAGAATGCACCCGAGATGGCCACCCGCTGGCTGTCGGAGTACATCCGGCGTGAAGGGATCACCTTCGATAGATAGACGAACCATCATTCATGGCTCTTTTCACCATAGGCTACGAACGCGAGGACCTTGCTCACGCTGGCTCTCCCTCGTCCTCAAGATCTCCCTCGACCTTCTGGGTCATGGGGGGACTTGGCTATCTCGTCACCAGCCTTCTTCTCGCTCGACATTCCTCGACGAGAGCGGAAAAACAGCTCGCCGAGAAGAAGAAGCACGCCGAGAACCGGCGTCTCGACGAGATCCGACAGTTGAACCCCTACTACTGAGGACCCTCATGCCTCTCCGCCTCAAAAGAGATTCCCTCGGCCGGACCGAGATTGTCGGCGATGCCGATGACGGTCCCTCCCTGCTTTCTCAGGTCTCGCCTCCCCGGGGGACGAGTGCCCTCCTCACCATCGGCAAGAGTGATCGACCGGAGTTCCCGGTCATGGCCGAGCTGAAGTGGAGAGAGGGAACCATGGCCTCCGGAGTGGGCATCTTCTACGGCGGAAGCCCCGAGGAGGTGGCAACCCAGGCCCGGACCTTTGCCGCCGAAAGGGGGCTCAAGATCTCCCTCATGAGGAAGGCCACGGTCACCACCAGGGCCCCGACCCCGGCAACCATCCATGGCGATGATGACGATGATGATGATGAGGGGTACGATCTCCAGGAAACGGGCCTCGAAAGGCCCGGCAATCCCGCTCTGGGCTTCCGGATGACGGAGCCAGGGAACCGCGAGTCCTTCACGGTGGTGGGGAGCACGACCACGCGCGAGCGCCGCAAGAAGGTGCAGATGGTGGAGAATCTCGGGCTTTACCGCAATCACATGGGCCATACCGAGATCGTAGGGTCCGGAGATCTCATGGGCATGTTGCCACTCTTCAGCGCCAACACGGGCGTGGCCACGTATACCCCCGTCCAGCCCACCCGGTATGGCACGAGCGTCTATGCCCAGCGACAGTATCGCGGCGGTGGAAAGACGTTCTGGAACCGGGAGACAGATCTGGAGGCCACGACGGCCGCCGAGGCCGAGAAGAAGGCCAAGGACTATCTCGCCGCGCACAAGTGGAGCTACGAGACGCCGCCTGGATAGGCGAAGGCGACAGGTAATAGACAGCAGGAACACCGTCGAAAGGAAACGACCCATGCCCATGTTCGTGAAGAAGGATTCCCTCGGCCGCTCGGAGATCGTAGGCAGCGGAACGTTCGTCGGGACCATGTGGTCCGGTCTCGCCAAGGCGGCGACGTGGACACCGGGAGCAGGCGGCGCCCCGCTCAAGCAGTTCAAGGGAAAGCACCGCCGCAAACACAGCAAGAAGATCTGAGTCCCCACCAAGAACGAGCCCTCCCTGAGATCCCATCCCTGAGATTCCCATCCCTGAGATTCCCTCCCCGAGGTCATAGAGGAGAAAAAGCCGATGTCCATGCAGCCGATCGTGATGAAGGTCGCCCTCTTCCGGGGCGACTTCGATCAAGCGAGGAGCCAGTATTCGCTCCTCTGGCTCATGGAGGCGCTCGTCCGCATCAACCAGTCACACATCCGTCAGTTCCGCCAGCTGGCCAAGGAAGGGAAGGTGCCGGCGCCTTACCCACTCCTTTACCGTTCGGGAGTGCACTACGAGCCGGAGCCGGGCACGGAGGAATGGCTGGACATCGTCAACGTGCTCGACTCACGTGGTGGCACGTTTCCAGGGCCCTGGGCCGATTGCTTACCACTCTCAACACTCGTTCTCAAGGACGATTACTCCCTCGTTCCAATCGGAACACTCAAACCTGGTGATCAGATCATGGGCGATGGTCAATGGACCAAGGTTCTCGACCATGCTGTCACGGGCAAGAAAAAGATCTTGGCTTTCGAACTGAACAACGGCTGCATCCTCAGGTGCTCTCCCGAGCACAGGATTTTCAAAAAGGACGGGTCCGAGATCAGAGCAAAGGAGATCAAGGTTGGCGACATGCTCATGCAGCCTACCAAGCCATTTCCTGTCCTCGACGAGCCGACGTCCGTTCGCAGAACTGCCGAGGAATACAACGACAAGAGCCGCGTCGCCAGGGCAGAGAAAAACATCAAGGTCAAAACCATCCGGGAAGAATCGCCCGAAATCTGCTGCGACATCACGACTGATACGAGCCGGTTTTATCTTCCCGAATCTGATGTGATCGTCCACAACTGCGAAGACCTGGCGTGTTGGCGTACCGCGGAGCTGCGGGAAGACCCGGTCAAGCCCCTCGCTGCCAAGCCCTTCGCCAAGTGGCGCAGAAAGCCCGATGGAGCTTACGCCTACCACGCGCTCGTGCTCCTGCCGGATGGCAACCTCGAAGATCCCTCCCTGGTCCTCGGGATGGGCAACGAGCCGGAATTTGCGCGCCTGCAGATGGCCCAGCGATACAAGGAGGGAACGCTCACTCCCTCCATCCGTTTCGCCAAGACACCGGACGTCGTCGTTGTTGATCCAGACCATCCGGCCGGTGTCTCGAAGGACATCCAGGGGGCAAAGGCGCGAACGGGGCTCACAACGGGGAAAGTCAAGCCGGGAACCAATATCGATACCAGCGTGACCCTGCCGCCGGGAGCACGCATCACCGATGGGATCGTGAGAGGCCAGGTCTCTCCGGCCCTCAACTTCCCCCTCGCCAAGGGCGCCGCCACCAGCAACGAGGACGGATCTATCTACTCCAACCTGGCCAACGAGAGATGGCCCGCCGTGCAGGGTGAATTCTCCGAGGGCCTCTATGATGACGTGGCCGCCTGGGGATACGACCGCGCCAGCGTGGGGCTCGATGACATGCGCCGCCTCGCGGCCTACCAGAAGCGCATGGGTCATCGCCGCCGTCAGGAAATCGTCCTTCAGGGAGAAGATGAGGTTGGCATCTCCGGCATGAGGCTTGGCCGGCTCGGCCGGATGGGTCGCATGGGTCAACCCGACCTGCGATGGGGAGATCGATTCAACATCATCGCCAATCCAAGGCTGAAGCCGAGATAAGACCCCATGCACCGCGGATTTTCACAGGACGAAGCCGAGCTGGCCGGCGAGGAGGCGGGAGGCTCATGGAGCACCTCCGAGATGGGCCTTACCCGCAAGGGCGCACTCATCGCCGCGGGAACAGGTGCCGGCCTCGGTCTCATCGGAAGCCTGGGCTACCTCGCCGACGTGGAGAAGAAGGCTTTCGATCGCGGCTTCCTCGATGCCCAGGAAGGCCGGCCCTATGCCCCGGCCATGGAAGGGGATGTCATGGGTGCCGATCGCGGCTTCCTCGATGCCCAGGAAGGGTGGCCCTATGCCCCGGCCATGGAAGAAGATGCCATGGGCGCCGAGGGACTCCTGCCCGACTGGCTCTCCTATCTCGGCATCGGCCTCGGCGTCTCCGGAATCACAGGCGTCCTGGCCCAGCTCGTTCAGTCACCGCTCGCGGCTGCCCGGGTGAAGAAGGCTTACGCCGAAGGATATGCGGAGGGATCTCCATCATCCACGTCCAGCGAGGGAGAGGATGAGGAGGACGACGACGAGAATCCCTGGGACTCCGCTCATGGAGGTTCCATTCCTGGCTACGAGCACATCGCGGCCATGAGTGGCACCAATGGCCTGCCCTACGTGGATACACCTGGTACGCCACTGCCACGGGACGATGTCCGTGACGGGATGATTCTCAGGGCGCTCACCATGAACGGTATCCCTACCCGTCAAGGAGCCAACCTCGACTATGCCCAGTCGGAGGCGCTCTACCATACAGTGCGCGACTACTTCGACCACGTGCAGCCACTCATGCAAACGGAACGATGGATGGCCGAGTTCGTGGAGAAAAATGGCATGACCTACATCGACCACGATGGCCGTCGCTACAGAATGCAGGGGGGAGTCCGAAAGCAGGTGTAGAGGTGCTTTGCCATGTGGGAAATGATCAAGGTCAGTCTTGAACTGTTCGTCTTTCTGAGCTTCTTCGGCTACAGATTTTTTGGAAAAGGCAAGTAAAACAAATGGGTGGAATCGTCCTTGGACTCGGCGGCCTCGTTGCAATCCTCGCCTATGTGATCCGGACACAGGTCGAGGAGGCCGAGAAGGAAAAGAAGAGAGCCACTGGCGTGGATGCCAAGGGCGCTCTTGCTCACGGTGCACCTTCCCACCGTACACCAGGGAAGGTGTCGCTCGGAAAGGCCCTCGACGAGAACTCCCCCAAACCCTACGCCAAGGGACTCCCCGATGGCGTCAAGCAGGTCATCCTCAAGCAAGCGAAGGGTCTCAAGCCCACCAAGGTGGAATTCGAGCTGGCGGCATCATCGGCCTCGGTGGCAGGTTATCCGGCACTCTCCGACGCCCTCATCAGCAAGGCCAGGACAGCTCCCGAGGAAGCCCCCGTGCAGGGGGTTCCTTCTCCCTTCCCGGAAGTCTCCAACGCGGCCTGGACGGCATTCGTCAAGGCCATGGGCAAGGAAAAGGCCGGAACCATCGGTCCCCGGGGTGGTATCGGCATCTTCCAGATTCCCGTGCGCCGCATGGTTGATCTCGGACTCATGAAGAACCCGCGCAAGGGTCCGGAGGGATGGACCGGAGACTGGATCATACCGTCCGAACGATTCCTGGGAGATCCAAAGCTCCAGTACAAGGTCTTCGAAAAGTCGATGAAAGCCTACAGAAACGCTATTCTCGGCCGGTACAAGTCGGCCATCTCGAAGACCATCGAAGATCGCCCGGCCTCCCTCTCGGGGCTCATGGCCGTGGCTCACCACACCGGAGAGGATGGCCTTGGCAAGTGGCTGGCCAACATCCCGCCCCGGACCAGATTCAAGGCCACGACCGGCTCCTATCTCACCGCCAATGGAATCTTCTGACTGAAGAGGCAACAACATGCCGCAAACACTGGACAGCGAGCTGATGGATTACCGGCGCACCCCGGTCTGGCGGCGCACCGAGATCCATGGCGACGATGCTACCACTCCGAAAAACTTCGAAATCATCAGGACCAAGGACGGGGGACTCAAGGTGAAAGCCCGTCTCGTTCATGGCCAAGACAATCAGCACACCCTCTCGTTGACCGCGGACGAGGTATCCCAGCTCGAAGCGATGGCCGCCGGATACCACGATTTTCTGCACGGAAGGAAGAAGCCCGCCGCAACCCGTCCAGCCAGGCAGGGGGGCATCGCTGGCCGACTCGAACTCGGCTGCGCCTGTGGAGGAGAATTCCTCGAAGAGGACCACCTCGATAAGATCTGAGAGTTTCTCGCGAACCGGACGACTGGAAAAGGACATACCCATGGCCGACATTCAATCCACCCTGAGAGTCAAGCGCACGGACGATGGAGGAGCGAGTGCTCAGCTCACCATCAAGACCTCGGGCGGTCCTGTTCGCTTCTCCTCCCGGGTCTCCCCCGATGACGCCGAGAAACTCCGCACGGACATCCGCAAGGCCATCGCCGAAGGAGGCCAGGTGCCCGCCATGGCGGCCAAGGCTGCCGTATCAGGCATGGACAACTCCGACGTGGGCGGGATTCATCTCATACCCACGGCGGCCATCAACATCGGACCTTCTCTCTTTCCTAAGAGACTCCCGAAGTTCCCTCACATCGCCCTCTTTTCGAGTGGACTCGACGAGCACGTGAACGACGCCGTCATGGGCCTCGCTCTGCAACGCCTGCGCAAGAGAATTCCCCGCCATTTCGCTCCCGCGATGGCCACGGCGGCCAAGGCAGCCCTCATGGGAGGAGACAGACGGGCGGCGACAGGCAACCGAAGTTCGAGCGCTCGCCGCTGGCACGACACGAAAAAGCTGCTCAAGAGCAAGGTGGGAGAAGTCGACTGGGGTGATGGCACTCGCTTCTTCGACGATGAGGAACATGACTCCCTCGACGAGCTGTCGAAGTGGGTCCCCGAGGCAAGTGGTGTCGAGAAGGGATTCGAGGCGGCGGCCATCCTTTCCGGAGAGGCAACGAGCGATAGCCAGGAAGCGCAAGGCACGGAAACACCCGTCGCTCCCATCACCTCGGACGCGGCCATCGCCGCGGCCAAGGCGGCCCTGCTCGACAAGCTCAAGAAGGAGACCCCGAACCTCAGCGCCATCCGCTACGAGGGTCTCACTCCCGAAGGACTCCTGCGCTTCGGTGCCCGCCTCAAGGACGGCACCATCAAGCGCTTCTCGGCACGGCCACGTCCGACCGACGTGAGCGGAGAAGAGCCCTCTTCCGAGGACATCTCCGCGGCCAAGAAGGCCATCATCGTCAAGTTCGGAACCTCGAAGACGGACACTCTTGAGGCCATCAAGTACGACGGCCTCACTCCCGAAGGACGCCTCAAGTTCCTGGTCAAGACGACCAGAAGCAAGCAGCCCAAGGCCCTCGAAGCCCAGCGCACCGAGGGGGGCTTCGTGCTCACGAGAGCGGTCACCACGACCACCTCCTCGGGAGATGCTCCAGCCCCTGTTTCCGCTCCCTCACCTGAACAGGTCGCGCATGCTCAGAAGGCCGTCGTGGCGCTGCTCAAGAAACAGGTCCCGGGCTCGCTCGCCATCAAGTACATCGGTCCCTCCGCCACCACTGGACACATGAAGTTCCTGGCCCGGACGGCCAGGGGATACACTGGCTTCGAGGTCGAGCGCCAGCCCGGCGGCCACGCCCTCATTCCGATGTCAGGTGATGAGGTCGGTTTCTCCCTGGGCAAGCTGGTCAAGGGGATCGGAAAGGGGATCGCAAAGGCGGCGGGTACCGTCTACAAGTACACCGGCGCCAAGGCCGTGGTGAAGGAGACCGGCAAGCTCGCCAAGGGGGCAGTCAAGGGCGTCAAGACAGCCGGCAAGTTCGTCGCCAAGAAGGTGATCAAGCCGATTGTGAAAGAGGCTGTCAACATCGCCAAGGCGATCAAGAACCTCCCCGCCACCGTCTTCAATGCCATCAAGAGCCTCTTTCACAAGAAGGGGGTCATGCCTCTCGCCCAGATGACGGCGAACAAGATCGTAGCCAAGCAGACCAAGGGCAAGGTCAAGGTGGCCACGCCGGCCCAGGTGCAGAAGCTCATCCCCTGGGCCCAGGGAGTCTTCAAGGCCAAGGTGGGCCCCACCGCCGCTCACCTCGTCGGCGATGAGCCTGTCGTCTACATCCGCCGCCGCAAGCGCTTGTCCTCGGGAGCCGTTGTCTCGGGCGTCTTCGTCAGACCCCTCCGGAAGCCATCCAGGATGAGTGGATCTTACGGCCGCTTCGACATGCTGGCTCCGGGAGATACCCGCGGCATCACCCCCTACATCATGGAGGGGGAGGACGTCATGGGGCTCGGCCTCGGAGATCTCCTCACCGCCCCCTTGCAGTGGGCCGAGGGAATCATCGGCGTGGTGATGGGCTCCCAGAAGAACGCTCCTCCCCCCGCCGGCATGAGCTTGCCCTGCGATCCGAGCGATCCCGCGTGCGCAGCCCAGATTGCAGCCATGCAACAGGGTCAAGCCCAGGCCCAGTGCGACCCGACCACCGACCCCAATTGCTCACCCGATGGGACACCCTACGATCCCTCGGACCCGAACAGTCCCAACTACGATCCCACCCTCGATCCGAACAGTCCCTCTTACGATCCCTCGGCCGCTGCCGCCGCCGCCGGCCCCAGCCCCTACGACACATCGGCAGCTCCCAGCCCCTATGACTACTCCACGCCTGACACCAGCTCGTATGACACCAGCTCGTACGATACCTCCTACGATCCCAGCGCAGGTACTTACGACACATCCAGCGACATCGCCCCCGAGGAAGCGGACATGCAAGGCGATGTTCTTCCCCCTCCCCCTCCACCCCCTCCCGGCCTTGCTCCGCCTCCTCCTCCACCGCCTGGTGCTTCCGGCGGCTACGGACGACGCGGTGGTGGTCGCAGGCGTGGCGGCAACCGGGGAGAGGCCCGGGCCGGTGCTGGACACTTCGGAGCGCGACCGGGAACCCCCGGCGGGGGAGCCCGGACGGGTGCAAGGCACTTCGGGGCTCAGCCGACCACGGGCGCGAAGATTGACCTCGGGGCACTCACCGCTGCTCTGCAGAGCGCCGGAGTTCCCATTACCCAGGGAGCCCAGTGGCCCACAGCGACCTGGCAGACCGCCAAGGCCACGGCGGCCACGGCCACCAGCAACAACCCGAAGGCCACCCGTGCACTCCTTCACATCGCAGCTCGTTATGGCATCTCCATCCAGCAAGCAAACGGCCAGTGGAGGACTCCTCAGGGACGAAGAGGGGCAGGCCAGGCCGGACAGACCGGACCGATGACTTCATCCCTCACGGCCACTTTCGATCCCAACGCTCCGCCGGAAGCCTACGATTACGGCCCACCCACGGCACCCACGACGGTGTTCGGAGCTGCTGCTCCGACCACCACCACACCAAATCGAGATCAGGCCAAGATCTTGAGCGCTCTCGGCAAGGCCGGTATCCCGGTTGCCCAGGGAGCACGCTGGCCGAAGGCGACCTGGAACCAGGCCAAGTCCATCGCCACTTCCTTGCTAGGACCACGCAAGGCACGCCGGGCGCTGATTGCACTCTCCAAGCAGCGCCAGATCTTGATACAGCACACGAGCGGCAAGTGGGTCATCGGTCGTGTTGGCAAGAGCAACACCATGATGGGAGCCACCACCTCCCCAAAAGCATCTAGGCGAGGGACGCCTTACAACATCGTTGTAAACGCCCTTCGCCAGGCCGGTATCCCCGTCGCGATGCCCGTCACGGTGAATGCTCCCGCCCCTGCCCCCGCACCGGGAGCAGCACCGGTGGCTGGTGCCACCGTGACGGCCACCAAGCATGCCACCTGGACCAATCCGGTCTACAAGCAGGCTCTCACCGTCGCGACCAACGCCCTCACCGCCAGCAAGACACCGGGTGCCGCCGCGGCCGCCCGGCTCAACATCAAGTACGTGGTCCGGAATTTCAAGATCCGAGTCCAGGATACACAGGGCAACTGGAGTCAGATCTTGACCGGCACCACCTGGAGCAAGGTCACCGCGGGACAGGGTGTTCCCGACTTTGCCGCCAAGCAATCCATCGTGCGCAAAGCCTTCGTGGCTGCCCGCAAGGTGGCACGCAACGCACTCATTGCCTCCAACCAGCCCGACGTCAATTACATCGCCTCCAATCAGAAGGCCATGGACGCCATCAAGGCCGCCGGCCTTCCCACGGACCAGCTTCGCTTCTCTCCCACCGGAACACTGCTCGCCGGCTGGGGAACCTTCATGGGCATGTCCTATGACGGAGCAGAGGTGGAGGAAAGAGACTTCGTCGAGGAACCGGACAGGGGTGGCGGCGATGGAGAAGAGATGTTCGATGCGGACATCTGGCTCGACCCGGCGGACATCGACGAGAAGGCCGTCGGTGAACTCGAAGACGAGGAGATAGACAACCAGGATTACTACGGGACCGATGAGGAAAGCCTCTGGATGAAGCCGGCCCTGGCCGGCGATACGCTCGGAGCACGGATGGCGGGAGATCTCGATGATCGCCTCGATATGGCTCTCGCCGCCCGGACCCTCGCTTCCCGGATGCCCCTGCCCAGGGTCACCCAGATAACCATGAACGGCTCCACCGTCATGGGTCTCGATCCGAACTGGATGCAGCCTCTCGACTGGTTCAACATGAAGGCCGGCCCTCTCATCTCGGCCGCCGAGAGCGCTCTTCAGGCCGCCGCCGCCCAGGCCGCCGCAGCCCAGGAAGGGGGTGGGGGTGGCGGTGGAGGTGGAGGAGGTGGAGGCGATGAAGGGGATGGAGGTGATGACGGAGGCGATGAGGGAGACGAGGGAGGAGACGATACGGCCGCGCCGGACGACGGTGGCGATGATGCCGCTGCCGATGACACCAGTCCCGACGACGTTCCCGACGATTCGGACGCAGCGGACGTTGAGTGATTTGTGATTGAGACTCAATCACAATGAATGAATGACAGCTGGAAATTCACGGAAAGCAATGACGAAGCTGAGGTAACATCGGAGGACAACGGGACCTCTCGGCCCTGTAAGCCTCCGGCCTCTGGCCTCTGGGAGATCATCTCAAATGGCGAACCGAAAAAGCACTCTCGCAGGTGGTTGGGACGAGAACGCCGTCATGGACGTCATCGACAAGAAGGACGCAGCCAAGGAGGCGTACGACAAGGCCATGGGAACGATGAGTGGCGCCACTCTCTATGCCACCACGGTCGATACCGGTGGCGACGAAATCTCCATTGCCGCCGGGCCGCGCATGCCCACTCCCGGAGCGCCGGGCTCCTTCATCGATGGCGATACCGGAACCGACATCGCCACCGGTGTCCTCACGGCCGCCGGCCTCGGTATCCTCGGCTATGGCGCCTACAAGGCCGCCTCTGGACTTGCCGACTCACCCGGAAAGCCCTGGCTCTACAAGCTCAATCCCGCCTACTGGATCAAGCCGGCGGCCGAACGACGCTACATCGACATCGAGAAGTCCCGCGGCAAGCAGAATGTCGCGCTCAATACCGAGCTGGCCGCCGCCGAGAGGGCCTACTACACAGATCAGGCCGCGGCCCAGAAGGAAGGCCAGATCGCACAGTTCGAACAGGGTCTGCAGGCAAACAAGGCGCTGGCAACAGCCCCTGCAGCACCGGCACCGGCACCAGCCCCAGCACCTCAGGGAGGAACCGTGAGCGGATACATGGGTAACGCATTCGTGGGTAATGCATTCGTGGGCGCGGGCGTCCCCGGCGCCAATCCTGTCACCGACAAGAAGGTCCTCTCGGCGATCAAGGCGTCGGGGCTCCCTCTCACACCCGGTTCGGTCCTGACTCCGGCCGAGGCCGACAAGATGGAAGAGACCATCCTTGCCGCCTTCGGTGGAGACGAGGGATCAGCGCGCAAGTGGGCCACCGCCTTCCTCGAAAGGATGCAGATCTCATGGACCGGCAGCGATGGCTCCATCCGCGCCTGGCGTGGCGGACGGGTGGTGGTCATGGCCCCTCCCGCACCAGCCGACGTCTCCATGAGAACGAGTGCAGCCAGCAGCGTCCATGGTGATGCGGCCCGCACGCGTGTACACAAGCGGGGTACCGTAGATCTCACGCTCATGCCGACCGAGGACTCCACGGAAGACACCACGGAGTTTTCCACCCTCTCGGGCTGGGGTGGACACAGCCACCGCTACCGCGGTCGCAGACCGGGCACGGTCATGTCGACCATCATGCCCACCACGATGTCCACCACCATGTCCACGGTGGACAGCACCCTCTCCGGAGTCTGGGGCCCCCACCATGGCAAGAAGGGCAAGGGCAAGGGCAAGGGCAGAAAGCATCTCGGCAAGATGAGCGGCTGGACCGGGCGGCACCGGGGCCGCCGCCACCCGGGTACGGTCATGCCGACAACCATGTCGACGGTGGACCGGACCAGCATGCGCACCACCTTCCCCATGAGCGGTGACGTCAATCCGGTGGACACGCTCATCAATCCCAGCTCCAGCGTGGTCAGCCAGAACGCCAAGGCCGTCTCTCTCGCCGTTCAGCAACAGGGAGCACGCATCGCCACCATCGCCAATCAGCTGGGCCTCGCGGGCAAGAAGCAATGGACCGCGCAAGATCGGGACAAGATCGCAGCGGCCCTCCTCAAGATGATGATGACGAGTCAGGGTCAGGCGCCCACGGCCAGCGATGCGGCCATGGCCCGCGAGGTCATCAAGATCTACGGCGGCTCCCATGGCGTCCTGGTGGCCGGGGACATCTACCCGGGCGATGCCGTGGTGGGTGGCCAGTTCGTGGCCTTCAACCCCGTCGGCGACGAGATGGGGCTCGCCTGGTACGACGTGGCTTCGCTCGGCATCATCCCGGCCGCCAAGCTGGTGGCCAAGGGAGCAGTGGCAGCCGGCAAGGGCATCGTCTCGGCGGCCAAGTGGGTGGGCCGGGGCTTCAAGGGCGCTCCCTCGATGACTCCCCAGCAGCGCAACCAGCAGATCATAGCGGCAGCAGCCCAGAGAAAGGCCGCTGCTGCCGCTCGCATCCTGGCCGCCGAGAAGAAGCAGGACGCCGCCATCCAGGCCCAGAACGAGGCCGCCGAGGCCGCCAAGGCCCAGTCGGATGCCGAGGCGGCCGAGGCGGCGGCCAACGAGGCCGAGGCCGTGGCCACCGAAGCGTCGGCCATGCAGAACGTCCCCGAGACCCCCCAGGTCCTCCAGGACCTCGGGATCAGCGGCATGAGTGGCTGCGGAGTCTCGAAGCTCGGAGCCTGGGCGGTGCTCGGACAGACCATCGTCCCCGTGGGCAAGGCGGCCCAGGTGGCGGCCACGCCGACCAAGGCGGGCAAAGCCGTCCGCAAGGGAGCGGCCATCGCCCGGGCCGCCAAGACCAGCCCGGCCGTCAAGAAGAAGGTCCAGGCCGTCGCGGCAGCAGCCAAGGCTGGCGACAAGAAAGCCAAGAAGGCCATCGCCGTGGTCAAGACGGGGGCCCTCGCCGATGCTCAGCGGACGGATGCTCTCGTCAGGGATGCCGTGGCCAAACGCACGCTCGCGGACCGCTTCAAGATCGCAGTGACGAGCGCCATCAACCTCGGAAAGCCCCTGCCCGCGTGGCGCCCGTGGCCGCCTTTCCGTCTCGCCACGGGACCGGTGGCGATGGGCAATGCCTTCGTGGGCGACAGCCTCGACGACGAGATGAAATACTACATTGATCCCGCCTACCACACGAACCGTCTCTCCAAGACGGCCACTCGCTGGGAGGCCACCCGCCACCTCGTCCCGCTCAAGCCCACCCAGACGGCGCTCGGAGACGACATCGACGACGAGCTGAAGTTCTACATTGATCCCGCGTATCACACGAACCGGCTCTCGAAGAGCGCCGCCCGCTGGGACGTCACCCGGAACCTCGTTCCCCTCAAGCCCACCCAGACGGCACTCGGCCTCTCCTTCGTGGGAGCGGCCAAGGCCGCCAAGCCCGCCAAGCCTTCCGCAGCTCTGCTCGCGCAGGTCCCACCTCCCATTCCGGGCGAGCCCACGGATGTCCTCGTGGCCACCACCGCCTCGGCCAACACCATGGGTGTCCCGCCGGCCGTGGCAGCCTCGGTCATAGCAGCGGCCAAGGCGGGCGACAAGGGAGCCAAGAAGGAACTCGCGGATGCCAAGAAGGTCTGGACGGCGGCCCAGAAGGGAGATCCAATGGCTCTCAAGCAAATCGCGGCCGTGAAGAAGGACCACGCCGCCGGCTATGCTCCCGCCTCCCAGAAGGCGGCAGCCCTGGCCGCTGCCGCCGGCCACTCGAAGGGCTGGACGAACTGGAAGACCCGCAAGGCCAAGGAAGCGGACATGCACATCGACAAGTACACGGCAACGCTCATCAACGCCTCCAGCGCTGCGGGCACCATCGGACCCAAGACCCCCTCCGCCGCTTCCGGAGAGAAGACCCTTTCGATCTTTCAGATCGGAACGGGCTCGAAGTTCGTCAACCCGCTGGGATAGACGAGGGCGAGCAAGGCAGATCAAGCAGACGACAGGCCCGACAGGACAACCCAACCCCCGACGAGGAAGGAACCATCACGATGCACGTCAGGACATCCGACATCGAGCGCTACAAGAACAAGGTCGAGGGAGTCCTCGAACGAAGCTGGGAATCCGTCAAGTCCTGCACGGGCGTGGCGGGCTTCTCGCTCGCGGCCGGTCGGCTTGGACCGGTCAAGGGGGTTCCTCTCGACCTCGGAGCCGGCGTGATCCTCCACATCGTCGGAGGACTTGCGCCGAGCCGGACGAGACGGGCCGCCAAGATCACGGAGGGCATGCAAGATCTGGCCGACGATGCTCTCTGCTCCTACTTCGCTCGCATCGCCCACACCATCGGCTCGGAGTGGAAGGTCAGCGGCAAGCTCTCAATGCCGACCCGTGGTCTCCTCGAATCGGTGGCCGGCGAGGAAGGTGGCGAGAGCATGATGGGAGGAGCGCTCGCCGACCAGGAGCTGGCCCGGATGGTGGCGGCGGGGCGGAAGTAAGGAACCCTCTTCAGATGATGCCGGAGAGAGCCCTTGAAGCTCTTACTGGCAAATCAACGGGAGCAAAGAGGGAAACAGGAAAGAGGTAATCCTCTTTTGTATCGTCGAGCACTCTGACGAGACCTTTTCCCTCCCCATCCTTGTCCGGAATACGCCTGTACACTCGACCGGGGGTAAGAGAGACCTCTTGCCCCTTGTTCGAGATGCAAACGTAGTAGCGACCGAGCGACTGATGCCTTGATCTCACTGCCACGAACGATGACTTCGATACCTACAGGCATTGACCACGGGACCACAGTGATACCACATCGCTCTTTACTCTTCGAAGATCGAGAAAACCGAACAAAATCGGAGAGATACCATGGCTGACGTCGTCTTCCTTGGCTTCGGCCAAACGCGAGGCTTCGACAACAAGCCCATCACCCAGATCATAGCCCAGGAGGTGGCACTCGGTGAGGCCGAGGTAAACGAACTCGGCCTCAACTCGGTTCCACCGCCGGTGACGACCGAGGCGGTCCCCTTCTCGAAGGCGGAGGTCTACTTCGAGGGGACGGGGCCCATCATCAATGTCCCCCCGGTGGACAATCCTGATGTCGTCTTCTTCGTGGCCGCCGAGCAGGCCGGAGCGGTGGTGGGGCCGGTCATCAACGTGGATGGAGATCCCAGCGTGGTCATCGGACCGGTAGGACAGTCGACAGCCGTACAGAACCTGCCCATCAACTCGGAACACCTCTACCCGGTCGGCTTCGACGTCCCCATCGTCACGTTCGTTCCGGACGTCGGTCCAAACCCGGTGTCCGTAGATCCGGCGACGTTCGCCTCATGGACGGAGAGTGTGCCACTCTCTCCCAACGTGATAGCCGGACAGCAGAACCCCTTTCCGTGCGTTCCCGCCCTCTGGGTCAATGCCAGACACGCCACCAGCACCGTGAACGCCATCGGTCTGTCGACGGCGTCGTCGACCCCGAACTTCCGGTACCAGACCATCAAGTTCAGCCCGCAGACACCCACCGTGCTTCTCCAGGGGGTCACACGTACCGTCGTGGCCATCATCGACAACGGTGTCAGAGATCCGGACCCTGCTCAGATCTACCAGCTGGTCCTTGATTCAGCGTTGCCGGCCACACCGGCGGATACAGATCAATTCGAGATCATAACGTCCCTCGGCGCCACCACGTCGAAGGACGATGCTCCGTTCAATGCACTGGCGGCGACCAGCGCAACAGATCGCGTCGGTGTGAGTCTCAACAATGCCGCACCAACGGCAACGGATTTCAGCACCGTCGCGACCTTCGATCCCGACTATGACGGCAAGCTCATCGTCTTCACCGATGATACTGCAACAGCCGCCCTTCGTGGATTTTCCACCTCGGTCGCAGGGTTCATCATCACCCTCAGCATCGCTCAGATCTTGACCCTGGATACCCTCCCGGCCGTTCCGGCCAATGCCGATCAGTTCCGTATCGTACCGAAACTCCAGAGGAATACTCCTGTCCTGGAAATCCTCCTCGGATAGGAACGCCGAGTCATAGCAGGGCCAGTCGATATGTAAGGGTCCTTCCTCTTTGTCACTTGCACTATTTTATGCAAGTGATAAGATAGTTCCTGGTACGGACACCAGGAAAGGGACTCACATGAAGCTCGGAACGCTCTTTTCCTTCACCGTTCTCATCCTCACCGCCTGCGGTGCGGGATCTCCCGACGAGATGATGACCGCCACCGGCGGCACCGCCGGAACACCAGCCACGGGCGGTACCAGCGGCACCGCGGGAACACCAGCCACGGGCGGCACGGGCGGCAACACCGGCGGCACCGCGGGAATGCCAGCCACGGGTGGCACGGCAGGAACACCTGCCACGGGTGGCACGGGTGGAACCGGTGGTGAGACGGGAACAGGCGGCACCGGCAGCACGGGGGACACTGGTGGCTCCGGCGGCTCCGGCGGCTCCGGCGGCACGAGCGGCTCCGGTGGCGACACCGGTGGCACTGGCGGCACGGCCGACATCACCTGCCCGGACGCCATGCTCGGTGACGGCTTTGACTGCAAGAGCAAGGAGGCCCGGTATGCCGCAATGGGTGTATACGTCTACGCCAGATACTACAAGACACCCACCACACCCCCCGTTGACGTCTTCGCCTACGCGGACCTCTCCAGCAGCATTGTCCTGCCCGTCGATGGTACTGTCTATTGCCGGACCAACAAACTGGCGCTCGCCACCATATGGCGCATCGGCCAGCTCGTCACCGATTCATGGGAGGTGATCGGCGGCAACAGCTACCTCAGTGTGATCCGGTTTGTCCAGGCCAGCGAATTCAGCACCGGCAATGACTTCCGCGTTCCTCCTCCGCCCGACAAGTACGCCCAGGAAATCTCACAGGTCTCGGACATCAGCATCGAGCAAACCAACGCCGCTGGCTCTCACAACGTAACGTGCCTGCCCATCCCCCAATGATGTAGAATCCGCCCCAGGGCACTTCGGACCAGCCCGGCACCGCCGGGAAAGGAAGGCTTCCTTGGGCGCACGCAAGATCAGTCTCTTCGACGGCCTCGCCGCCGCGAACGTTGGCGGAAGCTACAACATACCTCCTGCTCAGGTCACGACGTTCACCGTTGCCGCCTTCGGTATCCCGGTGCGCGTACTGGATTTGCGCGGTGACGACGCCAACGGCGATGTGGTATGCGTCTCCCTCCAGCAAGAGACGGTCATCAACCAGTCCGGCGCCGACGTGCCCGAGACCGAAGAGCCGGCCGCGGGACCGCTCATCGGCATCACCGAATTCGGAGCTGGTGGTGGGCTCTCCTCCTTCGAGTTCGACATCCCCGTGCCGGTCTCATTCCCTGGCAATGTCGTGTCCACCCTTCCCGCTTTCCAGGACTTCCTGGCGGTATCACGACGGAACAATGGGATCTTGCTCTCTCTTCCCGTCTCCAGCCTGCGCGTCTTCGTGCGCAACGACGCCAAGGCCCCCTACCTCATCGGAGGAGCGGCGGGAGGACCGAACCCAGGCGCCCCATTTCCGATCAATGGAATCAACCCTGATGGAGTGGGCGTCGTCCGCGTACACACCACCTACGGCAACCGCGTTCGCCAGGCCCATCTCACCAGGTCCTACCCCATCTGCAACAGCCTGGTCACAGATCCGTTTGCACCGGGACAGACCATCACCATAGGGATACCGGCATACGCCAGGCGGGTCTACTTCCCGAGAAACCCGGTCGAATCGACGTCTCTTTCCGTCGAGTTCGGCCAGCACCAGCTGAGCAGTGCCACGAACAGCGTATTGCGAGGAATCTACGCTGTCGCGACTGGCAGCAATGGGCCTCTCGATATCATGCCGTATGACAATACCCTGTCGGTCACGAATGACGTGGGCGTGGGCGTCAACATCGATCAGTTGCAGATTGTCTTCGAGCTTGGGATCTGAGGCTCCAGGCTTCGCCGCCTCGCTCTCCGCCTTGCCCCCGTCTCGTCCCTGGGGCCCACTTTCTCCACCTACGATAGAATAAGGGCTCGGCTCCCTCATGGCCCGCTCCACTCCTTATCCCTACCTCATCGCCGGCACAGCCATCGCCGCCTTTGCCGCCGCAGCCATTGCGACAGGGGACAAAAGACAGGCAGCCAGAAGAAAAAAGTCATCGTCTGTCCCCCTGCTGCCGCAGCAGATCTCACCCCCCTCCCCCCGCAAGGGCCTCATCAAGGGTCCCCTCGATCGACGCACCTTCATTCGCCTGCCCTGGCTCGGCCTCGATAAATCGACCGGCCAGCTCAGCCAGCGCCGCGACAAGCAGGGACGTCCCCTCACCCGTATCCAGGTCGTGGAGACACCCTCCGAGCTGGAAGCCCAGGCAGAGAACCTCCTCGGCCGTTCCACCACCGGCAGCGCCTATGCCCTCGCCACCATGATCGCCTCCGAGCATGGGTCGGCCTCGCCCTACATCAAGGGAGCCATCGCCAACACCGCCTGGAATCAGGCCCGCACCCTCGGCAAGCACATCGAGGAGCTGCTTGCCCCCGATGGCACCTTCGGCGGCCAGCAGGGCCGCTACGCCTCAACGAAAAATCCCCCCACCGAGGAAGACCTCCTCATCGCGGAAGCCGTCCTCGACGGCCGCCTGCCCGATGTCACCGGCGGAGCCCTCCACTTCGATTCACCGAGCGCCCAGCGCGCTCTTGCCGCTCGTCACGAGCCTGGCTACGAGGGACGCACACCCGAGGCGGTGGCCGCGAGCCGCGCCCGGACGGGCCTCGTGGCCGTCTACCTGCCTGGCATAGATCCCAATGAGGTGCGCTTCTGGAGGCGGTCAGGCTAGAAGTGGGCCCATGACAAAGCCAAAAGACAGGGCCACCCTCTCCACCCGCAAGGGCGTCACGACCATCCGCGCCACCGGCAAGGCTGCGGACATCATCTTCCGCATGATGGTGGACTCGCGCCGGCAAGACAGAGAGAAGTCCATCGCCGCCAAGCCCGCTACGTCCGAGGCACCTGCAGCGCTCGCGATCGCTGCGATCGCTGCCGAGGAAAAGAAAATCTAAAGGCCAAGAGGGCAATGTCCACTCTGATTTTCCCCGACGTGAAACTGGTCGAGTCGCTGAAGTACGGTTCGCACCCGCAGGGTCGCTTCAACAACATTGCACGCCCTCCACGCATTGAACTATCCCTCTCAGGGTGCAAGGACTTCAACGAAGATCTTCTCCGGTTCATCGTCTTTCATGAGATCGGACATTGGTACAGATGGTCGAGCATCGCCCTTGGCGACATCTTTGGATCAAAGCCCGAGGAAGTTTTCTTCATTTTCGGCTCACCCAATTCGGAAGAAGGATTCGCCGATGCTTTCGCATCATATTTCCTTGAACGAGCCGAAATGCGGAAGCGATACCCTGATCAACTCCAAAAGCTCTCCGGGTGGCTGGCGGGCAAGGAGCATCAGATCGCTGCCTTCGCCGACAGGACACTGGAAGCACTCTCGGCTGAACTCGGAAGAAAGAAACCAAAACCAACCAGGGTTCCCCCTCCCGAGCCCAAGACAAAGAACACCGGTGCGAAAGAGCTTAGCTTTGCCGGCCATCGCTTCACCGCGGGCGGCGGCAAACCAACGCAAATCCACCGCGAGAGTATCGATCTCACGACCAAGGAAGATCACGGCTCAGATCCAATCGGCAACGGAATGTTTCGTATGGTCCCCTCGGGAGACATCGTGAACTTCGAAGAACGCGAACGTCGTCTGGCCCGTTTTCATCGACGCTGAATGGAACTCGACGAACGAACCAAGTTGAGATGAACTCTCAATCTCCGAGCCACTGGCCGCCCCGCCCAAAGACTCGCCACCCCAGGGCAAAACCCACTACAATGCCTGCCTGGGGACATCCATGTCCAAACAGGCTTCAAACCCGGGCCTGACCCTCCAGCTCGCCCGGAAATACTCACCCGTCTTCGGTGTCCCCGTCTCGACCCTGATGACCATCGCGGACATCGAGTCGGGTCACAACCCCACCCGCGTCAACATGTCCGTCGCGAGCAAGGGGGGAGCCTGGGGGCTCATGCAGCAGATGCTCGACGAGGTGCCCTGGAAGATCTCCATGATCAACACGCACCAGGGCAGACTCCTCCCTGCCATCAGGAAGGTGACGAGGCGATTTGATGGAACCGGCAAATCGCTGCTCGACCCGGAGCTTTCGATGGTGCTCGGCGCCTGGCAACTCGGAGAGCTGACCCGCGCCTTCGGTTCCTTCGACCTCGTTGCCGCTGCCTACCACCAGGGCAAGCACGCTATCGAAAAACGTCTCGCCGAGGGCAAACCTGCCGTCTCTCCGAAACAACCCCTGGGACTCGCGTACGTGGTCAAGGCCACGACCACACGGGAAAAATACCTGCCCAACGACGGCGTCCTTGCCCTGGCGGAATAAGCCCAGATGAACAATCCCAACCCAAACTTGACCCCCGAGATCGTCTGGCAACGCTTCCTGGGTGCCGGTATTCCAGGTCACCAGCTCAAATCCCTCGGCTACGACCTCTTCTTCAACCGGGCGAATCCCTCGGGCAGCGACGCCATCATGGCCGTTCACGGACTCGCCTCGGCCCTGGAAGTACCACCTGCTTACATGTACGCAGCCCTCAATATAGATCCTGGCCGGGCCACCTTGCAGCAGCTCGCCAGCGACTACGGTCCGCGCTTGCCCTGGAACCAGATCGCACCCTCCACGAGAGGCTATATCGAGCGCATCACCCAGCGGCTCACCATCATCAAGAAGGCCATGCAGAAGCCACCTGGAACAGGAACCCAGGCTCCCTCACCGCCTTCCTCACAGCCAGCGCCGACAAGCCGCAAACCACTCCTCTTTACCAGCCTGGCTATCGGAATTGCAGGAACCATCGCCAGCTACATCCTCCGGAAAGTCAAGCAAGGAAGACCCCCGGGACTCTCGCTTGCAATGAGCCGGTGATTCAAAGAAAGGAACCCAATTCCCATGCGCATCTTCAGCTCCGGATACGACGTCGAGGCCGTCATCCCGTCTTCGATCAAACACCGTTCCGCCACGAACACCTCTTCCTACGCGAGCAACCCTTCCTACCGCTCGAACATCGGCGGAACACTCATGCCCCGCCAGCCCCTCAAGAAAGAGAGTTTGACGCTCATCAAGACGGGGATCTCGGGCGATGACGTCGGCGGGTTCACCGAGGGGGTCGGTCAGGGACTCGGCTTCACGCTCTCGGTGGTGGGCCTGGCGATGGGCTACTCCTTCCTCAAGCACAAGAAGTTCATCAAGGGAAGACTCATCTGATGGCCAGAAATTCTCTTGCTGCAGCTGACGCCATGATCAAATCCACCCTCCACGTCCATGGACGCGACAGGGTGCGAGCCGACCATGACAAGAAGGGTATTTCACCAGGCGAAAAGGTCTCATTCATGGTGAAGCCACAGCTGCCCGGTCAGATCATAGGCATCCTTTTGCCCACGAAGGATGATGAGATCAAGATCTCGTCTTTCTATGATCAGAAGAAATGGTGTCTCGAAAGGCCGGGGCACGATCTCCCCGTCGAGAAGATGCCGGTGATGGCCGTCAACGAGGTCCTCTACATGGACCTCGTCAACACGGGCAAGACCACGAGATACATCACTCCCACAGGCATCTTCCGCTACGATGAAGGCGACAGGAAAAGAAGAATGCCCATTGGCTGGACAGCCATCGAGACACCGAACATTCACCGGACCTATGAGGTTCCTCCTTCCTCGAACACGGTGTTCAGCACGATGTTCGGAAGAAAATTCAAGCCACGCTGCTTCCACATCACCAGCCACGACGAGGAACCAGCCCGGCTGGAAGTCGTGGACATCATGGTTGGCAAGAACTCCCAGACACCTTGCCAGGGAGGACTTGCTGCAAGAGAGATCTCGGGCGTTCCCTTCGACTTCGAGACGGTCCCCTGGGGAATGACTCTTGCCCTTCTCCTCGTCAACAAGGGAGACAGGCCGACCACCGTATCGGTCACCGTCGAAGGCCAGGAGATCTTCGAAGAACAGTAACGCACCATGACCAACCAAGAGATCTCCCAGGACGTGGCCACCATGCGTGCGGCACTCGATGCCGCACGCCAGGGCGGTGCTTCCGTCAGCCAGCTGGCACATGCCCACGAGCTGGCCGAGAAGCACCATTTGCCGACGGTCACGGCGGAATTACGGGCTCACCTGCGCCACGTCATCCCTGACCCCATGAACGGCCACCTGCCAACGGCACGCATGATCTGCCTCGGGGTCATCTCCGGCGTCGTCACACACCTCGTCCTGCGCCTCTCCTCCCTGCGCCGAAAGGGCAGCGCATGAAGCTCCTTTCCTACGGTCATGCACAGAAGGGAGATCACCCCGGTGAGCTGATCAACCACCCCATCGAGGAGTCTCCCCTCCGTCTCTTCGAGATCGGCAATCCACACCATGTCTCCCCCCGTGAGATGGGTACGTGGAAGTTCACCTTCGCCATGGGCCTTGCCGCGGGCGCCCTGCTCTTTCGAAAAAGGACGCGGCCATGACCACCACCATTGCTCTCAACATGATGGTCAAGAACGCGGCCACCGTCATGAACCGCGTGCTCATGCCGGTCCTTCCCTACGTCGATGAGGTGGTTATCGTCGACACGGGCTCCACAGATGGCACGAGAGAACTCATCACCACCATCATCGATCAAAGCCCGCTGACGAGACCGGACCTGCGATTCGAGCTGATCGCGGTGAACGAGAGATCTGACCCTCACCTCTATCTCCACGACGAGGCGGCCACGTTCGGGAAGGGTCTGCCAGGCCCCTTCACGGGCAAGCCCTTCCTGGCAAGATGGGATCTCACCCGCCAGATGGCCCTCGATGCCACACGGAGTGATCTGATGATCTTCCTGGACGCCGATGACGTCTGGAAAGGCGACCAGGCCCTGGCTGGACCTCGACTCTCCAGCCTTGCGACGCTCATGCAGGCGAAGAATCTCGATGTCCTCTACCTGCCCTACGAGTATCGCCACGACCAGGCCGGAAACCCCTCCTACCATCAGATCCGAGAACGCATGTGCCGGGTGGGGAACGCTCGCTGGAAAGGACACACCCACGAGGTGCTCGTACCCATCCACTCGGACCGGGTCCTCGCTCTTGATGATCCCACTGTCATGGACATGCATGACAACCTGGACCCCGGCAATCAAATCTCCCACCGGGCTTTCAAGATTCTCTGGAAGGAATGGGAAGCAAGAACCAGCAACGACAGAGATCCCCACCTCCTCTTCCAGCTCGGCCACGAGGCAAGAAACGTCTCGCCTGATCTGGCCCTCGACCTCCTCGAAGCAGCCATAGCCGCCGAATCCACCGCGGCCGTCTACAGGGCCACGGCCAGTGTCGAGCGCGGCTACCTCTACGAGGTCAATCGAGATGATCTCGATAACGCCGAGGCCCAGTACAACCAGGCCCAGAGATTCTATCCCACCTTGCCGGAGGCAGCGCTCGGACTCGGACGAGTAGCCCTCAAGCGTGGCGAATATCTCACGGCCATGGACCATCTCGGCAGGGCTCTCGACCTCGCTGACACCAGGGAAGCAAGGATGATTCACCACGATCCCAGGGACCGCTTCGGCCGGTGCCGGGCCTACCTTGCCCTCGCCCAGGCTCACGCCGGTCTGCACGCCAAGGCGCAGGAAACCGCCCGGGCAGCCGAGGGCCATCTCGGTCCCTACGAGCTGAGCAGCCTCTTCACCATCATCGCTCGCCACGCCCGGCAGACTTCGGAACAGCAAACACCAGACGGGACACCATGAAACTCTTCTCGCTTGGATGCGATAGAACAGAGCAGACTCGCCTTGGTGTCGAGATCTCGGACGAACCGCTCTTTCTTTACACCCCGACCGACCTCGATCGCATCGTCGGAACGGCGATGACCGAGGAACAGCAACTCGTGGCAGAAGCCTCCGAGGCATGGAAGAGCCACAAGATCAGTGACGACACCTGGAAGACGTTCCAGATGTTCCACAACGAGTTTCACACCTGGCTTTCACAGGTCGGCAAACCGCCCTATGGCCTCATGAAGTTCAACATTCCGGGCCACTACCAGAACGCCAAGCGCTACCGGGAGCGTATCGCGGACTGGCGTGCTCTCATTGCCAGAGCAGGTGCCACCGCGGTAGGTCCTGCCACGCGTTTGCCCGAAGGGCCCCACATGCCTCATGCCGATGAGAGCACGAAGCTCCTCATCGCGGTGGTGGCCGGTACCGGCGCTCTCATCGCTCTCACCAATCTCATCGGAAAATTCAAGGGAGACGCAGCGCCCGAAAGGGCCTACGCGCGATAACCATGAAGCTCGTCACCTTCGGCTGCGACAGAACGGAAGCGAACCTCATCGGTGCTGCAGCCGCAGCCACTCCCGCAGCCACTCCCGCAGCCACTCCCGCTCCGACCGACTCCTCTGCCTGGGGCAACCTGCCGGGCTGGGCTCCTCTTGCTCTCTTCGGAGGAGGCATGACTGTCATCCTGCTCGTCGCCAACATGCTCGACAGATCTGACGAACCCCGCTACCTGCGGCGTGAAATGAAGCGATGAAGCTCATCCGGTGCGGAACAGACAGGTGGGAGGTAGGCAACCTTCCCTATGGATCGCGGGGACTCATCAGCGCCACCCGTAAGATCTCGATGGCCGAGGCGAATGCCGAGGTAGACAAGATCTTGAGAGAGAAGGTGCCGTTCCTCGGCACCATCAAGTATCCCACCCGGCTCGATGCCGAACGTGAATTCATCGAGCGAATGCAGAAGGCCGGCCTCGAAATCGAGGGACCGGAACCGAAGGGCTATCAGGCTGACTGGAAACCACCCTTCCTCGGAGCCACCGGGCCTCAGATCTTGAATCCTGCACAACGGATACACCTGAGTGGCGCCGAATCTGACTCTGCCTCACCACGGCAGCGAATCAATACCGCAGCCGTGACCGGAATCTTGACCGCCCTCGTTCTCGGTGCCGGAGCGGCGGTCCTTGGAACCGGGGAAGCCCTCGTCAGTCCCTACAAGAAAAGGAATCGCTGATCAATCATGCCACTCTTCGAACTTGGCCGAGATCCAATGGATGCCATCGGAGATGGCGGTCTGCACCCCGAATCACAGGCGAGGGCCCAGGCGGCCCGGACCGATGCGGTCATCGCGGCCGTCCAGCTCATGAACCGGGTCAAATCGGACTCCTCGGTCATGGGCGATGACAGGCCCGCCGACCTCTGCCAGGACATCGCCGCCACGGAGCGCCTCGTCAAGGCGACCATGTCGGATGCCCTGCAAAACCGGAGGCGCATAGATCATGCTCGACTCCTGCGACTCGCCCTCTTCGCCAACGAATGGCTCCAGTTCAAGCGCTATCTCTGCGGCGTCGCCTTCCAGGAGCACCTCGCCCGCCAGCAGGCAGAGGAATTCCGGCACCGGACCATCGGCTTCGCTCGCGAGATCTCCCGCGACGTGAAGGGGACGACCCTCACGTATGGCTCACCCGGCATCGGCCGTTTCCCCTGGAAACGACTCTTCATCGGAACGGGCGCCTTCATCGCCCTCGTCCTGGGATGGAATCTCTATCGCACCCGCCGACCTTCTCACCACCATGAGAATGAGCACGAGCACGACCACGAGTACGAACACGAGGAAGAGGCTCACGCCGCCGGGCCACATCAATCACCGGCCTGACGTCAAGAGTCTTCTTCCTGCCATCCATCAAAGGTAAAATCCCCCCGAGGAGACCCTCTCATGAGCTGCAACGCTGGCCTCAATCAGTACCTGACCGTACCCGTTCCCGCCGCCAACGGCGATGGACCCCTCTTCGATGTCTCCGGCCTCGTCGCAGAGAAGACCCTCTACATCGCCGGAGACTACCTCGGACAATACGTCATCCTGGGCACACATGATGACGTACACCTCGTTCCGATTGCCCAGTTCTCCAACGGCTCCGGGCCACAGACGATCCGGAGGGACATCATCGCCACCCTCAAGAGCATCGTCGTCCGTCGCAATGCCAGCGGCGCCCCTGTCACCATCAACCTCGCAGCACAGGCAACCTGCAGCTGCTGAACCAGAAACGAGTCCCCAGAAAGCAACCAAGGGAGAAGAAAATGGAACGTGCCTACAGCAACCTGGAGCGACTGGCCATCGCCAAGAGCCGCCTTGCCTACATCAAGAGTGAATGCCATCAGGCCGTCAACCCGGTCTCCATTCGCGACCGGGTACGAGACCTCATCTCCCTGCTGGAATTCGTCCTCTGCGGGGAGATCTCGGACGCTCAGCCCAACGTGGTCCCCGGCACGCCGGCAGGACAACTCGAAGATCCGACCAAGACCCGGGTGGAATTCTTCGGTGGCCCCGGCAACCGCGGTGTTCAGCAGGAGCTGGACCCGTTCGGCATGCCCATGCCGCCCACCTACCACGGCCCCCCCTCCCCCCACCATGCGCAGCAGATCTCCCCTCCGACTTCCCGCTCTCTACCTTCCATGCCTCGACCGCCCGTGAACAGCAGCGACGTCCACTTCATCCCCGCCGCGGGCGGAGGCCCGGTATCAGGAGGAGGCAGCAGCGCTGGCCAGACCGTCGAATACTATGACGGGCCGGGAATGCCTGCCGTTCCGGGCGGTCGAACACCGACCTCGGTCGAGGACTCAGATCTGACCCGGGGAGGCCAGCGGGTGGAGCTGTTCGGCGGCCCACCCCAGCCGGCGCCGACGGTCTCGAACATGCCCCCTCAGATCATCCCGAATCAGCCGACCATGACCACCGAGGCCGGCCACCCCGTGGCACCTACCCCCCCTTCACCCATCAGGATGCCCATTCCGGCACGGACGGTTCCTGGTGCGGTTCCTGGCACGATTCCTGGCGCTCTTCCACCTCAGCCAGGATCTCTCATACCGGGTCCTCCACCAGGACCCATCGTACCCAACCCACATGACTACACCCCTCCCTTCCGGAACGGGAACGGCCACGGTCAGAACGGCCAGACCATCTTCCCCGGTTATCCCCCTCCTGGCCAGCCACTGCCCGGCGTTCCACGCACCATGGAGGAAGCCAGGACCGCCATCCCCATACCGCTCGCAGAATAGGCGCTCGCCTTGATCTCCCACCATCCTCGTGAACCCTTCATGCTCAGCGCAGAGATCAAAAAGGTCATGGCCGAGAAGCCACCCTCGACCGAGCTGCACCTTGAGCCATGGAAAGCCAACGAGGAGGGATTCCTCAGGCACTTTCGTATCTCGTATGCCGACTTCTGCGAGCTGGTGAAGGCCCTTTCTCCCCAGCAGCAGGAGAAATACGAGAAGATACGAGCT
>Ga0335085_10002176_pt1 | contig 37588 bp, 33 predicted proteins | sample Lox_Sample_45_FD_206712 | JGI IMG/M metagenome (GOLD analysis project Ga0335085, IMG submission 206712) | Soil microbial communities from Loxahatchee National Wildlife Refuge, Florida, United States - Lox_Sample_4.5 | ecosystem: Environmental > Terrestrial > Soil > Wetlands | place: USA...
GCGCCGGCCTCGTGTCGCGCGTGGTCGCGGCCGACAGGCTGATCGACGAGGCGCTTGCCGCCGCGGCGCAGATCGCCGAGTTCTCGCTGCCCTCGGTGATGATGGCGAAGGAGGCGGTCAACCGAGCCTACGAGATGCCGCTCGCGGAGGGCATCCTCTTCGAGCGGCGGCTGTTCCACGCGCTCTTCGGCACCGAGGACCAGAAGGAAGGCATGGCGGCGTTCATCGAGAAGCGCAAGCCGGACTTCCGGCACAAGTAGCTCAGGCGAATCCGTGACCCGATTCCCCGCGTGGCGGGTCATCGCCTGGATGTGCGCGGCGCACGTCGCGAGCATGGCCGGGTTCTCCGTGTACGCAACTTTGCTGCCCCGCTTGCAGGACGAGTGGGGCATGAGCAACGCGGAGGCGGGGTTCATCAGCGGCATGTTCTTCGCCGGCTACATGGCCGCCGTCCCGGTGCTGACCAGCCTGACCGATCGCGTGGACGCGCGGCGGGTCTACCTGGCTTCCAGCCTGGTGGCCGCCGCAGCGCTTGCCGGCTTCGCGCTTCTCGTCGACGGCGTGAAGTCCGCCGCGCTGCTGCAGCTCGTCGCCGGTGCCGGCATCGCCGGAACCTACATGCCCGGCCTGCGCGCCCTCACCGACAACATCGAGGGCACCCGCGGCCAGAGCCGAGCCGTCGCGTTCTACACCGCGTTCTTCGGGCTGGGCAGCAGCCTCTCCATACTGCTCTCGGGGATCATCGCGGATTCGACCGGCTGGCGCTGGGCTTTCGCGCTCACCGCCGCGGGCCCCGTGCTCGCCGGCCTGATGGTCGTGCGCGGGCTCCCGCCGCGGCGTCCCGAGCGCTCGCACGCGCAGCACGTGCTCGATTTCCGGCCGGTGCTCGCGAGCCGGGAGGTCCGGCCCTATATCCTCGGGTACGCGGTCCATTGCTGGGAGCTCTTCGGCTCGCGCTCGTGGCTGGTCGCCTTCGTCGTGTTCGCGCAGGGGATGCAGGCTGCCGGAGAAACCTCGGCCGCCTGGTCGGCCGTCACCATCGCCGCGGTCGCGAACGTTTTCGGCCCGCCGGCGAGCATATACGGCAACGAGCTCGCGATGCGCCACGGCCGCGAGCGACTGATCTGGAAGGCGATGCTCGCCTCGGGCGTCCTGACGTGCGCGCTGGGCTTCGTGTCGTTTCTCCCCCTGTTCGCGCTGGCGGGCCTGATCATGCTGCACATGTGCCTCGTCATGGGAGATTCGTCGGCGCTCACGGCGGGCGTGGTGACGCGCGCAAGCGAGAGCATCCGCGGGGCGACCATGGCCGTGCATTCGATGCTCGGATTCGGCGCGGGCTTCGTCGCGCCGCTCGTCTTCGGCGTGGTCCTCGATCTTGCCGGCGGCAAGGAGAGCCCCCGAGCGTGGGGTCTCGCCTTCACGACGCTCGGCGTGGGGGCGATCCTCATGGCCGGCTTCATACGCTCCCTCGCGCGCGTAGGAGCGAGCCGGGCGGAGCCGTCTTGAAGCTCGGTGCGGGCGCGGCATGCCTCGCACTCGCCGGCGCGGCGCACGCCGCCGCGCTCGCGCCCGGCGATCACCGCTTCTCGATCCCGTCGGGAGGCATCCAGCGCAGCTACATCGTCCACGTTCCGCCCTCCGGACCCGCGGATCCTCCGGTCATCCTGAACTTCCACGGCGGAGGCGGAAATGCGCCCGCCCACCAGCAGTACGTGCGCATGGACCCGGCAGCCGAGCGCGCGGGCGTCATCGTCGTCTATCCGAACGGCACGGGCCGGTTCGAATCGAAGCTCCTCACCTGGAACGCCGGAGCGTGCTGCGGCTCGGCCGCGCGCGAGCGCGTCGACGACGTGGGATTCGCCGCGAACCTCCTCGACGATCTCGCCCGTAGAATTCCCTACGACCGCTCGCGCGTCTATGCGACGGGGTTCTCGAACGGAGCCATGATGGCGTACAGGCTGGGGGCGGAGCTGTCCGACCGGATCGCAGCGATCGCGCCGGTCTCGGGTGCGATGGCGCCCGACAAGATCGAGGCGCGGCGGGCCGTGCCGATCATGCATATCCACAGCGTCGACGATCCGCGCGCGCTATACGCAGGCGGGCTGGGCCCGCCCTTTCCCGTTTACCACCGCGCGCGTCATGCACGCCCCGGTCGAGGCGACGTTGGCCCGCTGGGTCGAGTTCGACGGATGCAGCGCCTCGCCCGAGGAATCGGGCCGGCGCGAATCGCAGTCGGGCAATGGACGGCACACTGCCGTGCGCCTCGTGTTCGCGGGCTGCCGCGGCGGCGCCGAGATCGTCCTGTGGAAGCTCACCGGCCCTGGGCATGTCTGGCCCGGCGGAACGCGCGACTACCTGACGCGGTGGCTGGGGCCTTCGACCCAGGTCATCGACGCGAACGACGAGATCATCCGCTTCTTCCTGCGGTTCAGAATAGCGCCTCGCGGCGGGGCAGCCTAGAATTCGCCCCGGAGAGACTGCAGTGAAAAGAAGACCGCAAGTGATCATCGCGGGCGCGGGGCCCGTAGGGCTGCTCACCGCTCTCGCGCTGGCAGCGAAGGACGTGCGCGTGCTCGTGCTCGAAGCCGAGCCGGCGCTCACCATCGACCTTCGTGCAGGGACCTACCACCCTCCCTCGCTCGAGATGATGGCGCCCTACGGCATCACGGATGAAATGCACAAGACCGCGATCAAGGTTCCGCGCTGGCAGATACGCGACCGGCGCCAGGGCGTCGTCGTCGAGTGGGACGTGACCGAGATCGCCGACCTGACGCCCTACCCCTACCGCCTGCACCTGGAGCAGCACCGGCTCACCCCCATCATCCTGGCCAAGCTCAAGGCGTATCCGAACGCGGAGGTGCGCTTCTCGCACAAGGTGATCGACGCTGACCAGACAGCCGACGAGGTCACTGTCAACGCGGAGACGCCCGGCGGGACCGAGATCTTCGGCGCGGACTGGCTGGTCGGAGCCGACGGGGGCCGCAGCACCGTGCGCAAGTGCACCGACGTCGGGTTCGACGGATTCACCTGGGACGAGCGCTTCGTCGTAGCGAGCACCACCTACGACTATGCGCCGCACGGATACACGCTGAACGCCTACCTTGCCGACCCCGAGGAATGGGCGGCGCTGTTCAAGATGCCGGACGAGGGCCCGCCCGGCATCTGGCGCGTGATCTTCCCGGTTCCGCCCGAGGAGGAGGAGGCCTTGACGCTCTCCGAGGAGATGGTCGAGCGCCGCATGCAGAGGTTCCTCCCCCGCAAGGAGCGCTACCAGATCAAGTACAAGAGCATCTACCGCGTGCACCAGCGCGTCGCCAAGGAATTCCGGCTTGGCCGCATCCTGCTCGCCGGCGACGCCGCGCATCTCAACAACCCGATGGGCGCGTTCGGGCTGAACAGCGGGATCCACGACTCGTTCAATCTGACCGAGAAGCTCGCGAAAGTGTGCCGCGGCGAGGCCGATGCGTCCCTGCTCGACGTCTACGTGCGCCAGCGGCGCACCGTGAACCTCGAGTACGTCCAGGAGCACTCGATCAAGAACCTGAGGCGCCTCAACGAGAAATCCGAGGAGAAGCGCAAGGCGAACTTCGACGAGCTCAGGCGGCAGGCGTCCAGCCTGGATGGCCGGCGCGAGTTCCTTCAGGTGAGCAGCATGATCGCGAGCGTGCGGCGGGCCAATGCGATAACCTAGCAATATCCCGGTCGAATGCAAGGTTCCGCGTCCCGCAGAGGGCGCCCTTGAGGGAGGAGCGTGCGTGGAGAAGATCTGGCTCAAGCACTACCCGCCGGGAGTCCCTAGCGAGATCGACCAAGGGCAGTATCGCTCGATGGGGGAGTTGTTCGAGAGCGCTGCCGAGAAGTACCGCGACCGCCCGGCCTATACCAACATGGGCCGGACCATCACTTTCGGCGACCTCGAGCGCATGACGCGCGTTTTCGGTGCCTGGCTCCAGTCCAGGGGCATCGCGCAAGGTGCCCGGGTCGCGGTGATGATGCCCAACTGCCTGCAGTACCCGGTGTGCATTTTCGGCATCCTGCGCGCCGGATATATCGTGGTGAACGTCAATCCGCTGTACACGCCGCGCGAGCTCGAGCATCAGCTGAAGGACTCCGGCGCCGAGGCGATCGTGGTCCTGGAGAACTTCGCGCACGTCCTGCAGCAGGTCATCGCCAGGACCTCGGTGAAGCACGTCGTGGTCGCCGCGCTGGGCGACCTGCTCGGCGCGAAAGGCGCGGTCGTGAATCTCGTGTTGCGCCACGTGAAGAAGATGGTGCCGGCCTGGACGCTGGAGGGCGCGGTGCGCTTCAACGCCATGCTTGCGCAGGGCAGGGAACCTGCTCTAGCGAGGGTCACAATCGGGCACGCCGATGTCGCTTTCCTCCAGTACACCGGAGGCACGACCGGCGTCTCGAAAGGTGCGGTGCTCTCGCACGGGAACATCCTCGCCAATCTGGAGCAAGCCGCCGCGTGGCTCAAGCCCTGGGTGAATGAGAACGAGCCGCAGGCGATCATCACCGCTCTCCCCCTGTATCACATCTTCTCGCTCACGGCCAACTGCCTGCTCATGATGAGAGCGGGCGGGTGCAATATTCTCATCACCAACCCGCGGGACATTCCGGGGTTCGTGAAGGAGCTGCTCAGGCACAAGTTCACCATGTTCACGGGCGTGAACACCTTGTTCAACGCGCTCATGGATAACCCGGATTTCGCGAAGGTTGATTTCTCCCGGCTCAGGATCGCGCTGAGCGGGGGGATGGCGGTGCAGAAGGCCGTCGCCGACCGCTGGAAAAAAATCACGGGTTGCACGCTGGTCGAGGCATATGGCCTGTCGGAAACCTCGCCGGCGGTGACCATCAATCCGCTCGACCTCGAGGACTACAACGGATCGATCGGGCTGCCCATCCCGTCGACGGAGGTCCAGCTGCGTGGCGAGGACGGCAAGGAAGTGCCGCTCGGCTCGCCCGGCGAGCTGTGCGTGCGCGGGCCCCAGGTGATGAGCGGTTACTGGAATAACCCGTCCGAGACCGCCAAGGTCCTCGGGGCGGACGGCTTCCTTGCCACGGGCGACATCGCCGTGATGGACGAGAAGGGCTACGTGCGCATCGTCGACCGGAAGAAGGACATGCTGCTCGTGTCGGGCTTCAACGTATACCCCAACGAGATTGAGTCGGTCGTGGTCATGCACCCGGGCGTGCTCGAGTGCGCGGTGATCGGCGTGCCCGACGAGCGCTCTGGCGAGGCGGCCAAGCTGTTCGTCGTGAAGCGCGACCCTGCCCTCACCGAAGAAGACCTGCGCAGGCACTGCGAGGCCAACCTGACCGGTTACAAGCGGCCCAAGTACATCGAATTCAGGAAGGAATTGCCCAAGACGAACGTGGGCAAGATACTGCGCAGGGCGCTGCGCGAGGAAGCGGGCTAGGTCAGCTCCGCTTCTTGGTCCGGCCGCGCTTCCTCGGCGCGGCAAGCTGCGTCTCGATCGCCCTGATCAGCACGTCACGCGACACGGGCTTGGTGAGGAAATGCGACGCGCCGAGCTCCCTGGCGCGGGCGAACGCCTCGTCGTCGCTGCGCCCGGTTAGGACTATCAGCGGGATTGTCCTCGTCGCCGGGTCGTTGCGCAGCGCCTTGATCATCTCGAAGCCGTCGAGATAGGGCACGGTGAGATCGAGGAGGATCAGGTCGGGCGCCTCCGTGATGACCGCGCGAAGGCCCAGCGCTGCGTCCTCGGCGGTAAGGACCTCGTGCCCTGCGCTCGCCAAGTGCACGCGCAGCAGGTCGAGGAAGGTGACGTCGTCTTCGATGACTACGATCTTGGCCAAGCTTGCTCCCCTCGCGCGCGGCGAGGCCGGACGGTGCCTGCGGAATTGCGGACGAACGCGCAATTCTAACACCTGCGCCAACCGGACTCTTCCGGGTCCGCGTAGCGGAACGAGAAGCGATACAACGGGAAGATTCGGCCCCTGGGGGCGTCAGCGCGCTCTGGACGCTGCCAGCTCCGGATGCATGGCGAGCACGCGCCGGCGCAGCTCGAGCAGGTAGGGATCTCTCACGCCGTGCTCGACCAGCCCTCCCACCGTATCGAGGAGGTATTCGGCAGGCGTGCCGAGCTGGCCGCGCGCGCTGACGAGGGCCCTGATCACGGTCTCCAGCGGGAGCCTTCCCGCGTAGTTTGCGTGATCGCGATTCACGAAGAACGCGATCGCCCTGACCGCGCCGTCTCCGGTTTCGACGTCGGCCCAGCGCGGCGCGTACGCGCCCAGCACCATTTCACGGCGCCACAGCAGGCGCAGTTCCGCGACGGCGTGGTGGCCGGCGATGCGGAACACCACGCCGCGGCAGCTCCCGCCCGCGTCCAGCCCGAGCACGAGCCCGGGCTTCTGGAGCGAGCCGCGATTCACGTGCGACCACAGGCAGAAGCTCCTGTGGAAACCGTGCAGGCGGGCGACGCGGCGCTCCTCGTGGTGCACGATGGGGTTCCACACCAGCGATCCGTAGCCGAACAGCCACACGTCGGCGCCCGGCGCATGCTGCTCGAGTATCCCGCGCAGCGACGCCTCCTGCTCGGCGTCGGAGAGCACGGGCACGCCGGGATGGGCCTTGCGGAAGGTCTCCCGCAGGAGATCGCGCTCCAGGTCGGCCCGCGTAAGCGACACGTCAGGCGGCTCTTGCCGGAGCCCGGGCGGTGCGGAACGCGGCGAGCAGCTCCGCCTCGCGTTTTTTCGCATCGTCCAGATGGCGGCGCTTCACGTGTCCGAATCCGCGGATGCGCTCGGGGATCGAGGCGATCTCCACCGCGCTAGCGAGATTGCCGCGGTCCAGGCGCTCGAGCAGCTCGCCCACCGTGGCTTCGTAGTCCGCAACGAGACGGCGCTCTAGGCGGCGCTCCGCGGTCATCCCGAACGGATCGAGCGGAGTTCCGCGCAGGCCCTTCAGTTTCGCGAGCAGGCGGAACGCGGACATCATCCACGGGCCGAACTCCGATTTCCTCGCTTCTCCCGTGCCCGGATCGGGCCGGCCGAATACCGGAGGCGCCAGGTGGAACTTGAGGCGGTAGTCGCCCTCGAACATTCCCTCTATCCTGCTCCTGAACGACGGGTCCGCGTGAAGCCGGGCCACCTCGTACTCGTCCTTGTACGCCATCAGCTTGAAGTAGTAGCGGGCCACCGCCTCGGTGAGGTCGGTTCCGCCGGTCTTGCGCGCCTCGACCTCGCGCGCGCGCTCGACGAGGCCGCGGTAGCGCGCCGCGTAGGCGACGTTCTGGTAGGCGCTGAGGAACTCCGCGCGGCGCGCGATCAGCTCCTCCAGGTTGCGCGACAGGGTCTGCGAGATCGGAATGACCTCCGCCGGTGTCGCCACGCGCTCCACGCGCGCGGGATCGACCGCCGCGCGCCGTCCCCAGAGGAAGGCTTTCCGGTTGAACTCCACGGCGACGGCATTCAGCTCGATCGCGCGCAGAAGCGAGTTTTCCGCGAGCGGCACCCAGCCCTTCTGGAAGGCGTAGCCGAGCATGAACATGTTGGTGGCGATGGCATCGCCCATGAGCCCGGTGGCCAGCCGGCCCGCCGGAACGAAGTCGACGTTCTTCGCGCCGGCCGCCTCGACCAGGTCGGCCTCCAGCCCGCTCCCGGGAAGCCGCCAGTCCGGGTTCTTCACGAACTCGGCCGTCGGCGAGACCGTGGCGTTCACCAGGACCTTGGTGATCTTGTCGTTCATCCTGGAGAGCGCCTCGGTTCCGGCGGTCACCACCAGGTCGCAGCCGAGGACCAGGTTCGCGGCGCCGACGCCGACGCGCACCGAGTGCAGCTCGCCGGGCGAGCGCGCGATCCTCACATGCGACATCACCGGTCCGAACTTCTGCGCCAGGCCGCTCATGTCGAGTACCGTCGCGCCCTTGCCCTCGAGGTGCGCCGCCATCGCCATGATCTGGCCGACGGTGATGACGCCCATGCCCCCGATTCCGGTCACCAGCGTCGCGTGCGGGCTGTCGAGCTCGCGTGCCCGCGGCTCGGGAAGCGGCGCGAAATCCGCGTCGCCTCCCGGCGCGGCGGCCCTGCCCCTTCTCAGGGACCCGCCTTCGACGGTGACGAAGCTCGGACAGAAGCCCTTGAGGCAGGAATAGTCCTTGTTGCACGCGGACTGGTTGATGGCGCGCTTCCTGCCGAACTCGGTCTCCAGGGGCTCGACCGAGAGGCAGTTCGACGCGACGCTGCAGTCGCCGCAGCCCTCGCACACGAGTTCGTTGATGACCACCCGGCGCGGCGGATCGGGGAACTCGTCGCGCTTCCTGCGCCGGCGCTTCTCGGTCGCGCAGGTCTGCACGTAGATGATGGCCGACACGCCCTTCTTTTCGCGCAGCTCGCGCTGCACGGCGTCGAGGTCCTCGCGCGGACGGATCGTGAGGCCCGGCGCCCAGTTCAGGCTCGCCGGGAGCGGTTCCTTCCCGTCGACGACCGCAACGATGTTCGCGACGCCTTCTGCGGCGATCTGCCGCGAAACGATGGCCGGATCGAGGGGGCCGTCGTGGTGCTGGCCTCCGGTCATCGCGACCGCGTCGTTGTAGAGGATCTTGTAGGTCATGCTCACGCCTGCCGCGACCGCAGCGCGTATGGCGAGCAGGCCCGAATGGAAGTAGGTGCCGTCGCCGATGTTGGCAAAAACGTGGGGGCAGCTCGTAAACGGGGCCTGGCCGATCCAGGTCGCGCCTTCGCCGCCCATGTGGGTGAAGGTCGCGGTGTTGCGGTCCATCCAGAGCGCCATGAAGTGGCAGCCGATGCCGGCCAGCGCCCGGCTGCCCTCGGGGACCCGCGTCGAGGTGTTGTGCGGGCAACCGGAGCAGAAATACGGCTGCCGGTTCGCCACCACGCGCGGCTTCGCGAGCGCCTTTTCCTTGAACTCGAGGTAAGCGACGCGCTCGCGGTAGCGCTCGCCGAGCAGCTTGTCGATTCCGAGCTTCGCGAAGCGGGCCGCCAGGGCTTTCGCGATCAGCGCCGGTGAGAGCTCGTAGTGGGCAGGCAGCAGCCAGTTGCCCGCCGGCTGCCCCGCCGCGATAGACCATTCACCGTTGTCGTCGAACTTGCCGACCACGCGCGGCGGGCGCGAGCCCTCTCTCCAGTTGTAGAGCTCCTCCTTGATCTGGTATTCGATCACCTGGCGCTTCTCCTCGACCACGAGGATCTCCTCGAGCCCCTCGGCGAAGCGCCGCGCGCCCTGCGGCTCGAGCGGCCAGGACATCGCCACTTTGTAGAAGCGCAGGCCGACGTCCGCGGCGACCCGCTCGTCGATGCCCAGATCCGCGAGCGCCTGGAGCGTATCGCCGTAGGATTTTCCGGTCGTGACGATGCCGAGCCTCGCTCGCGGCGAGTCCCAGACGATGCGGTCGAGTCCGTTCACCCGACAGTACGCGAGCGCCGCGTACACCTTGTAGTCGAGAAGCCGCGCTTCCTGCTCGAGAAAGCCGTCCGGCCAGCGGATGTTCAGTCCGCCGGGCGGCATGGCGAAATCCGAAGGGAGCGCGACCTGCACGCGCTGCGGGTCGATCTCCACCACAGCGCCCGATTCGATCACGTCGGTGACGCATTTGAAGGCGACCCAGCAGCCTGAGAAGCGCGACATCGCGAAACCGTGCAGGCCGAGGTCGAGGTACTCCTGCACGCTCGAGGCGTTGAGCAGGGGGATGCAGCAGGCCTTGAACACGTGCTCGCTCTGGTGCGCGAGCGTCGACGACTTTGCGGCGTGATCGTCACCCGCGAGGACCAGCACTCCGCCGTGCTTCGACGTGCCTGCGGAGTTGGCGTGCTTGAATACGTCGCCGCAGCGGTCCACCCCGGGCCCCTTGCCGTACCACATGGCGAACACGCCGTCGTATTTCGCGTCCGGGTACAAGTTGACCTGCTGGGTTCCCCAGATGGAGGTGGCGGCGAGGTCCTCGTTGACCCCGGGCCGGAAAACGATGTGGTGATCGTCGAGGTGGGGCTTCGCTTTCCACAGGGCCTGGTCGAGGCTGCCGACCGGAGAGCCGCGGTACCCCGAAATGAAGCCGGCGGTATTAAGCCCCGCGGCGAGGTCGCGGGCGCGCTGGAGCATCGGCAGCCGGACCAGGGCTTGCGTGCCGGTCATGAAAGCCCGGCCCGACTGCAGGGAGTACTTGTCGTCGAGGGTGACCCGGCGGACCCGATCTGGGGCGTTCATATCTCCAGGCATTCTACCCGGCCGCCAGCCATGCCTTGAGCGCCTGGCTGACCTCGGCCGGGCGCTCAAGCGGCGAGAGATGGCCGCATCGCTCTATGACCCTCAAGGTTGCGCCGGAAATCCCGCCCGCGATCTCCTCGTGTCTGTCGAGGGGCGTGATCGCGTCCTGGCGGCCGCACAGCACCAGGGTGGGGCAGCCGATGGTCGGCAGCAGGGGCAGGCTGTCGGCGCGGCTCATGATCGCTTGCTCCTGGCGAATGAAGGCCTCACGTCCAATGTTCTTGGCCATTCCCTTGACAGTGTTCACTAACTCTGCGTCGTCGAGTCTGTCGCGGTGAACGAACAACGGGAGGAGCGCCCGGGTAACCCCAACAAATCGCCCCCTCTTGGCCAAGGCGATGAACGCTTCGCGCTTGCGGCGCTGCTCAGAGCTGTCGGCGCGCGCGCTGGTGTCGAGCAGCGCGAGCCGGTCTACGCGGTAGGCTGCCCGGCGAACGATTTCGAAGGCGGCGTAGCCGCCCATGGAGAGGCCGGCGAGGGCGAAGCGCTCGAAGGGCGATTCGCGCAGCACGTCGGCCGCGACGCCTGCCATCGTGTCCGAGCGGGTGTGATCGGCGATCCAGCACTGGAAATCCGGCTGGAGCGCCTCGATCTGGGCCTTCCACAGGAGCGCATCGCAGAGCAGGCCGGGGATCAGCACCACGCCGTGTTTCGCCGCGCGCATCATCGGCGTATCATTGCGGTTTCCCGCGCCTTTTCGCCCTGTGTGACCGGGCGTCGGCGCGGCCTAAGCGAAATATATGCCAGCGAGCGTTGACACCCCCCGAAAAACTACGCATAATCAGCAGTTTCGTTCGGAGGGGTGCCCGAGCGGTTAAAGGGGGCAGACTGTAAATCTGTTGGCCTTGCGCCTACGTTGGTTCGAATCCAACCTCCTCCACCAGGCCACCGGTGCTTCGAGTCGGGCTTTGAAGGGTTCGGTCGCGAAACTTGGTTACACACGACGCGGGTGTAGCTCAATGGTAGAGCAGAAGCCTTCCAAGCTTACGACGAGGGTTCGATTCCCTTCACCCGCTCCAGATTTCTGCACTCTGCAATTCTTGAACAAGCGAATCTATCGAATTTACAGAAGCGCACGCAGCCGTTGTAGCTCAGTGGTAGAGCACTCCCTTGGTAAGGGAGAGGTCGTGCGTTCAATCCGCACCAACGGCACCAGGGTCACAGTAACGGCAAGGAAGAACTAGCCATGTCCAAGGGCAAATTTGAGCGCACGAAGCCGCACGTGAATGTGGGGACGATCGGTCACGTGGACCACGGCAAGACGACGCTGACGGCGGCGATGACGCACGTGCTGGCGAAGAAGTACGGAGGCGAGGCGAAGAACTACGACCAGATCGACGCGGCGCCGGAGGAGAAGGCGCGCGGGATCACGATCAACACGGCGCACGTGGAATACGTGACCGAGAAGCGGCACTACGCGCACGTGGACTGCCCGGGGCACGCCGACTACATCAAGAACATGATCACGGGTGCGGCGCAGATGGATGGGGCGATTCTGGTGGTGTCGGCGGCCGACGGGCCGATGCCGCAGACGCGCGAACATATTCTGCTGGCCAGGCAGGTGGGGGTGCCCTACATCGTGGTGTACCTGAACAAGGCCGACATGGTCGATGACAAGGAGCTGCTGGAGCTGGTGGAAGTGGAAGTCAGAGAGCTGCTGTCCAAGTACGAGTTTCCCGGGGACAAGACCCCGATCATCATCGGCAGTGCGTTGAAGGCGCTGGAAGGCGAAGACAGCGATCTTGGGGTGAAGTCGATCTACAAGCTGGCCGAGGCGCTGGACAGCTACATTCCGCTGCCCAAGCGCGCGATCGACGGGGCGTTCCTGATGCCGGTGGAGGACGTGTTCTCGATCTCGGGGCGCGGCACGGTGGTGACCGGGCGGGTTGAGCGCGGGATCGTGAAGGTGGGCGAGGAGCTGGAGATCGTGGGCTTGAAGCCCACGCAGAAGACGGTGTGCACGGGCGTGGAGATGTTCAGGAAGCTGCTGGACGAGGGGCAGGCGGGGGACAACATCGGGGTGCTGCTGCGGGGCACCAAGCGCGAGGAGGTGGAGCGCGGGCAGGTGCTGGCCAAGCCTGCGAGCATCACTCCGCACACCAAGTTCGAATGCGAGGTGTACGTGCTCTCGAAGGAGGAGGGCGGGCGGCACACGCCGTTCTTCCCGGGGTACCGGCCGCAGTTCTACTTCAGGACGACTGACGTGACGGGCAGCTGCGAGCTGCCCAAGGGGACCGAGATGGTGATGCCCGGGGACAACGTGAAGATGACGGTGAGCCTGATTGCGCCCATCGCGATGGAGCAGGGCTTGCGCTTTGCCATCCGCGAGGGCGGCAAGACCGTCGGCGCCGGCGTCGTCGCCAAGGTCATTGAATAGCGATTGAGTGAAGGCGGATCGAGATACAGGCCAATAGCTCAACTGGCAGAGCGTCGGTCTCCAAAACCGAAGGTTGGGGGTTCGATTCCCTCTTGGCCTGCCAAGACACGACAAGCAAGCGGATGGCGGACAAAATCAAGGCGGCGATAGCGGTGCTGTTGCTGATAGCGGGCATCGCGGGCTTCTATTTCCTGTCGGAAAGCCCGATGGTCCTGCGCGTGGCCTGCGTGCTCGCGGGGCTCGCCGCGGGCGCCGCGGTGGGCTGGACGACAGCGCCGGGCAAGGAGTTCTTCGTATTCGCCCAGGAGGCCGTGGTCGAGACGAAGAAGGTGGTGTGGCCGACGCGCAAGGAATCGCTGCAGACCGCTGCGGCCGTGTTCGGATTCGTGGTGGCGATGGCGGTGTTTCTCTGGATCACCGACAAGAGCCTTGAATACCTCATGTACGACCTGCTTCTCGGATGGAAGAAGTAACCATGACGATGCGTTGGTACGTGGTTCACGCCTACTCGGGCTTCGAGAAATCGGTGCAGAAGGCGCTGCTCGACCGGATCAACCGCGCCGGGATGCAGGAGAAGTTCGGCAAGATCCTGGTCCCGACCGAGGAAGTCGTCGAGATGAAGGGCGGGCAGAAGAACATCTCCGAGCGCAAGTTCTTTCCCGGCTACGTGCTCGTCGAGATGGACATGACCGACGACGCGTGGCACCTCGTGAAGAACACGCCCAAGGTCACGGGGTTCGTGGGCGGGGCACACGGCAGAAAGCCCCCGCCCATCAGCGAGAAGGAAGTGAAGAACATCCTGCAGCAGATGCAGGAGGGCGTGGAAAAGCCCAAGCCCAAGGTCCTGTTCGAGATCGGCGAAGCGGTGCGGGTGAGGGAAGGCCCGTTCACCGATTTCCACGGCACGGTCGAGGACGTCAACTACGACAAGTCGAAGCTGCGGGTGTCGGTGACGATCTTCGGGCGGGCTACGCCGGTCGAGCTCGAGTTCGGGCAGGTGGAGAAGGCGTAGCGGTCGTATGCAGGAATCGGGGAGAGATGCCCTCAGTTTCGTCTGGGCGTCTCGTTCGGACCCGTCAATATAGGAGCGTATCGTGGCGAAGAAAGTAGTCGGATTCATCAAGCTTCAGGTGCCAGCGGGCAAGGCCAATCCCAGCCCGCCGGTCGGGCCGGCGCTCGGGCAGCGCGGCCTGAACATCATGGAGTTCTGCAAGGCGTTCAACGCGCAGACCCAGAAGGTCGAGCCGGGCCTGATGCTGCCGGTCGTGATCACGGCCTACCAGGACAAGAGCTTCAGCTTCGTCATCAAGACCCCGCCGGCGACGGTGCTGATCAAGAAAGCCGCCGGGATCGAGTCGGGCAGCAAGACGCCCCACACCGACAAGGTGGGCAAGATCACCCGCGCCCAGGCCGAGGAGATCGCGAAGGCCAAGATGCCCGACCTGACGGCGGCGGACCTGGACGCGGCCGTCCGCACGATCGCGGGCAGCGCGCGCTCGATGGGCGTCACGGTGGAGGGCGTGAAATGAAGAACAAGCTCCCGAAGCGCAAGCAGGGCTGGGACAAGCTGCGCGAGCACAACAAGAACTATCCCGTGGCCGAGGCCCTGAAGATGATCAAGCAGGCGGCTACCGCCAAGTTCGACGAGGCGGTCGACGTCGCGATCAACCTCGGGATCGACGCATCCAAGTCCGACCAGACCGTGCGCGGCTCGGTGGTGCTGCCGGCGGGCACCGGAAAGAAGGTGCGCATCGCGGTGTTCGCCCAGGGCGACAAGGCGAAGGCGGCCAAGGACGCGGGCGCCGACATCGTCGGCATGGAAGATCTCGCCGAGAGCATCAAGGGCGGGAAGATCGATTTCGACGTCGTGATCGCGAGCCCGGATACGATGCGCGTGGTCGGACAGCTCGGCCAGATCCTGGGGCCGCGCGGCCTCATGCCCAACCCGAAGGTGGGGACGGTGACGCCCGATGTAGCGGCGGCTGTCAAGAACGCGCGCGCCGGGCAGGTGCAGTACCGCGCCGACAAGGCCGGCATCGTCCAATGCTCGATCGGGCGCGCTTCGTTCACGCCCGAGCAGCTGCGCGACAACCTCGTCGCGCTGATCGACGCGGTGAACAAGTCGAAGCCCTCCAACGTCAAGGGCATCTACCTGCGCAAGGTGTCCGTGTGCTCGACCATGGGGCCGGGCGTGCGGGTGGACGTGGCGAGCCTGGGTGCCGGTGGAGGCGCACAGCATTGATGAGGATTCATGGAACTTTGGGCCAACGCGCGGCCAGCAGGGCGCGCGGTGGGGCATCAAAGACCGTAGGAGCCGAAAGGCTTAATCGGAAGGAGCGGCGCGAAACATCTTCCCGTCCTACGCAGATGGCGAACCCCAGCAACAGGTCATGCCTGAATGCAAGGTCGCCGTGGGCGCCGCGAGTCATCGTCGACTGGCGGCTTTTATAAATGGAGGTAGACCTTGGGTCTCGATCTTGACAAGAAAAAGGCGGTAGTCGCCGAAGTCTCCGCGCAGCTGGCGAAGGCGAAGGCGATCGTCGTCGCAGAGTACCGTGGTCTGGAAGTGGGCCGCATGACCGAACTGAGGGCGAAAGCCCGAAAGTCGGGCGTGTACCTGCGCGTTCTCAAGAACACTCTTGCGCGCCGCGCCGTGGAAGGCACGCCGTTCGCCGGGCTGTCCCAGCACATGAAGGGACCGCTCGTCTACGGCATCTCGCCCGACGCGGTGGCGACGGCAAAGGTGCTCAACGAGTTCGCCAAAGCGAACGAGAAGCTCGTGATCCGCGCGGGCGCGATGGAGAACGCGGTGATTTCCCCCAAGGAAGTCACGGCGTTGGCGTCGCTGCCCTCGCGCGAGGAGCTGCTCGCGAAGCTGCTCGGCACGATGCAGGCCCCGATCGCCAAGCTTGCCCGGACGCTGAACGAGGTGCCCGCGCGGTTCGTGCGCACCCTCGCCGCCGTCCGCGACAAGAAGCAGGCGGCCGGCGCCTAGCGCTTCCGGCGCACGTGTATTTGGACCAGCAAGGAACATTGATTCAGGAGAAAACGAAATGGCGGTAGCAAAGGCTGAAATCCTCGATGCGATCTCCAACATGTCGGTGCTGGAGCTTTCGCTGCTGATCAAGGATCTGGAAGACAAGTTCGGGGTGTCCGCAGCGGCCACGGCCGTCGCGGTGGCGGCCCCGGCGGGCGGCGGTGGCGGCGGTGCCGCGGCTGCCGAGGAGAAGACCGAGTTCACCGTGACGCTGACTGCGTTCGGAGAGAACAAGGTGAACGTGATCAAGGCGGTCCGCGAAGTCACCGGCCTTGGCCTCAAGGAGGCCAAGGACCTGGTCGACGGCGCGCCCAAGCCCGTGAAGGAAGGCGTGAACAAGGCCGACGCCGAGGCGATCGTAAAGAAGCTGATCGACGCCGGCGCGAAGGCGGAATACAAGTAAGTGATTCGGGCAATGCCCGCCCTGGTGGCGGTGTTTTGAAAGTGCAGGCGGGAGCGGGACGAACCTTCGGGTTCGCCCGCTGTCACCTGTCCTCTGGCTTCGACATGGAGCGTCCATGACCACTGCCGTAACCTATTCCTCGACCGAGAAGAAACGGATCCGCAAGAGCTTCGCCAAACGGGCGAGCGTGCTGAACGTACCGTTCCTCCTCGCGACCCAGCTTGAGTCCTACACCGCTTTCCTCCAGGCTGGCGTCGCGGCCGAGCGGCGCAAGAACGAAGGCCTCCAGGCCGCGTTCACCTCGATCTTCCCGATCTCCAGCCACTCGGGCAACGCGCGGCTGGAGTTTGTGAGCTACCAGCTCGGCGAGCCGCCCTTCGATGTCAAGGAGTGCCAGCAGCGCGGGCTCACCTTCGCCTCGCCGCTGCGCGCCAAGGTGCGCCTCACGATCATGGACAAGGAGGCGGCCAAGCCGACCGTCAAGGAGGTCAAGGAGCAGGAAGTCTACATGGGCGAGATTCCACTCATGACGCTCACGGGCTCGTTCATCATCAACGGGACCGAGCGCGTCATCGTCAGCCAGCTCCACCGCTCGCCGGGCGTGTTCTTCGAGCACGACCGAGGCAAGACTCACTCCTCCGGAAAGCTGCTATTCTCGGCTCGCATCATTCCCTACCGGGGCTCGTGGCTCGACTTCGAGTACGACCCCAAGGACTACCTCTATTTCCGCGTTGACCGCCGGCGCAAGATGCCGGTGACCATCCTGCTCAAGGCGATCGGCATGACGCCCGAGCAGATCCTCGCCGCGTTCTACGACTTCGACACCTTCCACGTGTCGAAGAGCGGCAACCAGTTCGAGCTCGTACCCGAGCGCCTGCGCGGCGAGGTCGCGCGCTTCGACTTCGTCGACAAGGCGGGCAAGACGATCGTGCAGAAGGACAAGCGCATCACCGGCAAGCACATCCGCGACCTGGAGGCCGCCGGGATGAAGCGCATGGCCGTGCCGAACGAGTTCCTGGTCGGGCGCACGCTCGCGCACAGCGTCGTCAACAAGGAGACCGGCGAGATCCTCGCCAACGCCAACGACGAGATCACCGATACCCTGCTTGCGAAGCTCGCCGAGGCCGGGATCGATTCGATCAGAACCGTGTACACGAACGATCTCGACCAGGGCGCGTACATCTCGCAGACCCTCAAGACCGACGAGACCGCCGATCAGTCGGCGGCGCGCGTCGCGATCTACCGCATGATGCGCCCGGGCGAGCCGCCCACGGAGGACGCGGTCGAGACGCTCTTCAACGGCTTGTTCTACTCGGAGGACCGATACGACCTGTCCGCGGTGGGCCGCATGAAATTCAACCGGCGCGCCTATCCCGAGAAGATCGAGGACAAGACGCCGGGGTGGCTGCGCCGCTTCTACGCCCGCACGGGCAACCAGGGCACGCAGGGCGCGGGAACGCTCTCGAACGACGACATCCTCGCCGTAGTGGGGATCCTCGTCGAGCTGCGCAACGGCCGCGGAGAGATCGACGACATCGACCACCTCGGCAACCGCCGGGTGCGCTCGGTGGGCGAGCTGGCCGAGAACCAGTTCCGCGCCGGCTTGGTGCGCGTCGAGCGCGCCGTCAAGGAGCGCCTGTCGCAGGCGGAATCCGAGAACCTGATGCCGCACGACCTGATCAACGCGAAGCCTATTTCGGCGGCGATCAAGGAGTTCTTCGGGTCGAGCCAGCTGTCGCAGTTCATGGATCAGACGAATCCGCTCTCGGAGATCACGCACAAGCGCCGCGTCTCTGCGCTCGGGCCGGGCGGCCTGACTCGGGAAAGAGCAGGATTTGAAGTGCGCGACGTGCACCCAACCCACTACGGCCGCGTCTGCCCGATCGAGACGCCGGAAGGTCCGAACATCGGCCTGATCAACTCGCTCGCCCTGTACGCGCGCACCAACCAGTACGGCTTCCTCGAGACGCCCTACCGCAAGGTGAACAACGGCAAGGTCACCAACGAGATCGATTTTCTGTCGGCGATCGAGGAGGGCAACTTCGTTGTCGCGCAGGCGAACGCCCAGATCGACAAGAACGGGAAGCTCGTCGACGGCCTGGTGTCGTGCCGCTTCAAGAACGAGTTCACGCTCGCGACCGCCGACCGCGTTCAGTACATGGACGTGGCGCCGTCGCAGATCGTCTCGGTGGCGGCCTCGCTCATCCCCTTCCTCGAGCACGACGACGCCAACCGCGCCCTGATGGGCTCCAACATGCAGCGCCAGGCCGTGCCCTGCCTGCGGCCGGAGAAGCCGCTCGTCGGCACCGGGATCGAGCGCACCGTGGCGGTCGACTCCGGCACCGCCGTGCAGGCGGTGCGCGGCGGCGTGGTCGACTACGTCGACGCGAGCCGCATCGTCGTGCGGGTGAACGACGACGAGACCGCTCCCGGCGACGTCGGCGTGGACATCTACAACCTGGTGAAGTACACGCGCTCCAACCAGAACACAAACATCAACCAGACGCCGCTGGTGAAGCCCGGCGAGCGCATCGCCAAGGGCGACGTGGTCGCCGACGGCGCGTCCACCGACATGGGCGAGCTCGCGCTGGGCCAGAACATGCTGGTCGCGTTCATGCCCTGGAACGGGTTCAACTTCGAGGACTCGATCCTGATCTCCGAGCGCGTGGTGGCCGACGACCGCTATACCTCGATCCACATCGAGGAGCTGACAGTTGTCGCGCGCGACACCAAGCTCGGGCCCGAGGAGATCACGCGCGACATCTCGAATCTGTCCGAGGGCCAGCTGGCCAGGCTTGACGAGTCCGGTATCGTATACATCGGAGCGGAAGTGGAAGCGGGCGACGTCCTGGTGGGCAAGGTGACGCCCAAGGGCGAGACCCAGCTCACCCCGGAGGAGAAGCTCCTGCGCGCGATCTTCGGCGAGAAGGCCTCCGACGTGAAGGACACCTCGCTGCGTGTGCCCTCGGGCATCTCCGGTACCGTCATCGACGTGCAGGTGTTCACGCGAGAGGGCATCGAGCGCGACAAGCGCGCGACGCAGATCATCGACGAGGAGCTCAAGCGCTACAGGAAGGACCTCAACGACCAGCTGCGCATTGTCGAGACCGACGCCTTCGAGCGTATCGAGCGCCTCCTGATCGGCAAGACGGCGAACAAGGGTCCGAAGAAGCTGGTGAAGGGCACCAAGATCACCAAGGCTTATCTGGACACCGTCGAGCGCCACGACTGGTTCGAGATCAGCTTAGCCAGCGAGGAGTCCGCGCAGCAGATGGAGGCCCTCAAGGAAAGCCTCGCCCAGACGCGCGTCAGGTTCGACGCCGCTTTCGAGGCGAAGAAGAAGAAGCTCACGCAGGGCGACGAGCTGCCGCCCGGCGTGCAGAAGATGGTGAAGGTGTACGTCGCGGTGAAGCGGCGTCTGCAGCCTGGCGACAAGATGGCGGGGCGTCACGGGAACAAGGGCGTGATCTCCAAGATCGTGCCGGTCGAGGACATGCCGTGCATGGCCGACGGCACGCCGGTGGACGTCGTGCTGAATCCGCTTGGCGTGCCCTCGCGGATGAACGTGGGGCAGATCCTCGAGACGCACCTCGGCTGGGCCGCGAAGGGCATAGGGCTGAAGATCGGCGAGATGCTCAAGGCGCAGGCCAGGGCCGCGGAGATGCGCAAGTTCCTGACCAGGATCTACGGCCAGGGCGGCAAGCCCGAGGACATCGGCGAGCTTTCCGACGACGACGTGATGACGCTGGCGGCGAACCTGAAGGAGGGCGTGCCGTTCGCGACGCCCGTGTTTGACGGGGCCTCCGAGGGCGAGATCAAGGACATGCTCGAGACCGCGGGGCTGCCGCGCACCGGGCAGGTGAGCCTGTACGACGGTCGCACCGGCGACCCCTTCGACCGGCAGGTCACGGTCGGCTTCATGCACATGCTGAAGCTGCACCACCTCGTCGACGACAAGATGCACGCGCGTTCGACCGGGCCGTACTCGCTCGTCACTCAGCAGCCGCTCGGCGGGAAGGCGCAGTTCGGCGGCCAGCGTTTCGGCGAGATGGAAGTCTGGGCGCTCGAGGCCTACGGCGCGTCGTACACGCTGCAGGAAATGCTCACGGTCAAGTCCGACGACATCAACGGGCGCACCAAGGTGTACGAGAACATCGTCAAGGGCGACCACAAGATCGACGCGGGGATGCCGGAGTCCTTCAACGTTCTGGTGAAGGAAATCCGGTCTCTGGGCATCGACATCGACCTGGAGCGGTTCTGAGAGCCACGGAAAAGGTTTCCTGAGGAGTCATAGATGAAAGCACTGCTCGATTTGTTCAAGCAGGTTACGCAGGAAGAAGAGTTCGACGCGATAAAGATCGGCATCGCCTCGCCGGAGAAGATCCGCTCGTGGTCCTACGGCGAGGTGAAGAAGCCCGAGACCATCAACTACCGCACCTTCAAGCCGGAACGGGACGGCCTTTTCTGCGCCAAGATCTTCGGACCGATCAAGGACTACGAGTGCCTTTGCGGCAAGTACAAGCGCCTGAAGCACCGCGGCGTGATCTGCGAGAAGTGCGGTGTCGAGGTGACGCTGGCGAAGGTGCGCCGCGAGCGCATGGGCCACATTGAGCTCGCGAGCCCGGTCGCGCACATCTGGTTCCTGAAGAGCCTGCCCAGCCGCCTGGGCCTCGTGCTCGACATGACGCTGCGCGATATCGAGCGCGTGCTCTACTTCGAAGCCTACGTCGTCACCGACGCCGGCATGGTCAACGACGAGAAGATCAAGCGCGCCAAGCTCCTGTCGGAAGAGGACTACCTCGCGAAGATCGAGGAGCACGGCGACGACTTCTCGGCGAGCATGGGCGCGGAAGGCATCCGCGAGCTGCTGCGCGGGATCAACCTGAACGAGCAGATCGAGACCCTCAGGAAGGAGCTGGAGGCCACGGGCTCGGACACCAAGATCAAGAAGCTCGCCAAGCGCCTGAAGGTGCTCGAGGGCTTCCAGAAGTCCGGGATCAAGCCCGACTGGATGATCATGGAAGTGCTGCCGGTGCTGCCGCCGGAGCTCCGCCCGCTCGTGCCCCTGGACGGGGGGCGCTTCGCGACCTCCGACCTGAACGACCTGTACCGCCGGGTCATCAACCGCAACAACCGCCTGAAGCGGCTGCTCGAGCTGAAGGCGCCCGAGATCATCGTGCGCAACGAGAAGCGCATGCTGCAGGAGGCGGTGGACTCGCTGCTCGACAACGGCCGCCGCGGCAAGGCCATGACCGGCGCCAACAAGCGCCCGCTCAAGAGCCTCGCAGACATGATCAAGGGCAAAGGGGGGCGGTTCCGGCAAAATCTGCTCGGCAAGCGCGTCGACTACTCCGGCCGCTCGGTCATCGTCGTCGGACCGCAGCTCAAGCTGCACCAGTGCGGCCTGCCGAAGAAGATGGCGCTCGAGCTCTTCAAGCCGTTCATCTTCAACAAGCTCGAGATGCAGGGCATCGCCACGACCATCAAGGCCGCCAAGCGCGAGGTCGAGGCCGAGACGCCCGTGGTCTGGGACATCCTCGAGGAGGTCATCCGCGAGCACCCGGTGATGCTGAACCGCGCGCCCACGCTGCACCGCCTCGGCATCCAGGCGTTCGAGCCGGTGCTGATCGAGGGCAAGGCGATCCAGCTGCACCCGCTCGTCTGCGCGGCGTTCAACGCCGACTTCGACGGCGACCAGATGGCGGTGCACGTGCCGCTGTCGCTCGAGGCGCAGATGGAGGCGCGGACGCTGATGCTCGCGTCGAACAACATCCTCTCGCCCGCCAACGGCGATCCGATCATCGTGCCTTCACAGGACATCGTGCTCGGCCTGTACTACGCGACGCGCGAGCGCATCAACGCCCAGGGCGAAGCGATGGTCTTCTCCGACGTGTCCGAAGTGGCGCGCGCCTACGACTCCGGGAAGATCGAGCTGCACGCGGGCATCACGGTGCGCATCCGCGAGGCCGAGTTCGGCGCAAATGGCGAGAAGGTCGAGAAGCTGGTCCGCCACCGCACCACGGTGGGCCGCGCTCTGCTCTCCGAGATCCTTCCGGTCGGGCTTCCCTATGATCTGATCAACAAGGCGCTGAAGAAGAAGGAGATCTCCAAGCTCATCAACGCGTCGTTCCGTCGCTGCGGGCTGCGCGAGACGGTGATTTTCGCCGACAGGCTGATGCAGGCCGGGTTCGGCTTCGCCACGCGTGCCGGCATCTCGATCTGCGTCGACGACATGCTCGTTCCCGCGCAGAAGCACGACCTCATCGCCGCGGCCGAGGGCGAGGTGAAGGAGATCGAGTCGCAGTACACCTCGGGTCTCGTGACCGTAGGGGAGCGCTACAACAAGGTGGTGGACATCTGGGGGCGCGCCGGCGACCAGGTCGGCAAGGCCATGATGGACCAGCTCTCCACGCAGGAAGTGACCGACCGCAAGGGCCAGAAGGTGAAGCAGGAGTCGTTCAATTCCATCTACATGATGGCCGACTCCGGGGCGCGGGGCTCCGCCGCCCAGATCCGCCAGCTCGCCGGCATGCGCGGACTCATGGCCAAGCCCGACGGCTCGATCATCGAGACGCCGATCACCGCGAACTTCCGCGAGGGGCTGAACGTGCTGCAGTACTTCATCTCCACGCACGGTGCGCGCAAGGGCCTGGCCGATACGGCCCTGAAGACGGCCAACTCGGGTTACCTCACGCGCCGTCTCGTCGACGTGACTCAGGATCTCGTGGTGACCGAGGACGATTGTCATACCACGAATGGCGTTGCCATGAAGGCGCTGGTCGAGGGGGGCGAAGTGGTCGAAGCGCTGCGCGAGCGCATCCTCGGCCGGGTCACCGCTTCCGACATCCTGCATCCGGAAACGCAGGAAGTGCTGTACAACGCCGGAACGCTGCTCAACGAGGACGAGGTCGATGCGATCGAGTCTCTCGGCATCGACGAGGTCAAGGTGCGCACCCCGCTGACCTGCGACACGCGCTGGGGCCTGTGCGCGGCCTGCTACGGGCGTGATCTCGCGCGCGGCTCGTCGGTCAACGTCGGCGAGGCGATCGGAGTGATTGCCGCGCAGTCGATCGGCGAGCCCGGGACCCAGCTCACGATGCGGACTTTCCACATCGGCGGCGCGGCTTCCCGCGCCGCAGTGGCGAGCCAGGTCGAGGCGAAGTCGAACGGCACGGTGCGCTTCACGCCGCAGATCCGCTACGTGACCAACCCCAAGGGGGAGAAGGTCGTGATCTCGCGCACGGGCGAGGTGCTGGTGACCGACGACAACGGACGCGAGCGCGAGCGCCACAAGGTGCCCTACGGCGCGACGCTTCTCGCCGCCGACGGCAAGGCCGTCAAGGCGGGGCAGACGCTCGCGACGTGGGACCCGCACACGCGGCCGATCATCACGGAGCACGGCGGCGTCGTGCGCTTCGAGCACATCGAGGAGGGTGTGACGGTCGCGAAGCAGATCGACGAGGTGACGGGCCTGTCGACGCTGGTGGTCATCGACCCCAAGCGCCGCGCGGCGGCGGGCAAGGGTCTTCGCCCGCAGGTGAAGCTGCTCAACGAGGCGGGCGAGGAGATCAAGATCGCCGGCACCGACCACCCGATCACCATCACCTTCCAGGTGGGCTCACTCATCACGGTGAAGGACGGGCAGCAGGTGCAGGTCGGCGAGGTGCTCGCGCGCGTTCCGCAGGAGACCTCCAAGACCCGCGACATCACGGGCGGCCTGCCGCGCGTAGCCGAGCTCTTCGAGGCACGGAGCCCGAAGGATGCGGGGCTCCTGGCGGAAATCACCGGGACGGTGTCGTTCGGCAAGGACACCAAGGGCAAGCAGCGCCTGGTGATCACCGACCTCGAAAGCGTCTCGCACGAGTACCTGATCCCGAAGGACAAGCACGTCATGGCGCACGACGGCCAGGTCGTCAACAAGGGCGAGATCATCGTCGACGGCCCGGTCGACCCGCATGACATCCTGCGCCTGCAGGGCGTCGAGGCGCTGGCGCGCTACGTGACCGACGAGGTCCAGGACGTGTACCGCCTCCAGGGCGTGCGCATCAACGACAAGCACATCGAGGTTATCGTGCGTCAGATGCTGCGTCGCGTGCAGGTCGAGGATCCGGGCGACACACGCTTCATTCCGGGCGAGCAGGTCGAGCGAGCGGACGTGCTTGAGGAGAACGAGAAAGTGCAGGGCGAAGGCAAGAAGCCCGCGACCTACAGCTACATGCTGCTCGGCATCACCAAGGCGTCGCTGTCGACCGACTCGTTCATCTCCGCGGCCTCGTTCCAGGAGACGACGCGCGTGCTCACCGAAGCGGCGATCATGGGCAAGAAGGACGATCTGCGCGGCCTCAAGGAGAACGTCATCGTCGGCCGGCTCATCCCGGCGGGGACGGGTCTCGCGTACCACAGCGCGCGCAAGAACGTGCCGCCCGCCCAGCTGTTCGAGGAAAGCGCGCCCGCCGCGGAGACGGAGGCGCCTGCCCACACCGAGAACGCCTGAGCGAATCCGCAGACAGGCTGATCGCCGAGGGTAACCGCGCCGAGCAGGAAGGCCGGCTGCGCGAGGCGTGCGAGCGCTACCGCGCGGCGGTCGGCGCCGCGCCAGGTTACGCGAGGGCGCACCTCAATCTCGGCATCGGCCTGGAGGCCCTGGGCGAAGCCGACGCCGCGATCCGGTCGTACGAAAGCGCGCTCGGGAGCGATCCGCGCAACGCGTACGCGCTCTACAATCTCGGCAAGCTGCTGTACACGCGCGGCGAGATCGACAAGGCCGGGCAGCTCCTCGCACGCGCGCTGGAGAGCAAGCCGGACTTCCCGGAGGCGAGCGTCGTCCTCGCCGAGATCTGCGATTCGCGCGGCGATCATGCCGCCGCGGTCGCCCATCTCGAGTCAGCCCTGAGGCAGCGGCCGGACTACGCCGGCGCCGCGCACAACCTGGCGCTGGCTCTCGGCAAGCTCGGAGATCGCCTGTCGGAGCGCGGCGAAGGCCACGAGGCGGAGCTGCGGTATCGAGCGGCCCTCCAGCTCGCCCCGGACCGCCTGGACCTGCTCTTTTCCCTGGCGGGGCTGCTCGCTGCGCAGGCCAGGCTGCAGGAGGCCGCCGCGCTCTACCAGAGAGCCCTCGAGCTGAAGCCGGATTTTCCGCGCGCCCTGTGCAATCTGGGAGGCGTGTTCCAGATGCAGGGGCGCATCGCCGATGCGGTCGCGTGCTATGAAAAGGCCATCGCGCTCGACCCGGGCATCGCGGAGGCACACTACAATCTGGGCAACCTGCTCCGGGATCAGGGCAGGGCGAGGGAAAGCCTGGATTCCTACCGCAAGGCGATTTCCCTGCGGCCCGGCTTCGCGGAAGCGCGCTGGGCCTTGGCCATGGCCCAGATCCCCGTCGTCTACGAGGACGATCGTCAGCCGAAGAAATGCCGCGATGCTTTCGCCGCCGAGCTCGGCAAACTGGAGTCCTGGTTCGCCGAGCCCGACTCGGCGTCCGGGGCCGGCGCCGTCGGAGTGGCCCAGCCGTTCTACCTCGCATACCAGGAAGAGGACAACCGCGACCTGCTGAAGCAGTACGGCGAGCTGTGCGTCCGGCTGATGCGCGGCTGGTTCGAAGCGCAGAAGCTCGCGCTCCCTGCGCGGAAGCGCGGCGATGCGGCGCTCCGCGTCGGCGTCGTCTCGCAGTATTTCCACTCGCACCCTGTCTGGAGCGCGATCGTGAAGGGCTGGTTTCGACACCTGCATCCGGAGCGCTTCCGGCTGCACGCGTTCTATCTGGGCGTGGTCGAGGATGCCGAGACGGAATTCGCCCGCTCGCGCGCCGCGCACTTCGAGCAGGGCGCGCGCGGGCTGCGGCAATGGGCGGAGGCCATCATCGGCCAGCGGCCCGATGTCCTCGTCTATCCCGAAATCGGCATGGATCCCACCGCACTGAAGCTGGCGAGCCTGCGGCTCGCGCCAGTCCAGGTGACGAGCTGGGGGCATCCGGAGACTTCCGGGCTGCCGACCATCGACTGTTTTCTCTCGGCGGAGGGCCTGGAGCCGCAGGGCGCCCAGGCGCACTACACCGAGCGGCTCGTCACCCTTCCACGCCTGGGCTGCTGCTACGAGCCGTTGCGCGTCGCCCCGGTCGCCCCCGACCTCGCGCGCTTGGGCATCGACGCGGCGAAGCCCGTCATCGTCTGCGCCGGGGTGCCCTTCAAGTACGCGCCCCAGCACGACTGGATCCTCGCCGAGATCGCGAAGAGGACCGGCGCCTGCCGGTTCGTTTTCTTCGTTCACCGCGTCGCCGACACTTCGGGAACGCTTCGAAGGCGCCTCGGCGCAGCGTTCGCGCGCCAGGGGCTGGACCTGGATCGGTTCGCGGTCTTCCTGCCGTGGCAGGAAGCGGCGTCCTTCCACGGATTGATGGCGTGCGCCGATGCCTATCTCGACACCATCGGGTTTTCCGGCTTCAATACCGCGATGCAGGCGCTCGAGTGTGGTCTCCCCGTCGTCGCCTGGGAAGGACGCTTCCTGCGGGGGCGGCTGGCGAGCGGAATTCTGAGGGCTATTGGGCTCGACGAGCTCGTTGCGGCAAGCGCGGAGGCGTACGTCGAGCTGGCGGTCCGGCTGTGTCGTGACGCGCAGTACCGCGAGGACATCCGCGAGCGGATTGCGCTCCGCCGCGGGCACCTCTACGAGGACGTCGATGTGATCCGCGGCATGGAGCGTTTCCTCGAATCTGCGGCCCGCTCGGGCGGGCCCGCCGCATGAGCGCCGGCCCGAAGGCCGGCTGAGCCTAGGCCCGCTTGCGCTCGCCGGCGGTCGCGGCGGGACGGGCAGGACGGCCGCGCAGGTATTGCCTGGGGATCCGGGACTCCGCGCCGAGCTCGAGCGCCGCGTGCCATGCCCAGCGGGGGTCCCAGAGAAAGCCCCGCGCGAGCGCGACCATGTCGGCCTTTCCTTCGGCCACGATGCTCTCGGCGTGCCTTGCCTCGGTGATGAGCCCGATCGCGATCGTGGTGATGCCGACGTCCTTGCGAATGCGCTCGGCGAACGGCACCTGGTATCCCGGTCCCGTCTGGATGGACTGGTGCTTCACCAGTCCCCCGCTCGAAGCGTCGATCCAGTCGCAGCCGAGCTTCTTCAGCTCGTGCGCGAATTGCACCGTCTGCTCCAGGTCCCAGCCGTCCTGGGCCCAGTCGGTGCAGGAGACTCGCATGCCCAGGGGCCTGTCCTCGGGCCATTCGGCGCGCACCGCGGAGAAGACCTCCAGGGGGAAGCGCATGCGGTTCGCGAGCGATCCCCCGTATTCGTCCGAGCGGCGGTTGGAAAGCGGCGACAGGAACTGGTGCAGCAGATAGCCGTGCGCGCCGTGGAGCTCGATGGCGTCGAATCCCAGGCGCCGCACGCGACGCGTCGCGTCGACAAATTTCGCGACGATCGCCTTGATCTCCGCGAGAGTGAGCGCTCGCGGGACGAGCTCGCCCTCCCCCATGGCGACCGCGGAAGGCGCGACGGGCTGCCAGCCCCCTTCGGACGGACCGAGCGCCCTGCCGGAATCCCAAGGCGGGGCCGTGGAGGCCTTGCGCCCGGCGTGCCCGAGCTGGATTCCGAGCTTCGCCTGGCCGTACTCGCGGCAGTGGGCGACCATGCGCCGCAGCGCCGCCTCGTTCTCCTCCGAGTACAGTCCCGAGCAACAAGGCGTGATCCGGCCTATCGGCTCCACGTCGGTCATCTCGAAGCACAACAGGGCGGCCCCCGAGTTCGCGAGCATGCCCAGGTGGGCGAGGTGCCAGTCGGTCATGCTGCCCTCGACCGCGGAGTACTGGCACATCGGGGACACCATGACGCGGTTCTCGAGCGCGAGCCCGCGGAGGCGAATCGGTTTGAACAATGCGCTTGTCATACTGGGGCGTCGGAATCGGGCTCCATGCTACCGGAATGAGCGATAACTTGTTGACCATGGATCGATTTTTCAGCTAAAATCTGCGGTCTTTGTATTCCGCGGGGCGGCCGTTTCTCGCAGACGGGCCGTCCCGGTTTTTTCTGGGACCGAAATAATGCCCACAATCAACCAGTTGGTGCGCAACGCGCGCATTCGCCTGCCCGCCAAGAGCAAGGTGCCCGCGCTCGCCGGCTCGCCGCAGAAGCGCGGCGTGTGCACGCGCGTGTACACCACGACGCCGAAGAAGCCGAACTCGGCGTTGCGCAAGGTTGCCAAGGTACGGCTCACCAACGGCTTCGAGGTAATCAGCTACATCGGCGGCGAAGGCCACAACCTGCAGGAGCACTCCGTGGTTCTGATCCGCGGCGGTCGCGTAAAGGACCTTCCGGGCGTGCGTTACCACATCGTGCGCGGCAGCCTCGACACGCAAGGCGTCAAGGACCGCAAGCAGGGCCGCTCCAAGTACGGCGCCAAGAAGCCCAAGGCCGCGTAAGGAACCGCGATGCCACGACGCAGAGAAGTTCCCAAGCGCGAGATTCTTCCCGACCCGAAATACGGCAACGCCGACGTCGCGAAGTTCGTCAACGTGCTCATGACGCGCGGCAAGAAATCGGTCGCCGAGCACATCGTCTACCACGCGTTCGACACCATCAAGACCAAGACCGGAAAGGATCCGCTCGAGGTGTTCAGCCAGGCGGTGCAGAACGTGAAGCCGATGGTCGAGGTGAAGAGCCGGCGCGTCGGCGGCGCGAACTACCAGGTGCCCGTCGAAGTGCGCCCGGTGCGCCGCGCCGCCCTGTCGATGCGCTGGATCCGCGAGGCAGCCCAGAAGCGCGGCGAGAAGTCGATGGACGCCCGCCTGGCGGGCGAGCTGATGGAAGCGGCCGAGGGGCGCGGCGGCGCGATGAAGAAGCGCGAAGAAGTGCACCGCATGGCCGAGGCCAACAAGGCCTTCGCCCACTACCGGTTCTAGGGTTCAAGGTGCTGCAAGTGGCCCGCAAGACTCCCATCGACCGCTATCGCAACATCGGCATCAGCGCGCACATCGATGCCGGCAAGACCACGACCACCGAGCGCATCCTGTTCTACACCGGCGTGTCGCACAAGATGGGCGAGGTGCACGACGGCGCGACCGTCATGGACTGGATGGAGCAGGAGCGCGAGCGCGGCATCACCATCACGTCCGCAGCGACGACCTGCTTCTGGAAGGGGATGGACCAGAACTATCCCGAGCACCGCATCAACATCATCGACACGCCCGGCCACGTCGACTTCACGATCGAGGTCGAGCGCTCGATGCGCGTGCTCGACGGCGCATGCATGGTGTACGACGCGGTCGCGGGCGTGCAGCCGCAGTCCGAAACCGTGTGGCGCCAGGCGAACAAGTACGGCGTGCCGCGGCTCGCGTTCATCAACAAGATGGACCGTCAGGGCGCCGATTTCTTCAAGTCCTACGGACACATCAAGACGCGCCTCAAGGGCAACCCCGTGCCGATTCAGATCCCCATCGGCGCAGAGGAGAAGTTCGAGGGCGTCATCGACCTGGTGCGCATGAAGGCGATCTACTGGGACGATTCGACACAGGGAATGAAGTTCGAGATGCGCGACATTCCGGCGAACCTGCTCGAGCAGGCCAAGGAGTGGCGCGAGAAGATGATCGAGGCCGCGGCCGAAGCCGACGACGACCTCACGCACAAGTACCTCGAGGGCCACACGCTCTCGAACGAGGACATCAAGCGCGGCTTGCGCGCGCGCACCATCAAGAACCAGATCGTGCCGATGCTGTGCGGCACCGCGTTCAAGAACAAGGGCGTCCAGGCGATGCTCGACGCCGTGATCGACTACCTGCCCTCGCCGGTCGACATCCCGCCGGTGAAAGGGCAGGACGACGACGGCAAGCCCGACGCGCGCAAGGCCGGCGACGAGGAGCCGTTCTCGGCCCTCGCGTTCAAGATCATGACCGACCCCTACGTCGGCCAGCTCACGTTCTTCCGCGTCTATTCCGGCGTGCTGAACTCCGGCGACACCGTCTACACCTCGGTGCGCGGCCGCAAGGAGCGCATCGGGCGCCTGCTGCAGATGCACGCGAACCAGCGCGACGAGATCAAGGAAGTGCGTGCGGGCGACATCGCCGCTGCGGTGGGCCTGAAGGACGTGACCACGGGCGAGACCCTGTGCGACCCCAGCAAGGTCATCGTCCTGGAGAAGATGATTTTCCCCGACCCGGTGATCCACGTCGCGGTCGAGCCCAAGACCAAGGCGGACCAGGAGAAGATGGGCGTGGCGCTGCACCGGCTGGCGCAGGAGGATCCGTCCTTCCGCGTGCGCACCGACGAGGAGTCTGGGCAGACGATCATCTCGGGCATGGGCGAGCTGCACCTCGAGATCATCGTCGACCGCATGAAGCGCGAGTTCGGCGTGGAAGCGAACGTCGGTGCCCCGCAGGTGGCCTACCGCGAGACGATGCGCAAGGTCGTCGAGCAGGAGGGCAAGTTCATCCGCCAGTCGGGCGGCCGCGGCCAGTACGGCCACGTGTGGCTGAAGATCGAGCCTCAAGCTCCCGGCAAAGGCTACGAATTTGTCGACGGCATCAAGGGCGGCCGCGTGCCGAAGGAATACATCCCCGCGGTCAGGAAGGGCATCGACGAGGCGCTGCAGGACGGCGTGCTTGCCGGCTTCCCGGTGGTCGACGTGAAGGCGACGCTCTTCGACGGCTCGTATCACGAGGTCGATTCGAACGAGAACGCGTTCAAGATGGCGGCGATCTTCGCCTTCAAGGACGGCATGCGCAAGGCGACTCCGGTGCTGCTCGAGCCGATCATGCTGGTCGAAGTGGAGACCCCCGAGGAAAAGATGGGCGACGTCATAGGCGATTTGTCCTCCCGTCGCGCCGTCATCGGGGGAATGGAAGATCTTGGCGGGGGCAAAGCGATCCGCGCGGACGTGCCGCTCGCCGAAATGTTCCAGTACTCGACGCAACTGCGCTCGCTGACGCAGGGCAGGGCAACCTACACGATGGAATTCAAGCACTATGCCGAGGCGCCGAAAGCGATTGCCGACGCCGTGATCGCCAAGCTGACCGGCAAAGATGACAAGGACAAGAGGTAAGGAGAGACAACCATGTCCAAGGGCAAATTTGAGCGCACGAAGCCGCACGTGAATGTGGGGACGATCGGTCACGTGGACCACGGCAAGACGACGCTGACGGCGGCGATGACGCACGTGCTGGCGAAGAAGTACGGAGGCGAGGCGAAGAACTACGACCAGATCGACGCGGCGCCGGAGGAGAAGGCGCGCGGGATCACGATCAACACGGCGCACGTGGAATACGTGACCGAGAAGCGGCACTACGCGCACGTGGACTGCCCGGGGCACGCCGACTACATCAAGAACATGATCACGGGTGCGGCGCAGATGGATGGGGCGATTCTGGTGGTGTCGGCGGCCGACGGGCCGATGCCGCAGACGCGCGAACATATTCTGCTGGCCAGGCAGGTGGGGGTGCCCTACATCGTGGTGTACCTGAACAAGGCCGACATGGTCGATGACAAGGAGCTGCTGGAGCTGGTGGAAGTGGAAGTCAGAGAGCTGCTGTCCAAGTACGAGTTTCCCGGGGACAAGACCCCGATCATCATCGGCAGTGCGTTGAAGGCGCTGGAAGGCGAAGACAGCGATCTTGGGGTGAAGTCGATCTACAAGCTGGCCGAGGCGCTGGACAGCTACATTCCGCTGCCCAAGCGCGCGATCGACGGGGCGTTCCTGATGCCGGTGGAGGACGTGTTCTCGATCTCGGGGCGCGGCACGGTGGTGACCGGGCGGGTTGAGCGCGGGATCGTGAAGGTGGGCGAGGAGCTGGAGATCGTGGGCTTGAAGCCCACGCAGAAGACGGTGTGCACGGGCGTGGAGATGTTCAGGAAGCTGCTGGACGAGGGGCAGGCGGGGGACAACATCGGGGTGCTGCTGCGGGGCACCAAGCGCGAGGAGGTGGAGCGCGGGCAGGTGCTGGCCAAGCCTGCGAGCATCACTCCGCACACCAAGTTCGAATGCGAGGTGTACGTGCTCTCGAAGGAGGAGGGCGGGCGGCACACGCCGTTCTTCCCGGGGTACCGGCCGCAGTTCTACTTCAGGACGACTGACGTGACGGGCAGCTGCGAGCTGCCCAAGGGGACCGAGATGGTGATGCCCGGGGACAACGTGAAGATGACGGTGAGCCTGATTGCGCCCATCGCGATGGAGCAGGGCTTGCGCTTTGCCATCCGCGAGGGCGGCAAGACCGTCGGCGCCGGCGTCGTCGCCAAGGTGATCGAGTAATGGCCGTCCAAAGCCAGAAGATCCGGATACGCCTCAAGGCGTTCGACTACAGGCTGATCGACCAGTCGGCGCTCGAGATCGTCGACACGGCCAAGCGCACGGGCGCGGTCGTAAAGGGGCCGGTGCCTCTGCCGACGCGCATCGAGCGCTTCGACGTGCTGCGCAGCCCGCACGCCGACAAGACCTCGCGCGATCAGCTCGAGATCAGGACGCATCTGCGCCTGATGGACATCATCGATCCCACCGACAAGACTGTGGATGCCCTGATGAAGCTCGACCTGCCGGCAGGCGTGGACGTGGAAATCAAGCTGTAGCGGCGCACAATTTGCTGCCGGGCAATTGCACCCGGCCCCTGTTTTGAGAAGGGCAAGAAAATGACACTAGGACTGGTCGGCCGCAAGGTCGGCATGACTCGCGTTTTCACCGACGACGGCGACTCGCTGCCGGTCACGGTGCTCGACGTCTCCGACAACCGCGTCACGCAGATCAAGTCGGCCGCGACCGACGGCTACAACGCCGTGCAGGTCACGTTCGGCAAGCGCCGCGCCTCGCGCGTGAACAAGGCCGCCGCGGGCCACCTCGCCAAGGCTGCGGTCGAGGCCGGACACCTGCTTCGCGAGTTCCGCGTCTCGGAAGGCGAGCTCGGGAGCCTCAAGCTCGGCGGCAAGATCGGCGCGGACATCTTCAAGGTCGGGCAGATTGTCGACGTCTCGGGCGTCTCCCAGGGCAAGGGATTCGCCGGAGTGATCAAGCGGCACCACTTCTCCTCCAACCGTGCGAGCCACGGCAACTCGATCTCGCACAACAAGCCCGGCTCGACCGGCATGGCGCAGGACCCGGGGCGCGTGTTTCCCGGCAAGCGCATGGCGGGGCACCTGGGAGCGGTGAATCGGACCGCGCAGTGCCTGGTGGTCGTCCGCGTCGACGCCGAGCGGCAGCTCCTGCTCGTGAAGGGCTCGGTGCCGGGAAGCCGCGGCCGCGATATCGTGGTGCGACCGACCACGAAGACGATCCGCCCGAAGGGCCCTTCGGGCAAGCCGAAGGCCGCACAGGCTGGTGCGCCGGCCGCCAAGCCCGCCGCCGCGCCGGCCGCCAAGCCTGCTGCAGCGCCCGCGAAGGCCGCGCCTGCGGCGAAGGGGGCGTGATGGAGCTCAAGCTCATCAACGACAAGGGCAAGAGCGCCGCGACCGTGGCCGCCTCGGATGCCCTGTTCGGCCGGGAGTACAACGAAGCGCTGGTGCATCAGATCGTCGTCGCCTACCAGGCGAACGCGCGCCTGGGCACGCGCGCGCAGAAGGGACGCAGCGACGTCCGCCATTCGCACAAGAAGCCGTGGCGCCAGAAGGGCACGGGGCGCGCGCGCGCCGGCGACGTGGCGAGCCCGCTGTGGCGCAAGGGCGGGAAAATCTTCCCGAACTTGCCCGACGAGAACTTCTCGCAGAAGGTCAACCGCAAGATGTACCGGGCTGGGATGTGCTCGATCCTGTCGCAGCTCGCCCGCGAGGAGCGCCTGAAAGTGGTAGAGAGCTTCAGCGTCGATGCGCCGAAGACGAAGCTGCTCTCGCGGAAGCTGAAGGAGATGGGCCTGGAGTCGACGCTAGTGATCACCGACAACGTGGACCAGAACCTCGCGCTGTCGTCGCGCAACCTGGCGAACGTTCGCGTGGTCGACGTCGACCACACCGACCCGGTCTCGCTGATCCAGTTCGACAACGTCCTCCTCACCAAGAAAGCGGTGGCGCGCTTCGAGGAGATCCTCAAATGAGCGCGGGCATGGACAAGGGAAACCTGATGCAGGTTCTGCTCTCTCCGCTCGTCTCGGAGAAGAGCACTTTCGTCGGCGAGAAGAACAACCAGTACGTATTCCGCGTCGCCGCGGACGCCACCAAGCCGCAGATCAAGGCGGCGGTCGAGCTGATGTTCAAGACCAAGGTGAAGGAAGTGCAGGTCGTCAACGTTCGCGGCAAGGACAAGCGCTTCGGGCGGTTCGAGGGGCGCCGCCGCAATTGGAAGAAGGCCTACGTGTCCCTGCTGCCGGGGCCTGACGGCAAGAAGCAGGAAATCACTTTCCAGGCGCAGGAGTAGCCCGTGCCCCTCGTCAAAGTCAAGCCCACTTCGCCCGGCCGGCGCGCGGTCGTTAAGCTGGTCAACCCCGACCTGCACAAGGGCGGTCCCTTCGCGCCCCTGGTCGAGAAGCAGTCGAAGAAGGCGGGCCGCAACGTCAACGGCCACATCACGATGCGCCACCAGGGCGGCGGCCACAAGCAGCACTACCGCATCGTGGATTTTCGCCGCAACAAGGACGGCATCGCCGCGCGGGTCGAGCGCCTCGAGTACGATCCGAACCGCAGCGCGAACCTGGCGCTGCTGTGCTACGCAGACGGCGAGCGCCGCTACATCATCGCGCCCAAGGGACTCACGGCGGGAACGCAACTGCTCTCGGGCGTGGAAGCCCCGATCAAACCGGGAAATAGCCTGCCGCTGCGGAACATCCCGGTGGGAACGACGATTCACTGCGTCGAGATGCAGCCCGGCCGAGGCGCGCAGCTCGCTCGCGCCGCTGGCACCTCGGTGCAGCTCCTCGCGAGAGAAGGTGCCTACGCGCAAGTACGCCTGCGCTCGGGCGAGATCCGCAAGGTCCACCTCGACTGCCGCGCCACCATCGGAGAGGTCGGCAACGAGGAGCACAGCCTGGAATCGATCGGCAAGGCGGGGCGGGTGCGCTGGCGCGGCGTGCGCCCGACCGTGCGTGGCGTGGCGATGAACCCCATCGACCACCCGCACGGAGGAGGCGAGGGCAGGACGGCGGCGGCTCAGGACCCGGTGAGCCCCTGGGGCGTGCTCACCAAGGGCTACAAGACCCGCAAGAACAAGCGCACGACCAGCATGATCATCCAGTTCCGGAACAAGAGACGAGACAAGGCCTAATCCATGGGACGCTCAGTCAAGAAGGGTCCCTTCGTGGACCATCATCTGGTGAGGAAGGTCGACGCGGCCCGGGCCGCGAACGACAAGCGCCCGATCAAGACCTGGTCGCGCCGCTCCACGATCCTCCCGGACTTCGTCGGGCTCACGATCGCCGTGCACAACGGCAAGCAGCATGTGCCTGTATACATCTCGGAGAATATGGTCGGTCACAAGCTGGGCGAGTTCGCCCTGACCCGGATCTTCAAGAGCCATGGCATGGCGGACAAGAAGCTTCTGGAGGCCGCGGCCGCGGCGAGATCCGGCGGCGGTCCCGGGGGCCCGGGCGCTGCGGCGCCGGCTGCACCGGCGGCCGGGGCGGCCCCGGCTGCTCCCGCGCCCGCGGCGGGCGGCGAGAAGAAGTAAGGAGACGCGATGGAAACCCGCGCGACGCTCTACGGAGTGCGACTGTCGGCCCAGAAGGGCAGGCTGGTCGCCGACCAGATTCGCGGCCTGCCGGTCGAGAAGGCGCTCAACCTGCTCATGTTCAGCCCGAAGAAGGGCGCAATGATCATCAAGAAGGTGCTGGAATCCGCGATCGCCAACGCCGAGCACAACGACGGCGCGGACGTCGACGAGCTGAAGGTCAAGAAGATCTTCGTCGAGCGCGGCATCCCGCTCAAGCGATTCCATGCCCGCGCCAAGGGGCGCGGCAACCGCGTGACCAAGCACACCTGCCACATCTTCGTGACCGTCGGCGACGAGGAGAAGAAGAAGGCCGCGGCAAAGCCGGCGAAGGTCTCGACGAAGACTGAGGCCAGGCAAGCGAAGAAATAGGAACATCCATGGGACAGAAAATTCATCCGACCGGCTTCAGGCTCAGCGTCAACAAGAACTGGGCCTCGCGCTGGTACGCAAACAGCAAGAACTTCGCCACGATGCTGAACGAGGACCTGAAGGTCCGAGACTACCTGAAGAAGCGCCTGGCGCACGCTTCGGTCGGCAAGGTGGTGATCGAGCGCCCCGCCAAGGACGCGCGCATCACGATCCACAGTGCGCGGCCCGGCGTTGTGATCGGCAAGAAGGGCGAGGACATCGAAATCCTCAAGTCCGATCTGCGCAAGCTGCTCGGGGTGCAGATGGTGCACGTCAACATCGAGGAGATCCGCAAGCCCGAGGTGGACGCCCAGCTGATCGCCGACTCGATTGCGCAGCAGCTCGAGAAGCGCATCATGTTCCGCCGCGCGATGAAGCGCGCCATGCAGAATGCGATGCGCCTCGGTGCCCAGGGCATCAAGATCATGAGCGCGGGCCGTCTGAACGGCATCGAGATCGCGCGCACCGAGTGGTACCGCGAGGGCCGCGTTCCGCTGCATACCCTGCGCGCGGACATCGACTACGGTTTCTCCGAAGCCAAGACCACCTACGGGGTGATCGGCATCAAGTGCTGGGTGTACAAGGGCGAGGTGATGGCGAAGGGCGAGCAGCCCGCCGCGGCTCCAGCGCCCTCGGCAGAGGAGGTCACGCCGGCGAAGAAGGTGAGGAAGCTCCCGCCGCGCACCGCCCCGGCCGACGAGAAGCCCGAGCCGGCGCCGGCGGCGGCCGAGGCCGAGTCGGCGAAGGCCAGGCCGGCGCGCTCACCGGTGCCTGCCGCGAAGAAGGCCGCCAGCGAGCCCAAGGCGAAGCCAGACGTCAGGCCCGACGCCAAGACCAAGACTGCGGTGAAGAAGTCCCGCAAACCGAAAACCTCGTAGGCGAGGAGCGAATTCATGCTTCAACCGGCAAGAACGAAGTACCGCAAGCAGCAGAAGGGGCGCAACCGCGGTGTTGCGACCCGGGGGAACAAGGTGTCTTTCGGCGACTACGGGCTGAAGGCCACGACCCGCGGCCGTCTGACCGCGCGCCAGATCGAGGCCGCCCGCCGGGCAATGACGCGCCACATCAAGCGCGGCGGGCGCATATTCATCCGCATTTTCCCGGACAAGCCGGTATCACAGAAGCCGGCCGAGGTGCGCATGGGCAACGGCAAGGGCAACCCGGAGTACTTCGTTGCCGAGATCCAGCCGGGCAAGGTGCTCTACGAGATGGACGGCGTGGACGAGCCGATGGCGCGGGAAGCGTTCGCGCTCGCCGCGGCCAAGCTGCCGCTGCGCACGATATTCGTCTTCCGACAGATGGGCGGCTAGGATGAAGGCCAGCGAACTCCGCGCCAAGGACGCGGCGGAACTCTCCAAGGAGCTCGAGGACCTGCTGCGCGCGCAGTTCAGCCTGCGCATGCAGAAGGCGACGCAGCAGCTTACCAACAGCAGCCAGCTCAAGAACGTGCGGCGCGACATCGCCCGCGCGCGCACCGTTCTGAGGGAAAAGGCGAAGGCAAAATGACCGAGAGCAAG